>PJTS01000310.1_pt1 | contig 36897 bp, 22 predicted proteins | sample 1512251 | NCBI WGS metagenome assembly PJTS01 (sample SAMN08177686, study PRJNA422409) | Soil metagenome, whole genome shotgun sequencing project. | isolation source: Soil (2) enriched on wood chips: alkali lignin treatment | place: USA: Madison | collected 2015-01-15 | reverse complement strand
GTAAACTTGACGGCATCTTTGGCCAGTGATTCGATATGTGGCGTATGAAACTTCTCGTTAATAGCTGTTTTGGTGGTATAAAATGGTTCGGACATATCCTGCCAACCCAGATCATCGACAAAGAATACCACAATATTAGGCCGTTCGGTTGCTGGGCGTTCCTGCCTGCGATTGACACTCTGGGCAAAGGCCCCTGATCCTATGCTGCTGCATAACAGCGATAAAATCAGTAATCTATAGTTTTTGAAGGATAACATAGAGACAAATGGTTTGCTATTGATCTAATTTGTTAACTCACTTTTCTTGCCATCAATGGTATTGTTCGAAATCTCACTGTGTGCAACACGCTCGAAGAATACACTTTTTTTGTTCCAATGGAAGGCTGGATAAGCCGTATTTGTCTTGATTCGATTGCCGCGAAAAACAAGACCGTCAACAGATTTCGCATAAAGTATGGGCTTATCAAAGGTCTCAAAGAGATTGTCTTCAATGATAATACCGCTATGAAAATACTTCTGTTGATTTTTAAGGTCCGGAATTTCAGGATAGATCGAGATAATAGCATTGGTAAACTGGAACATATTGGTCAGGGCATTGATAAATGTATTGTGTCTGATCACAATGTCATGACAGCTGCCCGTTTCATACCAGCCATTGGCGTCGCCACAGAGCAGGATCGCGGTGCCAGAGGTATGGTCAAAGAGGTTTCGTTCGACAAGTGTTTTTCTCGGCGTGCTGAACAATGCACCACGTGCACGATTGTGACGAATGGTATTGCCACTGAAAACTACACGTGGCGTCCAGCTTAGATTTTCAATACCCATCGCTGTTGTCGCTGGGTCTATTACAGGATCAAGGGCCTGTTTAAACGTGATCTTAAATTCACGGATCGGATCATCTGCTTTATCCCGCAAGATCTGAATGGACTGAATCTGGTTTTTCTGACCCCAAAGTTCCATGGTACCTGACTGGATAAATTGGACGGTATCACCAGCATTGCCCCAATCGAATCCGTAGGATTGGTCGTGCATATAACGGCCGACCAGTGTTTTATCATCCAGACGCTTGGTGATTTTCAGGTAAGTACCATGGATGTTGATTGCGTCGTCCATCATATTTTCATACAGCCCATTTTTGGAGACGATAACGCCTTTACAGCCTGAAAAATGGGTCGCATCGGCCTGTGCGGTAAAATACCGGGGATCTTGATCGCCGCGTAGTGCCACTTGAAATCTGTCGAGGCTGATGTTTTCGGTGAGCTGGGCCAATAAGCCCATGCCTTCCGCATAATGCACGCTGATATTTTCAAGTCGAATATCTTTTCCTTTATGGACAAAAACACCAGGGCTGGGACGATGCCACGAACGCAGAGCCACGACGGTGCCCGGAATAAGCTTTGGATTTTTCCATTGCTCAGCTTGGATAACACCCGGTGAAAGTTCGGTTACTTTTTTTGTTCCTACCCCAATATCGCTGGTATTGTAAACAATGCGTTTGGTTTTTTCCTCAAAGGCGATTCCGGATGTTGGGCGCATGGCCCAACCTTCGCCGGTATTGTAAAATACACTGTCTTTGATTGTATAGGTCACCCAGGGAGCTGTTTTGTAAACGATCGTACCATTGATTGTGTCATTCTTCAGGATCTGGACCTGGCAGATCTGCGGACGTTCAAAATCGATGTGGATATTTTTAAGGGTCAGGTTTTTATTTTCGATTAAGGCAATCGGTAACATCCGACCATGGTAAATGAAATCGGAGCCTTGGCCATCGACTGTGAGGTTGTTGCATTGTTCAAATGCAATCCCTACTGTCTTGGGGTTGTCCTGATCGTGGTTGGAAATATAGTATGTTCTTGATAATGCTCCCTCAGGATAAAAGTCGTAGCGTCCCTTTCTGAATTTTAAAACAAGACTTTGTTTTTTATCGGTCTTCCCGAGAATTGTCTGAAGGACTTTATTGATTGCTGCGGAGCTGTTGGTCCCGGTGTTGGGAAGGATACCATAGTCGGAAAGATAAACGACCTTGGGGACTTGTGAAGCTTTACTGTTTAGGTAAAAGCATGTTGCCAGTAAAATAATCAGTGTTGATCGGATCCAGCAGGTTGGTATTTTCATATTGATTGTTGGTTTATGCGCTATTGTAGCCCATTGGATGAATGCTTGCCGAATATAGGTATTATCCCTTAACATCCCAATTCTACTCCGGTCCGTAGCGATATTTTTACCCGAAAGGAAGCAACAGAGGTAACCATCATATGTCGTTGTTGGTAGCGAAAAATAGGTTGTTTTGACGAGCTGTTAATAGTTGGATAAATGTTCTGTTTCTATCTAAAATTTTATATTTTTGAGATCAGGCTAAATCTAAATTGTGAAGGGATTATCGAACCGTTTTTTGCTGTGCTTTTTGTTTTTGCTGATCTGCAGGATTGGAATGGCACAGTATGGATTGGAATTTGCTAGCCACAATAAAGAAGCTGACAAACGTACGAGCCTACTGATTGGCGCTCGGGAGTCACTGTCTTTTGAGCATAAACTCTCTATCGCTTTTGACCTGTCTTTTCTCCCCTTTCAACAGGATTATTTTGGTTATATCTTTCGGCTTATCACGGAGGATGGTGTCAATATTGACCTGATGTACGACCGGCGCCCTGATCAGGACAAACATTTCAAGCTGGTGGTAGGGGAGGATTTTACACCAGTATCTTTTAATATTCCGCCTACCCAACTGTATTACCATTGGACGCCAATGCGTCTGGAACTCGATGCAGACAGAAGGCAAGTCTATTTTGTGTGTGCTGGAAAACGGTATAGTTACAGCTTGAACAAAAATTTCGGCACACGATTCAAACTGATATTCGGGGCAAATGCCATCAAAAATTTTCAGACCATGGATGTACCGCCCATGCGACTGAAAGATATTAAAATCGAAGATAACGGCCGTTTGAAATTCCATTGGCCATTGGATGAAGTTGTGGGAAACAAGAGTTCGGATCTGCTGCGTAAGAGTAAGGCGGAAACCGTTAATCCCATTTGGATCAAACAACAACGCAGCGAATGGAAATTGCAGTCTACATTTACGCTTGAAGGACAGGCAAGCGTGGCCTTCGACCAGACTGAAGAAACCTTGTTTTTTGTTGGCAACAAACGTATTGTGATCGGTAAAATCGGTGGAACTGACTTGCGTACGCAGGAATATACCAATGGAAAGCTCCTGCTTGTCAATGGCAGCCAGTCTTTATTTGATCCCCTACAGAAAAAAGTTCTCAATATTTCCATCGATCAGAAGATTGTTTCGGTATACGATTCAATCGCCCGTACCTGGACAAAACAATTTGATTTCCCTGCTGTGGGGACACACTATTGGTTGTTCAATAAATATTTCAGTCGCTCGGATACCAGTATTTATATGATTGGCGGCTACGGTCATTTTACCTATAAATCGAGTGTGTTACGCTACCATATTCCCAGTCAGTCCTGGGATAGTATCCCTTTTACCGGTGATGAGATCTTCCCTCATTACCTGGCTGGAATGGGACAGGGCAAAGACGGGGTGTATCTCGCCGGAGGTTATGGCAGTTCCACGGGTGACCAGATGTTGAGCCCACGTGTGTCTACAGATTTTCTAAGACTTGATTTTCAACGAAGGAAAGCCTTTAAAATCCATGAGTTTTCAGCGCAGTTTGCCGAAATGGTTTGGGCAAACAGTCTGGTTATTGATGATAACCGCAAGGCCTTTTATGGATTGATTTTTCCTAATAATAAATTCAAAAGTCAACTTCAATTGGTGGAAGGTAAGTTAAAGGGAACTGAAACCCAATTTTTGGGAAACCCGATTCCTTTTGATTTTCATGATATTCGTTCTTTCGCTGATCTGTATTATGCGCCGAAGTCTAAATCCTTTGTTGCCATTACGCTATTCTATGATGATAAAACCGATCTGACAAAAGCATCGATTTATACCCTGATGGGACCACCTTTGGCAGCAGGGCAGGGGATGAATACTGTGGTAAATCCATTGACATTACGCTATATTTTGTCTGCTGGCTTGCTTGTTATTGTCCTGCTGATCGGATGGTGGCTTTTTCAAAAAAAACGAGCAAGGGAAAGACTGTCCGCTCCGCAAATAACTGTCGATAAGGCTGTAGGTTCTCAGACAGCTATTCAAGAGCAGCAGGAACAGGCAATCCAGCAACAGGAACAAGATCGTGATCAACAGCACAAGGTGAAGGCATTCGCTGCAGACACAATGCCACAACATACGGCTGGCATTTATCTTTTCGGCGGCGACATACAGATTGTAGATGGACATGGAAAGGAGATTACCAAAAAGTTTTCACCGCTATTGAAAGAGCTGCTGCTTATCTTCATTATCTATACCGTACGCTGGGAAAGAGGGATCAGTTCTGAAAAATTGACTGAACTCTTTTGGTCTGACAAAACACAGTCAAGCGCACGAAACAATAGATCCGTAAATATTGCCAAGCTCAATAGCTTGCTGGAGCAGCTGGGGGATTTTAGGGTAACCAAAAAGAGTGGTTATTGGTGCATTGAAGCAGTCGATAAAATATATATAGACTACCTACGTTTCAATCGACTGGTATCAAATAGGAAAAGTTTTACCGAAGCAGAAATTCGAGAGCTGCTGCATATTATTGATAAAGGCGGTTTCCTCTTCGAAGTGGACTACGAATGGCTCGACCATTTCAAAAGTGAGATGTCCATCCAAGTGTTGACGACCCTCGGCAATTTTATTGAAAGTCTTCTGGTCACCGAAAATGCTGAATTGATCATCGAGATCTGTAATAAAATATTCTATTTTGACGAGATCAATGCCGAGGCAATGGTTTATAAATGCCGTTCCTTGCTGCAGCTTGGGTACCACAGCTTGGCCCTGCAGTGTTATGAAAATTTTTGCCAGGTCTATCAGCGATTATATGGTGAAGCTTACCCAAAGAGCTTCAAGGATAGCCTGGAATAAAAAATATTAATATTTTAATGTGTTGATATACAGTTGTTAATGAGCGTTTGTGAGCTTTATTAATATTCTGTTAATCATCTGTTATACCCTGCTCCAATATATTCGTTTTCATACTTAATAACCAATCCAATGAAAGCGAAAAAAAACTATGCATTCTTCTTACAGGAATAATGGCTATGGACAGCTTGAGATAGGCATGCCCATTACGTCGAATAAACCTGTATAGCATTTAATAACCAATTTAAAACAATTTATGAAAACAAACTTCATTTTTAATGAAAGACCTTTGCCGTGGCATAAACTCGGTAAGTATCCCCGACAATGGGCTTTGTCCTCGCTGCTGTTGCTGGCGCCGCTTGCTACGCTTGCGCAGCAACAGCAGATAGAAGGTAAAGTGCAAGCCCGCAATGACAAACCTATTGCTGGTGCCTCAATTACCGATCTCAGGACGGGACAGACAACTTCTTCAGATAGTAAAGGCCGCTTTACAATAAATGCCATGCCTGGCGATAGGCTGCAGATCACGTATGTGGGCTATCAGAAAACTGAAATGATCGTCGGGCAACAACGGCTCATGGATGTACTGCTCAACGAAGACAATACCAGCTTGGAAGAAGTCGTGGTGGTGGGCTATGGTACGCAAAAGAAAGCCTCATTGACCGGGGCTATTTCTTCGGTCAATAATAAGGAAATTGCGGTCACCAAAAATGAAAATGTGGTTAATATGCTTGCCGGAAAGCTTCCGGGTGTACGTATCAGCCAACAATCGAGTCAACCCGGATCCTTTGAATCGAATATCGATATCCGTGGCATGGGCGAACCACTCATAGTGGTGGATGGTATTCCCCGTGACAAAGACTACTTATCCCGTATGGATGCCAATGAGATTGAAAGTGTGTCGGTACTCAAAGATGCTTCGGCTGCAGTATATGGGGTACGTTCGGCAAATGGGGTGCTCCTGGTTACCACCCGAAGGGGGAGCAGTGCAGATGGAAACTTCGAAATAAATTATTCTTACAATCGCGGTTGGCAGAAGTTTTTATATGTCCCCAATACAGTGGATGCACTGGCTTATATGCAACTTAAAAACGAACAGATAGGTCGTGATTTTAATAGCAATTATCCGGTTAAGATGCCCAATATCTTTGGCGAAACGGACTTCGAAGCATACCGCAGCGGTGCAAAAAAGACATCCAATTATGTCGATGCCGCTTTTGATAAAGTATCGCCCCAGTATCAGCACAATTTGTCCATCAATGGTGGTGGTAAGAAAGTGAACTACTTTTTCAACTTGGGGCATATGGATCAGATGGGGGCCTACAAAAGTAAAAGCCTGAATTACAACCGCTGGAATTTTAGATCAAATATTGATGCGCAGATTACCGACCGCCTCCGGGCTTCGCTCGATCTTGGTGGCTATGCGGATGAAACAAACCAGCCGCGCACGGATATCTGGGCGGTCTATAAGCAGGCCTGGCGACAGCGTCCAATTGTACCCATTTACGTCAATGATAACCCGCTCTATCCCAATTTTGAGATGATAGACAATGAAAATCCGGTCGTTGTGACGGACTCGAAACAGACGGGGTATCGCAAATTTCTGCGAAAACAGTTCAATGGTATTATTGCGCTCGACTATAAAGTACCTTTTGTGGAGGGATTGAATGCCAAGGCAACCTATAACTACGATTTTAAATACAGTGATAATACGGATTATAAAAAGTCGTACTTCCTCTATAGCTATACACCACCGGTCTACGATGGGAATGGCCAGATCATTACACCCGAAAAGTATAATGCACATGAAAAGAATGCGCCTACAACAGTACGTCGAAGTGCCTATCCGGACACACATTCCTTAATGCAGTTTTCCCTGAATTATAACCGTCGTTTTGCGGATAAGCATCAGGTATCCGGCTTACTTTTATTTGTTGAAGAATATAATAAGTGGGATAGCTTCTACGCGCAACGGGAGATTATGGTCAATTCCGAATACCTTTTTGCCGGGGAAGACAAAAACCAATTGGCCAATATGGAGGGAATCGGGGAGCGAACCGCAAGGGGGCTCGTGGGCAAATTCAATTATGATTATTCGGGCAAATACCTAGCGGAATTCAGCTTTCGCTACGACGGGTCCTCTAAGTTTCCGAAAGAATCCCGCTGGGGATTTTTTCCTGCCGCTTCCTTGGGCTGGCGGATCAGTGAGGAGTCTTTTATTAAAGACAACTATAAATTTATCAATAACTTAAAAATCAGAGCTTCCTATGGTAAGCTGGGAGATGACCGTTCGGCAGGAAATTATCCATCGACTATCGTGGGGTATGCACTAGAACCCAATGAAACAGGTTGGATTTTTGGCGGTAATCTTGTCAATGGTGCATTGCCGACAGCGATCCCCAATCCAAACTTAACTTGGTATACTTCCAAAACAGCTGATCTGGGCTTGGATCTTGATCTCTGGAACGGAAAACTGGGGATGGTATTTGATTATTTTAACCGTAGTCGTACAGGATTATTGGCGACGAGCCTGGATCTTATTCCGGGGACAGTAGGGGCAAATCTTCCGCAGGAAAATCTGGAAAGCGATCGGACCTTTGGTTACGAACTATCCTTGACCCATCGTAATAAAATAAATGATTTCCAGTATTTTGTGAATGCACAGGTTTCATCAACAAAAAATCAGTTTGTGGACCGTGTCGAATCCAAGGCCGGAAATTCATACGATAACTGGCGCAATCGTAATTCCAACCGTTATAAAGACATCTGGTGGGGAAAAGAATATGCAGGCCAATTTGGGTCCTATGAACAGATCTATAGTCACCCGACTATGGTCAGCAGTGGTACACTCCCTGGTGATTACTATTATCAGGACTGGAATGGTGATGGGCTGATCAATGATGCAGATAACCATCCCATTGCAACTTACAATATGCCTTTGATCAATTATGGGCTTAGTATTGGCGGCTCATGGCGCGGTTTTGACCTGGCCATGAACTTTCAGGGGGCAGCGAAAGTATACGTCCAATATAGCGAGGTGCTGGCCGGACCGCTCCAGTTTGACGGTGGCGCATTGACGCAATTTTTGGATCGTTGGCGTCCAGCAACAGCTGGAGCAGATCTTTTTAATCCAAGTACACAGTGGATCCAGGGATACTACCCATCGACAGGCTCAGCGATGGCCGAAGGAACCCGTGCGGTACAAAATGCATCGTACCTGCGGTTGAAAACATTGGAATTCGGATATTCCGTACCCAAGGAGTGGCTCAAAATACTTAAAATCAAGAACCTTCGGATCTATGCCAGTGCCTATAATTTGCTGACCTGGACAGGGTTGAAATATACCGATCCTGAGCATCCCGGATCTGCTGGGGGGTCATCATCTGGAGATATTGACGTGTACAAATACCCGATCAATAAAACGTATAACCTGGGCGCATCCATTAAATTTTAATTTCAAAACGTACAAAACATGAAAAAATCAATCACGATGGCAATCATTGGCCTTTTCCTGTGTTCGGGGATGCAATCCTGTAAAAAAATGGACCTGGATCCGCTTGGGGTACTGGGCGAGGACGCTCTTTTTGGAAACGAGGCTGGTGCACGTAAATACGTGGCCGGAATGTATAGCTACTTACCCATAGAAGACTTTGTCTATCATCCGGAACGTGGATTTAGATGGGATAACTATTGGCAGAATTCGGAAACACTGGCTGCTATGAGCGGCGAGATGACGGGGCAATTTTGGGGCGTAGCGGGTGCGCAGGGCTTTGGATACTGGCCTTACGACCGCATACGGAATGTTAATACCTTGATCGCCGGTCTGCCCAAATATAAAGCGAATTATACGGAGCCTGGGTATAACCAAATTTTGGGCGAAGCCTATTTTCTGCGAGCTTTCTATTACTTTGCCTTAGTCAAGCGATACGGTGGGATACCGATTATCACCGAGGTACAGGATCCTACAGGCGATAAAGAACAGTTGCAGGTAAAAAGAAGCAAGGAATCTGAGGTATACCGTTTTATTTATCAAGATTTGCAGCAGGCAATGACATTGATGGCCGCAACGAGTGAACGGGGGCGAGCCAACAAGTATGTTGCGGCGGCATTATGTTCCCGCGCGATGCTCTATGCCGGCAGTATTGCCAAATACAGTGGGTATAGCAATCTGGCCGGAGATGCGACAGACAAAGAGCTGGTCGGTATAAAAAGAGAGGAAGCCGAATGGTTTTTTAAACAGGCCTACGATGCCGCAACACTTGTGCTGACCGGACCTTATAGCTTGTACAATAAGAATGCTCAGGACAAGGAACTCAACTATGTCAACCTATTTTTGGATCTGGATAGTCCCGAAGATATTCTTATCAAAGAATACAGCCTCACTGCACCGCACAACAATCGGCTTAAGCACAGCTATGATGCCACGCATTTACCCAATCCGACTTTTTCGAGTGACAATGAGTCTGCGGCATACCCCGTATTGAATATGGTGGAACTCTTTGGTGAGCTGCCCATCACAGATGCGACAGGTAAACCCATTCGTTACTCTGACAGGAAACAACTTTATTTGGAGCTCGAACCACGGCAGCGGGCTACTTTTTACTTTTCGGGAATGGAATTGCGCGAGGGGGCCGAGCGCCGTGCTTTTGACATTCAGCGTGGACTCTATAAAACTTTTCCGGGAAAGGCCGCCGATGCACAGATGGGCTCGGGAACCGCAGCGATCAACAGCGAGTCAAACCGGATCCTCGCCGGACCCAAAAATAGCCTGTACGATTACAATGGCACCAAGATCAATATCACTGGCGAGCACGGTATGTGGAAAGATGGGCATGCCAACAACACCCGCACAGGCTTTTATATCCGTAAATACATCAATTATAAAATGTCAACCAAGGATGTTAAGCTATACAACAGTACGCAGCCCTGGAAAATATTCCGGCTGGCCGAAATTATGCTAAACAAGGCCGAAGCTGCCTATGAACTAGGTCTGATCAAAAACGATGAAACACTCAAACAGGAAGCTTTTCAGTATATCACCCAAATTCGGGACCGTGCCGGAGCAAAGCCTTATCGCTACAATAGTGCCGCGGCTAACCTATCGGGCAAATATGGATATCCTCTGGACGGTAATCTCCAGTTTATCCGTGAGGAACGTGAGCGTGAACTTTGTTTTGAAAATCACCATTGGTGGGATATTCGTAGGTGGCGTATCGCCGATGTGGAGCTCAACAACTTTGTGCCCAATTCACTCATGCCTTACCTTGTGCTGGATGAACTGAAGTATGCACCCAATGGTGAACGCATCAACTCCTTTATCTTTATCCGTGAAAAGGAGCCTTGGAACAAAACCTTCAACTTTGAGAAGAAATGGTATTATGAACCTATTCCGGGCGGGGAATTGAATAAAAATCCCAATCTATATCCGCAGAACCCCATTTATTAAATGAACGACAATGAGAACGCTATTTTTATATACAGCTTTGGCAGGCCTATTTTTTTTGAATGCCTGTGCAAAAACAGATAACTACGATGGCCCCAATGCTAGCATGCAGGGGCAGGTGATGGATAAGGTGACCAAAAAGCCGTTGCTGACAGGCCAGGGCGAATTTAGCATCCGCCTGCTGGAAACCAGCTGGAGCGACAATCCGGCGCCACAGGATCTTGCTGTCAGGCAAGATGGTTCATACAGCAACAGCAAGCTTTTTCAGGCTACCTACACGCTGCAGCCCTATGGTGGACCCTTTTGGCCTGCTGAAAAAATCGAAGGCTTTCAATTGGGGGCCTCTGCCGAACAGAATTTTGAGGTGACACCTTACTTACAGATTAAAAATGTGAAATGGACCTTGAAAGCTGAAAATAAATTGGATGTATCCTGCTCACTGACGGCTCCGGTTACGGCTGGGTTGCCGCAGGTCATCGAAGTACGCCCATTCCTGAGTTTGACACCTTACTGTGGCGCGGGAAATCGGATTGATGCTTATTACAAAGATGAATACCGGACATTGATCAATAAAAACTGGTCCGAGATCGGTGATATGCAGACCGGAGAAGGTAAGGAAACATATACCATCAACGACCTGCCACTTAAATCGGGATACACCTATTATGTCAGAATGGGGGCAAAAGTTCGTGACACGTACGAGAAATTTAACTATTCGGAGATCGAAGTGATCAAGGTCCCTTAATAGCAGCTGATGATCATCGCTGCGATATCCAGGTAAAGTTCCTCCGTGGGGAGGAGCGTTTACTTGATAAGAGGTCAATGCGGATAGCCGATCAAAATTGCTATTGAACAGGCTGTTTCAGCAGGAATGATTTCATGATAAAACAATTAGTGAACAAAATAATATGAAGATGAATAAATTAATCAAAGCCGGTTCCAGATGCCTATTGGGCATGTCATTACTTTTTACCGCGCACCTGAAGGCGCAGGAGAATCCTTTTATCAAGCATATGTATACCGCAGATCCTTCCGCACGGGTTTGGGCGGATGGTCGCCTGTATGTCTATGCATCCCATGATATTGCCCCACCACAGGGTTGTGATCTGATGGATCAATACCACGTTTTTTCAACTGCCGATATGAAGACCTGGACCGACCATGGTGAAATATTACGTGCGTCGCAAGTACCTTGGGGTAGGAAAGAAGGCGGATTTATGTGGGCTCCGGACTGTGTTTTTCGCAATGGGACCTACTATTTTTATTTCCCGCATCCCAGTGGTACCGAATGGAACAAAACCTGGAAGATTGGGGTTGCCACCAGCAAGTCGCCCGCAAAAGATTTTGTCGTCCAGGGGTATGTGACCGGAGCAGATGCCTTAATTGATCCACATGTGTTCATTGATGACGACGGTCAGGCATATTTCTATCAAGGTGGGGGCGGTGTGTGCAAAGCGGGCAAGCTCAAAGATAACATGATGGAAGTGGATGGTCAGCTGCAAAAGATGGAAGGACTGGAAGACTTCCATGAAGCTTCCTGGATACATAAGTATAAGGGGAAATATTATCTTTCCTATTCCGATAATCACGATGATAACCAGAAAGATGGTGTCAAAGGTGACAATCGCATGCGCTATGCCATTGGCGATAGTCCAATGGGCCCATGGAAATCGATGGGGATTTATATGGAGCCGACAAACAGCTATACTAACCATGGCTCGATCGTTAAGTTTAAAGACAAATGGTATGCCTTTTATCATAATAGTGAACTTTCGCAAAAAAACGGCGAGTTCAATGATTGGCTGCGTTCGATCTGCGTAGACCGCCTGGAGTATAATGCTGACGGTAGCATTAAAAAAGTAAAGCAGACCGGACTTTTAACAGGGCCCAAATAATGGAAGCTGAGACAATAAATGTGATCAAAAAAAATTAACTTTAAGGGCGAAACAAATGTTTTGCCCTTAAACCATTAATCACTTAATAATTTAGAATGCTAAACAAGAATATCAATTTGAAACATAAAACCTTTCTACGGACAGTCTGTTGTTTTTCTTTTTTGTCTATCTTTTTGCTAAAAGGTTTTTCCCAATCCCAAAAGCCGAAAGACTTTGTGGATTATGTGAATCCATATATGGGTAATATCAGTCATTTATTGGTGCCCACTTATCCGACTGTTCACCTGCCGAACAGCATCCTGCGGGTCTATCCCGAGAGAGGGGATTTTACCTCGGATCGCCTCTATGGTCTTCCACTTATTGTTACGAGCCACCGTGGATCGTCAGCTTTTAATTTGAGCCCAATGCTACAGTTGCCCAAGGAACTTAAACCTGTGCAGTTGTACAGTTATGATCAGGAAGAGATTAAGCCTTATCGCTATGCTGTTGTGTTAGACCAGGAAGATATTAAAGTAGATTATGCGCTGTCGCATCAGTCGGGTATGTACACGTTTACTTTTCCAGGCACAGCGACAAAATACCTGCAATTCAATTCGCGTGACGGGGAATTGAACTGGGATGGACAAGCCCTTTCAGGCAGTCAGGAAATTGGTAATGGCACACGTGTGTATATCTATGCCGTTCCTGAGATCAAGCCGAGTGTGGTGAGTAAACTCCAGGGAAAACAGCTGGAAAAAGGTACAGGTGCAAAAGGCAGAAATGCCTGTCTCATCTTGCAATTTGATAAAGCAGGGGCCGGTTTAAAGATGAAGTACGGTGTTTCCTTTATCGATGCCGCACAGGCTAAGGTTAATCTAAACCGGGAGATTGCTGATTTTGATCAAGAGAAATTAGCGGAAAATGGCCGTAAAATCTGGAATCAAGCACTTGGAAAGATCGCTGTCGAAGGTGAGAGTGAATCGGATAAAAATGTCTTTTATACCTCTTTATACCGCACTTATGAGCGCCCGGTTAATATTTCCGAAGGTGGTCGTTATTTTAGCGCATTTGATGGCAAGGTGCATTCGGACGAAGGTAAACCATTTTTTACGGACGATTGGATCTGGGATTCGTACCGCGCGCATCATCCTTTACGCGTTTTGCTGGACCCAGCTGCGGAGTCGGATATTCTCAATTCTTTTGTGCGGATGTCGGAGCAGATGGACAAACCTTGGTTACCAACTTTTCCGGAAATCACCGGGGATAGTAGAAGGATGAACTCCAACCACGGCGTAGCAACTTTGCTGGATGCCTATCGCAAGGGAATTCGTGGTTTTGATATACAGAAAGCATATCTCGCCGCAAAAGGAGCGATCACGGAAAAAACCTTAGCGCCATGGTCGGATAAGCCGGCGGGAAAAATGGATGACTTTTTTAAAGAAAAGGGATATATCCCGGCTTTGCACCCAGGTGAAAAGGAGATTTATCCCGAGGTACATGGTTTCGAGAGACGTCAGCCGGTAGCGGTTACCCTCGGTACTTCTTATGACCTGTGGTGTCTCGCGCAACTGGCGAACGAATTGGGTATAAAAGCGGATTATGAGCTTTTTATGAAGCAGTCTTTCAATTACCGAAATCTGTTCAACGAACAGACTAAATTTTTCCACCCCAAAGATGAAAAAGGTAATTTTATCATGCCTTTTGACTATGTTTTCGCCGGAGGACAGGGAGCCAGGGAGTATTATGGTGAAAATAATGCCTGGATCTACCGTTGGGATGTACAGCACAATATCCCGGATCTGATTAAATTGATGGGTGGCAACCAGCTGTTTGTCCAGTATTTGGATGAAATGTTTCAACAACCATTAGGACGTTCCAAATTTGATTTTTATGCGCAACTGCCAGATCATACAGGAAATGTTGGTCAGTTTTCGATGGCCAATGAGCCCGCCCTCCATATTCCGTACCTCTATAATTACGCTGGACAACCCTGGATGACACAAAAACGCATCCATAAACTGATCGGCGAGTGGTTTAGAAATGACCTAATGGGGGTACCAGGGGATGAAGATGGCGGTGGTATGTCGGCCTTTGTGGTCTTTTCGCAGATGGGTTTTTATCCCGTTACACCCGGGCTGGCAGCCTATAGCATTGGGTCACCATTTTTCCGGAAAACAACGCTAAGCCTGCCAAATGGAAAATCTTTTGTGATTATCGGAAAAAACGCTTCAGCAAAAAATAAGTATATCCAATCGGCTACGCTGAATGGAAAACCATTGAATAGCACAGAGCTAAAGCATACAGATATCCTAAATGGCGGTACACTTGAGTTCATTTTGGGCGACAAAGCGAACAAAAACTGGGCAAATTAAAATCGCTCTTTTTGTTTGTCGGTAGCTGATACGCTGCTGGTTTATGACTATTATATTACTGATAGAGCCGCTACTTAATAAAAGGTCCTTTGGTCAATTGACCAAAGGACCTTTTTCGTTAAACTATTTCCTTAGCTCATTTTTGTTGCATATAAAGCTTGCTCAAGCTAAAACATCTGGGATGTAATTTGGATAGATTTTCCTTTGATTCCTTCCACTTGGATCTGCTTACCGGCATAACTGATACAGATCGGTCCATTTTTGCTTGGGATAAGTTCGGCATTTTCAAGTACACCATTGCTCCACTGGATATTGACACTGATATTGCCGCGTGCTTTCAATCCAGTGATGCTGCCTTTATTTATATGTTTGCTTAAAGCGGGTAACAATTCGATTAAATAATTGTTGTTTTTATCGCGTACCTGACTCTGTAGGAGCATTTCGGCGATGGCAGCTGTAGCACCAAAATTGCCGTCAATCTGAAAAGGTGGATGATTGTCAAATAAATTGGGTAGGGTCTTTTCACTGATAAGATTGTAAAGCAACTTGTAGGAATGTTCACCGTCATGCAGGCGGTTCCACATATTGATTTTCCAGGCCAGGCTCCAGCCAGTGCCATGATCACCCCGGCTCAGCAAGGTCTTCTTTGCTGCTTCGGCTAGATCGGGTGTATTGGCAATGGAGATCTGATTGCTCGGGTGTAGCCCAAAAAGATGTGAGGTATGTCTGTGATTCACTTCCGTTTCCTGATAATCTTCGATCCATTCCATAATCCGTCCCGTCTCTTTGCTGATCTGTGTAGGGATCAGTTTTTGTAGGGCTGCCTGGCATTCTTGCCTAAAGTCTGGATCGTTGTCGAGCAAGGTCGACGCTTCAATATAGTTTTGTAGCAGATCGCGGATAATCTGCGTATCCATCGTAGCACCATATGTAAAACTGGATACTTCACCTGAAGGTAAGATAAAACTGTTTTCGGGAGAGTGGGAAGGATTGGTTGTCCAGTATCCCGCAAACGGTTTATCAGAAGGAATCTGTATCATGAAATCCAATATAAAGCGGGCGGCACCTTTCATAATGGGATAAGCCTGTTCTTTCAGAAACTGACGGTCGCCGGTATAGCTATAGTGCTCCCAGGGATGTTGCGCTAGCCATGCCGAGCCCATGGGCCAAATCCCCTGTACACCATCCGCCGGAGCGGTATAGCCCCAGGCATCAGTAAGGTGGTGCACTACCCAGCCCCGGGCCCCATAAATGGTACGTGCTGTGCGTTCACCAAAGGGAATCAGGGCCGAAGTGAGGTCAAAGAGGGGCTGATGCAATTCGGACAGATTGGTTAGTTCCGCAGGCCAATAATTCATCTGCAAATTGATGTTGGTATGAAAATCGGCATTCCAGGGCGGGTCCATCTGCCAGGCCCATAGACCTTGCAGGTTTGCCGGCATATGCCCTGGGCGCGAGCTGCTGATCAACAGGTAGCGGCCAAACTGGAAAAACTTGCTGATCAGTGCGCTTGGAATCTGTTGTTGTCCACGTGTAAGCTTAATCAGTGAATCCGTGGGAACCTGCTTCCATTTTTGCTGCTCCGCATCGGCGAGATCCAACTGTACACGTTTGAAAAAATGCTGGTAATCCGCAATATGCGCTTGCTTTATCTGTTGATAATCCGATTTTGCCATTGCGTGCATTGTCTCACGACAGCTTACCAGCGGATCTATGCCAGCTTGTTTTGCAGGATAACTGATCTGCTTTAAACCCGGATAATCTGTTGCTGCAGTGATTAGTAGCGTGATCTCATCGGCACCTGTAATTGTTATCCGGCCAGCCGTGTTGGTCAGCCTGCCGCCTTTAAGAAAAACTTTTGCAATAGCAGAAAATTTGGTACCCTTCTCGCCTTCGCTGCCTGACTGTCCGATCTGGCCTTGAAGCAGCAATTGGCTGGGATCTTTTGGATCTGTAAGACAAGTGAAATCCTGGGCACGCTTCCAGCTGAAGTTCAGGTCCAGTGCCTGCTTTTTGTTGGCACTATACTGAATGACCATGGCATTGGCCGGTGCCGAAATAAAGGATTCACGCGTGTATTTTATGCCCTTATATTGGTAACTACTCTGCTGTATGGCGGTCTCCAGGTCCAAGGAACGTTGATATTGCTCAACCTGGAGATGCGGCATATCGAGCCACAATTCACCCAGCGATTGATAGGGCTTAATCCTTTTTGGAATGCCCATCAGCGTGCTATCAGCCAGTTCGACGGCTTCCTTGTTTTTTCCTTCAAAGAGCAATTGTTGGATACGTGGAAGGTAGGTTTTTCCTTTTGGGTTATTGGGATCCTGTGGCGCACCAGCCCATAATGTGCTTTCGTTAAATTGGATACGCTCATCGGCAACTCCCCCAAAGACCATGGCGCCAAGCTGTCCGTTACCCAGGGGCAAGGCTTCCTCCCAGACCTTCGCCGGACGCGTATACACAAGGCTTAGTGGAGCAACGGAAAGTTTTTCCAGGGGTTTAATCTGCGCTCGATCGGTCCAGAATTGATCTATCTTTTGTTGCCGTTGGCTAGCAGGAGTGGCGTTGTTTTTCTGTTGTTGTGCCTGACATTGAGTAAAGCATAGGAGTGCCAGGAGTGTACTGCTTATAAATTTTATATTCATCTTTTAGTTTCTTTTTGGTTGCGTAACGGGGGCTGCGGTTTTAGTCTTCAGGTATTTGCCAGCTTGTCCCGTTAACCAAAGATAATGATCATTGGGTAAATTATCTTCAATTCCGACAAATGAACCTTCTCCATTGAGCGGAACATCTTTTTGATGCAGGGTTTTGAATATGGCCGTACCTTCATCGACTTCGTCAAACATGGCAATATAGAGCATTTCGGCACCAATAGAAAGATTGTGCTGTAGCTGTTTCCAATAAAAGTTGCCCGAGTCACGTGGTACAAAGGTGCGAGAACTTCCGGTCATATTGGTCCAGGAAAAACCCGGAAAGCAGAGCGGAACATAATCGACCTTGTTTTTTTTGCACCAGTCCATGTCGGCTCGAATCAAAAGTTTGAACTGGTCAAATCCGGCTTGATTATAACGGCCGACAAACCAGGGCATAATGATGTCGGACTTTTTGATCAAATTGTGTAAGAAGGGATCAGATTCGGTGTCCTGGCGAAGTTCGCGCCAGTAGGTCGGAACACCCAATAGCACACTGTAGCCATTTTGTTTGAGGTAATTGACAATGCGTTCGGCTGTTTTGAGGTTATACTTGCGGCCGTCGTTGAAACCTACGCCCCAGACGGCAATCAGTGGTTTGCCCTGATGGAACAGGTAGGTATGCGCTTTATTGCGCCGTTTTAATTCCCATTTCTTCTCCAGTGCAGCCACATCATCCATTAAAATCTTTTCATCACCATCTTTGATACCACTGAGATCATACATGATACAGACTGCGCGGTCCGATTCATTGGCCGACTGAATGGCAGATTGCAGCACCTTGTTGAAATGATTTAACCCACTTGGATTGGCGATTTCGCCAACAAAACGTTGCATAAAAACGCCGTCAATACCATATTGCTTCATCCATTTAAAATGAAGATTGACGGACGAATAATCATGGGCGCTGTACAATTTCGCGGGTTTGCCCGCCTTGGTCATAAAGGGACTGTCGTAGGTCTTTTGGTAGGCACTGACATCAGGCCAAAAGTCGATATTCGTTGATCCGGGTTGAAAACCATTTTTACCCCGATAATGGTACCACCCGCGATCGGCGCCGTCTTGTGGACTATTAAACCAGCCTTGGTAACCGGCCATGACGAGACCCTTGTAGGAATCGTATTGTTTTTGGGCCAATAACATGTTTGCTGGCAGCAATAGCATGCTGAGCACATAAAGTTTGAGCGTTTTAACTAGCATAAAGATTTATATTGTTTGTAACTCCCAATATCAACGGATACCATTAATAGTCCATTAACAAAAGCATTAATATACATAGAAGAACCAAAAGAAGGATGAAAATAAATTATAAAAGTCTGTATGCCAGCATTCGGCCTTTAGCATCCAAAGCACATCGAAGGCGGGCTAAGAAATTATAAAACTCCTTTCTTGACAACAAAACTCAGGTTACTGATCGCGCGATAAGCGAGATTTAGGAAGGTTTGTTGAACACTATAAGAGCGCTCTTAAAAAACGGTTAAGCATCTTATGCTTAACCGTTTTTTATTTTCGAAATAATAGGTGATTTTTATTAATTATTTATGGAAATGACAGAAATTATCATCTTATATTAGAAGTTGTTCGGAATAGTGTATCTTTAATTACCTATTTCTGGAAATATAAACCGAATTAATCGTGCAGAATGAAGCGTATACTTCTCGTAATAATGGCTCTTATTGCCATTATTTTAATTTTTAATAAACTTATTTATAATGATCGGCTTCCACCGAATTATCAGGCCCTGCGGGTAGATGTAAATCGTAATAAAGCGGTAGTCAATAGTATTTCCATGATGGATAGTAACTTTTCCGATCTCCGTGTATTCGATCGTATTTTAAAGGATAATAGAATACTGATGTTGGGGGAAATGATGCACGATGATGGGGAAACTTTTCGAGCCAAATCGAGGTTGATTCGCTATCTCCACGAAAAATTAGATTATAACATTGTACTCTATGAAGCCGGACAATATGATATGTGGCTCATGAATAAGGAAATGGAAAATCCAACGATGCAGCTTCCTAAAAAATCGTTGGCTGGTCTGGGATTATTTGATTTCTGGTGGCGGAACAACGAAACGGATCCACTGATAAACTACTATCAAAAGTCTAAACTATCAGGCAAGCCAATTACTCTCGGTGGATTTGATATTCAGTTTTCCGGTCGTTTACTTGCAGATAAACGAGCAAAGTTGCTCGAGGATTTTTGCCTTAAAAATAAGATCGATCTAAAAGATTATCCCTTATTAAAAAAAGAGCTTAACAATCTGGAGTATCTGACCCTAGCCAGGTATGCGGATAGAAAGCTTGATTCTACAGCTAAAAAAAAGTTCTTAAATGAAATAGGGAAATTGAGATATGCTTTTCAGGTCTCTGGCGGAGACGAGGAACAGCGGGTTTATAACCGATACCTCGCGGATATAAAATCTAATTATGAAAAATCTTGGTCGTATGCGCCAGGATCCATGGCGAGTATGCAGCTACGGGATTCCTTAATGGCTCAAAATCTCCAATACCAAATAGATTCTTTATATGCCGGAAAAAAAATCATTATATGGTGTGCCAATATCCATACATTTTCGGCAGCTTATAACAAAGAATACCTTCCTTTGGGCACCTATATTAAAAAGAAGTATGGCCATCAGGCTTATATGCTTGACTTTAGTTCTTACGGACGGAAAAATGATGCAGGTCAAATAGTGGGGAAACCCGGTAAATTGGCCATTGAAAATTTATTCCATCAAACAGGGGTACCTTATTTCTTTTTGGATCTACGGGGACTACCTGATACCACTCAGCTCAGGAGGCCGTTTGTTTCAGTCATCAATCAAGGCATTGAGGAGGAAAGAAAATGGACAGACTATATTGATGGCATTTTTTATATTGATATAAATAAAAGACCAACTTATCTCGAACGTTAATGGAAAGTATCCTAACACAACAGCTCAACTTTAAAATAGGCTCAAAAACCATTTTAAGTAACATTGACCTCCATGTTCCAGACAAAAGTATCTACGGTTACCTTGGACGGAATGGTGCTGGAAAGTCTACTACTATCAAACTCCTTCTGGGGCTTCTACGGGACGAGGCTGATGCTATTTTTATCCAGGGACAAAGTTTAAAAGATTATCGTAGCGACATTTATGCAAATGTGGGCAATCTCATTGAAGCACCCTGCTATTACACCAAACTAACCGTTTTTGAGAATTTAAAATATTTGGATATCATCCACAAAAAGGGAGATAAGCGAATCGATGCGGTGCTCGAAATGGTAGATCTTGGAAGGGAGAAAAGGAAAAAAGCCAGTACCTTATCGATGGGGATGAAGCAGCGGCTCGGAATTGCCATGGCTATATTTCATGATCCACAACTATTGATCCTGGATGAACCACTCAACGGGCTCGATCCACAGGGAATTGTTGAGATGAGGAATCTGTTTCGCTTGCTCAATGAACAGGGAAAGACCATATTTCTGTCGAGTCACATTCTAAGCGAGCTCGAAAAGATAGCTACACATATAGGTATTATTGAGGGGGGAAAAATGATATTTCAAGGAACCAAAAATGAGTTGTTACGTGAGGTGGAAAGGGAGGCTCTATTGCGGACTTCTGATGCTACACGTGCGGCCACGGTTTTAAATAATGCCAAATTTTCGGTGTTAAGAACCGATGGACAGACGGTGGTGGTGAAAATAGCAGATGACAATCAATTTGATCAATTGATTAAATGTTTGGTGCAACAAAACATAGAAATCTATGGGCTAGAATCCCATAGTGCAGATCTTGAACAGATTTTTATAAACTTAATTTCCCGCTCGAATGACTAATACATTGTATACCGCCTTTTTGTCTGAAAAATACAAATTGCTCAGAAACCGGCAGATTTTTGGTGTCCTTATCGCGCCGGTATTGCTTATTTTCGCGATTGATGGTTATATTATATACGATATTATCCGGTCGGGCAGTATAAGTGCGGTACCTAACCCCTGGAAGGTATTGCTAGGAAGATATGTCTTTCAGTTTTTTTATTTGCTGTACCCGATTCTGGTCGCATTGTTTGTTTATGCCTGTTGTGATGTCGAGTATAAGAACAACAATTATAAGGTACTGTTTACTTTACCGCTTGACAAATCAAAGATATTCTTTTCAAAGGCTGTTTTTATACTGCTAACCATACTGTTTTCTATACTATTTGCTTATGCAGCCTTCTTGATCAGTGGGTATATACTGAGTTTGATCTACCCGGTGCTTGGTTTCCAGAATTACGATTATAGGTTGGTGATTTTCTTGACCTTTCTGAAGCTTTTGATTACGCTGTCGGCGATTTCTATGATTCAATTGGCATTAAGTCTGCTATTCAGAAGCTTTATTTATCCTATTGGCGTGAGCATGTTTATGTTGGTTTTTTCGGTATTTGTGGCTCAAAAAAGCTTCTCTGACTTTATTCCTTACACGGGTACTTATAAGGCTTTTTTGGATATAATGAATGAAAATGATGGCTTTGAAAGACTTGATTATAATAATATTGCTATGATCGTCTTATTTATGCTGATCAGTTTTTATATTTTCAAACGAAAGAGGCAGTTTTAACAAGAGTCTTACACCCTTTAATTTATAACAATGGTCGTCTATTTTTCAAATGACGACCATAGTTATTTATCTTAATTCAATATTGTCTTGAGGTATTTTTCCAATTCCGCTCCCCGCAGGTTTTTAGCGATAATAACGCCATTGGGATCGATCAGAAAATTGGTTGGAATAGCTTCGACCATATACCGCTTTCCAGCCGATTGATCGTCTTTGCTGTCGATAACTTGGGTGAATGGCATCTTTTCCTCTGTCAAAGCCTTTGTCCACGCTTCGGTATCCTTGTCGATGGATACGGCAAGCACCGTAAAGTTTTTATGTTTGAAGTTTTCAAAGGCAGCTTTTACATGCGGCATTTCTTTTCGGCATGGGCCACACCAGCTTGCCCAAAAATCGAGCAAGACATATTTGCCTTTATAATCACTCAACTTAACTGTTGCAGCGCGGTCGGATGTCAGCGCAAAATCAGGTGCTTTTTTCCCAATTTCTATTTTTCCAAGTTGTGCAAGAGACTGCTGCATCTGTTTGAGGTAATAGCTTTGTTGAAGTACCTTGGGCCCAAATTGTCCGAGAAATTCTTTAAGCTCAGCAGCATTGTTGCGTGGAGCAAAATATTGGCTGGCAATCATCGCATAGACCATTGAATTTGGATTTTTACTGATTTTCTCGGCTACCTCCTTACGTTGTATATCATAGATCGAATCAATCTTTTGTCCTTCGCGTTTTAACCACAGCTTATTTTCTTCCGTCTGAGCCTGATTATTATAGGCATCGAAGGCACGATTGTACGCTTCACTGCTGTTTTTTAGCAGTTTCGTGCTGGGAAGATTATCATAAGTTTCTGTAAATGCCGTCATGGCCGGTGAACCAATGATTTTATCCTCCTCTAGGCTTCCATTCGTTAGTTTGGCATGTATAACCGTGTTGGTTGAACTAACTAAAAAGTGTATGGCCGGGCGTTTCATCGAAGGGCCGAGATTGCCCAAGCTCGGTACATGGATGCCATAAAAACGCTGATCTGTGGTATTTAATTTTGTTTCATACCGAAAACTGTCTTGTATGGATTGGAATGTACCGATCGTTTTCATATCTGCATCTAACAATCGGATCTCGCGATTACCCAAGCCCTCGATTCTGCCGCCGATGCTAACTTTTGTTTCCTGTGCCTGTGCTGTGAAAAACAGCAGCGCGACGCCGATGCTTAAATAGCTTTTTTTAGTTGTGATCATATTTCTTTTTTAAGTATGCTAATAATTCTTCGTGGTCAATATGTTGTTGGACAACTGTGCCATTCTCATCTATCAAAAATAATGTTGGCAGTTGTTTAACGTAATAGGATTGCGCAGCGGTATTATTGTCAAAACCTGTTAAATCTGATACCTGAATCCAGGGAATACCATCTTTTTGAATCGCATCTAACCATAGTTTTTCTTTGTTATCCATCGAATAGGACACCACCTCAAATCCTTTGTCTTTGTACTGCTGATAGGTTGCAACTAGTTTACGGTTGGCAATACGGCATGGTGCACACCAGCTTGCCCAAAAATCCAACAGCACAAGTTTGCCTCTCAGCTGTTCAAGTTTAAATGTCTTTCCCGTACTAGTTTTTGAAGTAACTGCTGGTGCTTGCTGGCCAACGAGGTATTGACTCTTTTTCTCCTGGCGGGATTTCAACAGTTCCTGATAGGTACTGTATTGTTCAAGCCGCTTATCTAGTTTGGCGTGCAGCTCTTCCAGTTGATTGTAATTCATGACTGCGAGGTAAGGTCGATACCAGTCAAGTACAGCTAGTGATTGTGGAAAAGCCGCAAGATAGCTCGTACGAATACTATCGAGCTGACTGTTGAATCCTTGCATTTGCAGTCCTAGACTGACCTTACCCTCTTCATCAGCTTTTTCGTAATTCCTGCCGATTTTTGAAAGTGTATCCTGGAGGTACTGGGAGTCGAGTTCATACCCTTTTTTGATGCTGTTTTCAAGTCCACCAATGACAATATTAGGCCGGTTCCAACTTTCATAAAGCTGAAGGTTGATCACCGCATTTTCCAGATAAAGGTCCTGGCTTTTTCTGATGCCTTTGACTTGTACGCTAGCAGCGATGGGGACCGCTGTTTGTCCTTTAAATGAAAATTTGCCATCAACGATAGTCGCTGAATCCAACAACTTTCGACCTTTATCCATTTGATATAAATAGACTTTGCTGACGGATTTAGCGCTGTGGATCTGACCTGCTATCTGATAGGAGGTCTGTCCTTTGGAAATCTGGGTACTTAAAAGGAATACCCAAATTAAAAGTGTATTGTATAATTTCATCTTTAAATAATGCATTATGCTAAAATTTTATTTTCACTATCTCTTTTATCTGGGATTAGGTACGATATTACTGTTCATCAAAAGCACTTTAGGTGGAATTTGACAGACAAATTTTGGTGATCCCTGTTTTAAGGTATAACTGCCCTCCATATTTGCGCGCTTATAATCTTTTTTAAACAAGGGATCTTTGTCCAGACGTTTCATATCAAACCAGCGTTGGCCACGGCCAAATAATTCGATCTGACGTTCTTGAATAACGAGTTTAAGTGCGGCTTCGGCCGTTGCCGTTTGAAGAGCTTTGAAATCACTGGGAGCAAATCTTTTTTCACGAAGCTTGTTTAGGTAGGAGAGGGCTTCGTTAACTTTTCCCAATCGGGCTTGGCATTCTGCAGCGATTAACATCATTTCGGGAACACCGATGTTGAAGTTTAGTTCGCTACGGATATACACAGGGTAGGGCTCGGTCGTCGGTTTGCCATTGTTTTCCAGATTGGACCAAAAGAATTTGAAACGGAGATCGTTTTTGTTGACAATGGCCAATAGATCCGGTGAAATGCAGGTATTCGTCAAAGCGGTACCAAAAGAAGTGGTGCGATAAGCGATGCGCTCACTGTCATTTTGTGGTAGTGGCCTGTTGGTTGTGCCGCCATGAGGTCGTGCCGGATTGACGAAGGACCAGGTGTTATAGTCGATAAGCGTAGATTTGACAGCAAGGACTTTTTGGGCGTAAGCCAATGCCTCTACGTAATTTCCCATTTGAAGATAGGTACGGGCAAGGATGGCCTGTGCAGTTTTCTTATCGTTGCGAAGTATATGTTCCGCTTGTTCTGGTAGCAATTGTTCGGCCTGTGTCAAGTCATTTAAAATAAAATCATATACTTCCTTACTCGAAGCACGTTTGGGCTTGGCCTCCAGGTCCGGTTCTGTAAGAATAGGTACCCCGAGATCACTTGCAACGGTAGATGCTTGATATACCGGTGCATACAATAGGATGAGATTGAGGTAAGCGGATCCACGATTGCAGTAGGCATCACCCTTAATCTGGTCTATACGTGTTTTCTCATTAGCTGGTAGTTTAGGAATATTTTGCAGAATAATATTTGCGTTGAAGATATTTGCGTAATTCGGATCCCAACCATTGTCAGGTTCGGGATTAACATAGAAGCTTTCGGCCCACATATAGGTTTTGGAGCTACTGGTATTGAAGCCACTCTTGACATAGGATTCAGGCATATAGATGCCATCGGAAAGGCGCTCGAGTAGTGCATAACCCGATGAACTATAGGATGGGTTAGCTGATAGATCTTCAAAGTCATCAACGGTTTCAGGTATAAATTTTCCTTTGGGGATAATATCCAAATATTTATTGCAGCTACTGAGGCTGACTAAGAGTAAAATGAGGCTACTTATTTTTTTTATCATCTGAAGTCTAGATTAAAGGGTTACATTAATACCAAAAGTGAAGACTCTGGGTTGCGGCAAATCGAGTCGTGCAGCTACTAAAGCCTCCGGATCAATACCTGATTTGTTGGCTTTCCATAGCCAAAGATTGTTGAACTGAGAGACCAGACGGATTTCTGAAAAAGGAAGTTTTCCTTGCAACTGTGGCCGTTTGAAGGTGTAGCTTAATGACATTTCCCGGACACGCAGGTAGGCCGCATCAATAACAGAGTTGCTGGATCTGGTCGTTAAAAAGAAGTATTCATTGCTCAGATCTTCCCAGCCCGGGAAAGTCGGTATGTCGGTGATCAGTTCATCTCCCGGAGAACGCCAGCGTTTGGCGATCTGATTATTATAGGAACTGGACCAGGTGAGGCTGTTCATCTCAGGCATTTCTTTTCGCGCATAATGTCCCCAATTAAATATAGTATAGATCGATAACTGGAATCCTTTATAACGGAATTCATTGGACCAGCCGCCTGTGTAAAGTGGTCTTGAACTGCCATGGTAGATGAGTGATTCCAGTACAGGAACTCTGGTTTTATTTCCTTCGGCATCAAAAGTCTGTGGTCGACCTTGCTCGTCTAGGCCTGCCCAACGATAACTCCAAAGGGATTCTCTCGGATAACCTTCCAGGAAAGGAACTGTATTTTTAGGACGATTATTTGTCGGATCGCTATCCGTAATCTTATTTTTGGTCACCTTGCTTTTGTTGAGCGCAAGATTTAAGGTGCTGCTCCATTGGAAAGCGCTATTTTTTAAGATGGTAGCATTCAAGCCAAACTCAACCCCTTTGTTGATCATGTCCGCACCATTGATATAGGAATTGGTCATCCCTACCGTTGGGTCTAGATCCTGGCTCCCCAATAGATCATAGCTAAACTTGTGGTAATAATCTGCGTTGAGGGTGATTCTATCCTTGAAAATCCCTAAATCTAAACCGATATTATAGGTTTTGGTACGTTCCCAGCGTAATTTGGCATTTGGTGGACTGTCGACCCGAGCAACATAATCGTTGGCTGTGGCATTGAAAAACCTCCTTGCCACTAGATAGGTGGAAGATTGGTTACTGCGGTCGAAATTTCCGGTCAACCCCATGGTTGCCCGTAGGTTTAATTGGGAAATCCAGTCTATATTGAAAAAGTGTTCATTGTCAATCAACCATTTCCCGCCTATACTCCAAAGGGGTGTCCGCTTGAATTTTGGATCTGATCCGAAAAGGTTGGAGTGATCATTACGCCAGCTTCCCGTGACTGTGTAGCGGTTATCGTAAGTATATGCTAACGTACTATAGAAAGAATATTCCCGATTTTCGGTATAGTTATTTCTGACGTAACTGCTGTGATCATAAATATATGTTATTCCTTCCCAATCTTTGATCCCGACATTTAAGGCTATAAGATCTATATTTTGTGAGTTCAGCAATTGATCGTTGTATCCATAGAGTCGGTTGCGGTCCCCTTCGCTAATCTTTCTATTCAAATCGAAACCGGCAAGGACGTTGATATAGTGTTTCTCATTAAATTTCTTTTCGTAATTGAGGAAATTGCGCGTCGATAGAAAGGTCGACTGATCGCTTCTTGTATCAAGGTAGTCACCATAAGGGATATAGGCTTTTATGCTATTATTTTTGTCAAGTACCGTATATCGGTTCATAAAACTGCGTGTTGCGTAGCTATCCTTATCGTATTGATTTCGCCCATTCGTTGTTTCCCTTTCATAGACAAAATTGTTGGTGAGTCGGAGGCCATCCATTATTTTCCAGTTGAGCCCAAAGAGACTGCGTATGGCTAAACTGCGGCTTCTGTTGTTTGCCAGTTGATTTTCTTCATACAGATTGAGTCCATTGTCCCGATAACCCAGCGACATCAATCGGTCATTTTCGACCTTGTTGTAGTCTGCATAGCTCCGGATATAATTTCCTTGCTCATCCATTAGCATTTGATAGGGCTGCAAAGCACGGATTTCGCCTGATAGATCATTCATACCTTGCTGATCCCAACCATAAAGAAATCCGACATTGGTCGTTAGACTAACAAATTTGGCGAGATCATATTGCAGACGATTGCTAAAATTGAAGGTTTTGGTACTTGTTCCCTGCAGCCCCGTAAGATCAAACTGTCCATTAACCGTAGTCATATGACGGAACTTGTCTGAACCGCCAGAAATACCAATATAATGACTTTGGTTAATGGCCTTGCGGAGCAACAGTTTGTTGATTTGATCTTGATTATTGATCCCTGCTAAAGCTGCTAGTCGGCGATCGCGCTCTTCCAAACTGATTTCCTTACGATCGTAAGCGGTAAATATACCAATGGATTGGGTATAGCCTGAGGAGTTACCATCGTAGATATCGATGACAAATTCTTTGTCATATTGTTCTTTTTCGTAATCGATAATTTCAGCGGAATTAGCGCGTTGCAAAGCCTTATAGTCTGGACGCATCTGTACACGTAAGTTGCCAGAATAGGTGACGCTTGTCTTGCCTATGTTTCCTTTTTTTGTCGTAATCACGATGACACCATTCGAAGCCTGTGATCCCCAGATTGCCGCTGCAGCGGCATCTTTTAGTACCGTTACTCCCTCAATCTCATTGATATTGGGTATGATGCTGGAGGCGAAGCCATCTACGATGATCAGCGGCTGTGTGCCAGCGCGAAGTGAACTACCTCCACGGATGCGCATATCACTGGCCCCTTTCTCGTCTTTGTAAAAACTTAAACCCGGTACTGCACCTTCCAGTGCGGTTTCTAAGCTAGTGTTGTTTCGTTTTTTGAAGTAATTGGAATCTAAGACGGTAGTGGATCCCGATGAATTGTTTTTGTTTAACCGCTGATAACCTGTACTAATAACCACTTCTTCAATACGGTTATTACTAAGTTCCAGTTGAACAAAGATGGATTTTTCGGGATTATCGACACTATATTCCTGGGGTTGATAACCCACGGAACTGATAATGACATGGACTGGACCCTGGTGAACAGTAAATGCAAATTGTCCCTTCGAATTTGTCACCGTGGTCTTCTGTCCAGATCCATCGTCATAAATGATCGTAGCGCTTTGGATGGGATTCCCGACTTCATTGAGTACACGGCCGCGATAAGTGCTTTCTTGAATCTTTTTGTTTGGATCGGCCTCTACAATAATGGTCTTTTGTTGGATGCGGTATTTGAAAGGCAGCTTGCTAAAAAGCTTGTCCAGTACTTCATGAATATCACCCTTGACATCGACTGTGATCAACGTCTGGGAGAAATCTTTACCCTCCCAAAAGAAATGATATCCGTTTTCGTGTTTTAGCTGTTCAAATACTTTCGCGAGCTTTTGCGCTTTGGCATGAACTTCAATGGTCTGACCAAAGGAATAGGCTGGGTTAGACTGCAATAGGTACAGACTGAGAAAAGCAATGCCAAGCTTTTTTGCCATAGGGCTGCGCATGCTCTTCCAAGCTAATTGGGTAGTTTTTTGATTCATAAGATTGATTAGGTAGGGTTACTTTACTTTTGTTTTAATCGGACAATAATCTGGTCGTTTCTGTTTTTAAATTCGACATCTAGTTTGTTTTTGGTTAATATATCGAGTACTTCATTTAAACTATAGGATTTGGAAATAGATCCATGATATTCTCCGGCAGGTATATGGGGATCAATTTCGAAATCTACCGGGTACCAGCGCGAAAGCTGCTGGCATACGGATTGGATAGATTCACCATCGAAATTAAAGTAGCCTTCCCGCCAGGACTGCTGCTCGATGTCCAGTAGATTTTTGAAATCCAGTTGCTGTGAATGTTTGTTTAAAATACTCTGTTGGCCAGGTTTGAGCAAAACGGATTTGCTGGCTGAGCGGTCGAGCTGGTTTGTTTCCAGGCGGATAGATCCCTCGTATAAGCTCGTTGTACTGAAAGGATCTTCTTGATAATTTTTAATATTGAATTTTGTGCCTAACACTTCGACTGTCTGATGTTCTGAACGAACAAGGAAATGTTTTCGTTGACCTTGTTCATTGACCTGTTTTGTGACTTCGAAATAGGCTTCTCCCTGCAGTTCGACTTGGCGTTCATTTTGGTCCATATTGCCAAAGAAGCGCAGTGTAGAAGCTGAATTGAGCCATACTTTTGTCCCATCAGCGAGAATAAGCTTGATATTACTCCCTGCTGGGGTTTGAATGGTCTGGATATCATTGTTAGCAGTCGCGGCGGCAACAGGTCGGTAGATGAGGAATCCGGCTTTGTCTTTAAAGATAAGGAGCCCATTTGTTTTTAAGGTATCTTTTACCGCTAATTGAGCGAGATCGATGCGCTGGCCCTGTTTATTTGTCCAAATGGGCTGCGCATTCTTCACTGGCTGAATATTTGTGAGGACTTTTTCTGCCCCCTGTCGCTCGACCGTCTTTAACTGCCATAAGCTTAAGCCTATAGCACCGAGTAAAACGGCCGCTGCGGTCCATTTGATCCAAAGTTTTCGGATAGGAGCGGAAACATTTTGAGATGTGTTAAGGATAGGCAGCTGCTGTGCAATGCGGTTCAATCGGAACTGGACTTCCTGCGCATCAACAGGTACTTGCTCCGATGCCGTCTGATTATACCAATCGAACAGTTCTTCAAGTTCCGCCTGTTTAATTTTACCATGCTGATATTTGTGTAGCAGCTCTTCTTTTCGCTTAGCCTCCATTGGATCGTATTAATGCTTTAGCTATATGACAATCTAAAGTCTCCGAGGATATAGATCAATTTTATTTTTTTTATCCAGCTATTAAAACAACGATCGCCTGTAGTAGCTTGCTTTTTAAAATCTTGAGTGCATTGGAGACTTGTAGCTTCGAGGTACCCTCAGAAATATTCAGCAGTGTTGCAATTTCTTTGTGGCTTAATCCCTCTTGACGACTTAACTGAAAGATATGGCGCATGCGTTCAGGAAGATGCGCGATTTCTTGATCGATGATAGCACGGAGCTCCTTTTCGAGTATCCAGGATTCAGTCTGCTCATGGAAAGGAGGATTGTTCTGAGTGACATGATCCAGGTATTTATCGATGACTTTACCTCGGTTTAGTTTATTCAATACCTTGTTGCGGGTAGCACGATAGAGGTAAGAGGAGACGTATGCCTGCTCGGGTAGTTGAGCCCGTTTCTCCCAGATCTCAGCAAATAGTTCTTGAACAACATCCTCCGTTTCATCTAGGTCGCGGAGAATTTGATAGGCGTGCCGGAAAAGTACTTCTTTGTATTGATGAAATAAAAGGGCAAAAGCCGTATGGTCTCCGGCCTTTATCAGTTGAAATAGATGCTCTTCTTTGATCTGATCCCCTTGCATGTTTTTTATTGGTAGCGTTGTTATTCAGGAGTAATATCGTCAATACCCGTTAATACTGTCAAATTTATAAATTTAATTCTATTTTTCTTTTGCTAAGCAGCCTGTATGTAAAATGATGGCTTATAAAGGAAAATAGCTGAGCGCTACAGAGGCATTGGTAATTGGCCCAAACGCATTTGGCCAAAAAATTGAATATCAACGTAAAATGATGTTTACAGGATACGAAATGTAAGGAAAATCTTGTTATCTTAGGAGTTTAAGTAGGTCGACTGTAAAATAAACCTTGTCAACAATAGATAATACCCAAAACCAAATATAGTGGAGCTTATTGTAAATAGAAACATACCAAGAATCGTTATTTTATTACTATGCTTTAGTTTACATAACGTACAGTTAATGGGACAACAGATTGGAAAACGTTTTCCATTGAATGATGCTAAACATATCCTTTTTTTGGGAAATAGTATTACCTATGCTGGACAGTATGTAGCAATGGTTGAGACATTGTTTCTGACAGCGCATCCTAAAAGTAAATCTCAGTTTATCAATTTGGGCTTACCCAGTGAAACAGTATCGGGACTGAGCGAAACTAATCATGCAGAAGGGAAATTCCCAAGACCCTGTCTTTTTGATCGTCTGGACAATGTGCTTGATAAAATTAAGCCAGAGATTGTATTTGCCTGCTATGGAATGAATGATGGTATTTACCTCCCTTTTGATTCACTGCGTTTTGAAGCATATAAACAAGGAATTATACGTTTGCAGGCCCGCTTGCAACAATCCGGAGTAAAACGTATTATTTGGATGACACCACCCATACATGATGATCTGCAACTGAGACTAAATGGATATAACAAGGTATTGGATCATTATGCCACCTGGTTGCTGGGGTATGCTCATAAAAATAATTGGGAAATTATAGATCTCCATTTTCCAATGAAACATTATTTGGAAGAGCAGATCAAAAGAGACAAAACTTTCAGGTTGGCAGCAGATGGTGTCCATCCGGGCATCTTGGGGCATTGGCTGATGGCGAAGGAAATCACTGCTTATCTAATACCGAAATATCCACTTGTATCTACTTGGGAAGATCAACTGGCACTTCATCCTAATCGTACGACACTGTATGAACTTGTTTTCAGACGGCAAACTATCCTGAAGGATTCCTGGTTGAGCCACACAGGTCATAAACGGCCGGGGCTGCTGAAAGGTCTACCGCTCAAGGATGCAATGAAAAGCTATCAAGATATGCAAAAGGATATTGATGCCGAAGTTTTATGATCCTTTTAACGATGAACTTTTATGTATAACACAATATAATAATGACACTTAATTTTTTTAAATGGAAATGCGCAGCGGCACTGGGAATGCTTTTGTGCATGACCGAGGGATCATTTGCCCAGACAAAATCAATACCTTATGAAGGTGTGCCCGGGTGGGCCGAAAGCCAGGATAAACGAATGGAATGGTTTAGAGAAGCACGTTTTGGACTTTTTATCCACTGGGGACTGTATAGTGCAGCTGGGGGTAGTTTTGAAGGAAAGCAATATCCGCAACATTATGCCGAATGGATCCAGACCTGGGGGAAAATCCCCAGCAAGCAGTACGCTGCGGTGCTGAAACCAAAGTTCACCCTGCGTTCGTTTGAACCTAAAGCCTGGGCACGTTTGGCCAAAAAAGCAGGAATGAAATATATGGTGTTGACTTCCAGACACCATGAAGGCTTTAGCCTATTTAATAGCCAGCAACCATACGCTGTTAAAAATGATATTACGGGAAGTGCCAACTTATCCCCTAAAGGCAGGGATTTATATAAAGAGATCATGACAGCATTCCGTCAGGAAGGACTGAAAGTAGGTGCTTATTATTCTTTGCTCGATTGGCAGCATCCGGATTCCTACGAAGCTTTTAATCTGAATCCTAACACAGATAATCATCAACCTGATCATAACCGCTACAAGGAGTATCTCTATGGACAGGTCAAAGAACTTGCTCAGAATTATGGTCAGCTAGATATGCTATGGCCCGACTTTAGCAGCAAACAGCACCAAGGTGAGGCTTGGGGAACAAAACGCATGTTGACAGATCTGATCAAATGGCAGCCCAATATCATTATCAACAACCGGTTTTGGGATGGGTTAGAAAACAAGAATGGTGATATTGGAACCCCTGAAAAATATATTCCACCAACAGGACTTCCGGGCATGGATTGGGAAGTCAGCCATACCATGAACGAAAGTTATGGCTATAGTGCTCATGATCAAAATTGGAAGAGCTTTCCTAAAATCATGCAATTATTTGTGGAAACGGTAAGCAAAGGCGGTAATTTTCTGCTCAATGTAGGACCGGATGGGGATGGAGCCATTCCCGCACCAGCAATTAGAATTATGGAGCGTATAGGTGACTGGATGCAGGTCAATAAGGAGGCAATCTATGGTACTAAAGCAAGCCCTTTTCAGGCATTGGACTGGGGTTATTGCACCCAAAAAGAAGGTAAATTGTATTTACATATATTTGATCGACCTGCCAGTGGAAAAATTGATCTACCGATCAAAAACAAAGTCACCATCGCTTATGCAATGGCAAGTCCTAAAACCAAGCTAAAGGTTGCAGTAGATAAGGGAAGACCCGTGATTCCAGTTGATGCTTTCGACATTGAAAAAGGACCGAAGGTAATTGTTGTCGAAATTCAGGGCAAACCAGATGTGGAAGAGAATCTGACGCAAACTCAGGCGGATGGGCGTATTGTGATGAATGCAAATAACGCTAAATTGCAAGATGGAAAAGGACTTAAAATCATTGGTGCAACGACACATGATCCCAATCGTCCAAATGCCATCGGACAATGGAAAGATAGCAATGACCGGATCTATTGGGACATCAAAATCCAAAAACCGGGTAAATACCATGTATTGATCAGTTATTTGCCAAATGCAAAACACAAAGGTAAGGTGATACTTTCGGCGCTTGGACAGCAGCTTCCATTTGCTTTTGGGGCAGAAAATGGACCAGGATTTAAAGAAGTGGAACTGGGTACGGTAGAAGTATCGCAGCAGGTTATTGGCGAACCGAGCACCAGGGTAACATTACAGGCAGCGGCAATTGAAGGTGATATGTTACCAGAAATTGCATCGCTTACGTTGGTGCCAGTCCAAGAATAAGTTACTTGGATAAGTACAATTGTGCCAGCTGTTTTTAACCGTTGAGCCAAAGTAGCCCCGGCAAATATATCTTGCCGGGGTTGTTTTTTTTGCAAAAAGTAAGCGATAATTGAAGGCTAGAAGCGTTCTCTGTCTGGAACGTTTCTAGCTTTTTATTTTACCTTCACTTGGTTTCCAATTTTCTTATAGCAATAAATACCGGAGATAAAAATTGGGTTCCGATTACTGTTTACTGTGTTCGATTATATACGTACTCGGTGGCATTCCATAATGTTTATGAAAATCTCTGGAAAAATTTGACTGTACGGTATAACCTACCATCGTGGAGATCTGTGTAATATTATATTCTTTCTGGGTAAGCAGTTCGGCAGCCTTTTTTAAACGTGATATGTTAATCAGTTCGTTTGGCGTCAGATCAGAGAGCCCCTTAATTTTACGATATAAAGTCGGACGGCTCATATTCATTAATTTGGCCAGTTCTTCGACATTTAGATCGATATCTGAGATATTGTCATAAATTATGGTATTGAGCAAACTTATAAAGTCTTTATCAGGTGCGGAAACATTAATTTCAGCTAAATGTGCACTTGGAGAGTTGGTAAAGTAATTTTTAATTATTTTTCGATTGTTTAAAATATTACGTAGCTGTACCATTAAAAATTCCATGGAAAAAGGCTTTTCAATATAAGCATCTGCTCCAATCTTCAGCCCTTGAATTTTAGCATCCAATGCATTTTTTGCGGTCAGGAATATCACTGGAATATGGCTGTAGAGAATATCTGTCTTAATGCGCTTACATAGTGCAATGCCATCCATAATAGGCATCATGATATCTGTCAGAACAAGCTGTACATTGTCGCGGTCCAATATCTCAAGAGCTTCAGCTCCATTGTTAGCTCTTAGGATGGTATAGTTTATTTTGAGTTCCTTATTGAGGTAAGCGAGTATTTCCTTATTGTCTTCAACGATAAGAATCACTGGTTTTTCAGTAGTTTCCTCCTCTTTGGTGTACATTCCACGATCTTCAGTCTTGTAATTTTCTTCGAGAAAAGGTTTGATATCGAGCGACTGTTCCTGAAAGATAGGAAGTGAAAGTAGAAAAATATTTCTGTGTTCTTCGGTATAAACTAGCGATAAGGAACCCTGATGAAGCTCCACTAGTGAGCGGGAGAGTGGAAGACCAATGCCAGTACCAGTATCTTTATCAGATTCATTAAGGCGATAAAATGGCTCAAAGATCTTTTCCCTTTTGTCAAAAGGGATGATTTCGCCATCGTTTCGAAACTCTATATTAAACATGATATCATCACTGTTGAATGGAAGCAGTTTGATATGTACATGATTGTCGGCGTATTTTATGCCATTATGAATTAAATTTGTGAGAATTTTGCGCAGAGCCTCTTCATCTACAAAGGCTGTTAGTGTAATACGGGGCAAAGAAAGATCATAATGCAGCAGTTTTTCTTTTGCCAAGGAGTTCAAATCATTGAATACATCGGACAACAAACTGTTGATATCCGTTTTAGTGAAAATAAGGCTCATATTATTTGTTTCTGCTTTTCTGAAATCTAAAAGTTGATTGGTGAGACGGATAAGTCTGCTTGTATTTTTCTCCATAAGAGCAAGATCGCTCGCTGTTTCGCTATCCGTGAATTGTTGTGTGCGGATTATTTTCTCGAGTGGCATTTTTATTAAAGTCAATGGCGTCCGGATCTCATGGGCGAGGTTGGTGAAAAATTCAAGCTTAAGATTATATACTTCTTGTTCTTTTTTACGTTCATAGTTGTCCATTTTCTGGGCATTATTTGCCTTAATAAGCAGGAAGTAATATCTTAAAATCAACAAAACAATGGTGCTAACAGCGAAGAAATAAGCAAAGTATGCCCATGAAGACAACCACCAAGGGGGAGACACTACAATACGCAGTTCTTTTTCAGTTGGATTCCATATTCCATTATTGTTAGCCCCTTTAAATCTAAAGGTATAGGTTCCGGGAGGAAGTTTATTGTAATATATCTTTTGGTTGCCTGTAATATCCGTCCAGCCCTTATCATACCCCTCCATGATATAACGATAGGCATTGCTTTTTGGGGAAACAAAGCTCAAGGCTGCGATATTAAAACTGATATTGGAACTGTTATAGGACAGTTGAATCTCTTTTGATAGCGAGATGGATTGTTTCAGTATGCCATTTTCACGAACTGGTATGCTCTCGTTGTTGATCTGAATGTCACTAATGAATATAGGTGGAATAAAGCTATTCTTAATGGATTTTGTTGGGTTAAAGCTTACCATTCCCTTTATGGTACCAAAATATAATGTACCGTCCTTATCTTTAAATGCTGAATTATAGTTAAACTGATCCGCGGGAAGCCCGTCTCTCGATGTATAGATGACCATATGGGGGATATTTCCGTCCAGTCTGACCAATCCGCCACCTGTTGATATCCAAATACTGTTATTATCGTCTTCCAGTACTTTAAATACTTGATTGGAAGGTAAACCCGATTCGGTCAGATAGTTGGTGAAATGCCCGTCACGACGGTATTTTGAAAGACCACTTTCGGTGCAAAACCACAGATTTTTTTTGCTGTCTTCAAATAAACCATTGACGTAATTATTGACGAGCGTATTACGCTTACCTTGTTCGGAGCTTAAATGTTGTATTTCGCCTGTACCGCGATTATATTGGTAGACTCCACTGCCATACGTATTGACCCAAAGTATACCATATT
>PJTS01000301.1_pt1 | contig 38400 bp, 34 predicted proteins | sample 1512251 | NCBI WGS metagenome assembly PJTS01 (sample SAMN08177686, study PRJNA422409) | Soil metagenome, whole genome shotgun sequencing project. | isolation source: Soil (2) enriched on wood chips: alkali lignin treatment | place: USA: Madison | collected 2015-01-15 | reverse complement strand
GCGCTGTGATATGGATGCGGGGCGATAAATAATGAAAGGATTATGTGCCGTTCTCGCAGTGGCCGCTGTTGCACTGGCTGCTAATTGTATGGCGAAGGAGCCACCGACGCAGGTGGTATATCGGTTCGATGATCACCGCCACCTAGAAATCAAAGGCTGGAACTGCGAAGGTGAGCTCTGGTACACGGATACAAAGCGAGGTTTCCATTCAAGAATAGCCAGTCAGTTTTATCGAATCTTTACCAAAAAATTCGTACATCCATCAGAACGCTATCTTGCAATTCCATGGTGGGGACATATTACTGGTGGTTTTTCAGTATCCAAGGACTATGGGAAAACATGGGAAAGAGGGGGGGCATCCATGTCGCCTGGAGGCAATGAACCTGATGGAGGTAACGCGCCTTATTATGATGATGTTATCTCTTTCACTGTCGTCAATGATCAGGGTTTTTTGCAAACTAAACACCGGCTGTATATGTCGTCAAAGCCTTTTGAAGACCCGCGGATTCTGCCTGGCGGCCCGGGCATTGAATATACGGTGGATGACGGTATGGGAGGCACAGTCCACGGGAGGCTGGAACCCCGATTCCCTGGTTGGGCCTGGGGCATGATCTACATGACTAAGCAAGGGCTTGAGGGCAGCTCTCAACAACTGAAGACGAACTGGCAAGATTTACCCGATAAAGTCCCCGAAGTGAAAGGTTACACCGGCTGGGATCGGATGCGCTGTGATATGGATGCGGGGCGATAAATAATGAAAGGATTATGTACCGCTTTCGCAGTGGCCGCTGTTGTACTGGTTGCTGAATGCATGGCGAAGGAACCGCCGACACAAGTTATTTATCGGTTCGATGACTATCGCTACCTGGAGCTTAAAGGCTGGGACTGCGAAGGTGAACTCTGGTACACGGATATAAAACGAGGCATTCACACTCAACCAGCCAGCCAGCCAGTTTTATCGAATATTTACCCGTAAATTCATCCATCCGTCAGAGAAATATATAGCTATTACCAACTGGGAGGTGGATGGATTCCTTGTTTCGAAAGACTATGGCGAAACATGGAGGGCTGTTGGCTTTGCTCCCGGTCATAATGAACCTAATGGGGATAACAGAGCACCAGCCGAAGACGCGGTGTCGTTTACCGTCGTCAATGATCAGGGTTTTTTGCAAACTAAACACCGGCTTTATATGTCGTCAAAGCCGTTCGATGACCCACGCGTTGTCACTGGGGGCCCCGGTATAACGTACACACTTGACGATGGTACCGTCCAGTCAATTACCCCGGAATTTCCCGGTTGGAAGTGGGGTATGGTGTACTTCACTAAGGGATGGCTCGAAGGAAAAGTTGTAAGTCATGAACAAAACTATCAGGACTTACCTGATACAGTCCCGGAGGTGAAAGGTTACACCGGCTGGGACCGGATGCGCTGCGATATGGATGCAGGACGATAAGGAGATAAAAATAATGAAAGGTGTCATTCGACTGAACGACCCGCTTATAGGCGGTGGAAAAGTTATAAAAGCCACTGGTGCGGACTTTATGGGTAAGCCTGTAGCCCTGAGTGGTGATCTGGTGCAGTGCCCTATGCACAAAGGGACATTCACTATCAATGAATGTCATCCAACCTGGACCATGCACGGCAAGGGGGTTGTGGTGGATGGTTGTCACGCGGCCTGTGGCTGCGAAATCAAAAGCACCTTGCCTGTTGCGGGGGCTGCGTGATGAAAGAGTGGTGGTTATACAAGCAACAGCCAGATGCAGAAAGTAATGTATCCGTCGCGGTAATTATTGCCATATATGTTCTGGCTATAGGCGCCAGTCTGCTGATCAGAGCATTAACCTGGCCTGAAAAGGAACATGTTACTGCTATATTTTTTGTGCCTTCCGTTATTCTCCCTTTCTGCCTTGTCTCTATGTTTGTATATATAGCGTTCATGTTTGATGATACCCATGTTCACTATTTCGAAACGCGTAAATTCATCGCAAAAGAGCGAGAAATCAATTTAAAAACGTATGCTCGGAAAAATGTGGCTATTGCAGCCTGGTCTGCAATCACTCCTCTGGAGCAACCGGCACTGAATATGTTGAAGCTTGAAGGGGAGTTTCCGCTGGCACCGAAAACGCCGGTTAAAATTCACCAGGAAGCGCTTTTCGACCAGTCCCGTAATGAACAGATATTTAATCGCCTGCTGGCCCCGATGGCCGAAAAGCTGAAGGGATACAATTATCGTGTGTTTGAAATCGTTGTCTGGGTTCGCGGTGGGAATGAGAATTGTATTGAAGAACTCCGGCGTTCACTGGAGCGAATGGGTGTTGATCATGCCAGTACCTGCAAAATTAAATATATGACGGAATGCCCCGATTATGCGCTTATCAGCCAATGGGCTAATCTGGCAGATTACAGGATTGAAAACCGGTTAGTTGTTATTCTTGATTTGCATGAAGAAGACGACGAATCAAAGTGCATGGAAAATGCCTGTGCATTCCTGCTGACCAACCATTATGTTTGGGAGGAAGGTGAAAAACCGGTTTATCTGTATCAGCCCATGTCCGGTGTCACAGATATTGAGGCAAAAATGCCGATCTATCTGCAGGTGGAATCTGTGCTTACGCCAAAAACGCTCTGGTATACCGGTCTTTCCCGTACCGAGAAATACCCGTTAATGCAGGCCCTGAATAAAAAGGGGCAGGCGCCGGAACGGTTGGATCTTGATACCTCTTTAGGCGAGAAGAGTGCCGGGTATCGGTGGCTCGCGCTGGCGTTGGCGGCAGATGCGGTGAAATATGCCCAAGGGGAACAGTTGGTAGCTTCATCAGAAAAAAACAAATTTAGTATTACTGCGCTCTCTTCTCAGAAAACCGCCACTCCTGCAAACCTTGTATGGGGGACATGGAGTAATCCACTGTTGCCTGCAGGTATGGCGGCGTTTTTCTTTATAGTTTCACTCTTTGCGTATTATATTAGTTTCGCAGTTGAAAATGATCCCCTCTCTATGTGGGAGCTTGTTGCAAGCATCATCATCCCATTTGTTGTTTTTATTGGCACAGGTATTTTACTTTTAATAGTAAAAACCAATGAAGCTTATAAGGATATAGGATACTAAAATTTATACCGCCCAGGCGAGCCGCTTACTTTCAAAGGGTACTGGTATTTACCCGCTTGCCAATATCTTTTAGCTGAGAATATTTTTCCAGCAGTTGCGGCCCGTCATCCAGGCTCATCGCAAACATCCACATGTAGGTCATGACAGAATAGATATGCCCGGCATCCAGCCCGCCTTCGAACGACATGGTCAGTATGGTACTGGCGAATAAAATCGCGGTCACCGTACCGATGGCTAAATAGCCAAACGCTTCCCGATCTGACAGCTTAATTCGGAGCCGCGCCAGCACATCGTAGTGCCTGGACAACGACCTCCTGGATGCGCTGTTCACGAACGCCACCTCTTTTTCCAGCCGATCGTTTAGTCGCACGAATAGCGCTTCGTTCCTGGAGGAGAAGCCCGGTAAAAAGAGGGCAAAAAAAGCCAGGATGAACAGACAGGCGACGCCGGTCCAGAACTGTAGCAGGAGCAACATCGCCGCGGCACCAATGATTGACGCGACAGACGTCACCAGCACCGGCAGATGTTTCTCGAAGAAATCTACAAATTCACGCGACAGCGCCACGCGTGCGGCAATGGTTGAGGCGCTGTACTGCTCTTCGCGTTGCGCAATAATGACCGGAACGGCCAGTTCGGCGTAAATGCGCGCAAAGGTGCGGGTATCGATACTGCGTCTTGCCGCGCCAATCGCCCACATTACAAACACCATCACCGCATAGAGCACGGCATGTAACGCCTGGCCCGTAACAATGGCATTGATCGCAAAGCCTGCCAGCAGGGGGTAGAGCAGCATCGTGATATTTTCAGCCGCCACCAGTAAGAACGTGAGAATGAGTTTTCGGCTATGTCGTTGGCCCAGCAGTTTGAGCGTTTTGACCGCGCTGTTTGAGACTGCGGCGGGTGCCGCATTTTTTAAGGTAAGCATAAAGTTTTTTGTTAAGATGGACTTGAGCGGTTGCTCAAATCTGTGGGGTGAGTCTATTTGAGCACTTGCTCAAAGTCAACATAGGCAGGTCGATGAAAGAAGCAAAAGAGGCGTTAAAAGTCAGGATTCTCGACGGGGCTATCGCCCTGTTTCTGGAGAAGGGGATCGCCAACGTCACCACGCGTGAATTAACCGAGTCGTTAGGGATCTCGCGCAGTCATATTTATCATTACTTCAGCAACTGGCAGGCCTTGTGTATTGCGGCGCTGGAGCGGTTTATGCGCGACGAGCTGGAAATCTTTACGCGTGAGGTGGCGGCCTTACCCTCCACGCAAAAAATGGATCGTCTGGTCGCCGATTTTTTGCCCTTTGAGCAGGATGCCGCCTGGCAGCTGTATGGCGCAACCTGGCAATTGGCGCTGCATAACGACGTATACGCTGAACTGGTTGAATCCATTATGCAGGCGTGGAGCGAACTGGTGCGCGACATCATTGAGGAGGGCGTCGAAAATGGAACCTTCCGCGCGTGCGACGCCAGCCGCACCACGCGACAGCTCATCTCACTCCTGAGCGGATATGATGAGTTTCTGGGTGTGCGGCCCTCCGCGGAAAAGTGCGTGATGGTCCAGGCCGATATTGCCGATTTTATCCAACGGTTTATTTATAAGGCGTAAGAGCCGGTTTTAACCCGGCGGGCTGCGATCTATCCCCTTAATCTCTCTCGAGGGAGAGGGGGCAGACCTTGCTGTAGGCCGGGCGAAGCGAAGCCGCTACCCGTCTGGTTGAACATGGCTATTTTTGACATTTCTCACCTCGAATGACGTAACGGACAAATTGAAGGTCAAACTGTACCGGGCAGCATTCGTGGGAAAAACCGCTCACGCGGAACTTCACTGTTTCCCTGGGGGTAACAATCCATGCAGTTGGGCGCTTTTGTCGGCAAAAAGTGCGCTTAACCAGTCGATAAAGACTCTCACTTTGGGGGCAAGGTAGCGGCGATCGGGATAAAGCACTGAGATAGGTTTAGTGACGGTGGTGTAGCTGGTAAGGACCTCAACCAGCCTGCCAGACTCCAGATGCGGAGCCAGAATCGCACGGATGCCCTGCAACATTCCCAGGCCGGCAAGCCCGCACGAGAGCAAGATATCCGAATTATCCACCAGCATGGTTCGTGCGGGGCGCACAATCACCGGCGTGCCGTCCTGCATAAAGCGCCAGTCCATCACCGCACGGCTATGACCGGAAAAGAACATTACGGCTTTATGTCCCGCCAGATCGTCAGGGGTTGTAGGCGTGCCTTATTTTTTCAGGTAAGCGGGCGCCGCGCAGGTGACCAGTCGCGCATCACCCAGACGCCGGGAGAAGAGCGTCGAGTCCTGTAACTCCCCAGGTCGGATCACGCAGTCAATCCCTTCTGCCACCATATCGACGCGGTGATCTGAGGAGGTCAGTTCCAGTTCGATATCCGGGTATTTTTCCTGAAACCCGGAGAGCGCGGGGATCAGCACCGCATGGGCCAGCGACAGCGGCGTATCGACTCGCAGCCGACCACGGGGGGGACGCGTGGGCGAGAAGAAAGCCAGCACGTCGTCTACTTCATGCAGTAAAACTTTAGCTCGCTGAAAAAAAAGCTCCCCTTCAGAGGTGAGGCTAATTTTGCGGGTGGTCCGGTGAAGGAGTTTTGTCCCCAGTTCGTCTTCCAACTGTTGCAGGGCTTTGGTGACGGCAGGGCGATGAAGCTGTAGTCTGTCTGCCGCCCGGGTAAAGCTGCCCTGTTCGGCAACCTCCACAAATATGTTCATCCGTTCAAACATCCTGGCGCTCATCGTCTTCAGCCTTTTGGTGGGATTGTTTCTTAATGGATAACAGTGTAATACGAAAAAGCCACTTTTTACTGTACCAGCAAATACTTATCCTGATGTCATCCAACGCAATGAGGTCATGACATGTCGATATTTCACAATTACCAGGCACCCGCAGTCAATCGCAAACAAGTGGGCGATACCCTGGTCACCCTGGTGAGCGATGGCTATCTGGATGCTTCATTTGAACTGTTATCCGGTATCACCGGTTCACAAGCGGAAGCGGTCCTGCAGCAGCGGGGAGTATCGGCGCTGCCGCGAATGAATATCAACGTCTACGTAATTCAGAACGGTAAGCAGACGATCCTGGTCGACAGTGGGGCGGGTAACTTCAAGGGCTGGGGCGGACGACTGCCCGTGGCGCTGGCAGCAGCAGGAATTGATCCGCTGCAAATTGATACGATCCTGCTCACCCATGCGCATCCTGACCATATTGGCGGTCTGGCTGGCCCGTTACAGACGCCACACTTCCGCAATGTGGAGCGGCTCTTTGTTCATCAGGGTGAGCTGGCTTTCTGGCGCAATAAAACGCTACAGGCTTCTGCCCCGGAGGGTTTCAAGCCCGCTTTCGCGCTGGCGCAAAATGCTTTTACGGCCTACGAACAGAAACTGGTTCCGTTCAAACACGATGATATCCTGCCGGGAATACAGGCGGTGGCACTGCCGGGGCATACGCCCGGGCACAGCGGCTACGTTATAGGGGACGAGAAAGAATCCCTTCTCATCTGGGGTGATATTGTCCATTTCCCACATATTCAGGTTGAACACCCGGACGTGACCATCGCCTTTGACAGCGATCCGGCGGCAGCGGCAGCCACCCGCAAACGTCTTCTGGAGCGCGTGGCGACAGATAAACTCATCGTCTCAGGCATGCATTTCAATGCGCCCATCACTGCCACGGTGAAACAGGCGGCGGCACAACAGTTTACGCTCCACTATGACGGCTGGTCTCCGGTGGTCTGATTCTCTCTACTCTTCGACCGCAGAATCACCCGTCCCCCTGTTGTCAGGGCACTACACTGATCTACATACCTGCACGCGCTACCCCAGCGCGTGATTGTCGTGTCCATTACATAAGGATGCATCATGATCCGGTCTATTCCTCTTGAGCGTTATCGCAACATCGGCATCTCGGCACATATTGATGCCGGTAAAACCACCACCACCGAGCGCATCCTGTTTTACACCGGGGTGAGCCACAAGCTGGGGGAGGTCCACGATGGCGCGGCGATCACCGACTGGATGGCGCAGGAGCAGGAGCGGGGCATTACTATCACCTCTGCGGCGGTAAGCTGTTTCTGGTCCGGGATGGATCGCGGTTATGAGCCGCACCACATCAATATTATCGATACCCCCGGGCACGTCGATTTCACCATCGAAGTGGAGCGATCCATGCGGGTGCTGGACGGGGCTGTGATGGTCTACGACTCGGTGGGCGGTGTGCAGCCGCAGTCGGAAACCGTCTGGCGGCAGGCCAATAAGTACCGTGTGCCGCGTATCGCCTTCGTCAATAAGATGGATCGTCCGGGGGCCGATTTTTTCCACGTGGTGCAGATGATGATAGACCGGCTGAAAGCCCACCCGGTGCCGATTGTGATCCCCATTGGGGCCGAAGATCATTTCACGGGCGTGGTCGATCTGATCAAGATGCGGGCCATTATCTGGGATGATGCTACCCAGGGGATGACCTTTAACTATGCCCCGGTGCCGGATGACCTGCTGGCTACCGCGCAGACGTGGCGGGAAAAAATGGTTTCGGCGGCAGCGGAAGCCAGCGACGATCTGATGGATAAATACCTTGAAACCAACGCCCTGGACGACGCGGAAATCATCCGTGGCTTGCGTCAGCGCACGGTTGCCGGGGAGATCCAGCCGATGCTGTGTGGCAGCGCCTTTAAAAACAAAGGGGTGCAGCGAATGCTGGATGCGGTGATCGAGCTGATGCCGTCACCTCTCGACGTGCCCGCCATCGACGGGGTGGATGAGAAAGGGCAGCACGCCGAGCGTCATCCCAACGATGACGAACCCTTCTCCGCGCTGGCGTTCAAGCTGATGTCGGACCCCTACGTCGGCCAGCTGACTTTTATCCGCGTCTACTCCGGGGTGTTAAAAAAAGGCGACGCGGTGTTCAACCCGGTTAAGGGTAAGAAAGAGCGCATCGGGCGCATCGTGCTGATGCATGCCAACGACCGTCATGACGTCGAGGAGTTACGCACCGGGGATATCGCCGCCTGCGTGGGGCTAAAAGATGTCACCACCGGGGATACCCTGACAGACCCCGGCGCGGTGATCACCCTCGAGCGGATGGAGTTCCCGGATCCGGTGATCTCGCTCTCCATCGAACCAAAAACTAAAGCCGACCAGGAGAAAATGGGCATCGCGCTGCACCGTCTGGCGGCAGAAGATCCCTCCTTCCACCTGCATACCGACGAAGAGTCCGGCCAGACCATCATCTCCGGGATGGGCGAGCTGCATCTGGAGATTATCGTTGACCGTATGCGGCGTGAGTTCGGCGTTGAGGCCAATATTGGCCGTCCACAGGTGACCTACCGGGAAACCATCCGCAAAGGGGTGAGCGATGTCGAGGGCAAGTTCGTTCGCCAGTCCGGTGGCAAAGGGCAGTATGGCCATGTGGTGCTGAGTCTTGAACCGCAGGAACCAGGCAGCGGTTTTACCTTTGTCGATGCCACCAAAGGTGGGGTGGTGCCGCGGGAGTATATCCCGTCGGTGGAGAAGGGGCTGCGGGAGGCGATGAACAGCGGCGTGCTGGCGGGCTACCCGGTAGTGGATGTCAAAGCAACCCTGACCTTTGGCTCCTACCACGACGTTGACTCCTCAGAGATGGCCTTCCGCATGGCGGCCATCTTCGGCTTTAAGGATGCGGCGCGCAAAGCCGACCCGGTGATCCTCGAGCCGATGATGCACGTCGAGGTCGAAACCCCGGAAGAGTATGCCGGTAACATTATGGGGGATCTCTCCTCCCGCCGCGGCCTGGTGCAGGGGATGGAGGAGCGGTTCGGCAGTCAGATTATCCGCGCCGACGTGCCGCTGGCTGAGATGTTCGGTTACGCCACCACGCTGCGATCCATGTCCCAGGGGAGGGCGACGTACAGCATGGAGTTCCACCATTACGCCGAAGCGCCGCGTATCGTGGCGGATGATATCATCGCCGGGCGATCGAAAAAGTAGCCCCGGAGTGAACCATGAAGCGTCCGCATCTTGCCCTCGCTGCGCTCATGGCCTCCCTGACACTGCTTGGGTGCGTGGTAATGTCCGGCACCAGCCGCACCGACTTTACCGCCACCAGGCAGGCAGATTTGGTGTTTATTGGCCTGCCTGCGCCGTTGAACTGGCTTGCGGCGGGGATGCAGGGCACCACCTTTCCGGTCTCCAGTACCCTGTCGCTTACTGCCGCCCACGTCGCGGTGCCGTTGCTGAAGCCCATAAAAGCGCAACATCCCCTCTGTGATGTGGCGGTGATTGGCGATAACAACCGGGGCAAGATTGTGCATCAATTGGCCTATGCCAGGGCCGGACGCAACGTGACCCTGTTCGGCTACAGCGCCATCAACAGCCTGCCAAAATCCAGCATGGGCAAGATTGACGGTTTCGTAAAGCGTGACGGCTGCTACTACGGTGTCATCACCGGGGCGGGGGCGGTATCCGGCATGTCCGGCGGGCCGGTAGTGGACAGCCTGACCGGGGAGACGGTAGGGATCATTACCAACGTTATCCCGGGCAAAGGGGCCGTGGTCTTTATCGCGGTTCAGGATTTTACCAACCTGCTGGACCGGATGCGGATCCCCTATAAAACCTACTGACCCGGCGCTTTTACCTGCCTGCCGCTGGTCACAAAAGTGCCCGCCCCCAGGTGGTGCAGGGTATTAAGCTTATCGTCATCAAACTGCCAGCGCCCGGCGACAAACGCCCGTTCATCCGCCGCGGCAGAGACCACTTCACCAAAGAGGGTGTCATATTTTTCTGCTGCCGGTGTCGCGGGCAGCAGACGGCACTCCATCCAGGCCAGACACTTCTCTTCCACCACCGGCAGGCCCAGCACCGGGCCATTGATGACCGGAATACCGTAGCAGTTGAATTTATCCTCATCCCGGCCGCTGACGCTGCCGACCGCCCAGGTCCAGTTGGTGGCCGCCACGCCGGGAATGACGATCCCGAACATGCCGCTGCGCTCAATCAGCTCCCGCGACCAGGTGCTTTTATCCACCACGATGGCGATGCGCGGCGGTTCGAACTCCACCGGCATTGACCAGGCCGCGGCCATCACATTGCGCCGGTCAAGGGTGTCGTCGCGGCTGGTGATCAACACCGTGGGGCCGTGATTCAACAGACGGCTGGCGTGCATTAACTTAACGGGGCGGAAGTGGCTCATAGAAATTCCTCACAGAACGGGTCAGAGCATTAAACGTCTGAAAGCCATCGGAAATCAATACGCAACATTTACGTCATGTATTCGTCACATAAGCTGCCTACAGTGGCGAGCATCAAATCCCAAAGAGGATAACAATATGCTCACTTCCATAACGCTCAACGGCGTCTCGTACGCTTTTGGCGCGAATACCGTTTTGAATCAAATCGATCTGCATATCGAGCCGGGTAGCGTGGTTGCGCTGCTGGGGCCGTCGGGCTGCGGTAAAAGTACGCTTTTGCGTCTGCTGGCAGGGTTAACCCAGCCTGCAGAGGGGGCGATCCATTTCGGCGACCGCCTGGTGGCGAAAACCGGTTGGGCGCTACCGCCGGAAGCCCGGGACATCGGCATGGTGTTCCAGGATTACGCCCTCTGGCCGCACATGACCGTGGCGCAGAATGTGATGTTCCCGCTGAAGATGCGCCATATCCCGCGTCAGGAGTGCGACCGTCGGGTCGCGCAGGCGCTGGCTCGCGTAGGCTTAAGCGAGTTCGCCGACCGCAAACCCGCGGGATTGTCCGGCGGGCAGCAACAGCGCGTGGCGCTGGCCCGGGCGATTGTCGCCGAACCGCGGGTACTGCTGTTTGACGAGCCGCTCTCCAACCTCGACAGCGAACTGCGTGGAACCTTGTGTCACGAGATGGCCACGCTGCTGCGCCAGCTCGGTACCACCGCCGTCTATGTTACCCACGACCGCCGGGAGGCTGAAATCCTGGCCGATCGCATCGTGCATTTGTCTGCTGGCAGCGTCGCTGCCGATCGTTTGATTACATCCTCAGGGGAGTTCGCATGAAAGCTGCAATGTCCGTAAAAAAAGGAGTGCTGTTAGCCATGGCGTTATCGTCCGTTATGATGTCCAGCGCACACGCGCTGACCGTCTACACCGCAGGCCCGGGGTCGCTCGCCAAAAGCCTTGCCAGCGGCTTTGAAAAGAAAACCGGCGTCAAGGTGGATATCTTCCAGGCGACCACTGGCAAAGTGATGGCCCGTCTCGAAGCGGAACAGGCTAATCCGCAGGCCGATATTTTGATTTCCGCCTCCTGGGATACCGCGGAAGATCTGCATAACCGCGGCTGGCTGCTGCCGTACCAGAGCGCCAATGCGGCGAACGTGCCCGCAGACCTGAAATCAGACGACTTTGTGGCGCAGGGCGTCTCAGCGTTAGGCATCGTCTGGAACACCAAAAGCGGCACCCCGGAGCCGAAAGAGTGGCGCGATCTGACCACTGACGCGTTTAAAGACAAAGTCACCACCCCGGACCCGGCGCTGTCCGGTGCTTCGCTCGATCTGCTGATCGGTCTGCAAAATGGCATGGGCGATAAGGCCTGGACCCTGTTTGAGGATCTCAAGAAGAACGGTATGGTGGTGAGCGGCCCGAATGCCCAGGCGGTGACGCCGGTCATGCAGGGGGCGAAAGCGGCGGTGTTCGGCGCGGTGGATTATGTCTCCTATGGCAACATCAGTCAGGGTGAATCCCTGAAGGTGATTTTCCCGGCCAGCGGCACGGTGATGGCCCCGCGTCCGATGATGATCCTCAAATCTACCCAGCATGCGGATGATGCGAAAGCCTTCGTCGATTACGTCCTGTCGCCAGAAGGCCAGGCGATGGTGGCCGATGCCTGGCTGATGCCAGCCCGCGGCGACGTACAGGCTAAACGTCCGCTGCTCAACGACCTGAAAATCCTGCCGACCAACAGCGACGGCACCAGCGAACGCAGCGATATCCTCAAGCGTTTCAATACGCTCTTCACCTTATAATCACGTGACGGGGGCAACCCCGTCTTCAGGACTGCTTTGTGAATCCTAAATTCTTGTCGGTGATGACGCTGGCGCTACTGGTGATCCTGGTGGCGTTTCCGCTGGCGTTTATCTTGCTACAGGCGGTGTTTCCGCAGTTCAGCGCCGGGGTGTTCTCGGGTGCCTTGAGCGGCGTCGCAACGCTGCTGGCCGAGCCGCACTTGCCCACCATGCTGGGCGGCACGCTACAGGTTGGGGTTGGTGTGGCCCTGGTGAGCGCCTTGATTGGCTTTCCACTTGGCGTGGCGCGCGGGCTGTTGAATCTGCCGCTACCCCGGTTGTGGGATCTGCTGTTTCTGATCCCGTTTTTAACCCCGCCCTATATTGCCGCGCTGTCGTGGATGCTGGTGCTGCAAACCAACGGCTATCTGCAACAGCTCACCGGCTTCAACCTCAATGATGTGTTGTTCAGCCAGACCGGGATTGTGCTAGTGATGGCGCTGAATATCTTCCCGGTGGTCTATTTCGCGGTATCGCGCAGCCTGCTGGCCAGCGGACAACGTCTGGGGCTGGTGGCCCGGGTTCACGGGGCCAGCCCCGGACGGGCGTTCTGGCATATCACGCTGCCGATGCTTTCGCCGTCGCTGGCGGCCGGGATGCTGCTGGCCTTCACCCTGGCGATTGAGGAGTATGGCGTGCCCGCCGCACTTGGCACCCGTGCCGGGGTGCTGATGCTGACCACCGATATCGAGAAAAAGCTGGCGGAATGGCCGATCGATCTCTCCGGTGCGTCGATGCTCTCCGTGGTGCTGGTGACCCTTGCACTCAGCGCCTGGTGGCTACAGAAAAAACTGACCGGTAATCAGGATGTGACCAGTATTACCGGCAAACCGACAGAGAACATGGGCGCGGATGCGGGGAGCTTTACCCTGCCGATAGTGGCGCTGCTGGGGTTGACCGGGTTTGTCGCGGTGATCCTGCCGGGTGCCTCGATGGCCTTATCCGGGGTGCTGGGCACCTTGTCGGGCGGGGTGTCGCTCGCCAATCTGACCGCTTCCCATTATGCGGCGTTATTCAGTCAGCAGGGGGATGCCCTGTCGGCGCTGGGCACCAGCCTGTCGCTGGCGCTGGGGGCGGCCTGCATCACCGGCTTGCTCGGCCTGCTTGCTGCATGGCTGGTGATGGTGCAGAAGATTAAGGGCCACGGGCTGGTGGATGCTCTGTCGCTGATGCCCGCTGCGTTGCCCGGCGTCGTGGTGGGGGTAGGGTTGATCCTGCTGTGGAACCAGCCCTTCTGGCCGGTCTCTCCTTACAACAGCTGGGCGATCCTGCTGCTGTCGTATTGCTGCCTGCTACTGCCGTGGCCGGTACGCTATGTCGGCAGTGCGCTGCGCCAGCTAGGGGGGAATCTGGAGCCTGCCGCCCGGGTACATGGCGCGTCGGCGCTGCAGGCGTTGCGTTTTATCGTCCTGCCGCTGGTCTCTCCGGCCATGCTGGCGGCCATGCTGATGGTGTTTGCCATTGCCTCGCGCGAGCTGGTCACCTCGCTGCTGCTGGCCCCTGCGGGCACGCAAACCGTGTCGGTGTTTATCTGGCGGCAATTTGAGCAGGGATCCGTCGGGCAGGGCATGGCAATGGCTACCCTGACGCTGCTTACCGGGCTGGTATTGATGCTGACGGCGCTGGGGATCATGCAACGCACCCCGCGCGGTTAAAAAGCACTTTTGAAACAGTCACCGGCGAAAAATAGGTTATAAACAGTTCATCCTTCACGCTGCCTCTGCGTTGGCTGCGTCTGCACACCCCGGTCGCTTACTCAAGTAAGCGCGCGGGTGTTCTCAGACTTGCCGTCTTGATGCAACTTGAATGGTTTTGCGTAGAGATAAGGAAGAATTGTTAAAGGAGCCAACCATGACCCCGTTTTTAACCGAGTATTTCGCCCGCACCGGCTGGCAGCAGCCGGTTTCTGTGGATATAGAGACCCTGCGGGCGCTGCACCTGCAACACAACAGCACCATCCCATTTGAAAATATTGACGTGGTGCTGCCGCGGGAGATCCAGCTCGACGATCAATCCCTGGTGGATAAGCTTGTCACTGGCCGCCGCGGCGGTTACTGCTTTGAGCAGAACGGTCTTTTTGAGCGGGTGCTGCGTGAGGTGGGCTTTAACGTCCGCAGCCTGCTGGGACGGGTTGTGCTGGCGAACCCACCCCACATGCCGCCGCGCACCCATCGTCTGCTGCTGGTTGAGCTGAATGGCGAACGCTGGATTGCCGATGTCGGCTTTGGCGGACAGACGCTGACCGCACCGATTCAGTTGATCGCCGAGAAGGAGCAGGCGACACCGCACGGGCTCTACCGGCTGGTCAACGATGGTCTCGACTGGGTGCTCCAGTTCCGCCATCACGAACACTGGCAGTCGATGTATCACTTCGATCTCGCCGCCCAGTATCAAAACGATTACGTGATGGGCAATTTCTGGTCAGCGCACTGGCCGCAGTCTCATTTTCGTCATCACCTGTTGATGTGTCGGCATCTGCCGGACGGCGGCAAGCTGACCCTCACCAACTTGCACTTTACCCACTGGCAGAACGGGCAGGTGATTGAGCAGCGCAACCTGCCTGATGCAGAGGCGTTGTATCAGCTGATGCAGGAACGGTTTGGGCTTGGGGTGGACGATCCGAAACACGGTTTTTCACTGGCAGAACTGACGGCAGTGATGGCCGGGTTTGAAACCCATCCGCAGGCGGGAAAATAAGAGGGGAAGGGGCGCAAGCCCCTCTCTGTTAGCCGATCAAAACTTTCGCCCGCATTCTCACAGCATCCCGTTCTTCGGCAGTTGCCTTTCCCTTTTTCACTGCGTGACGCGCAAAATGTATAGACCTGGACTTACAACGACTATCCCTTCGCATGTTGCTGATGTTATGTAGAATACTGCCCGGTGGATAACCCATCGGGACATCTTTACTCATTAACTCAGAGCATATTGATATGGAAATCTTGTCACAGAATAAATTCAGTTCGTTGGGCATGCTGCTGGGCGCTATCGCCCTGATCCTGGGCATTGTGCATTTCTCTTTTGGGCCTTTTTCTTCCCCACCGCCACGTCTGGAAACGGTGGTGGCTGAACAGGTTGCCGCCGTTAAAGAAGGCATTATTGCTGGCATAACCGGGAAGACGCCTGCGCCCGCAGAAAACAGTCCCGTGGATATTGATCGGCTTCTCAATAATGGCGGGATTATTCTTGCCATTGCCGGGCTGGTGCTCGCGTTTATCGGCGGTATGCGCAAGGAAAATCGCTGGGGGATTGCGGGCGCGTTAGCATTCGGGGGAGGTACGCTGATGTTTCACGTGGCCCTGTTTGGTATTGGGATAATTTGCGCCATTCTTCTGCTTTTCCTGATTATCTCCGTGATTAACGGCAATTTGCCAGTGTTTTAGTCCGCGTGCCATGCACGGGCGGCGCGCACAGTATCGTGCTCTTGTGCAGGCGGGAAAATAAAACGGGAAGGGGCGTAAGCCCCTCTCTGTTAGCCGATCAAAACCTTCGCCCGCATTCTCACGGCATCCAGTTCTTCGGCGGTTGCCGTTCCCTTTTTCACTGCGTGACGCGCCCGCCAGTCCAGACTTTTGATCTGATCGGCGAGGGCGACGTTGCGGCGTGCTCCGCTAATGACAACTTCGAAAGGGTAGTTTTTGATTTGCGACGTGAGTGGACAGCAGAGCATCAGACCGGTGCGTCCATTGTAAGTGGCGGGTGAAATAACCAGCGCAGGGCGATGGCCTGCCTGTTCATGACCTGACTGCGGATCAAAATCCAGCCAGACGATATCGCCCGCTTCCGGGATGTAGTCCATTACAGCAGCTCCTTACCTTGCGGCTCTCCAAAGGTGATTTCGTGATGCAGATTGTCGTCGGTGATCGCAGCGAGCAGCGATTCCAGCGTGGTTTCGTCCTTCCTGACGGGTGTCAAAATAATGCGTCCTTCTTCGTCTACGTTAACGTTCACCACATCGTCAACGTGCAGTTCAGCCTCGCGCATAACCGCGACAGGCAGCCTGACAGAAGGGCTGTTACCCCATTTTTTGACGGTGACTTGCGGCATAAAAAGACTCCAGATGTCGATACAAAGTATCGTCATCATAAAGCGTGGGGATTTTATGTGTCAACATTGTCGATACATTGGCAGGGTGGAAACGCCGGGCGACGCGTGCGCCTGCCCGGCCTGGGTTATGGATGTGAATAATGAAGCATTAGCGAACCAGTATTATTTCGCCATCAGCGTTGACATGCCGCGTGGGTATTATAAATCGGTCCATACCTTTTAAAGTACAGAAGAGATCGTAGGTGAATATTTTATTGCCAAAATACCATGAATGAGTACGATATCCTTTTATACCCTCAGGCTCATCTTGATGAAGAATGGACTCATCACTGTCCAAAAGTGCATAGTAGTTTGTACAGTCGACATTTACTGCATTTTCCGGAACATTATCAGGAAGGCCAATGCGGCCCACACGAGGTGCAATACCAACACGTTTCACATTTGATATATCAAGAGCCTTGTCGCGCCGGCTTGAATAATTTGTCAGGCGAACGCAATGACGATATATTGAGTCGCTTCTGGGATCAGGGTTTGACATAACATTGCTCGAAACATCTCCAGCAATGAAAATCATTTGGCTAATTTTCCATGCATTATTTGGCAGGCCAGAATCGTCAGCGTCGTCAAAGGCTTCAGTTAATACATATGCTCCGGTAGAGTGACCCAATACATGAATATTAATTTTACAGTCTGGTTTTTGCTTTTCGGAAACATAGCTAATGCCCTCAGACATCAAACGCATAGATGTGAGTTTTGCTTTATGACGATCGGGCAGGTAGGCTAATGCGCTGTCATCACTGGGCCAGTCAAACGAAACCACCATCCCCTTAAAGCCACATTCAAATAAACCATTTGCCAGAAGGCGATGGCGCTCAATCACCTCAACTTCATTCATATTATAACCGTGGACAGAAAATAGCAGGTCCCCACGTGCTTCTCCATTTTCGTTTTTCCACCGCGCGCCTTTAGTGACTTGTTCAAACCACTCTTGCATGGGAATGGCATATTTTGGACTGGGAGTCTCGCCATCCGGCACAGCTAAATAATGCGTATCACCAATTTCATCGGTAAATTTGCTGCGGGATATTTTACGAACGGACATAATATATGAAAGCATGCTTGCCTCTTTTCTTTTTTAGAGTTGTTGATAATTGTCTTTTGAAAGGATGCTTTTCGATTACCAGGATGCGCTGGTAGCTGTATTAATTTTTTTTAGTTTTCATCGTTTTATTGTGGCCCTATGTTTTCTGCGGATGATAAAGCATATAACCATTGAGTGTTTGTAGCATTTGTAGTTTGGTTTTTATTCTGGAATCTTGATGTTGTTCTCATTTATTGGTGGAGAAGGGTAATGGTATTTTCAAAGTGAATGTATGCTGCGTATTTCCACTGGCATAAAAAGTGTCGGAGGTTTTTAATGTCCGAAAAATGCATTGTCGGGCGACGCGTGCGCCTGCCCGGCCTGGGTGGGGCGGTTTCGTAAGCCGGGTAAGGGGAAGCCGCTACCCGGCATAGCTCGGGCCTACCTTCTGGATCTCACCAACTGATAACGCCGGGTGATGTACTCAAACGGCGCGCTCCAGACATGGACCAGGCGGGTGAAGGGGAAGATCAGGAAGATGGTCATCCCCAGCACCAGATGGACGCGGAAGATAAAGGCTACCCCCGTCAGCATCTCAGACGAGCCGCCGCGGAAGGTAAAGATCCCTTGCGCCCAGCCGACCAGCTTCAGCATTTCACTGCCGTCCGGGTATTGCGCCGAAAACGGGATGGTGGTCAGGCCGAGCACGCACTGGGTCAGCAGAATACTCATGATGATGATATCCGGCGTCGTGGAGGTGGCGCGCACCCGCTGGTTGAACAGGCGACGATACAACAGCATCGAGCCGCCAATCAGGGTCAGCACGCCGCAGATCCCCCCGGCAATCATCGCCAGCTGCTGTTTGACCGCCATCGGCAGGAACCAGGCGTACATCCAGTGCGGGGTTAACATGCCGAACAGATGCCCGAAGAAAATCCCCAGAATGCCGATGTGGAACAGGTTGGAACCCCAGTTCATGCCGCGCTTGCTCAGCAACTGGCTCGACGAGGCGCGCCAGGTGTACTGGCCGTAGTCGTACCGTAGCCAGCTGCCGAGGAAAAACACCGCGGCGCAGATGTAGGGGTAAATGTCGAAGAAAAAGACGTTCAGATGGTGTGTCATTTTGGGCCTCCGGCACTGACGTCCACGTACTGCGGCGCGACGTCCTGGCTAAAGCGTCGTTGATATTGCTGCATGGGCGAGCTGTCGCAGGCCGTCGCGTTATCTTCAATAAACTTCACTTGCTCCTCTTCCCAGACCGCATCCAGCGCCTGGCGTGTGTCATCCCGTTTTTCGCCCACCACCTGCTGCGTGACACTGTCACTTGAGAGCTTGCTGCCTGCAAACCTCAGCAGGGCGTCGAACAACTGATAGTGAGCCACCTGACGCTGTTTCAGCCGCCCGCCAATCAGCGCCAGGATGGGCGCGACGTTCTGCAAACCCTCCCGGGCCTGCGCGTCGGGCAAGATGCTTAAATACTCCAGATAGAGCGGCAGATAGTCCGGCAGTTCGCGGCAGTCGAGCTGCAGCCCGGCCTGCTCGTACTGGTTCATCAGGTCAACCATCGCCTGGCCGCGATCCCGTGATTCGGCATGGACATGTTCGAACAGCAGCAGCGAGGTGGCGCGTCCGCGCTCGAACACTTCGCACCAGGAGGCCTGTTGGTCGAGCAGCGGGGCGTTAAGGAACTGCTGCGCAAACGGCAGCAGCATGGGCGCATCCTGCGTCACCAGGGCGAGCGCCTCGTCGCGGCTCTCCCACAGCGCCTCGTCCGGGTACTCAATCAGCAGGGCAATAATTTTGAGGATCTGCATTAGTCTCCCTCCCCGTGTTCACGCACCTCGGTGATGTTGATGGCATCGATGCGGCTGCTGTTGAACAGGTTGAATTTGGTGTCGGAGCCGTGGCAGCCGTCACCAAACGTAAAGCCGCAGCCGTTTTTCTCCGGGAAGGCGTCGCGCGCCATTTCCCGGTGGCTGGTGGGGATCACAAAGCGGTCTTCGTAGTTGGCGATAGCGAGATAGCGGTACATCTCCTCGACCTGTTCGACGCTCAGGCCCACTTCCTCAATGGCGCGGGTGTCGGTCACGCCTTCTACGGTCTGGGAACGTTTGTAGTGGCGCATCGCCATCATGCGTTTCAGGGCGCGCAGCACCGGGCCGGTGTCTCCTGCGCTGAGCATATTCGCCAGATATTGCACCGGAATGCGCAGGCTTTCGACCGCCGGGAGGATGCTGTCGGTCTGCGGCAGGCCACCAGCGTCGGCGTAAGACTGGATCGGCGACAGCGGCGGCACATACCAGACCATCGGCAGGGTGCGGTACTCCGGGTGGAGCGGCAGGGCCAGCTTCCAGTCCATCGCCAGCTTGTAGACCGGTGAGCGCTGTGCCGCGTCAATCACGTTCTGCGGGATCCCTTGCTTAACCGCCTCTTCAATGATGGCCGGGTCGTGCGGATCCAGGAACACATCGCACTGACGCTCATAGAGATCGGTTTCGTGTTCGGTGCTGGCCGCCTCCTCGATACGGTCTGCGTCATAGAGCAGCACGCCCAGGTAGCGGATGCGTCCGACACAGGTTTCGGAGCAGACGGTGGGCTGGCCGGATTCAATACGTGGATAGCAGAAGATGCATTTTTCCGACTTGCCGCTCTTCCAGTTGAAGTAGATTTTTTTGTACGGGCAGCCGCTGATGCACAGACGCCAGCCGCGGCATTTGTCCTGGTCGATCAGCACAATGCCGTCCTCTTCGCGCTTGTAGATCGCCCCGCTCGGGCAGGTCGCCGCGCAGCTCGGGTTGAGGCAGTGTTCGCACAAGCGCGGGAGATACATCATGAAGGTGTTTTCAAACTGGCCGTACATCTCCTTCTGCATCCGGTCGAAGTTACGGTCCCGGGCGCGCTTTTCAAACTCGCCGCCGAGCAGCTCTTCCCAGTTTGGCCCCCATGTGATCTTGTCCATGCGCTTGCCGTCAATCAGCGAGCGCGGGCGGGCGGTGGGCAGGTGGTTACCCTCCGGGGCGCGGTGCAGATCCTGGTAGTCGAAGGTGAAGGGTTCGTAATAGTCGTCAATCTGCGGCATCTGCGGGTTGGCGAAGATTTTCGACAGCACCCCCAGCTTGCCGCCGAGACGCGGGGTCAGCTTGCCGGTAATACTGCGGATCCAGCCGCCTTGCCAGGCTTCCTGATCCTCCCAGTTTTTCGGATAGCCGATGCCGGGCTTGGTTTCGACGTTGTTAAACCAGGCGTACTCCATGCCTTCGCGCCCGGTCCAGACGTTTTTGCAGGTCACCGAGCAGGTGTGACAGCCGATGCATTTATCAAGATTGAGGACCATGCCAACCTGTGAGCGTATTTTCATTTTTTCGCCTCCTGTACCTGATCCCGACCTTCGCCATCCAGCCAGTTAATGTTTTTCATCTTACGGATCATGATGAATTCATCGCGGTTCGACCCGACGGTGCCGTAGTAGTTAAAGCCGTACGCCAGCTGGGCGTAGCCGCCAATCATGTGCGTCGGCTTCGGACACACGCGCGTCACCGAGTTATGAATCCCGCCGCGCCGTCCGGTCACCTCTGAACCTGGAATGTTCAGGATGCGCTCCTGGGCGTGGTACATCATGGTCATGCCTGGCGGCACGCGCTGGCTGACCACTGCGCGGGCGGTGAGGGCGCCGTTGGCGTTAAAGCACTCGATCCAGTCGTTGTCTTCGATGCCCAGCTCGCGGGCATCGGTTTCGCTGATCCAGACAATCGGCCCGCCGCGCGACAGGGTCTGCATCAGCAGGTTTTCGCTGTAGGTGGAGTGAATCCCCCATTTCTGGTGCGGGGTCAGGAAGTTGAGTGCCTTCTCCGGGAAGCCATTCGGCGGGATCTCGCGCATGTGGGTCACGCTGCGGGTATCAATCGGGGGACGATAGGCCACCAGACTCTCGCCAAAGGCGCGCATCCACGTGTGATCCTGATACAACTGCTGCCGCCCGGAGAGGGTGCGCCACGGGATCAGCTCATGGACGTTGGTGTAGCCAGCGTTGTAGGAAACATGTTCGCTCTCAATGCCGGACCAGGTTGGGCTGGAGATGATTTTGCGAGGCTGGGCCTGAATATCGCGGAAGCGGATCTTCTCGTCTTCCTTGTTCAGCGCCAGATGGATGTGCTCGCGACCGGTAAATTCGGCCAGTGCCTCCCAGGCTTTGACCGCCACCTGACCGTTGGTTTCCGGGGCGAGGGCAAGGATCACCTCCGAGGCGTCGATTGCCGTCTCGATGCGCGGACGGCCTTTCGCCGGGCCATCAAGCTTCACATAATTCAGCTTGCCGAGGAAATCGACCTCATCCTGGGTGTTCCACGAGATGCCTTTCCCGCCGTTGCCGAGCTTGTCCAGCAGCGGCCCGAGGGCGGTGAAGCGCTCGTAGGTTTCCGGGTAGTTTCGCTCCACCACGGCGATGTTCGGCGCGGTTTTGCCGGGGATTAGATTGCATTCACCCTTGCGCCAGTCGGCAATGTCGAACGGCTGCGACAGTTCCGCCGGGGAGTCGTGTTGCAGGGGCTGCAATACCACGTCGGTTTCGCTACCCAGGTGGCCGACGCAGACCTCAGAGAAAGCTTTGGCGATGCCCTTGTAGATCTCCCAGTCGCTGCGTGACTCCCAGGCCGGGTCCACTGCGGCAGAGAGCGGGTGAATAAACGGATGCATATCCGAGGTATTCATATCGTCTTTCTCATACCAGGTGGCAGTCGGCAGAACGATATCCGAGAACAGACAGGTGCTGGACATGCGGAAATCCAGTGTCACCAACAGATCCAGCTTGCCCTCGATGGCGGCGGTCTGCCACTCCACCTCTTCCGGCTTCACGTCGTCCGTCGTGCCGAGATCGTCGCCCTGAATGCCGCTTTCGGTGCCCAGCAGGTATTTAAGCATGTACTCGTGGCCTTTCCCGGAGGAGCCGAGCAGGTTAGAGCGCCAGACAAACAGGTTACGCGGGTGGTTGTTGCCGCTGTCCGGCTGCTCGCAGGCCATGCGGATATCGCCGGAGCGTAGCGCCTGGGCGGTGTACTCTTGCGGCGACATGCCTACGGCATCCGCCTGGGCCTTAATGTGCAGCGGGTTAAGGTTCAGCTGAGGCGCAGACGGCAGCCAACCCATGCGTTCGGCACGCACGTTAAAGTCGATCAGATGGCCGGTGAACTTCGAGGCATCGGCCAGCGGGGAGAGCAGTTCCTGGGCCGTGAGTTTTTCATAGCGCCACTGGCTGGCATGGTTGTAGAAGAACGAGGTGCTGTTCATCTGGCGCGGCGGGCGGTTCCAGTCGAGGGCAAAGGCCAGCGGCAGCCAGCCGGTTTGCGGACGCAGCTTCTCCTGGCCGACATAGTGCGACCAGCCCCCGCCGCTTTTGCCCACACAGCCGCAGAAGACCAGCATGTTGATCATCCCGCGGTAGTTCATGTCCATGTGATACCAGTGGTTCACCCCGGCACCGAGAATAATCATCGACCGGCCATGGGTTTTATGCGCCGTGTCGGCGAACTCCCGGGCGATCTGCTCGATATGGCGACGCGGTACCCCGGTGATCTGCTCCCCCCAGGCCGGGGTGTAGGCTTTGATCTCGGCGTAATCTTTTGCCGCAAGGTCATCCTCCAGCCCCCGATCGAGACCATAGTTAGCCAGCACCAGATCGTAGACGCTGGCGACGTGCAACTGACGGCCATCGGCGAGGCTCAGGGTTTTTACCGGCAGCTGGCGCACCAGCACCGGCTCCTGCTTCACGCTGCGGAAGTGCGGGTTTTCGTTGCCGCCAAAGTAGGGGAAAGCCACCCCGGCGACCGTGTCGTGGGTGCCCAGCAGAGAGAGCGCCAGGTCGGTTTCCTGGCCTGCCGCCAGCGATTCAAGGTTCCATTTGCCTTTCTCACCCCAGCGGAAGCCGATAGAGCCGTTCGGCACCACCAGATCGCCCGTGGAGGTAAAGGCGACGGTTTTCCATTCCGGGTTATTGGCTTCGCCCAGCCCATCGGCAAGGTCGGAGGCGCGGAGCATCCGGCCCGGCACGTAGCTGCCATCGTCGCGGGGATCGAGCATCACCAGCATCGGCATATCGGTATAGCGACGGCAGTAGTTGAGGAAATAGTCGCTCGGGTTGTCGAGGTGGAACTCTTTCAGGATCACGTGGCCCATCGCCATGGCCAGGGCGCTGTCGGTGCCCTGTTTCGGTGCCAGCCACTGATCGCTGAGTTTGGCCACTTCCGAAAAGTCAGGCGTGATGGCGATGGTTTTGGTGCCTTTGTAGCGCACTTCGGTAAAGAAGTGGGCGTCCGGGGTTCGGGTCTGCGGCACGTTCGACCCCCAGGCGATGATATAGCTGGAGTTGTACCAGTCGGCGGATTCCGGCACGTCGGTCTGTTCCCCCCAGGTCATCGGCGAGGCGGGGGGCAGGTCGCAGTACCAGTCATAGAAGCTCAGGCAGGTCCCGCCCAGCAGGGAGAGATAGCGGGTGCCCGCAGCGTAAGAGACCATCGACATCGCCGGGATCGGCGAAAAGCCCGCCACCCGGTCAGGCCCGTAGTGTTTGATGGTCCAGACGTTGGCGGCGGCGATAAGCTGGTTCAGCTCTTTCCAGTTCGAGCGAATAAACCCACCGTGACCGCGCGCCTGCTTGTAGCTCTGGCTCTTTTGCGGGTCATTCATGATGGCGTTCCAGGCGAGCACCGGATCGCTGTGCTGGCCCAGCGCCTCGCGCCACAGCTCAATAAGCTTGCGGCGTACCAGCGGGTATTTCAGGCGGTTGGCGCTGTAGAGATACCAGGAGTAGCTGGCCCCGCGCGGGCAGCCGCGCGGCTCATGGTTCGGCAGGTCGGGGCGGGTGCGGGGGTAGTCGGTCTGCTGGGTTTCCCAGGTGACCAGACCATTCTTGACGTAGATTTTCCAGCTACAGGAGCCGGTACAGTTCACGCCGTGAGTGGACCGCACAATTTTGTCGAACTGCCATCGCTGGCGATAGCTGTCCTCCCAGTCGCGGTTGGTGTGCATCACCTGACCGTGTCCATCTGCGAAGGTCTCGCCTTTTAGTTTGAAATAACGAAAGCGATCCAACAATTTACTCATGACGTTTCTCCTGACGGGGCGACTCCCGCCCCGTGGTTACACTGCTCACAAAAAAATTGAACTACGCGTTATGATTTGACGTGCTTCTGACGACGGCCATACACCAGCCAGGTGATGAACACGCAGACGATGTAAAACACCAGGAAGACCTTCATCGCCCCCACCGGCGAGCCGGTCATCGCCAGCGAGGTGCCAAAGGCTTTGGGAATGAAGAACCCGCCGACAGCGCCGATGGCCGAGATAAAGCCCAGCGCGGCCGCCGTATCGGTGACGGCCTCTTTCTGGGCCTGCTCGTCCGTACCGCCGCGCAGTTTCACTCTATAGACGGTGATTTGCCGAAAGATGACCGCAATCATCTGGAAGGTGGAACCGCTGCCCAATCCGGCGGTGAGGAACAGCCCCATAAACACCAGATAAAAGGCGGTAAAGCTGCCAGAGCCGGAGCCGGGCAGGGTGAGGAACAGCAGGGCGGTGAACAGCGCCATAAAGATGAAGTTCACCAGCGTGACGCGCACCCCGCCGAGTTTGTCGGAGATAACCCCACCGGCAGAGCGCGCCAGCGCCCCGATCAGCGGGCCGAAAAAGGCCAGGTGCAGGATGTTAACGTCCGGGAACTGGGTTTTCGACAGCATGGCAAAGCCAGCAGAAAAGCCGATAAAGGAGCCGAATGTTGCCAGATAGAGCAGACTTAGCAGCCACAGGTGCAGTCGCTTCAGCACCGGTAGCTGGCTGGCGATGGTCGCTTTCGAGCTGGCTATGTCGTTCATGCCAAAAAAGGCGGCGAGGGTTGCCAGCAACAGTAGCGGTGCCCAGATCCAGGCGGCATTGGCCAGGAATATCGACGAGCCATCCTCCTGGGGGACGCCGTGAACCCCGAGGAAGGTGAACATCGGCAGGAAGATCACTACCGGCGCCACCATCTGCATCACGCTGACGCCGAGGTTGCCCAGTCCGCCGTTAAGGCCCAGCGCGCTGCCCTGTTTGGCTTTGGGAAAGAAAAAGCTGATGTTGCCCATGCTGGAGGCAAAGTTGGCCCCGGCGAAGCCGCACAGCAGGGCGATGACAATAAAGATTTCGTAAGGCGTGGCGTTATTCTGCACCGCAATACCCAGCCACACACAGGGCACGATCAGAATAACGGTGCTTAATACCGTCCAGTAGCGTCCGCCAAATATCGGCACCATAAAGGAATAGGGGACACGTAATATTGCCCCGGAGAGTGAAGGCAGAGCGGTTAACATAAACAGCTGATCGGTACTGAAATTAAAACCCACTTTATTCAGGTTGACTGCCACGGCGCTGAATAACATCCACACGCAGAAGGCCAGCAGCAGACAGGCAACCGAAATCACTAAGTTTCGCCGCGCAATGGGTTTGCCTTTCTTTTCCCAAAATGCGGCGTTTTCCGGTTTCCAGTTACTTAACAAATAGTGATTATTCTTCTCAGCTTGTTGTGACATATTGCCCTCTTGCATATCCGTAAATGGCAGAAAGAGAAATACATTCAGGTGGTTACCTGTTTTTTGATGAGAATTTATCTGGAGTGTTTTAGGAGACTTCTGAAAGGATAGATAAAAAAGCGAATCCATGAGTTTTGAAGGGAGAAATGGATCCGCTTAATATGTTACAAAGCGTAACAGTTAAGAGATGCTGATGATTAACCCAGCTCGAGCGTAATTAATGTTTTCAGGTGCTGATTAAATGCGGCGTCGTCCATCTCCGGCATGGATAGCGCGTATAACCCATCGAGCCCGCAGACCAGACCAATCAGCCGCCAGGCGACGTTTTCGGCCTTGTCTTTCAGCGTAAAGGCTTTCGCCTGTTCGCCCGCACGTATGATGTCCACCGTTTCCTGATGCCACATCTCCATGGTTAACAGATAAGCGCCTTTTATCTCCGGGTCGCGGGCGGCTAACAGCTGGGCTTCCCGCCACAGACGAATGTAGGGTTCAAAGCTGCGGTCGTCGCTGCCGAGCATGGCGAACAGGCGTTCGCGCCAGCTGGCGTTTTCAGCCACGACGTCGGCATCCAGCAGCGCCCGAATCAGGCTGATAAAGGCCTGGGCTTTCAGTTCACCGGCCGAAGCAAAATGGTGATGCACCTGGCCCGTCGCCACCTTCGCTTCGGCGGCGATATTTCTCACGGTCATCCCGGTAAAGCCGTCGTTCAGCGCCACACGCATCGCCGCCTGCAGGATCGCTTCCCGCCGCTCATCCTTGCTCAGATAGGTCATTTTTTTCACTCTCAACTGGGGGGCAACGAGTGTAACAAAAGGCTGGACATGTGTTCAACTTTCCGTAGGATCGCATTCTGGACATGTGTCCAGCTTTAATCAAGTAAGGAAATCTATGTTTCGTCAGTGGTTAGCGTTAGTGATTATCGTGCTGGTCTATATTCCGGTTGCGATTGACGCCACGGTGCTGCACGTTGCCGCCCCGACGCTGAGTATGACTCTGGATGCCAGCGGCAATGAATTGCTGTGGATCATTGATATCTATTCGCTGGTGATGGCCGGCATGGTGCTGCCGATGGGGGCGCTCGGGGATCGCATCGGCTTTAAGCGCCTGCTGATCATGGGGAGCACCCTGTTTGGCCTGTCGTCGTTGGCGGCGGCGTTTGCCCCCACGGCGGGGTGGTTGATTGCCGCGCGGGCCTCGCTGGCAATCGGCGCGGCGATGATCATTCCCGCGACGCTGGCCGGGATCCGCACGCTCTTCCCGGATGCGCGTCAGCGTAACATTGCCCTTGGCGTCTGGGCTGCCGTCGGGTCCGGCGGGGCAGCCTTTGGCCCGCTGGTGGGCGGGATGCTGCTGGCCCACTTCTACTGGGGTGCCGTGTTTTTGATCAACGTTCCCATTGTGTTGCTGGTGGTCTCCCTGGCGGCGCGTTTTGTCCCGGCCCAGCAAGGGCGACCGGAGCAGCCGCTGAACATCACGCACGCTCTGATGCTGATTGTGGCGATTCTGCTGCTGGTCTACAGCGCTAAAACGGCGCTAAAAGGGGATCTATCTCCCTGGGTAGTCGCGGGCTCGCTTCTGATCGGGGCGGCAATCCTGTGGGGCTTTGTTCGCATTCAGCTGCGTGCCAACACGCCGATGATCGACATTCGCCTGTTTGGCCATCGCATCATTCTCAGCGGCGTGGTGATGGCGATGACGGCCATGATCGCCCTGGTGGGTTTTGAGCTACTGATGGCCCAGGAGCTGCAGTTTGTCCACGGGTTCACCCCCTTTGAGGCAGGGATGTTTATGCTGCCGGTCATGGTCGCCAGCGGCTTTAGCGGGCCAATAGCCGGGGTGCTGGTAGGGCGTCTGGGATTACGGGTTGTAGCCACTGGCGGTATGGGGCTGAGCGCACTTAGCTTTATGGGGCTGTCGATGCTCGATTTCAGCACCCAACAGTGGCAGGCCTGGTGCCTGATGGTGCTGCTGGGCTTTAGTGCGGCGAGCGCATTGCTGGCCTCTACCGCCGCGATCATGGCCGCCGCGCCGAAAGAGAAGGCCGCAGCCGCCGGGGCGATTGAAACCATGTCCTATGAACTGGGCGCGGGGCTGGGGATTGCGATTTTTGGTCTGTTGCTGACCCGCAGTTTCTCGGCATCCATTGAGCTGCCCCAGGGGCTGGACGCTTCCCTTGTGGATCATGCCTCCTCGTCCATAGGTGAGGCGGTGAAGGTGGCGCAGGATCTCTCCCCGGCGCTGGCGGAGTCGGTAATTACAGCGGCGAAAACCGCCTTTATCACCTCGCACAGCGTGGCGCTGGGCAGCGCGGGCGGGATGCTGATGGTTCTGGCGATCGGGATCTGGTTTAGCCTTGCGAAAGTATCGCAGCGGTAAAAAAAACGCCCGGCGGCGCGGTATACTCCCTTTCCCTGTGGGAGAGGGCAACCGGCCGCACAGGCGTTATTTACGACTCCTGTGCCGCACTCAGCACGCTGTGCAGCAACACATTCGCCCCTTTCTCTGACCACGCCGGCAGGATTTTTTCCGCTTCGTTATGGCTAATGCCTTTCACGCACGGAATAAAGATCATGCTGGCAGGGGCAATTTTGCTGACGTAACAGGTATCGTGCCCCGCACCGGAAACCATCGATTTCGCGGAATAGCCCAGGGCTGCCACGGCGTTTTCCGTGCGCGCCAGGCAGGTGGCATCAAACGCAATGGGCGCATAGTCAAAAATGCGCTCGACGTTTGCGCTGACACCGCGGACGGAAAGACTCTCCGCTGCCTGATGCAGTGCGGCTTCCATCGCCTCCAGCGCCGCGCCCTGCGGATGACGGAACTCCACGCTGCACACCACCCGGGAAGGGACGACGTTGCGCGAGTTGGGGGTCACGTTCGCCATGCCGATGGTCGCCCGACCATCGGGCGCATGCTGATACCCAATGGCTTCAACCTTCAGCGCCAGCACCGCAAAGGCGGTTAAAGCATCGCGACGGCTGTGCATCGGCGTGGTGCCCGCATGCGCGGCAAATCCCTCCAGCGTGATCGTGAACCAGCGCTGGCCCATCGCCGCCCGCACCAGTCCGATATCCACCGCCTCATCTTCGAGGATCGGTCCTTGTTCGATGTGCAGCTCATAGCAGGCGTGGATCGGGAAGGCGCGGGCAGGGTGCTCGCCGCGATAGCCGATGGTATCCAGCGCGTCACCCACCGTAATGCCGTCCCGGTCGGCCCGGGCGTGGGCGTAGGCCTCGCTGAACTGACCGGTCCAGACGCCGGAGGAGAGCATCGCCGGAGCAAAACGCGCCCCTTCTTCGTTAGTCCAGTTCACCAGCACGATGTCGCGCTCGGTTTCTATCTGATGGTCGTTCAGGGTACGCAGCAGTTCCAGCCCGGCCAGTACGCCGTAAACCCCGTCGTAATTGCCACCCAGCGGCTGGGAATCCACATGCGAACCGGTCATCACCGGTGCCAGAGCGGGATTTTTCCCTGCACGGCGGATAAACATGTTGCCCATGCTGTCCACCTCGCAGGAGCACCCCGCCTCCAGCGCCCAGTCACGCAGCAGGTTGCGGGCGATCCTGTCTTCATCGCTCAACGCCAGCCGGGTAACTCCCCCGGCGGGCGTGCCGCCGATCTGCGCCATCATCGCAAGCGTTGACCATAAGCGGTCTGCGTTTATGCGGATCATGCTTTGTCCTTGTTGCTGCGATAGCGGAAGTCGCAGCATTTACCGCCCTGCATGATGGTGGTGGTGCGGGTCAGCTCCACGTCCGGCGCGTAGCCGACGATGAACTTTTCATCGCGCGCGCATGACAGCAGGTGGCCGATCTCCCCCAGCCCCATCTCGTGATACATCTCGGCATAGCGGCAGCGGGTGACGTCGTAGTTGTACTGCTGGTCGTCGGCGTCGATCACCCGCACGTCCAGGGCGTTATCTTTCTCCCACAGATACTGCAGGGCGATAAAGCTCTTTACGTCTGCGCCGTTCGGCTCTTTGCTGGCAAACTCTTTGCCTGCGTTAATGGCGGCCTGCTCAATGGCCTCGCCAATGACCGCTTGGGCGCGGGTCTTGCCGATCTCGCGCACCAGGATTTCGTAAATTGGCTTAATAATTTCTGCTTCAATTTTGCGGCGGGCGAGGATGCCCAGCTCATTATTATCACTCATCACATTGCCTCACTGCGTTACTTCGTTTGTGCGCCGCCGAGCACGGTTTGCGGCTGCCATTTGCCATCGACCACTTTGTAAACGGTGAAGGACGGGGCTTTCAGGTTGCCCTGGTTATCAAAGGCGATCTGCCCGGTGACGCCGGAATAGCTGATGGCGCGCAGGGCTGGCAGGTACGCTGCCGGATCCACCGAATCAGCTTTTTCCATCGCGGCCACCAGGACACGGGTGGCGTCATAGGCGAACGGGGCGTGCAGTTCGATATGGGTGTGGTAGCGGGACTGATACGCCTGTTCGAAGGTCTTGCCGCCCGGCATCTGATCCACAGGCAGGCCCGGTTCCAGCGCCACTACGCCTTCACCCTCTTTCTGCGCCAGTTGCAGGAAGGTCTGGCTGACAAAGCCGCCTGCGCCCATCAGGGTGGCATTCATGCCCAACTGTTTAATACGACGCGCCAGCGGTGCCGCCTGGCTGTCCACGCCACCTAAGAAAATCAGATCCGCATTTTTGCTGCGAATGGCGGTCAACACGGCGCTGAAATCAACGGTTTTGTCGTCAACGTACTGGCGATCGACAATCTTCACGCCCTGGGATTCGAGCGATTTAATAAACTCATCCGCCAGCCCCTGACCAAAGGCGGTACGGTCGTCAATGACCGCGATGCGTTTGGCTTTCAGGGTATTGACCGCGTACTGCCCGGCAAACTGACCGCCGTCATCATCGTGACCCATCACGCGGAAGCTGGTGTCGAAGCCCTGTTTGGTATAGGCATGGCCGGTGGCAACGGGTGCCACCTGGGCGATACCGGCATCGTGATAGACGCGGGCCGCCGGGATGCTGGTGCCGGTGTTCCAGTGGCCGACCACGCCTGCCACGTCGCTGTCCACCAGGCGCTGCGCCACGGCCACTGCGGTACGCGGATCCGACTGGTCATCTTCGGACTGCAGCTTAAAGGTCACCGCTTTGCCGCCGATGGTCGGGTGCTGCTTGTTGATGTCGTCAATTGCCAGCTGAGCACCGTTCTCCAGATCTTTACCGATACGGGCAGACGGACCGGTGAGCGGACCTGCCAGGCCAATCACCACGGTTTCACTGTCGGCGGCCCAGGCCGCGGTAGAGGCTAATCCGCTGAGCAGGATCGCGGCGCTGAGCGCGCTCATTGTTACGGTTTTCATTGTTATTCCCTGATGTTGGTGGGTGTTGTTAAACGGGCATTTCGCCCAAATAAATCTGTGCAATCTGGTCATCGTTAAGCATCGCTTTGGATTCGCCATGATGAACGATGCTGCCACTGTCCATCACCCAGGCCTGGTCGGTCACTTCCAGCGCCAGGCGGGCGTTCTGTTCGATGAGCAGCAGGGCCACACCACGCTCTCGCAACCCGGCGATGACGGCAAAAATGTTTTCTACCATCTTTGGCGCGAGGCCCATGGAGGGTTCGTCCAGGATCAGCAGACGCGGGCGGCTGAGCAGGGCGCGATTCAGCGCTAAAAGCTGCTGCTCTCCGCCGGAGAGCAGCCCGGCCAGCTGATGCTGGCGTTCGCCAAGACGTGGGAACCGGGCAAAAATCTCGTCCATCTCCTGCTTCACGGTGACAGTGTCACGGCGAAGCCAGGCTCCCATCTGCAGGTTCTCCAGCACCGTCATACGGGCGAAGATACCCCGGCCTTCCGGGACCATCACCAGCCCGTCGCGCAGCAGCGCTTCGGCTTTCTGTTTACGCACCGGCTTGCCGTTAAATTCAATGTTGCCGCCAAAACGCTCCAGCCCGGTGATGGCTCGTACGGTGGAGCTTTTGCCCGCACCGTTGGCCCCGATCAGCGTGGCCTGTTCACCTTCGCGCAGGCTAAAGGAGACGCCGCGCACCGCCTGGATACCGCCGTAATGCACGTCCAGGCGTTCCACTTTCAGTAATTCAGACATGGGCATTGCCTCCAAGCCAGGCGGCGATCACCGCCGGGTCACGTCGCACGCTGTCCGGGGTGCCGCTGGCCAGCGTTTTGCCATAATCCAGCACCGTCAGGCGATCGCAGATCCCCATCACCAGCTTCACGTCGTGTTCAATCATCAGCAGGGTTTTTCCGTCGTCGCGGATGCGGATCAATAGCTCCCCCAGAGCCACTTTTTCTGCTGCGTTCATCCCGGCGGCAGGTTCATCCAGCGCCAGCAGAAGCGGATCGGTGGCCAGCGCGCGGGCGATTTCCAGCCGACGCTGATGGCCGTAAGCCAGATCGCAGGCGCGGTAGTGGGCGAACTTCGCAATGCCGGTGTACTCCAGCCAGTGCCAGGCCTGCTCCCGGGTCTGGGCCTCTTCTTGCCGGGCGCGCTTGTGACGGCTCAGCGCCGCCCACAGCCCGTTGCGGGTACGCACATGGCGACCTACCATCACGTTCTCCAGCACCGACATCTCGTTAAACAGACGGACGTTCTGGAAGGTGCGGGCGATGCCTGCGGCGGTCACTTTCTCGATTTGCGTCGGGAAGTACGGTGTATCGGCAATGGCAAATTCGCCGTTGTCTGCCGGGTACAGCCCGGTGATCAGGTTGAAACAGGTGGTTTTACCCGCGCCGTTAGGGCCAATCAGACCGTAAATTTCGCCTTTGTTGATCGAGAGTGAGACGTTGTCCACCGCCGTCAGGCCGCCAAAGCGTTTGGACATATTGCGCACGGTTAACAGACTCATGCGTTGACCTCCTTGTGGCGAACCGGCCAGATGCCCGACGGGCGAACCAGCATGACCAGCACCAGCGCCAGGCCGTAGAACAGCTGACGCAGGATCTCCGGGTCTATCAGCACCGAACCAAACAGCGCCTGCTGTACCGGCGCAGCCTGGCTACGCAGCAGTTCTGGCAGGGCAGTGAGCAGCACCGCACCGAGGATCACCCCCGGGATATGGCCCATACCGCCCAGCACCACCATCGCCAGCACGGCAATCGACTCCTGCAAGGTGAAAGATTCCGGCGAGACAAAGCCCTGGAAGGCACCAAACAGCGCCCCGGCCACACCGCCAAAAGAGGCACCCATGGCAAAGGCCAGCAGCTTAAAGTTGCGCACGTTGATCCCCATCGCCCGGGCGACGTCTTCGTCTTCGCGGATGGCGTGCCACGCCCGGCCAATGCGCGAGTGTTGCAGTCGCAGACAGACAAAAATGATCCCGACAATTACCAGCATCAGCAGGTAGTACCACAGCCACAGGGCGGGCACCTTGACGCCGAACCAGTGGTAAACCCCGCTGAACTTCAGCCCAAACAGGTTGAGAGTATCGACACCGGTAATGCCCTTAGCGCCGTTGGTGATGTTCACCGGGCGGTCGAGATTACGCATCAGAATACGGATGATCTCCCCGAAGCCGAGGGTCACGATCGCCAGATAATCGCCGCGCAGTTTCAGCGTTGGCGCGCCGAGCAGGATGCCGCACACCGCCGCGACCAGCGCGGCAATCGGGATGATCAGCAGATACGACGTATGTAGCCCATCCGGGAACCAGACGTTGAGGATCGGGAACACCTCCGCCAGATGCGGCGACGCCAGCAGTGCGGCCAGATAAGCGCCGACGGCATAGAAAGCGATAAAGCCCATATCCAGCAGGCCGGTGTAGCCGACCACGATATTCAGCCCCAGCGCCAGCATGATGTAGAGCAGGGCGAAGTCGATCACCCGCACCCAGTAGTTGCCGCCCAGTTGGGTAGCCACCACAGGCGCAAGCAGCAGGGCAAGCACAAACAGCGTCATGCCGGACCAGAATTTACGGCGGGTCGCCGGTGTTTTGAGTTCAATGGCAGTCATGATTTCCTCTTACGCCCTGTGCGCCACGCGCTCGCCCAGCAGACCCGCCGGACGGAAGACCAGCACCAGAATCAGCACGATAAAGGCGAATACGTCCTGGTAATTACTGCCAAACACACCGTCAGTCAGCTCGCCAAGATAACCGGCCCCCAGTGCTTCGATAATGCCGAGCAGGATCCCGCCTATCATCGCCCCGCGAATATTGCCGATGCCGCCGAGGACCGCCGCGGTAAAGGCCTTAATGCCGGGCAGGAAGCCCATCGAGAAGCTGGCGTTACCGTAGTTGCTGGCCATCATCACGCCCGCCAGCGCGGCAAAGATGCCGCCAATTGCGAAGGTGAGGGTGATGATGGCGTTCGGATTGACGCCCATCAGAGTCGCGACGCGCGGGTTTTCGGCCACGGCGCGCATACCGCGACCGAGGCGGGTGTATTCCACCAGCAGCCACAGGCCGGTCATGACGATCAGAGCCAGCGCCACGGTAACCATGCCGGTCACGGTAACAATCGCCGGGGGATGCGCCTCGCTGCCCGCGGTGATGGCAATGGGGTCCATCGGCAGGATCTGCGGAAACATCAGCGGGTTACGCGTCCAGATAATCATCGCCACGGTTTGCAGCAGCACCGACACGCCAATCCCGGAGATGAGCGGTGCCAGCCGCGGCGCATGCCGCAGGCGGCGGTAGGCGAAACGCTCCACCGCCATCGCCAGCAGGGCGCAGACCGCCATCGCGATCAGCAGCGCGAAGCCAAGCTGCAGCAGTTGCGGCATAGCGGGAACATAACCGTTGAGGAGATTCAGCCCCGACAGGGTGGTCAGCGCGCCGACCATTAAAATATCGCCATGGGCGAAGTTAATAATGCGCAAAATGCCATACACCATGGTATAGCCCAGTGCGATCAGCGCGTAGATGCTGCCCAGCATCACGCCGTTGATCAGTTGTTGTATGAGTGTGTCCAACGTTCCTACCCGACAAATTGCTCTTTCAGCGGGTAACATCTAATAATTGAATTAAATTGTGAAATACACATATATTCTTTCTTATGATTTTTGGAGCTTGCGTTATCTGATTGATTTTAAAGATGATGATAAATGGCTGATAAACCTGATTATCCATGACAGATCAATATATGAATAAAACAGAACAATCCCTGGTGGTGCCGGCCTTTGCCGAGAGCCGACTGGCGAACGATCCACCGCTGCGGGCGGTACGGGCCTTCGAGGCAATAGCCCGGCTGGGCAGTGTGACCCAGGCGGCGCAGGAGCTGGATATCTCCCCGTCAGCGGTCAGCCATCAGCTCAAAGTGCTGGAAGGGTACCTGCAGATGCCGCTTACCGAGCGTCAGGGACGCAGGCTGATCCTCAGCCAACAGGGGCGAGACTATTACCGATCCATTCGTGCGGCCTTTAACGTGCTGCGCCAGGCTACCGAGCACCTGCTTGAGCAGGTACAGACCCGTCAGGTGACCATAAGCCTGATCCCGCTGTTTGGCATGGGGTGGTTTATCCCGCGGCTACCGGGGTTTATGCGGGCCAATCCGCAAACCGAAATTAATGTGGTCTACGCCAACCACCGCAACTACCTGAGCGATGCCTCGGATATGTCGATTCGCTTTGGTAACGGGCAGTGGGCAGGCTACCAGAGCGAGAAGCTTATCTCCGGGCAGATGGTGCCGGTCTGTAGCCGGGCGTTTTTGCGCCTGCACGGACATATCGATACCCCCGAACAGCTGCTACAAATGCCACTCCTGCATGATGAGGAGCGCGCGACCTGGCAGCAGTGGTTTATCCAGCAGGGGGTAAAGCGCCCGCCGCGACGCAGCGGACCGATGTTTGAAGATGGCCTGTTAACGCTGGCGGGCGTGCAGGCGGGGCTAGGGTGCGCCCTGATGCGTGAGCCACTCATTGCACCCTATCTGGAGAGCGGCGAGCTGGTGAAAATATTTGATATGCCCATCGACGATGGTCGGGATTATTACCTGTGCGTCCGGCAGGATGTTGAGATGAGCCAGGACGGTAAGCTGTTACAGAGCTGGCTGCGGCAGAACAGTTGAGGTAAAGGGTTAAGCGGCAACAGGCCGCACCGCAGCACCATCGACGGGTGGCGGCTGCGTCTTACCCCGCCTGTAATTCGGCGCTATTTGGTTCCCTCTCTCTGATGGGAGAGGACCAGAGTGATGGTAAAAACAGCCTGTTTGAATATCAGTGAAATGAGCATGATGAAGAATATCAATCAACTGGCATTATATAATGCTGGCATCTGGGTTTACCGTTAATGATTGCAAAGGTTTTATTATTACTTCAGTTTTTACTTGATCCTGTAATTTTCTCAGCCAATGAATTTTGTCGATAGAATAGGGCCTAAAAATAATAACAATCAAAACCCACCGTTTGTTTGTGTGGCATTTAATTATTCTGGGTGTAATGATTTTTCTGATGGCGCTGAACAATGCAGGGGGAGTAATATTTAACCTCTCCATATTGCGTTATTACCATTTTAATCAAGTGTAAATATTCGCCGTTTCTTCTTTGAACATGAATGAATCAAATCTGCTCATTCGCTTTATTAAGGATGATGATTATGGCAATAGGTTATTTTATTCGTCTGGGTGATAAAACTTCCTGTGGCGGTACTGTGCTTTCCGCTTCACAACACCATAGTTTTGGAGGTGTTGCGACGGCCAGAAACGGCGATAAGGTTTCCTGCGGTATCGATCGTAAGGTCTATCATATCGCAGGGGGTATACCTAATTACTTTATTCATGGCGTGGCAGCAGCAGGAACATTGCATAGCCGTAGTACATGCCCGTGCCGGGCAAGGCTAATAACGTCATTCCCGAATGCCGTATATTGGTCAGGGGAAGATAAACGGGTTAACACGGTTGCCGGTGCACCTGTAAACGCTGGCGAGCCAGAACAACATGCGCAGGCCGCACGAAAAAATTCAGCCGCTACCTCTGACAATGTCAGCAACCCTGCCAAAAAAGAAAAACGAGAAATCACCCTGACGCTCGGTGTGTTTTTCGATGGTACGGGCAACAATGCCATTAATACCAATAACATGGTAAAAGCCTGTATTGCTGAACGCTACGAACTTGATAACATCGACGCGGGTGCGATTCTGGGAAAATGTGCGCGGGAGGGTATGGGCGTTTCGGGTGTGGGTGCCATTAGTTATACGGGGTATTACACGAATGTGCACTGGCTGCGGACACTGTATAAACAAAGCATTTCCGGTAGTGATTCAGATATTCAGCAGGCCATTTATATTGATGGTATCGGTACAGAAGCAGGTAAGCCGGACAGTATGATTGGTCAGGGGCTGGGTATTTCAGATACTGGTGTGATCGCCAAAACTGATAAGGCAATCAAATGTCTTGTGAAAAATATTTCAAACGCTATTGAAGATATAAAAAGTAAAACATCTGACTCTGAATTGGTTATCCAGGCGCTGGAATTCGATATTTTTGGTTTCAGTCGTGGCGCAGCCGCCTCACGTCACTTTGCCAATCGTATTCATTCAGAAGACCCCGCAATTATTGCTGCAATCCGCGAAGGTGTGCAGGGCACAGAGTTTAAAGGAACTCCAGCGGGCAAAATTCGCTTTATCGGGATTTTTGATACCGTAGCCGCGATTGGCACCCCACTAAACGGCCTGAACCCGCACAGTGCGGATACGGGCGAAGTAAATCTTGTGCTACGCCCAGGTGTGGCGGATAAGGTTTTTCATATCACTGCGGCCCATGAATGCCGTTTTAACTTCGCTCTGAACAGCGTAAAACCCGCCTGGCCTGAACTGGCGTTACCCGGCGTGCATTCTGATGTTGGCGGAGGTTATCTGCCTGCTGTGGAAGAAAATCTTTTTCTGACTCGCCCGGAGACCGACACTGTCCCGCTGCGCCAGTCCGGCGAACAAACGCGGGGTTACCATCAGACAAGAAAGCAACTGGATAAGCTGGACGCCTGTCCGGCAGTCGCCCCCATTATGCGCACCAGCGATATTTCTGTAGAAACCTGGTTTGATGACCGCATGCCGCCGGACCGCTACGGCGAACCGCAGAAACGTAGCTACGCAGCCCTGACGCTACGTAACCGAATCATTAGAAATGACTGGTCAAAAGTCGCGTTGCGGGTCATGTATGCAGCGGCGAAAGATGCGGGGGTAATGTTCAATGCTATCGATCCAGTAAACCCGGCAATGACTCTTCCCGATGAATTGCGCCCTCTTTGTGACAAAGCCCTGGAAATGGGTAAGGCGGTTCGTTCGGGCCAGTCTTCAGGTACGTTTAGCCAGGATGAAATCGACATTATCGCCCGGCAGTATATTCATTGCTCGGCAAACTGGAATGCGATCATTGCGGATACAAAAGGTTTTACGCAGGGCGGTGCATCCGCAGCTGAAATCATCGGTTTTCTCGATCGCCCGGATGAAAACTGGCAGCGCACCCAATACAACATGGACGGGAAAAAAATATGAAACTGAAAATCGCCCTTGCGGTGGTGCTAATGATGAGTGGTTGCCGCGCTTCTGAACCGCAAACACCGGAAGAAACCGGCAGCATGCCTTATGGAAAATGGGAATTTGCTTTTTTTACACCCCGAGCCTTAAACGCTGTCGTGACATACGCTGCGATTATTGATAGCGGAAATGTGGTCTACAGATTC
>PJTS01000298.1_pt1 | contig 38760 bp, 34 predicted proteins | sample 1512251 | NCBI WGS metagenome assembly PJTS01 (sample SAMN08177686, study PRJNA422409) | Soil metagenome, whole genome shotgun sequencing project. | isolation source: Soil (2) enriched on wood chips: alkali lignin treatment | place: USA: Madison | collected 2015-01-15 | reverse complement strand
CAAGCAAGCAAGCAAGCAAGCAAGCAAGCAAGCAAGCAAGCAAGCAAGCAAGCAAGCAAGCAAGCAAGCAAGCAAGCAAGCAAGCAAGCAAGCAAGCAAAGTGTAGTAGAAATATACAGCTTTTGAAAAATGACATTTTAGATTGACTCGATGTAGGGGAGGTGGTTGTATTGAAGAAAAAGGTGTGGATAGAATTTTATCCATACTTTTTTTTAGTCGAAAACCGTAGTTTTTACTGTGTTTTATAGGTTATTTTTTTATTTATGTGATGTTTGTAAAGTGTTCTATTTTAAATGATAATATAATATGTTTTGTGAATTTTGTGTCAAAGCATGAAAATTATGTAAGAATACTATTTTGACCAATAATGCGCATGGTCTATGTGGTTTTAACCCATAAGAAATGCGCTTTTGAACCCTGTTATTTTAGCATTTTTTCGCAAATTGACCTACTCATTCACAGACTTATTCTTGATTAACGTATCGTTTACAGCTATTTAATGCAGACGGTATTGGAAGGTAGGTAATGGTGTGAGGGAATTCTTTTTAGTTGTTCTTTTTAGGGAGAGGGGGCTTCAGTACCTGCTGTTATAGCTATAAGATCAAAAAGAGATCGAATACTGGTTTGTTGGTTTTTTAATTTGTTTAAATTGCTTTATATCAATATAATTATGAAGTTTATTTGTTTTTTTTATTTATGATAAGAAATCTCAATAAAGATAGGGCGTTAAAGACTGCAGCAGCAACTGGAATCCTGGGAAGGCATCCATTATGGGGTGAAAAATATGTTATTTTGGACCTATGTCGTCCACTTTTGAGTGGCGCTTTAGTTGTCCTGGTCTGGCGTAATTTTGGATTTTGTCAGCAGGATTTTTCCTTTTATAAGGTCATCATTGAATTGGCCAACAGTTGTATTTTGAAGCATCTCCGATAGGCTATTGCGAATACTTTTAAACTCATGATGTAGCGGACAAGGATACTGTTCTGAGCAGAACTCCAGCCCCATTCCACAGCCCACAAAAAGGTTCTCTCCATCAATTGCTTTAACTACATCTGACAAAGGGGTAGACATATCGGATGCATCCAGATAGAACCCGCCACCAGGTCCTTTCATAGAACGAATAATACCGGCACGACTTAAATTTTGCAAGATTTTTCCGAGAAAGGCCTCTGGAGAATGGATATTTTCGGCGATTTCCTTTATGCCGACACGTTTGTTTTCTTGTGAACTCTGTGCGATAAAAAAAACTGCGCGAAGACCATATTCGCATGTTTTGGAGAAAATACCCATAATCTATTCTTGCTTTTCCACAAAGGTACAAAATCAAGAATAGCCATCCGCAATCCATGGAAAATTTACGGATGGCTATCACTGCTGCCTAGTTGAGCTGTAGGGAAGCTGGTCCAAACTCTTCAAAATGAATATGCTCGGTTTGGATACCTTGGCCTGTCAGATACTTGAAGTGTTTTTCTATAAAACCTGAGGGGCCGCACAAGTAGTAATTGGCTTTTTGTGGCAGATGATCCGAATCGATTTTAGCCAGATCTACCCAGCCCGGGAGATTGTCGCTGTTGCCTTCCTGGAGTTCATCGTAAAATGAGAAGCATCTGATATGCTCATGTTGTGTCTCAAGTGTCCTAAGTCTGTCTTTAAATGCGTGTAAATCACTATTTCTACAGCCATGAATCCATGTCACCGCATTTTGTCCCTTTGCCTTGATAAGTTGTTCCAGCATGGCCATCAACGGAGTCTGACCGACTCCGCCGCTGATAAACACATGTGGATGCTCGTTCTCAATCAGGTTAAAGGAGCCCGTAGGTGCTGTCAATTCCAGCTGTTTCCCCTCCTGAAAGTATTGATGTAAGTAGTTGCTGACCATGCCTTCCGGTTTTCCCAGGGGAGTTTCTTTTTTAACAGAAATACGAAGGTACTGACCATTACTGGCGTCGGATAGGCTGTATTGCCGCGGCTGGTAGAGTTGAAGCTCAGGTAGATACACACGTACACTTACATATTGGCCGGCAGTATGTTTTGGAAGTTGACCGCCATCAGTCGGAGCTAAGTAAATCGACTGGATTTCTTCGGTCTCCGAAACGATTTTAACGATGTTAAAAGGTTTCCAACCTGTCCAGCCACCTTCGTTTTGGACCATTTGGTCGTACATCTCTTTTTCGATACCGATCATCAGGTCGGCCAATTGAAAGTAGGCAACTTTCCATGCTTCGATGAGCTCATCTGTAGCAGCATCGCCCAATACCTCCTGGATGGAAGCCAATAGGTGCTTGCCAACAATCTGATAATGTTCAGGACGAATATTGAGACTACTGTGTTTTTGTCCGATGTGTTTGACAGCGGATAATAGTACACTTGGATTATCAATATGCTCCGCATAAGCCAATACAGCGGTGGCCAATGCCGTTTGCTGTTTTGCATTTTGCTGATTCCCCATATTGAATATATGCTTGAGCTCAGGATTGTGCGTAAACATGCGTTTGTAAAAATGGCTGGTTAGCGCAACACCGTGCTCCTTCAAAACGGGTATAGTGCCTTTGATTAAATCTTTTTGTGTTTCGGTAATCATAATAAAATATTTAAATACCTTTTTGTCTTTTATTTTAATAAAAAAAAGGAATGAAATGTGATTTTACCTCTTTTAGAGGTTGTTACTACTCCTTGATAGGGTACATTTGCAAATGACTATCGTAAGCAAAAATAGTAAAATTAAATAAAAGACAAAAATATCTTTTATTTAATTTACTCACAAAATCATAGAACTATGTAGACCGTAATTCGGTTTTATTGTTCAAGAAGTGCTGAAAGAATTTTCAGGATGATGACACTATTTCCAGGTTTTCAGGTTACGGGCATAAAAAGTCCATTCTGGGGTATTTATCACATCTTTGTCAATATCGTACCAAGGGCTTAACGCTGCATTGTTCCAATTGTTCAATAGCTGTATTTCCTGCGCAGGCATATAGCTTTGGGCAAGTAATACAATTGTTTTGCCTTCCTTATTTTTTGCAAGATCAACGACGATAATCGCATGGCCAATGGGGGAGCCTTTCTGTATAAAAGTGTCTCCGATTTTGACAGTTGTGGACGATTTTACATTAGGAAGCTCATCATGTAAAGAAGCCGTGTTGGCATAGGCAAAAATATACTCCATATACTTCCAATATTTTGGATACGAATAGTCTCCTTTGGCATAATCTGTATAGGTGCGTGGTTTGCCATCGGAGAGAAAATTGAATCTAATGTCCTGATATCTCTTTTGCTGGTAGAGGTAATCTGCCCTTAATCGCATGACCGCGTCGGCACATTGGTGCAGGTCGCGTTTGCCAATATCGAGTTTTATAACGCTATTATAGATGTTGTTTCGGGGCTTAATTTTTCCATTATAATAACGTACCTCATGATCAATGGGGTATAAGGGAAGGTTTTCGAGAAAACTACCGAAATCTTTTGACGTGTAGTTGAGTCTTTCAAAACCTGCAGGCAATAAGATTCTTGATTTGACAGTCATTCCCTTTGGATCAATAAACTGTCTCCCGTCAGGATTGTTGGTCTCCACAGTTAGGTCTTTGGATTTCGGTTGGGATACTGCTGAATTAGACTGTCCGCAGCCGATAAGAGCTTGTAAGGATAGCATGGATAATAGCAGGTATGTTGTTGTCATATCAGAGTTTTTAAGTCAGTGTTACCGATCTTACTAAGATAGTCAAAATTCGGTAGAGTGTCCAGGTTGAGTAGTCCTGTAAAATTAAGGAATTTTTAAGCTGAAGATGAGTGTTTTGGATCATTTTCTGATGTAGCTTAGCCGAAGTTAATCGCAATATTTTATGTCAGAAAAACAGATTTTTCAGACGTCGAGCAAAAAGCGTTGGTACGCTTTTTCATGGATGAGCAGGGCACTGATTATTGGAATGATCGTAGCCATCGTATGCGTTGTCTATACGCTGGGCAAGATCCAGGTGCCTCCATTCCCAACAATCAATACAAATGCACCTTTGACGGCAAAGTCTACCGCAAAGTTGAAAAACTCGAAACAGTTTAAGGAGTTTACGGTCGTCAGATCGGAACTTGAAAAGATTAAACGCGACCGGGAGCTGAAACATATGAAGCATCTTGGCAATAAAAATAGGATTAACATGGGCTTTTATGTCAGTTCCTGGTCCAATGAGGTTCGTCAGCAATCTTTGTCAGACCTCAGGCGAAACATAGGACATCTGGATATGGTTGCCATGGAGTCATTTTTTACGGTGCCCGGTCAGGATACCATTGTCGATAAAGCCGATACCGCTGCTCTGAATGTGATCCATCAATATAAACGGAAGGCAATTGCCCAAATTTCCAATTTCAGCGGCAATGACTTTGATGGACAGACTGTACGGACAATACTTTCAGATCCAGCAAAACAGCAACGCTTTATTGATGATATTTTAATCAAAATAAAGCGGAATGGTTTTTCAGGCATCAATATCGACTTTGAAAACCTTCAACTGGATAACCGTAAACCTTTAAACGATTTTATGGCGCGAATCTATCAGGTTTTTCATAGCGAAGGTTTGCTGGTTTCACAGGATATTTCACCCGAAAATGATGATTATGATCCTATTTCGCTACAAAAATACAATGATTACATCATTTTAATGGCCTATGATCAGCATTCCATCGAAAGTAATGCCGGTGCGATTTCCCACCAGGCTTGGGTCGAAAAGAACCTGGATGAGCTGTGTAGTAAGGTGGATGCAGATAAAGTGATTTTGGCGTTAGCCTGTTATGGATACGATTGGCCCGTTGGAAAAGTGGGCAAGACCCTGACCTATGATAATGCGGTTATCCTGGCACATAATTACAATGCAAACATTCGGTTCGATCGGGAGTCAGCGAATCTTAATTTTAGTTACAAGGATGGCACTGGCATGCGCCATGATGTCTATTTCACGGATGCAGCCACCTACTTCAATTTGATCCGTAAAGCCGACGATTGGGGATTGGCGGGTATAGCACTTTGGCGGTTGGGAAGTGAAGATGCCCGTTTATGGTCCTTTATCTCGAGATCTTTGGATCATGATCATTTGGCCAAGGAGCCTTTTGATTTTGAAAAAATAAGCAAAATCAAGGTCGGGGGGATACAATATATCGGTGATGGTGAGATTCTGGATTTGGTGAATAGTCCAGAGCCCGGATTGGTAAAATTTGCATACAATCCGGCTAATGGTTTGATTGAGGATCAACAGTATGTCAAGACGCCGAGTAATTATGTGATTAAGCGTTTTGGCGAAAGGGACAACACCGTCGTATTGACTTTTGATGATGGCCCTGATCCTACCTACACACCCGAGGTGTTGGATATTTTAAAAAGAGAGCATGTTCCGGCGGCATTTTTTCTTGTGGGGGTTATGGCCGAAAAAAATATGGATCTGGTACGTAAAGAGTATCAGCAGGGGCATGAGCTTGGGAACCATACTTTTTTCCATCCCGATATGTCAACAATAGGTCCTAATCGGGTCAAATTTGAGTTAAATGCAACCCGGAAGATCATAGAATGTATTACCGGGCATAGCACGATTCTGTTCCGTGCACCGTTTAATGCTGATGCCGAACCGCAGACTGTCGCTGAAATTCTTCCGGTCGCCCAGAGCCGAAAGGAAAACTACATTAATGTCGGTGAGTATATTGATCCCAATGACTGGCTTCCCGGTCGTACGGCGGATGAAATTTATAATGAAGTTGTAAAACAACGTGATAATGGTAATATTATCCTGCTGCATGATGCTGGCGGCAATCGGGAGGCTACTATTGAGGCACTGCCCCGTATTATTCATTATTTCAAAGCACATGGTTATAAATTTGCGACGATCGGAGACCTTATGGGTAAGAAACGCGATGAGCTAATGCCACCCGTACAAAATGCATCGGATTCGGGGTTCAGCGGATCATCCAATCGACTTTTTTTAGGAACACTGTTTTACGGAAATATCTTTCTTAACCTGATTTTCTCACTAGCGATTGTATTGGCGATCTTCCGTACAGTCATGATTGCCTATCTGGCCATAAGACAAAAAAGAAAAAATAGGAAGGAACAATTGGAATTGATATCGGATCCACAGGAAAAGGTCAGTATTATTATCCCAGCCTATAATGAGGAGGTGACCGTTTTGGCGACAATCAAAAGCCTACTTCATCTCGATTACCCAGCCTACGAACTGATTTTTGTCGATGATGGATCCAAAGATAAAACCTTCGAAATTGTGAGCAAGGTCTATGGCGACCATCCAAAGGTCAGGTTGTTTACAAAACCCAACGGCGGTAAAGCCTCGGCGCTGAATTATGGCATCCAACAGTCCGATGCGGCTTTTGTACTCTGTATAGATGCAGATACGCAGTTGAAGACTGACGCTTTGCGGATGTTGATGAAGTATTTCAATAAAGATCAGGTTGCTGCGGTTGCCGGTAGTGTGAAAGTCGGTAATGTACACAATATGTTGACCCATTGGCAAGCTATCGAATATATCACTTCGCAGAATATGGATAGAAGGGCTTTTGATCTGCTCAATATGATTTCGGTCGTTCCCGGCGCAATCGGCGCTTTTCGGCGATCCGTCATTTTGGAAGTCGGTGGGTTTACAACAGATACATTGGCCGAAGACTGTGATCTGACTATGCGCATACTGAAGGCCGGTTATACCGTACGCAACTCGGCAGAAGCGGTTGCATTCACCGAAGCTCCCGATACTGTAAAAATGCTTTTCAAGCAACGCTTCCGCTGGAGTTTTGGCGTGCTGCAAAGTTTCTGGAAAAATAAGAATACCTTGTTAAACCCCAGATACGGATATTTTGGTATGGTTGGTATGCCCAATATCTTGATTTTCCAGATTATCCTGCCCTTATTTGCGCCATTGGCAGATCTATTTATGCTGTTTTCCTTGATCAGTGGCCTGTTTTCATTGAGTGAAGTTAATGGAATCAGCTGGACAGGGCTCGCCGGTTTGTTCTCCCTGCATAATGGTTTTGGTCAGGTCATGTTTTATTACTTTTTATTTGTATTCGTGGATATTTTCTTTGCCGGGATTGCTTTTCGGATGGAAGGTGAGAAAATGAAAAATTTGATCTACCTGTTTCCACAGCGTTTTTTCTGGCGACAACTGATGTATTTTGTGCTATTCAAATCGGTCAGAAAAGCCATTAAAGGTGAATTGAATACCTGGGGTACATTGAAGCGAACTGGGGGAGTGCGGGAGGTAACGGTCAGCGAATAGGGACTAGATCTTGGTGGTACCCCATTTTCTAAGTAATTTAGAACGGGAGAATCTGTTTTCATAGTCGAGTAGGACATGATTCGCTAAAAAAGGAAGATAAACATGAAAATACTTTCGGCAGCCCAGATGAGCTGGGTGGATAGACAAACGATGCAAGATGAGGGGATTAGTAGTCTTGACTTGATGGAGCGGGCAGCGACCGCTGTTTTTGAAGCAATCAAGCAGCAGCATCCAAGCTTGGTGCAGCACTCTTTTTGTATTTTTTGTGGTAAAGGCAATAATGGTGGCGATGGACTGGTGCTGGCCAGGCTCCTGGATCAACAGCAAGCTGAGGTCAGGGTTTATTTAATTGATACGCCGGATTATTCAGCAGATAACTTAGCAAACCAAAACCGGTTGCCTGCTCATCTTATCCAAAAAATCAGTACTGAAAGTCAGGTTCATATTCCTGGAGGGGCAATTGTGTTGGATTGTTTGTTTGGTTACGGTCTGAAATACCCGCTGAATGAAGACTGGCGGAATCTCATTGCAGCCATCAATTATTGTGATGGACCACGCTATGCGATAGATATGCCTTCAGGTCTTTTAAGTGACGAAACTACACCCAGGGATTCAATAGTGGTGGAGGCAGATCTGGTGTATACGTTTCAGTCCCCTAAATTGGGGCTGTTAATGCCTGAGAATAGATTTCGGGTCAAAGCATTTCGCGTATTGGATATTGGGCTGAGCCCAACAGCCTTTGATCAGGCTGATACCGCTTTTCACTATGTCGATTCAGCTTTGCTCGGCTCGTTCTATCGGAAACGAAATAAATTTGATCACAAAGGAACCTTCGGGCATAGTCTGATCGTAGGTGGGAGTAAGGGCAAGATAGGCGCTGTCCAATTGGCCTTAAAGGCTGCTTTGCGTGCGGGCTGTGGTTTAGCTTCTGCTTATATACCATCCTGTGGTTATACAAGTATTCAGACTGCCGTCCCCGAAGCGATGGTAATTAATGACACCGACGACGAGCTGATCACACAGTTTCCCGATATGCACAGCTTTCAATCCATCGGTATCGGCATTGGTATGGGGACAGCCCAATCTACGATTGATGCTTTTAAGGTGTTTATTATGCAGAGTCTTGATACCCCTTTGGTATTAGATGCTGACGCAGTGAATATTTTGGCGCAACAACCCGAACTATGGCAGTTCGTTCCGAAACAAAGCATATTGACTCCACATCCCAAAGAATTAAGTCGATTACTGGGGACTTGGCAAAATGACTTCGAAAAGATGGATAAGGTGAAGGCTTTTGCAGCACAATACCAGTTGTACGTTTTGATCAAAGGGGCCAACAGTGCGATGGTTACACCTGAAGGAGTAATTTATTTCAATAGCACCGGCAATGTCGGAATGGCGACGGGTGGCAGCGGAGATATCTTGACAGGGATATTGACGGCTTTGATCGGTCAGGGCTATTCTTCCCGGGAGGCATTGATTATGGGAGTATACGTTCACGGAAGGGCAGCTGATATTGCGGTAACTTCGATTGGCGTTTATTCCTTATTGCCTTCAGACATTATTAGTTACCTTCCTGCGGCATTTTTAGAACCCGAAATACAGTGATGACAGATTGGTATATCGAACAGGTATTTGCGGCTCGCACCTGGAAGCTCCGAAAGGAGGTGTTCAGTGCCAAAGGGCACTTGTCGGAGGTCATGCTTGATGGGGATTTTGAAGCGGCTCATTTCGCAGCTTATAGTGGCGACGAGGTTGTTGGCATACTTACCTTACTGAGTTCGGAAGGGGATTATGAGATTCTTTATTTTGCCGTTCACCCCGATTTTAGAAAAAAGGGAGCAGGTAGCGCGCTACTTGGTTATGCGCTCCAATTTGTTAAAACAGTTGAAGGTCGTAGTCTCTTTGTTCGGGCGACTTCGGAGCAGCAGCATTTTTGGATACGAAATGGATTTGTCATGATGAAAGAATCAGGTAAGCCGGACCGATTGCCCTCAAGCTCGCATTGTCTGCAGCGAGATGTCGAGAATAATGCAAATCATGTCCGCTATGCGTGGCAAAGTATCTAAAAACAACGATCATCATGTGCATGACGACCTTGTTTTGATAGTAAATGATATCTTTATCCTGTCTAAATGTTTGTATAATCAATACGGTCTGCGGTTGTAATCGGCCGGATGACACGACATGGATTTCCAGCGGCAACGACATCTGCCGGAATATCTTTGGTCACCACCGAACCCGATCCGATCACCGCATTTCTGCCGATACGGACACCGGGGTTAACAACGACCTGACCACCGACCCATACATTATCTTCAATGACAATGGGGGCCGAAAATTCCCAGCCTTGATTTCTTGTTTCAAAATAAATCGGATGACCGGCGGTGAAAAGGCTGACATTCGGACCAAACAATACGTTTTCACCGATTGTCACCGGAGCCCCATCCAAAATGGTACAGTTGTAATTGCTGTAAAAGTTTTCACCTATTGAAATATTGTAACCGTAATCGCAACGGAATGGTGGTTCCAAAAAGAAACGGGTACCGGTCGCTTTAAATAGCTTTTGGATGATCTGTTTTCTGAATTTGATCTGTTTCGGTTCGGAGTCATTGAAACGTTTGAGCTCTTCCTTCGCATATTGTCTTTCCTTAAATAGCTGTCCATCCGTATCAATATAAGGGATGCCCGCAATCATTTTCTCCTTGGGTGATTTCATTCAGTCAATATTTTTGATCTGGCGCAAATATACAGGAAGTTTTTCAGGCTCCACATGGGCGTATAAAATTTAAGGAAGCCATTTATCCGCGAAATTTACCCCTTCCGGATTAAATAACATACTCTTTACAAACAATTTGCTGTTGAAAAGCATTTAGATAATGGAACACACGAATGCTATTGCCCTCACAAAAGGCTTTTATTCAAAACAATCATTTCAATGAAAATCGCTTATATCAGTACTTACCTGCCCAAAGAATGTGGGATTGCCACCTTCACCTCGGATCTATTACATGCTGTGGCCTTACACAACCAGGATTTGATCCAGCATGTCATTGCCGTTGCGGACCGCGACTATGCTTATCCTGGAGAGGTGGTTTTCACCATAGATCAACAGCATCAGCTTTCTTACCTCGCGGCTGCCGACTACATCAACAATAACGGTTACGATTGCGTTATCCTGGAACATGAATATGGTATTTTCGGCGGAAATAGCGGTCTATATATTCTTTCGCTTATCAATGCACTTCATATTCCTTTGTTGGTCAATTTACATACCATTCTGGAAAAGCCAAATGTAGATGAAAAAGCAATTTTAATTGAAATAGTCAAACGGGCTTCGATTGTTGTTGTCATGAGTAATTATGCAATTACACTGTTGAAATCTGTCTATCGGGTCAATACGGCAAAAGTTAGGCTCATCCATCATGGTGTGCCCGAATTTCATCTTAGTCAGGAGGAAGCAAAAGAGAAAAAGGGATTTTCCGGGAAAAAGATTTTACTGACTTTCGGGTTTATAGGGCGCAATAAAGGAATCGAAACAGTTATCGAGTCACTTGCCACGGTCGTTAAAAACGAACCCGATCTTATTTATTTGATCGTTGGCAAGACACACCCCAATGTGCTTGCCCATTCCGGTGAAGAATACCGTGAATACCTAAAGAGCATGGTCGATGCATACCATTTGGAAGATCATGTCCAATTTGTCAATTCTTTTGTGAGCCAGTCCGATCTAGTGACCTATCTATCTGCCTGTGATGTGTATGTCACGCCCTACGTCAATGAAGCCCAGATCACCAGTGGCACATTATCGTATGCCATTGGAGCAGGAGCAGCAGTGGTATCTACTCCATATTGGCATGCCAAGGAGTTATTGGCTGATGGTCGGGGTGTACTGGTCGAATTTAAGAATCCAGCATTAATGGCAACGACCTTGGCAGCTTTATTTAGCAATCAGGAATATCGCATGACGCTGCGGGACAATGCCCGGGTCTTTGGTAAAGAAATGACCTGGCGAAATATCGGGCTCCGCTATTCCCGACTTTTGGATAAAGTAGTTCCTTCGCTTGATGGCTTTAAAGAAAACGTGACATTTTCCAAAGATGAAATGCCCAAATTCAGCTGGAAGCATATTGATCGCCTGACCAACCAGGTCGGTATACTGCAACATGCGACCTACTCACTGCCTAATTATAAGGAAGGTTATTGCCTGGATGATAATGCGCGGGCCCTACTGGTGACGCTATTGGCTCAGCCTGACTTTGCGGACAAACGGCATGATCGTCGTATCTCCACTTATTTGAGTTATATCTATTATCATCAGCGCGAAGACGGATTGTTTCATAATTTCATGAGTTTTCAGCATAATTTTCTGGATGAAGTGGGTTCTGAAGATTCTTTTGGTCGAACGGTCTGGGCTTTAGGTGTACTCCTTCGCGAAACGAAATTGACAAGTTATTATCAGTTGGGACATGAGTTGTTTTTCAGGTCCGTAGCACATTTTAAGCAGTTGCGGTCCAACCGTGCTATTGCCTACACCATACTCGGAATTGCGGAGTATTTGCGTCACCAGTCGAATGACGAGGTTATGGTCGAACTAATGCGGGAGCTGATCGGAAAGTTGATCAAAGAATATGAGGCAAGCTCGGACGACAGTTGGCAATGGTTTGAACCGGTACTAGCTTATGACAATGCCATTTTGCCCTATGCCTTATTGACGGCCTATCCATTTCTGAATGATGAGGCTGTGAAGCAATTAGGCTTGCTGACTCTGACATTTCTGGAGGGTATTACCGTTCAGAACGGAGGTCTTTCTTTGGTCGGGAATAAGGAATGGGCAAAACAGGGTAAGCATATCAGCAAATTTGGCCAGCAGCCCCTCGATGTCACGGCAATGGTATTTATGTACCGTGAGGCCTTTAGACTCACCAACAAAAAAGTATATTTTGCCCGTATGATTGCATCCTTTCGCTGGTTTTTAGGTGAGAATGACTTAAAACTAGGTCTGTATGATGAGGAGACCAAGGGATGCTGTGATGGCCTTGAATCCTATGGAATCAACCGAAATCAAGGGGCTGAAAGTACACTCTGTTTTTACCTCGCTTATATCGTGGTTTACCGCGCCTTTATTGATAGCGCTCAGGATTCAAAATAGCGAGTAGGAGTTCTTCCAGATTGATGGTTGCATAAGTCGATGCATAGTCGGACATCGCGTAAGGCAAAATAAGCTTTTCGTTATGAACCAGTGCACCACAGGAATAAATAACATTCGGCACATAGCCTTCCCGTTCCTCGTCATTTGGGGTCATCAAAGGGCTGTGCAGGCGGCCTATTTCTACATGTGGGTTGTCCAGATCCAGCAGGGCAGCGCCGAGGACATACTCTCGCATCGGTCCGACAGCATGGGTCAAAATCAGCCAGCCATATTGTGTCTCTATTGGTGATCCACAATTGCCTATCTGCACAAATTCATACGCATATTCGGGTTGTTGGATACGTATGGCGGTTTCTTGCCAGATATTTATGTTATGCGAATAAGCAATATAGTTGTTTTCACCGTCTATCCGACAGAGCATCGCGTATCGTCCATTGATTTTCCGGGGAAAGAGTGCCGCGCCTTTATTGGCGATCTCGCCATAGATCGGTTTCACTTTAAAGTGATAGAAATCCTTCGTGGTCAAAAGCTTAGGGAGGATACTAAAACCGTCGTAGGCCGTATAGGTGGCATAGTAGACACTTTCGCCCTTTTCATCTTTGAACTGCACGAAGCGGGCGTCTTCGATCCCCCTTTTTTCGGTGTCAGCAATCGGGAAGATCACACGTTCGGAAATGGACGTATCCAGCGAAAAGGTCATTTCATAATGTGATGAGGCCAGCCACAGTGCTTGCTGCAGAAAAGTGATGTTTTCTAGATTTTCCTCACTGTCCTGCCTGACCTCGTCAATATAGCGTTTGAGTTCTTCATAGGTAAATGTTGCTGTTAATTTCTGCTCAAGTTTCGTCTTGACTTCAGTGGGTTCGGCATGAAGCTCGTTCATTTTCTTTAAGAAAGATTCTTTATGGTAACGGTGATTTTTGACCTGAATAGGTTTATCCAACAAATTACCGATGTAATCTATGTGAATATTATTGTCCAGATCAAGTGTTCCGGCCCGAAATACAATCGAGGATACATGGCCTTCACCTGTGGCCCGAAAACTGAGTATCACCCGTTTTTCGCCCTTAAAGAGCTCGGTCTGATCTGGGTGTTCTACGATGGAGGGGTTAAAAAGGGCCGCCGACTCAATGGAATATTCCATCGTAAAGTAAGAGCCGATCAGCAGTTTGTCCAATTGACTGAGTTTTTCCTTTGGAAAAGGGATTTTTTCCAGTAAGTAACTCACGCGCTCAAAATTACGTTCGAAAATATTGACAATACTGCGATGTCTTTTTGTGTAGCTCCGAAGAACCTGGCCAAAAACCTCTTTACGCTCCGATTCGGTCAGTTCCAGTGCACGTTTGATGACCTTGATGGTGCGCTCCTCACCGAGGGAGAAGAACCTTGCCAGCACCCTTTTCTTATCCGGTTTGAAATAAATGTCTTTTCGCTCTACTTTTACGGGTTTGTGCATGTCGGTATTTTTCAAGTTTACACTCTTATAAGAACGATCAGCGAAGGGATTTTGTTTTTATAAGCTTCCGATAAAGGGGGATATATTGTAAAAATGGAGTAACTTTGACGGATACAAATTTTTAGATATGGCTGAAAATAGTTTAGATAAATTAGAACCAAAAGCAATTTGGAAAAATTTCGCTGCTTTGAATGCTGTTCCACGGGCTTCGAAAAAAGAAGAGCGTGTGATTGCATTTATGGTAGATTTCGGAAAAAACCTGGGATTAGCACCCAGTGTAGATGAAATAGGTAATGTGCTGATCAAGAAACCGGCAAGTGCGGGAATGGAAGATCGCAAAACTGTGGTGTTGCAATCGCACTTGGATATGGTTCACCAAAAAAATAACGATACCGTTTTTGACTTTGACAATGAGGGTATTAAAATGTATGTCGATGGTGACTGGGTAAAAGCCGAAGGAACTACTTTGGGTGCAGATAATGGGCTGGGGGTAGCTACGATCATGTCTATTTTGGAGTCGACAACAATTGTTCATCCAGCGATTGAAGCTTTGTTTACCATTGATGAAGAGACTGGAATGACCGGGGCTTTGGGATTAAAAGGTGGTGTGTTGTCAGGCGAGATCCTATTGAACCTTGATACTGAAAATGACAATGAGATAGACATCGGTTGTGCGGGCGGTATTGATGTTACGGCAACGCAATCCTATGTCGCAGAAGCCTGTCCTTCAGATACCGTATCTTTTGAACTTACAGTAAAAGGGTTGCATGGCGGACATTCAGGTATGGATATCCATAAGGGCTTTGCAAATGCGAATAAGGTGATGAATCGCCTACTGTTTAAGGCAAATGAACGCTATGGCTTGCGCATTGCATCGTTATTGGGTGGAAGCCTTCGTAATGCAATCCCAAGGGAGAGTGTAGCCAAGGTTGTTGTTAGCAAAGATAAAACGGCAGCTTTTGTTGAGGCTTTAACACAATTGGCTCAGGCTATCAAAATCGAGTTTGCGACGACTGAACCGGTTATGGAAATCTTGGTGGAACCAACGGATGCAGTATGGACGACAGTTGTTCCTGTCCGTGTACAGGAGAATTTAATTAATTGCGTTTATGCGGCGTTGAATGGTGTATATCGGGTGAGTGCAGATTTCGAGGATCTTGTTGAAACTTCCAATAATATTGCTAAAGTTGAGGTGGGAGCAGAGCAGATTGCAATCAAATGTTTAACCCGGTCTTCGGTTGAAACGTCCAAGTTTGATCTAGCCTATTCATTACAGGCAGCCTTTGAATTAGGCGGTTTTGATGTGGCATTCTCCGGAAATTATCCGGGATGGGCACCCAATCCAAATTCTGAAATTTTAGAGGTGCTTAAATCCATTTATACAAAACAACATGGGGAGGCCCCAGAAGTTGTGGCCTGTCATGCTGGATTGGAATGTGGTATATTGGGAACCAATTATCCCGGTATGGATATGATTTCTTTTGGCCCTACGATATTGGGTGCACACTCACCGGCAGAACGCGCTTCGATATCTTCTGTTCAGAAATACTGGAGTTTTGTGCTCGAAATTCTAAAAGAGATCCCACGTAAGTAAGGTCACTGTTCTTTTTTTGCTGCACTAGCAACTTAGATCATCGTATCAATATATAAAGAAAGGGCTGTCCAAATTATTGAACTGTACCACAAAGGTTTTAAACTAAATCTGCGGGTACAGTTCAATAATTTGGACAGCCTTTTTCTTGGGATGCTTTCTCTTGGCTAGCCCTTTTTCGCTATCGCTGCAAGGATTTCCTAAACCCTACAGATTCAGGTTATAGCCATACTGTTTTTCTTATTCATTCAATGGGGCTACATTTTTTAGCGAGTCTGTCGTTTAGGGGTCTATCTTTTAAATATTAGAAGCTAACGTTATGTTTTGTCTTACGCATTTGAAAAAAATCACCTTCGTTTTTTCAGCGCCCCAAGTAGCTGAACCGTTCCCATTGTATTTCATCAACCGAAACAAGTAAGTAGTTCCAATATTCGATGCTTTTAAAAAAACAGCGGCTGTTGTTATAGTCGTATATGGCGATATTTTCAATTATTTTTCACTTTCCTTGCAGAAAACGAAAAATAATTGTATTTTCAGGATGAAAAAATGATTTACTAGACCAAAATTTTATTAAACCTCTCTATTGAGGGGTGGACCTAATATTGATATAATGACCATAATCCTCATTGTAATCAGCATTTGTTTGCTCATCCTATGCATTACTTATTTTAAGATTAATGCGTTTCTTTCTTTTTTATTCGTTTCTATTCTCAGCGGACTGTGCTTGGGTATTGCGCCGGATCAACTGGTCGGTACCATTGAAAAAGGTATTGCAGGGGTTATGGGAAGCCTGACCCTGATTATTGTGCTGGGGGCCATGTTGGGCAAGATTGTTGCCGAAAGTGGCGCTGCTGAAATTATCGCTGTGCAGATGGTTCGGCTGATGGGGGAGAAATACCTGCAGTGGGGTCTGATGCTGACCGGTTTTGTCGTCGGCATCCCGTTGTTTTACGGGATTGGTTTCGTGCTGCTCGTACCGCTGATTTTTTCGATTTCTTATCGATACAAGCTTCCGGCCGTATATATTGGGCTGCCCATGCTGGCCGCATTATCGGTCACCCATGGATTTATTCCCCCACATCCATCACCAGTTGCGCTGGTCGCACTTTTTCATGCGGATATGGGCCTGACACTGATATATGGTCTTCTGATTGCCATACCCGCTATCATATTAGGTGGTCCTATTTTTGGCCGATCACTACGGAATATGCTCCCGAGTCAAGAATCAATCTTCCGGCAGGAAAAAACAGTCGATCAACAGGAGTACAAGCAGCCTACGGTTGGTACCAGTTTGGTCGTTGCCTTGTTACCCGTCCTATTGATTATCTTATTTACCCTTATACCTTATATATACCATACCGATGATGCCAACGTACAACGTTGGTTGAAATTTATCGGCAGTACAACGGTGGTCATGGTCATTGCGATCGTTGTGGCCAGCTACTTATTGGGATTGAAACTTGGCCGTTCGATGGTCAAAGTCATGTCGATCTATGAGTCAGCAGTCAAGGATATTGCGATGATCTTATTGATTATTGCCGGGTCTGGAATTTTCAAACAGGTTATGGAGGATAGCGGTGTGAGCCTTTTGTTGGCCAATACCCTACAGCAACTTCCTATTTCACCCTTGCTGTTAGCATGGTTAATTACGGCGGTCATTAGAGGTTGTGTGGGGTCAGCAACAGTTGCTGCATTGACCGCTGCGGGAGTTTTATTACCCATTGTTACAGCGGGCAAGGTTGACCCCAATCTGATGGTATTGGCAATCGGGGCGGGAAGTCTTATGTTTTCCCATGTCAACGATGCGGGCTTCTGGTTGTTTAAGGAGTATTTTGGCCTGAGCGTCAAGGATACTTTATTCTCCTGGTCGATTATGGAAGCAATTGTTTCCATCGTTGGACTGGTTGCTGTTTTGCTATTGCAAATAATTTTATATTAGCTATTATATTTTTAAACTTTAAAATCATTCACGATGTACAACGCAGATGAACAATTTGAGAAATTAGGTTTGACATTACCACCGGCACCAGCACCTAAAGGTGTCTATAAACCATATGTTATTGATGGAAAGTATCTTTATCTTTCTGGACATGGGCCGGTACAGGATGATGCTTCCCTGATTATAGGACGGATTGGTAGCGATATCAGCCCCGAGGAAGGGAAACTTGCGGCCAGACAGGTAGGCTTGACGATGTTATCGACGATCAAAACCAATTTGGGGTCATTAAATAAAATCAAGCGTGTTATTAAGGTATTGGGTATGGTCAACTGTACCTCCGATTTCTTGTACCATCCTGGGGTAATCAATGGCTGTAGTGAGTTGTTTGCTGCGGTTTGGGGCGAGGAAAATGGAATCGGTACACGGAGTGCAGTTGGTTTCGGCTCTTTACCGGATAATATCCCTGTCGAAATCGAAGCGCTATTCGAGTTATATTAACGAGCTGATCATGGAAACTTGGTATCGGGTACAAAATGTCGATCAGGTAGATACACCGGCACTGCTGGTGTATCCTGATCGTATCGTTCGGAATATAGACCGAGCACTGAAGTTTGTGGACGGCCGTGTGGATCGTCTACGTCCACATATCAAAACCAATAAATGTAAGGAGGTCTGTCAGCTGATGCTGGAGCGCGGGATCAGCAAATTCAAATGTGCAACCATTGCTGAAGCCGAATTGTTGGGTATAGTAGGGGCAAAGGATGTGCTGTTGGCTTATCAGCCTGTGGGACCCAAGATTGACCGTTTGCTGCAGCTGATTGAAGCATTCCCCGATACACATTATGCCTGTCTGGTCGATAATGCGGATTCTGCATTACAGCTATCCACATGCGGGGTGGAAAAAGGGCAACCTATCGCAGTTTATATCGATGTAAACGTCGGTATGGGGCGTACTGGAGCTTCTATTGCACAGATAGAGCGCCTTGTGTTAGACATTCAGCTATTGGATGGAATTCAACTGGTCGGTGTACACGGCTACGATGGTCATATTCACGATAAAGATGACAAAGTACGTGAGCAACAAAGTCAAAAGGCTTACAGTGTACTCGAAATGGCTTATGTCATGGCGCAGGTTTCCACGACCACCCCATTAACGAAGGTGATCGGCGGATCGCCCAGTTTTCCGTTTCATGCCGAGCGCAGTGATGTAGAATGCAGTCCCGGGACATTCGTGTTTTGGGATTTTGGTTACGCCGAAAATTATGCCGAACAGGACTTTTTAGTTGCCGCTGTGTTGCTGACACGTGTTGTTTCCATTGTAGATCACAAGCATCTCTGCTTGGATCTTGGCTACAAGTCTGTTGCCAGCGAATCGCCGCAGCCCCGTGTCAAATTTTTTGACCAGCGGATCGGTGAGATCAAAATGCAGAGTGAAGAACATCTGGTCGTTGAAGTCAGGGACAGTGCCGACTTCAAGATAGGTGATGAACTGTATGGTGTGCCGCGGCATATCTGTCCGACAGTTGCCTGTTACGACGAATTGCAGGTCGTCAACAATGCTGTTGTGGATCAGGTCTGGAAAGTGCTAGCACGAGGTAAAAAGATAAATTATTGATATGTACGAATTTGAAATGCCTTTTGTGGTTGATGCTCACTTAGATTTGAGCATGAATGCCATGGAGTGGAATAGAGATCTCCGGCTACCCATTCAGGAATTGAACCGAAGGGAGCAGGGGATGGAAGATAAGCCCGACCGGGCAAAAGCTACGGTTACTTTTGAAGAGCTACGCAAAGGGAATATCGGTATCGTCGTAGCCACGCAGATTGCACGATTTGTCCGTCCGGACAGCACTTTGCCGGGCTGGTACTCAGCAGAGCAGGCTTGGGCGCAGACACAGGGGCAATTGGCCTGGTACAAGGCTATGGAGGCTGACGGACATATGAAAATGATTAAAACAAAGAGCGATTTGGATCAACATCGTGCTTTGTGGTCCCAGGGAACAGATCATTCAAATAAGCCCATCGGTTACCTGCTGAGTTTGGAAGGTGCCGATTCTTTGGTGGATATCAGTCATGTGGAAGTTGCCTACAATTATGGTTTGCGGGCCATCGGCCCAGCACATTATGGACCGGGGAGATATGCCAATGGAACCGATTCTTCCGGTAAACTGAATGCGCAAGGTGTGCAGTTATTGCAGGAAATGGAACGATTGGGGATGATCCTGGATGCAACACATCTTAATGACGATGCTTTTTGGGATGCAATGGGCCGATACAATGGGGCAATCTGGGCCAGCCACAACAATTGTCGGAAGTTTGTGGATCACAACCGGCAGTTTAGCGATGAGATGATCAAAATTCTGGTGGACAAGGGAGCCGTTATCGGCGTTGCTTTAGATGCCTGGATGATGGTGCCCAACTGGGTACGTGGTATATCTGACCCCAAATCCAGCAATTGTTCGATGGAAATCATGGCCGATAACATCGACCATATCTGTCAGTTAGCGGGCAATGTCAATCATGTTGGGGTAGGGAGCGATCTGGATGGGGCCTTTGGTCGAGAACAATGTCCTTACGATCTGGAGACCATTGCCGATATCCAAAAGGTTTTTGGGATATTGAAACGACGCGGGTACAGCAGCGCTGATCTTGAAAAAATCGCCAGCCAGAACTGGTTGAAATTTATGCGGAATGCCTTACCGGAATAGCAGAAAGTCTTTCCTGGGTAATCGCAGTTCGTGATAGCTATCATCCTATCGAGATGCCTGGCATCATATCACCATCGTTGTCTTTGGCGATTAAGGTCCTGATCGTTGACAAAAAAGATGATCGTTGAAAACACAGATTTAGACCTTTAGAGGGCGGTAGTCGTCTAGAAAGTCACTTCAAGGTTAAGCATTTAAGACAGATAAAATCAGATTATGGTAAGCAGATCGTTACATGTAAGGCTGCTTTCGCGGTGGGTATGTCCTCTAAATAAATGATATATTCGTAAACAGAAACAATTCTAAACCACTATGACGTTTACTTTACGCCTCCAATTATCCTTGATGATGTTTTTGGAGTATTTTATCAAAGGAGCTTGGTTTGTCACCTTAGGCACCTACCTGATCAAGTCCCTGAATGCTTCAGGAATGGAGGTTGCCAATATATTTTCTACGCAGTCCCTGGGAGCTGTATTTGCTCCTTTTTTTGTTGGCTTTGTCGCTGACCGTTATTTTAATGCGGAACGAGTGCTCTCGGTTTTGCATCTATTGGGTGCGGCATTACTTTATGGGATGTCCCAGGCACCTGATGCCAGCCATTTTTACCCCTATGTGTTTGTGTATTTCATGGCTTATATGTCATCCGTTTCCCTTTCCAATGGTATTGCTTTCCGCCATATCGCAGATGCCAAAAAGTATTTTCCGGGGGTAAGGGTATGGGGAACAATCGGTTGGATCTGTTCGGGGCTTGTGATCAGCTACCTGTTCCGTTGGGATAGTCCAGAGGCAATAAGTCAGGGAACCCTGCACAATACCTTTATTTTGGGAGCGGTCTGTTCGGTGCTTTTGGCATTGTTTAGCCTATTTCTTCCCAAAACTCCACCACAGATACGGGTTAAAGATGAGAAATTTGATTTTGGAAAAGCCATTGGTTTAGATGCCCTGGGACTGTTAAAACAAAAGAGTTTCTTGATCTTTTTTGTTACGGCCATCGTGATCTGTATTCCCATTTCATTCTATTATCAGAATGCCAATCCATTTTTGGTCAATGTCGGTATGCCCAATCCTACTGCAAAAATGGCGTTGGGACAGTTTTCGGAAGCCATCTGTTTGCTGTTGATTCCATTTTTCTTTAGACGTTTAGGGTATAAGAAAATGATTTTATTGGGTATTGCTGCATGGGCATTACGATATCTGTTCTTTGCTTTTGGGAATGGACATGAAAAGGCCTTTCTGCTTATCTTAGGTATCGTTCTACATGGAATATGTTATGATTTTATGTTTGTCGTCGGGCAGATCTATACCGATCGGATTGCAGGAGAGAAATATAAAGCTTCGGCGCAGGGACTTATTACGATTGCCATGTATGGTGTAGGGATGCTGATCGGATTCTGGGTTGCCGGTGGGGTTTCAGATTACCTCAAAGTGGCTTATGCCGATCAATTCTGGGAATATCTATGGTTTATACCAGCTGGAATTTCATTTTTCTGTCTGCTGCTGTTTACTGTTTTTTTCAAAGAAGAAAAAACGGTACAGACAGCAGGAGATATCAAGTGATCTGGCACAGTAATAAAAAAGGCTGCTCAAACGCTGAACTGGCCTTCAAAAGTACTTATCGTACTTTTGGGGTTCATGCTAGTTTTTTTGAACAGCCTTTTTTCTAAAATAGGGGCTAAATAAGGTCTGATTAAATCATATCAAACCATTGCTGATATTTTTCACCAATAAAAGGAAGGGCTTTTTTCTCGCCCGAGAATGCCGCAATTAAACCCAATATAAGAGCGATCAGTAAGATTATACCGACAACACTCATGATTATTCCACCAATACCCGGGATAAAGCGCAACAAACCCAATGCAATTCCTGTGACGGTAATGCCGATACTCTGTCTGATGTGGAACTGACCTAAAGAAGTCTTTTCCTTATTGTTCATGATGATGGCAGCGATCAGGCCTATGAGGGTTAAATAGGAAATAATAGCAACTGTTTTGCCTTCGTTTGATGATGTGCTCTGCACTGAGTTTCTCTCCATGATACTTATACGATAAATTGTGATGTAAATGTATAAGGCAAATGTAAAAGAGAAAATCCCTGTTTTCTTTAGCGGAATTCAGGGATATTTAATTTTGTGCAGTATTTACTGTCATTATTTAGGGCAGCAGTGACTATCCTTCGACGCTTTCCAGCAATTGTTTTTCGTGAAGTTCAAAATATTCACCTCTTTTCTCCATTAACTCAAGGTGAGTGCCCTGCTCGACAATCTGACCTTGATCCATGACAAGAATATGGTCCGCATTTTTGATAGTTGAAATCCGATGAGCAATGAAAATACAGGTTTTTCCCTTCATGATGCGGCTTAATGAGCGTAAGATCGTTTCTTCGGTTTTGGTATCAACAGCAGATAAGCAGTCGTCAAAGATCAATATATTGGGTTCTTTTACCAAGGCTCTGGCAATGGATACACGTTGTTTTTGACCACCAGATAGGGTGATACCGCGTTCTCCGACAGCAGTTTCAAAACCATCTTCAAAAGCGATAATATTATCATATACAGCAGCGTCTTTAGCGGCTTGTTCGATCTGTTCCTGTGTGAAATGATCCAGACCGAAACCAATGTTATTGGCAATTGTATCCGAAAATAAGAACACATCCTGTGGGACAAAACCAATTTGTTGACGTAGATTTTTGAAGTTGAGATCCTTTAATGCAATACCATCGTATTGGATATTACCCTGATCTATATCGTACATTCGCAGTAATAGGTTGGCCAAAGTAGATTTGCCGGAACCAGTTTTTCCGATGATAGCCAGTGTTTTTCCGATAGGTACCTGGAATGATATACTTTTAATGGCCTGAATGCCTGTTTCGGGATAGGTGAACGAGATATTTTCTACTTTGATTTCACCTGCGATTTCTTTCTCTATTTTCCCATTGGCAATCGGTGATTGGGTTTCAAGGAATTCATTAATCCGTTTTTGTGATGCCGCGGCCCGTTGTACGAGCGAGGTCACCCATGCTAAAGACATGGCCGGAAAGGTCAATTGATTGACATAGATAATAAACTCGGCGATGTTTCCGGCTGTGACCGTTCCCTTGGCAACTTCAATACCACCGATATAGATGGTGATGACGGTACTGAGACCGATCAGCAATAAGATAAGCGGAAAGAAAACTGCTTGTACCTTAACCAGATCCAGTGCTGTGTTGCGGTAGATCGTACTTTCCTTTTCAAAATCTTGCATTTTGTTCTGCTCCCGGGTATAAGTCTTGATGACACGGATTCCGGCGAAGGTTTCCTGAACAAAGGAGGAGAGGTTTGCCAGCTGTTTTTGGATTTTTAAGCTACGCTTATTGATGATTTTATTGACAAAAAGGATAATGACAGATAGGACAGGGATAGGCGCCAATGCATAGGTCGCGAGTCTTCCATTCACACTATACATGGCATAAATGACCATAATGGACAGTACCACGGTATTAATGGCATACATAATGGCTGGCCCGAGGTAATTACGTACCTGGTTGACATCCTCCGTTGCACGGCTCATCAGGTCACCCGTATTGTTTTTGCGGAAAAACCCGAAATTCAGTTCTTGATAGTGGTTGTAAATTTCATTTTTAAGATCATACTCGATATAACGGGAACAGAGAATAATGGTCTGCCGCATAAAGAATAGGAAAATACCCCGTAGGAGCGAAAGTAGCAAGACCACAAAACCGAAGAATAGCAGGCTTGTGCCAAATACCTTATATATAAGCTCCTGTCTATCAAATCCGTCAAACAGGCGGTAGAGATAAATATTTTCCTGTACCAGGTCAAACGCTTCGCGGATTACCTTTGCGGGGAGCACCCCGAAGTAATTGGAAATGATGACAAAAATCACCCCTGGAATCAGTTTCCAGCGGTATTTATAAAAGTACTTATTTAAGTAAGCGAGATCCTTCATATTATGGGTACAAAAATAGGACTAATTCGTCAACTCTGCTTTATATTTCGATGAAATTACTGTCATTGGGAAATCAAATGTTAAGTCTTGGATAAAAAAAGATATTATGCACAACGAATAATTTTCCTACTTTTGCATCAAGTACCTTAAAAAATTAAAACAAATTAGAGTAGTACATTTTATGTCAACATCTCAAAATTCTATTTTTGAATTGATGAGCCAGTCTGGCCATCAAAACTTATTTTTCTGTAATGATGAATTAGTGGGCTTAAAAGCTATTGTTGCGATCCATGATACCACATTGGGTCCGGCAATAGGAGGGGTTCGTATGTTGCCATACGAAACTACAGAAGAAGCTATTGAGGATGCTTTACGTTTATCCAAGGCCATCACCTACAAATCGGCAATCACTGGATTGAATTTGGGCGGCGGAAGTGCTGTTATTATTGGTAACAGTCGTTTGGACAAATCTGAGGTTTTATTGCGCCGTTTGGGCCAGTTTATCGAAGGATTGAATGGTAATTTCATTGCTTCTTTGGATGTGGGTACCACCCAGCGTGATCTAGAATATATTTATACCGAGACAGATCATGTTGCTGGTTTGCCAAAAGCAATTCACGGCAGTGGCGTTGGCGATACATCAATTTTTGCAGCCCAAGGTGTTTATTTCGGCATTAAAGCCTGTTTGAAAGAGTTGTACGGATCAGAGAGTGTAGCAGGCAAAAAAGTTATTGTACACGGAGTAGGTAGCGTTGGTGAGCGATTGATCGCCATGTTGCGTGAAGAAAATGCACGTGTTTACGTGAGTGACATTACCGAAGAGAAAATGCTTAAGGTGGCGGCGAAATACAAAGCAGAGCCAATCCCATACAATGAGGTCTTCGATCATGAGTTTGATGTCTATTCACCTTGTGCATTGGGCGGTACAGTAAATCCTGAGTCGGCGCAAAAAATGCAATGTAAAATCATTGCAGGTTCAGCAAACAACCAATTGAAAGATGAGGTAGCGACAAGCACTATTCTTCACGAAAGAGGTATTTTGTATGCACCGGATTACTTGATCAATGCAGGTGCGTTGATTAGCTGTTATTCAGAAATTCAGAATTATGGCGTAGATCACACGGAGTTTGTGATCAAAAACATATATAATGCGACTAGAGACGTGTTGAAAAAATCAAAAGAAGAGAATATCTCTACTTTTGAAGCGGCCAATCGCATCGCGGAGAAGCGTATCCAAGATATTAAAAAAATCAAAAGATAGTCTTCTTTCCAAAATCGTTCTTATTTATTAGTTTATAAAAAATCGTTCTTTAAAATTACTATGTTAAACAGGAGACACCTGAGGGTAAAAGTAGTGCAAACGCTTTATGCGTACAGTCTTACAGAAGACAAAGACATCAAAACATTTGAGAAAGCACTATTAAAAAATGTGGATGAGGTCTACGAGATGTATATCTGGACACTGAATCTATTGGATGAGGTATCCGATTATGTATTGATAGACGCAGAGGGCAGAGCCAACAAGTTTTTGCCAACTGAAAAAGACTTGTCTCTAACGACCAAGTTAAGTACAAATACTTTTATTGAGTCATTAAGACAAAATCCGCAATATGCCGAAGGAGTCAAAAAATATAAGATTTCATGGAGCTTTGATCCGGAGATCGTGCGTACGGTATTTTTGCAGTTGAAAGATTCTGAAGCTTATTTGGAATATTTACAACAAGAAGATCGTTCGATCGGTACAGAAAAAGATATCATCAAACATATCTTTAAAAAGATCATTTTGAAATCACCAGTTATCGAGCAGGTTTTTGAGGAGAAATTTATCAACTGGCCTGTCGATAAAGAAGTGTTGCAAGCATTGATCGCGAAAACTTTTAAGAACTTCAGTTCGGAAGATCCGCGTAAAAACAAGCTTGCTGAAATTACGCAAAACTGGAATGATGATAGCGATTATGTCATTGCCTTGTTGGGTAAGACAATCCGCAATACAAATGAGTATCAAAAACTGATTTCTGATAAGACAAAGAACTGGGAATCAGATCGTATTGCTTTGATGGATACCTTGTTGATGCGCATGGCAATATGCGAATTGGTGAATTTTCCATCTATTCCTGTGAAAGTGACAATAAATGAGTATATTGAAATTTCTAAGGTATTCAGTACATTAAAAAGTAATACATTTATTAATGGTATCTTAGATAAAATATTAAGCGACTTGAACCAACAGGGAAGAATCCAGAAGGCAGGTCGTGGTTTAAGGGATTAAAGATCAATCAACAAATGAAGAACTTTAGTAAATATTCAGTTTTAGCTTTGGCATCAGTGCTTTTCTTTTCTTGCGGAAATTCTCAAAAAGGAAAAGAAGAAGCTGCTAAGACAGGAACTGAGGCAGTAGCAACAGACAGTCTTTCTAAAGCTGCGGCACAATTGGGTAAGGTAGAATTTGCAGAGTCGGCTTTCGATTTTGGTCAGGTCAAAGAAGGTGCAGAAGTGAAGCACACATTCGTATTGAAAAATACGGGTGATGCGCCGGTTATTTTGTCCAAAGTGACTGCTTCTTGTGGCTGTACACAGCCTGAGTTTTCAAAAAGTCCAATTTTACCGGGAGGAACATCGGATATCCATGTGACTTTCAAGAGTGAGGGACAGGTCGGTAAGCAGCAAAAGATCATCACGATCCAATCGAATGCTTCCAACGGTATGACGACTGTTCAACTAAAGGGCGAAGTATTACCAAAATAACACATTATTAAACGATATAATAACAGATGAATACAGTATTATTACAAGCAGCAGGTGGGAGTAGCATGATGAGTTTTTTACCAATGGTTTTGATCATTGTTGTATTTTATTTCTTCATGATCAGACCACAGATGAAGAAGCAAAAAGACCATAAGAAATATATTGAAGAATTGGGCGTAAACTCTAAAGTTGTTACTACTGCGGGCATCCACGGACGCATTGTAGAGGTATCTGACACTACTTTCTTGGTAGATGTAGGTTCAGGCGTAAGAATTCGTTTTGACAAGTCTGCCATTGCTTTAGATGCTTCAAAAGCTGCAAACGCAACTGAGAAAAGCGCTTCATAAGCGTCGTTATCGAAAAACTAACAAAGCCAGTCTCCAAAAGAGATTGGCTTTGTTAGTTTATAGTTTCTATGGCTGCCATGTTACGATTATGCTGGCTATAATAAGTATTTTATGTTCTTAGTTGATGGTGTAGATTGTTTTATATCACTCCGCAATAGGTAGAATTTGAAAAATCGCCATATAGGGTATCCCATATACCGACGTAGACATGGTAATCGCAGTTTTTTCGACTTATCTTGTCAAATTGTAATGAGCATGCTCCCTGTCTCACTTCGGCGATTGATGTCATTAAATCAGATTCCCCCTCTAAACCCACTAATGCCAGGTTGATTTTGTATATATTATTTTCATATTGGGAATTGGGAATCCATTTGAGATCAATCCGATCACCGTCAAAGCTAACTTCGCAATTGGTCAATGACGTCAACTGCCCTGCAAATACGACCAGTTTCTCGGGATTGATAAAAGGATTGTTCTCCGAATCCAATTCCATGGCTTCCTTAAAAATATGGCGCTGGGCCAATTGGAAAGCACCAATTCGACTTCCTTTTTTAGCTAAAAACTGGTAACCAAAATCAAGTATCCCCCGATTGTCACCGGCAAATCTTCCGGCAACTTTTTGCTTTTTCCTATTCAGTAATTCCGACTCGCTTGGAGGGGAAGTGCGTTTTCTTTTGGGCCCGCGAACCACATTTTGACCATTTAAGATATAGGCGCTGACAGAACCAAATTTCCCGGTAACTGGACCATTAGGCCCATTTTGTAAGATTGCCATAGTCTTTTTATTTATTGTTTATAATTGCTGGTATCTAGCTTATTACCAAGTTAATACCAAATTCGTAATTAAAAGTGAAGTAACACTATTTTTACAGTGTATTAATAGGGGGGTAATAGGGATTTACCCCTGTAATACCCCTGTTAACCCCCTGTTAACTCCCTGTATTTACCCTATTAATTGAAAAGTTGGTAATAAGCAATTATTATCTTGTACATAACATGGTGAAGAGCATTCCCATAGATACTTTGACCTTTAAAACTGATTTTAACTTTAGGAATTATCAACCACGGTAAAATAGAGAGCGTTATACTAGTGAAAATAACTTTTGTAACTTAATGACTTATGTTATCAATTATGAAGATAAATATTGACAATCGGGACAAGGGATTGACTGTATTGAGTGTCCTTGCTGTATTGATGGTATTTTCTAATCTATAACTACCTGTTGACATAGGGATGTCGGTTCAGACGATTAATTTTAAGCAAAAGAAAACATGATGAACAATTTAAAACCGTTTGACGGACAACATTGTGAAACTACCGCCACTGGAACTTTATTGCGGCAGCTTGGAATTGAACTTTCCGAACCCATGCTTTTTGGACTCGGGGAGGGCCTTAGTTTTATCTATTGGAATATGAAAACAATGGATTTCCCTTTTTTGGGCGGACGCATCAAGGCTGATTTGTTGACAAAGAATCTCTGTAAAAACCTCAACCTCGAGCTTTCTGTAAGGGAAACCACCTCAAAAACAAAGGCTTGGCAGCAGGTTAAACGACTTTTGGATGGGGGGCAAATCGTTGGGCTCAAACTTGATGCCTACTACCTTGAGTATTTCACTAATCCGTTCCATTTCGCTGGTCACTATGCTGCGATTTACGGCTATGACGACCAAAACGCTTTTTTGGTCGATACCCAGCAACAGGGTGGGAAGGTCAAAACCTCACTCGAAAGTCTGGCTTTGGCGAGAGCTGAGAAGGGGCCAATGGCATCGAATAACTTATACTATACAATACAGCGAATGAGTGAAAACTTTGACTTAAAAAAGTCTGTCATTACCGCTATTGTCAACAATGCAAACGAATATCTAAATCCGCCCATCACAAATATTTCTTACAAGGGGATTTTGAAGACGAGTCAGGAGCTTATAAAATGGTTTAATAGGAGTAAGGATGTAACCACGGAATTTAAAATGGCTGCCAATCTGATGGAAAAAGCCGGCACCGGTGGTGCACTGTTCCGAAATTTATATCGCGATTTTCTAAAGGAAAGTTATGACCTGCTCCAGATTGAGCAACTTCATGAAGCACATCAAGAATTTGTGGAAATAGCTTTGTTATGGAAATCCGTTTCAGACTTATTTTATCAAATCAGTGAGACAGCTCAGATTGAATACATAAAGCAAGCGTCGGAAATACTTAAAATCCTAGCTGATAAGGAGAAAAAAGCGATGGAGCGGTTGGGGACTTATATGAATGCCCAGATAACCATGTATCTTTGCGAAGAGAGTGTTTTTAAGTAAGTTTATACTATGTAAAGTAACAAAGAAAATACCTCAAGGTCATTTACCGAATCTGAGATATTTTTCAAAACGACTATGATGATGAAATATATAGCTGTTTTAATCTGTTTTTTTCTGTTGGGATGTTCTCATGAAAAAACAAATAGCAATAAGCAAACTTATTGCGCTTCCAATTTTTATAATGATTCATTGGTGGTGTCCAAAGACGTTGACTCTTCTATTAAGGTTGAAAATTATCATAATAATGAGGTTTTTAAAATTATATCCAAGACAAAATATTGTTTAGCTCCTATAGTAAGTAATAATAGCCTTTATTACCTAAAAAATGATAGCATAGTTGAATGTATTGATTTGAAATCCAAAAAAAATGTTGAACAGTTCAAAGCAAGTAATGAAATTAATAATATAAAAGCTTTTGATAATTTTTTAGTGCTCAATGTCAAAGAAGAAGGGGTGAAACTTTTAAAGCTCCCAACTTTAGAACCAGTTAGGACTATTCGTAAGACTGAGGATGCATATTGCACCGATATGCTGGTAAGTGATTTTATTATAGAAGGTAATAATATTTTTATTTCAGACTTTAATTGTAATAATGTCTACTGCGTTGACCTCAAGAACAATAATGTCAACTGGACTTATAAAAGTGATTTTGCGGCAACAAGAATCCTGATGTGTGATACGATATTATTTTGCGGTTTGACAGGAGATCCCACAAAAGAAGAGGGTAGTATAATGTTATTTAATACCATAGATGGGAAGATTTTGTTTGAAAAAAATGAGCTTTTTGATTTAATAGTTAAGCCGATTAGGTATAATAATGATATCTTCTTCGTGACCTATGATGGTAAAATAAAGAAATTAGACTTACTTAGTAAAAAGATTATAACAGTTGTGAATTTAGATAGTCTCCAAGGGATTTGTGGTAATCAGCTTTATATACAAGATAAAACAATTTATTTCTCGAATTGCAATAACGATATTTACCATTATAATATTGAAACGAATAGATGTTCTCTTTTCAAGAAATCAGAAAGTAAGCTCATAAATGTTTTTAGATATGATAATAAGATACATTTAAAAACTAATCAGGAAAAATGAATGTCCTGTTTTAGTAATTTATTGCCATCAATTTCCTTGCGCTTACTACCAATAATCAATGATGGTTCTTATTAAGGGCCTGCGGTTAATTTTTATCGCACCAAGAACTGATTTTTACGCAAATTGATTAAGTTTGTAACATGGCAAACGCAGTTCGATTAAATAAGACCCAACGACGCAAGATCAACATCTTTGTGCGTTGTGTTGCAATTTCGTTGCTGGCTTGGTTGTTGTTTTCGATTTCCAACCAATATACAGTGTCCGTCAAGGCTGCGATAGAATACGTCAACCTGCCCGAAAAACGTGCTTTTCACCCACAACAATCGGATACAGTCAAAGTAAAGCTCGAGATGACGGGATGGCAATTCCTGTTTTCGAAAGCTGCATTAGAAACACCCAAAGTACAGGTGGATCTCAGCTCGCTGAAAACAAAAGATTGGATTGTATTTTCCAACCAGCTGGGATTTATCAACCGCCAGTTTCCGCATGAACAACGTGTGGTGTCGGTGAGCCCGGATACCTTGTTTTTTGATTTTTCAAAACAAACACAGCGAAAGGTTCCTGTAAAACCTTTGTCCAATATCTTGTTTAAAAGGGGCTATGGTGTTATCGCTGATACCAAAGTCACACCTGCATACGTGACGATAACAGGGCCCTATGAGGATGTTTCGACCATAGAATATTGGGAAACAGATACCGTACGTGGGAAAGAGGTGGAGACTGATGTGCGCACTGTGGCAAATCTCACCCGCAATCAAAAGGGAAATATCAATGTCTATCCCACATCTGTGGAGGTGCTGATGCCGGTAGGGGAGCTGACGGAGAAAGTCATCGAACTGCCCGTAAAAGTTGAAAATGGACAACGCTATAGTTCCGTGAGGCCCAATCCAAGTAAAGTGGTGATCACAGTGCTGATGTCGGTCAAAGATTATAATAATTATACATCCCGTGATTTTGAGGCTGTGGTGGATCTGGCCGATTGGGAGAAAAATGAGGTGCAGTATTTACCGATCCTGCTGACCAAGGTGCCGGATTATTGTAAGATTATTAGTGTTGTGCCACAGAATGTGGACTTCTTTGTACGAAAATAGGGAATAAAAATGGGGCTGAAAATAGGAATAACAGGCGGAATAGGTTCCGGAAAGACTTTTATCTGCAGGCTTTTTGAGGCCCTCGGTATACCGGTTTATAATGCGGATGAGGAAGCCAAAAGGTTGATGAATACCGATATACGGATCAAGGAAAAACTTATTGCGCAGTTTGGTGAGGCAACTTACAAGGATGGGCTGCTGGACCGTGCATTCCTGGCCAATATGGTCTTTTCGGATAAGAATAAACTTGAGCTCCTAAATAGTATTGTACACCCGGTTGTCATCCAGGAAGCTAAGGATTGGGCTGAGCGGCAGACTACACGTTACTCACTCAAAGAAGCTGCGCTACTTTTTGAAAGTGGATCATACAAAGAACTGGATTATACCATATTGGTTACTGCGCCAATGGATATTCGTATACAACGTGTTATCGAGCGGGATGGCGCAACTGAACAACAGGTACAGGAACGTATTAACAAACAATTGTCTGACGAGGAAAAACTGCAGCTTGCCGACTTCGTCATCGTTAACGATGGAATCACTCCACTACTACCGCAAGTGTGGACATTGCATCAAAAATTTCTAAAATAAATATATGTCTATCATACTGTCTGACTTTCTGGTCAGAAAACCGGAAGGGTATTATTGCCGTTATGGCGACTTTTTTATCGATGCGGGTAGCCCCGTAGCACATAATGTGGTATCTCATGCCCATGGCGACCACGCCAGTTCAGGACATGACTATGTCTATTGTACTAATGGAACGGCATTGTTTATGAGCTATCGTTATAAGCAGAACCGTAAGGATTCCTATCAGGTCAAATTGTTCAACGGCACTTTTAAAATCGGTCCGGTGGAAATTACCTTTTTAGCGGCTGGTCACATATTGGGATCCGCGCAGATCTTAATGGAATATCAGGGTGCACGCTATTTGTATACGGGCGACTACAAATTGCAGGCTGATGATACCTGTGAACCTATCGAAGTGCAGCAGGCTGATGTACTGATTACCGAAAGTACTTTCGCAAATCCTGAAGTTATCCATCCGGATCCCATTCAGGAGATCAAGAAACTGGAGGGGCATGCGAGCAATATTCTATTGGGAACTTATGTGCTGGGGAAAGCACAACGGATCACAGATCTGATCAATAGGTACTGTCCGGAAAGAAGGGTGCTGGTACATAGTGGAATATTGCCTTACCATCGTCTGTATGATGAACATGGACTTAAAAAAATGACTTATGAACCTTACAACCGTAGAGAGATGAAGCAGGGTGAGCAGAATAAGGTTTATCTGGTACCGCCCATGACTTTCAATAGTTATTTTAGGGCGACAAAAGTATTGCGGGCCTTTGCTTCTGGATGGAAGCGATTACAGGCACAGAATGATATCGAATTGTATATTTCGGATCATGTGGACTGGAATGATATTCTCCATTATATTAAGATGGTTGACCCGAAAGAGGTATGGACATTGCATGGCGATGGGACAATACTCAAAAGTTATTTTGGTGATAGGTTAATGGTAAGAGATGTGCTTTCAGCATAAAGGAGGGTATACCCTCCTTTATTATTTCATATTGATAATCTTGTCAACAATGTATACCGTATTGCCACGCCAAGGCAATACCCCATGATATTCTTTGTATTGAAGGTCAAAATATTTACCGCTATTGAGCTCAAGCTGGCGAAATATAGAATCATCTTCAATAGAAAATTCGAATTGGTTGCTGGCAATTCCGCCAGTCTTGACACTACCAAATCCTTCCTGAATCAGCTTTCCCTCATAGGTCTTAAATATATTGCCTTTTTTGACAGCAAAATTTAAGTAGCCAGATTTCACCCCTTCACCAAATACGTAATAGTATTTCCAGTAACCATAGGATCCGAAGCCTACTAACAAAAAGAGGAGCAGGATAAATAAAAATTTCTTAAATCCAGACTTTGTCTTTTTTTGTTCCGGTAAATTTTCCATAATTTTTTTGCTAGTTTTTGTTGTATTATTTTCTTTTCATTTTATTCAAATATGTTTTGGCGCAAAGCTGTCCATGTCCATCATACACAAGAACTCGGCCAATTATAACGGTTTGAAAAGTATCAGTGCTAATGAGAACAGGGGCAGCATGGAGGGAGCGGTCAGCGCGGAGAGCATGATCTGCCTCTAAGGGGTGAAAAAGTACCAGCACTAATACCGGCTGGGGCTGATTCAGAAATTAACTGCCTGAGAATTGGCTTGATAAACTAATTATGTTAGTATTTTACCGCGGTTTATAGTGATTCTTGCTAATTTTTGTAAATTTGGGTAATGGATTCGCCCCAGACATATCGTAAAATTATCCACCTGGATATGGATGCTTTCTATGCGTCTGTAGAGCAGCGGGATTTTCCGGAATATCGGGGGAAGGCTATTGCGGTGGGCGGTTCCCCTGACGGGCGTGGGGTAGTGGCTACGGCCAGCTATGAAGCGCGGAAATTTGGTGTTAAGTCAGCCATGAGTTCCCGCAAAGCATTGCAGCTCTGTCCGGAGATCATATTTACCCGACCACGGTTTGAGGTATATAAGCAGGTTTCGTATCAGATCAGGGAAATCTTTCAGCGGTATACGGATTTAATTGAACCGTTGTCGCTTGATGAGGCTTTTTTGGATGTAACGATGGATAAACAGGGAATTGGTTCGGCCATTGATATCGCCAGGGCGATCAAATCTGCCATCAAAGAAGAGCTTAATCTGACTGTCTCTGCCGGAGTTTCAGTCAATAAATTTGTCGCCAAGATTGCCTCCGATATGGATAAACCCAATGGTCTGACATTTATAGGTCCTTCAAAGATCCTGAAATTTATGGAATCCTTACCGGTAGAGAAATTCTTTGGTGTAGGTAAGGTGACCGCCAAGAAAATGCACGAGCTGGGTTTATTTACAGGGATGGATCTCAAAAAACAGCGCGAAGACGATCTGGTGCGTTGGTTTGGTAAGACTGGGCATTTTTTTTACCGTATTGTCCGCGGGATAGACGAGCGGCCAGTTACACCCAATAGGAGTAGCAAATCTGTCGGAATAGAAGATACTTTTGAGGCTGATATCGAAACTTTTGAAGAACTGAACGCCATACTGCAAAGACTGAGCATACAACTTTGGGGACGCATCGGTAAAAAAGAAATATCGGGCAGGACACTGACCTTGAAACTAAAGTATGCTGATTTCGTGCAGCTGACGCGAAGCCTGACGCTGGATACAGGTTTCGACTCTGAAGAGAAAATCTATGCGACAGCCCATAGTTTGCTGAGTAAGATTACCTTAGCAAATAAGGTGCGGCTGTTGGGGATTTCGATCTCTAATTTTGTTGATGAGACAGATTTTCCAAAAGAGGGTGTCCAACTCGCTCTTTTTGAAAATTATCGGTAAGAGTGGATAGCCATCACCTGTACATGGAGCTGAATAAGCTTGTTACAGGTAAAATCGTCGTTATTTACCACAATTCTTTATCTTAGCTGAAATAATTAATAAACATATCCAAGAATTAATGAATACAGTATCAAGAGTGCTCTTAGGTGCATCTATTGTGTTTTTTGTGCATGATCTGACTTTTGCACAGAAGAAATTGGATTTTGCGCAATCCTGGGGACAGAAACAGTCTTTAACCGTGCGCACAAATCAATATCCGGGCTGGGCGGATGGAGCCGCTTATCTGGAAAATGACGTCAACGATAGCCAGCTCTATCAGGTCAACGTCAAATCGGGGAAGAGAAGTATCTATACAATTCCTGCCAAAGAGGGGACGGTGGTCTATGTAGAGAAAAATGATATTTTTATCAAAAATGGCTCAGGTACTGCAAAGAAATTGACCAATTCACCTGACGTTGCGGAACAGAACCCAACTTTATCGCCAGACGGTCAATATGTTGCTTTCACACGTAAAAGCAATTTGTATAGTTTAGAGGTAGCTACGGGGAAAGAGGCACAGTATACAAATGATGGTACCGATGTAATTTACAACGGTTGGTCTTCATGGGTTTATTATGAGGAAATTTTGGGGCGCCCTACAAATTATAAGGCTTTTTGGTGGTCTCCAGATAGCAAGAAGATCGCTTTTATGCGTTTTGATGATACCAAAGTGCCTATGTTTCCGATATATTCATCCAAAGGACAACATGGTTATCTAGAGGAAACACGTTATCCGAAAGCAGGGGATCCTAATCCTGAGGTGAAAGTGGGTATCGTTCAATTGAATGGCGGACAAGTGACCTGGGCGGATTTCAATGAAAAGGATGATCAGTATTTCGGACAGCCTTACTGGGCTTTCGATAGTAAAAATTTCATGGTGCAATGGATGAACAGAGATCAGAATAACCTGAAATTTTATCAGGTGGATCCAAATACTGGTTCGAAAAAGGAGATTTATGATGAACGCCAAGCTTCTTGGATCAATCTGGATCATGACGAGCGTATTACTTACCTTGCTGACAATAAATATTACATTTTAAAATCGGATAAAACTGGTTGGGCGCACTATTACCTATATAAGTTGGATGGCACATTAGTGAACCCGATTACATCCGGCGATTGGCAGGTGACTGAAATCAAACGGATAGACGAGAAAAATAAGGTGCTTTATTTTACTGCACGTAAAGAAAATTCGGCTCGTTTTGATCTATACCGTGTGGATTACTCGGGTAAAAATCTGAAACGTTTGACCTTTGGTGAATATTCACATGATGTCAACGTATCGCCTGATGCCAAGTATTTTATCACCCGATATTCTAATGTGAGCACACCGGACCGTTTTGCCTTAGTGGATAATCAGGGTAAAGTGGTACGTCAATTGGCGGATAGCAAAGCTGCGGACTTTAGTTCGTACACTTACGGTAAAACGGAGTATTTACATATTAAATCGGATGATGGTCTATTTGATTTACCATTGACGATCACTTATCCTACGGATTTTGACAAATCGAAAACTTATCCTGTTGTTTTCAGTATCTACGGTGGTCCAGATGCGGGTACTGTGAAGGATACCTGGAAAGGTACGGGCAATCAGTATTGGGCGAATGAAGGTGTTATCCAAGTTTCAGCGGATCACCGGGCTTCTGGTCATTTCGGTAAACAGGGCGTAGCTTATATGCACCGTAATCTGGGACATTGGGAAATTATCGATTATTCTACGATCGTAAAATGGTTGAAATCTCAGTCTTGGGTAGCTAAAAACAAAGTATTGATCACAGGCCATAGCTACGGTGGTTATATGACTTGTCTGGCGATGACTAAAGCTGCTGATGTATTTGACTTTGGTATTGCGGGTGCGCCGGTAACGTCTTGGGAGTTGTACGATACCCATTATACCGAACGTTGGATGGATACGCCTCAAGATAATCCTGAAGGTTATAAAGCGGGGTCGGTATTGACTTATGCTAACAATTATAAGGGCGTACTGCGTATCATGCATGGCGATATGGATGATAATGTTCATCTACAGAATACAACGCAACTGGTTGATAAATTAACAGATAGAAGTGTACCTTTTGAATTGATGATCTATCCGGGCAGCCGTCATGGATTTGACCGTTCAAAAAGTAAATATGACTTTAATGAGCGTGCACGTTTCTACTATCAATATCTATTGGAGAAACCTCTTCCAAAAGAGTTTAAGTAGGTTGTTGGGTGTGATTACAGAAAAAACACGCGGTTCAGCTGAGCCGCGTGTTTTTTTATAGGATAGTCTTTGGATATCAGGTAAGATAGTTGCTCAAAATTCATATTGTCTGTCTCGAATTTACATTACTATATTGACTGATTAAATTCAAAAGAAATGAAAGTTATATTTACTTGGCTAATGTACATAGCCGCCTTGTTATCTGCACTCCTCATCCTATTGTTTATTTATTTTACGGTTGATCCTTTTCGTAAACAAAGGCAAAGGAAATTGTATTACCAAAGGATCGAGGAGATAAAACAGGCTAGGAAATTGCACCCAAAAAGTTAGTTGATCTTGTTAAATAAGTAATCCGGAATCTCCCATTTGATGGGATTTACTTCTTTGACTGGATCATAATTTAAAATCTCAGGGTATTCTTTTCGTTCGAGTCTATCAATAATGTTTTCCAAAATGGGCTTTATTTCCGGCCAATCTTCAGCATATAATGCCAAGGTCGAGTATCTTTCAAGCAGCCAATAAACCATAAGAGCAATTGCTTTATCGCAGTATTTATGTTCGATTACAGTTTGATATACGTCAAATTCGCGATGTTTCAATAAGACGGCAATGTTGTACAATTCAATGGTGCTATCACTCCGCCTGATCTGATTGATCAAATGTTCTCCAAACCAGCTATGAACTTCCGTTTCTTCTAAATAAACATAGGGTTCCTCTCCCTGGCTTGCCTGCAAAACGACCGCTGGTATTTTTGGAGCCTGTGCAATTTTTTCGGCAGGATCGTAACTGATGTCTGTTTTGAGATAAAACCCTTTTTCAGAATTGTTTATAACCGTTTTTATAATGTCGAAGTTCTCGTCAGTTCCTTTTCTTGTTTTCCAGCTTCGATGAATAGCTTCAAAAGGATAGTTATGCCAGAATAGCATCAGGGCAGTAGCCTCACTACAAAATGGGCTCTCAACGATCCATTGTTGGATGTGTCGCTAATTTATGAAGCTCCTGGGGTGTTTTTAAAAGCTGAAATTCTTCAAATTCCATGTGCCGATAGGCATCCTCTGTTTCCATACCTATTGGTTGTGTCTTATAGTGATTTTGCTTTAACTTATTTTTGGTTGTTTGGCCGTTCTGCGAAACCGTATTTTTCCGGTCAATCGCCTCGCTCACTGAAACGGTAAATGATTTTGCCCGGATGTTCTAAAATAGCAAAAATCCCAGAAAACGAATCGAATGTTTAGACCGCCGCACGTTTTTTTTACCACATTTGAAGTGGATTTTTACCGGCATTGAAATAAAGCAGAGGCTATAGATGCCCTGAAAAAATAGTTGGATCGAATATGATGTTAAAAAACTTAAAAAATGTCAATTTTATGTGGGTGTAAATTGTTGAAAATTAAAAATAATGGCATCTTTGTAAAAGTTTATTCAAAGAAAAAATGATTCAATTCCTAAAGGAAAGTACTTTTGCCGTAAATGAGGTTTTT
>PJTS01000295.1_pt1 | contig 38949 bp, 35 predicted proteins | sample 1512251 | NCBI WGS metagenome assembly PJTS01 (sample SAMN08177686, study PRJNA422409) | Soil metagenome, whole genome shotgun sequencing project. | isolation source: Soil (2) enriched on wood chips: alkali lignin treatment | place: USA: Madison | collected 2015-01-15 | reverse complement strand
GGTTGTAGCCACGCAGGCAGGCCAGCAGCGCGGTCTTCACCGATTCGTAGATGCGGCTGTCCTGTTCGGCGCGGGCTTCCATGGCCGAGGCCATCGGGCCGACGAAGCCATAGCCCAGCAGGATGCCCAGGAAGGTGCCGACCAGCGCACCGGCCACGTGGCCGCCCACTTCCACGATGTCGCCACCGATCGAGCCCATGGTGATGACGATGCCCAGCACCGCCGCCACGATGCCGAAGCCGGGCAGGCCGTCGGCCACCTTGGTCAGCACCTGCGACGGCGCCATGGCTTCGGCATGGTGCTTTTCCAGCTCCAGCTCCAGCAGCGGCTCCAGTTCGTGCGGTTCGATGTTGCTGCCGATCATCAGGCGCAGGCAGTCGGTGATGAAGTCGACCAGGTGGTGGTCGGCCTGCACCTTGGGGTAGTTGGCGAACAGGGCGCTTTCGGCGGGGCGTTCGACATGGTCTTCCAGCGCCATGAAGCCTTCGCGGCGGGCCTTGTTCAGCAGTTCATAGAGCAGGCTGAGGACGTCGATGTAGTCCTGCTGCTTGTAGCGCGGGCCCTTGAACACGCCCACCATGGCCTGCAGGGTCTGCTTGACCGTCTTGGCCGGGGTGCCGACCAAGAAGGCGCCCAGGGCAGCGCCGCCGATGATGACCAGTTCGTAGGGCTGCCAGAGGGCACCCAGGCGGCCGTGGGCACCGAGGTAGCCGCCGAGCACGCTGATGATGACAACCAGGAATCCAACGATGATGAGCATGGCGCGACGCAAGGAGGGGGGATATCTCCTTGTCGGCGCGCCACCGGGCTTTCTGAAGAGGGAATTGTGTGAAGTCGGTCGGCGGGGGTGTTCAGTCCGCCGTGCCGGCCTCGGCGCCGCCACGCTGTAGCGGATCGGGCCACGGCTCGCCCTGGCCGGTGAAGGAAAGTGAGACGGAATTCAGGCAGTGGCGCTCGAAGGTGGGCGGCGGGCCGTCCGGGAACACGTGGCCGAGGTGGCTGCCGCAGCGAGCGCAGGTGATCTCGGTGCGTACCATGCCGTGGCTGGTATCGCGGATCTCGCGCACGTGGGCCGGGTCGTAGGGCGCGAAGAAGCTGGGCCAGCCGGTGCCCGAATCGAACTTGGTGCTGGACCGGAACAGCGGCAGCGCGCACAGGCGGCAGCAGTAGACGCCGTCGCGCTTGTTGTCCAGGAACACGCCGCAGAACGGTGCCTCGGTGCCGTGCTGCAGCAGCACGCGCCGCTCTTCGGCGCTCAGGCCGGCAACCAGGGCTTCGGTCTGGGCGGCGGTGGGGGGCGTGAGGTCGAACGCGCTCATGCGGCTCTCCAGGGCGGTGGTGGGATGCTGGCAGAAGTGGGGGTGGCGGGGCGGCCTTGCAAGTGTGATGCGCGTTCATGGGCGGCACACGGGGCCGGGTGCATGGTGGGGGTAATCCACGCTGGAGCGTGCCATGAAACGCCCCCTTGTCCTGCTGCTGTCGGCGCTGCTGCCTCTGGCCGCGCACGCGCAGATGCCGACCGGCAACCCGACCAGCACCCGCAGCAGCACGGCGGTGGCACCGCAGCCGGTGCAGCCGCCGGTGCAGCCGGCCCGCCCGCAGCCGCAGCCGTTGCCCTCGCCGCAGCCGCGCCAGCCGATCAAGGCCACGGGCCCGACGCCGATCACCTCCACCCCGGCGCCGGCACTGCCGGACAAGGTGTATGACCGCAACGGCCGCATCGTGCCGGGGGTGAAGCCGGTGGCCCCCAACCGCGTGTTTGATTCGCGCACCGGGCGCTACTACGACAGCGTGCCGCAGGGCACCGGGCAGCAGATCAAGCCGTGAGGGGCGGCGCGGGCGTGGCGGGCTGAACCCAGCAAAACGCGTGCGTGCCGATCACTGTTTTTTCGCCTGCGATTAACCCGCACGGGACCACCGTGGCGCTGCGTCGGCAACGTGCCGGCGCATGTCCTTCGTCCTTTGGATCGCGATCATGAAGAACCAGCAGAACCGTCCGTCCGGCAAGGAACCGCAGGGCCGCAACCCGCAGCAGCAACAGCAACAGATGGATCAGCAGCAGCCGCACAAGGGTGGCAAGCAGCAGGACCACCGCCAGCAGGGCGGCACGAAGCACCCGCAGCAGCGGTGACCGGCCCGGGGTCGGAGCTCCCCCTGCGGGATCTGACCCCACCCCCAGCCCCGGGGTCGGATCCCGCGCAGCGGGCTCTGACCCCACAGGCGGCACCGCCTCAATCGCCAATCGGCAGCGCCCAGGTCTCTTTCACTTCTTCCATCACGATGTAGCTCTTCGACTCGCGCACATGCGGCAGGGTCAGCAGGGTGCTGCCCAGCAGCTTGCGGTAGCTGGCCATCTCGCTGATGCGCGCCTTCAGCAGGTAATCGAAATCACCCGACACCAGGTGGCATTCCAGTACGTTGGGCAGCTTCAGCGCGGCGCGGCGGAACTCTTCAAAGATGTCGCCCGATTTGTAGGCCAGGCTGATTTCCACGAACACCAGCAGGCTGGCTTTCAGCGCGGTCGGGTCCAGGTGGGCGTGGTAACCGGTGATCACGCCCTCGCGCTCCAGTCGGCGCACGCGTTCGGTGCAGGGCGTGGTGGACAGGCCGACCCGTTCCCCCAGCTCGGTGAAGGAAATGCGGCCTTCGGCCTGCAGGATGCGCAGGATCTTGCGGTCGATCTTGTCCAGTTCGCGGGAGCGGGTGGCCATGGCCGTCAACCTCGGGGAATGAATCGCAGGGAAACTGCCTGACTGTAGTCCTAAAAACAGGCAAATGCTCTAGGAATGCAGGCCTATACTTCCCCAATTATGGTCCCGGCGTGCTCAAACGCAGGGAATGATCGGGTTGGAGAGTCCCCCATGCGAGTCCTCGTTCTTGGCAGCGGCGTGATCGGCACCACCAGTGCCTGGTACCTGCGGCAGGCCGGCTTTGAAGTCACGGTCATCGACCGCCAGCCGGGCCCCGCGCTGGAAACCAGTTTCGCCAACGCGGGCCAGCTCTCGTTCGGCTATACCTCGCCCTGGGCCGCCCCCGGCGTGCCGAAGAAGGCGATCGGCTGGCTGTTCGAAAAGCATGCCCCGCTGGCCATCAAGCCCGGCATGGACCTGGCCCAGTACCGCTGGCTGTGGCAGATGCTGCGCAACTGCACCCAGGAACGCTATGCCATCAACAAGGCGCGCATGGTGCGCATGTCCGAGTACAGCCGAGACTGCCTGAACGAGCTGCGCGCGCAGATCGGCATCGAATTCGAAGGCCGCGACCTGGGCACCACCCAGTTGTTCCGCACCCAGCAGCAGCTGGACGCCTCGGCCCAGGACATCGAGATCCTGGCCCAGTACGGCGTGCCCTACGAAGTGCTGGACCGCGCCGGCATCATCCAGGCCGAGCCCGCGCTGGCCCATGTGGACGGCCTGGTGGGTGCGCTGCGCCTGCCGCGCGACCAGACCGGCGACTGCCAGCTGTTCACCCGCCGCCTGGCCCAGCTGGCCGCCGACGCCGGCGTGGAATTCCGCTACGACCAGGACATCACCGGCCTGCAGGTCGAGGGCGACCGGGTGACCGGCGTGCTCATCGGCAACCGGGTGGAAACCGCCGACCGGGTGGTGGTGGCGCTGGGCAGCTATTCGCCGGCCATGGTGGCGCCGCTGGGCATGCGCCTGCCGGTGTATCCACTGAAGGGCTATTCGCTGACCCTGCCGATCACCGATCCGGCGATGGCGCCGACCTCGACCATCCTGGACGAGAGCTACAAGGTGGCCGTCACCCGCTTCGACAACCGCATCCGCGTGGGTGGCATGGCCGAAGTGGCCGGGTTCGACCTGTCGCTGTCGCAGCGCCGCCGCGAAACCCTGGAGCTGGTGGTGCGCGACCTGTACCCGAAGGGCGGCGATCTGGCCAAGGCGCAGTTCTGGACGGGCCTGCGCCCGGCCACCCCGGATGGCACGCCGGTGATCGGCGCCACCCCGCTGCGCAACCTGTACCTGAACACCGGCCACGGCACCCTGGGCTGGACCATGGCCTGCGGTTCGGGCCGTTACCTGGCCGACCTGATGAGCGCGCGCCAGCCGCAGATCAGCACCGAGGGCCTGGATATCTTCCGTTACGGCCAGTACGGCCACGCCGCCCCGCAGGAGAGCCGCGCATGCGTCCTGCCCGCGCGCTGATCGATCTGGGCGCGCTGCGCAGCAACTACCGCCTGGCCCGCGAACTGGGCGGCGGCAAGGCGCTGGCCGTGGTCAAGGCCGATGCATATGGCCACGGCGCGGTGCGCTGTGCGCAGGCGCTGGAAGGCGAGGCCGATGGCTTCGCGGTGGCCACCATCGAGGAAGCCCTGGAACTGCGCCAGGCCGGCATCCGCGCGCCCATTCTGCTGCTGGAAGGCATCTTCGAAGCCAGCGAACTGCCGCTGGTAGCCGAACATGACCTGTGGTTCTCGGTGGGTTCGCCGTGGCAGGTGGAGGCGCTGGCCGCCTTCGACAGCCCGCGCCCGCTGACGGTCTGGCTGAAGCTGGACAGTGGCATGCACCGGCTGGGCCTGGACGTGGCCGGCTTCCGTGCCGCGCACGCACGCCTGTCGGCGCTGCCGCAGGTCGAGCGCATCGTGATGATGACCCACCTGGCGCGTGCCGATGAACTGGACAGCGAGCGGACCCATGAACAGGCCGCGACGTTCAAGGCGGCCATCGACGGCCTGGCCGGCGAGACCAGCGTGTGCAACTCGCCGGCACTGCTGGGTTGGCCGGACGTACGCAGCGACTGGGTGCGCCCGGGCCTGATGCTGTACGGGGCCAACCCGCTGCCGGACGACAGCGCGCTGACCGCGCGCCTGCGCCCGGTGATGACCATGCAGTCGCAGGTGATTGCCGAGCGCTGGATCGAAGCCGGTGAACCGGTGGGCTATGGCGCCCGCTTCGTGGCCAAGGTGCGCACCCGGGTGGGCGTGGTGGCACTGGGGTATGCCGATGGCTACCCGCAGTTCGCGCCGAACGGCACCCCGGTGCTGATCGACGGCCAGCCCGGTGGCCTGATCGGTCGGGTGTCGATGGACATGCTGACGGTGGATCTGACCGCACACCCGCAGGCCGGTATCGGCAGCGTGGTGGAGCTGTGGGGTCATGCGCCCACGCTGGCCGAACTGGCCCCGCGCTGTGGCGTCAGTGCCTACCAGCTGCCGTGCGCGGTGAAGCGCGTGGCGCGGGTGTACCAGGGCTGAGGCGACGCCGGGCATGGCCCGGCGCTACCTGGAGCGTTCATGTGGGGTAGCGCCGGGCCATGCCCGGCGGACGTGCCTTACCGCGCAGCAGTGACCTGCGGGGTGAGCTGCTTCTTCACCCAGTCGTCAATCAGGCGCTTCTCGTAGCGCAGGGGATCGGTATCACTGCGCACCCCGATGTTGTGCAGGTAACCGCTGTCGCTCAGCTTGGCCTGGCCCTCATCGAGGATGCGGCCGCTGGCGTCCTTCAGCGTGTACTGCAGGCTGATGCGCGGCGGGTAGATGTCGCGCATGATCCGGATGTCGCTGCCACGCGAGCCGTGCCAGGGCTCGTAATCACCCGCTCGCTTGATGTCGGTCACGGTCACGTCCAGGGTCTGCCCGGGCTGCAGCGGCTTGGCCGCAGCGGTCTGGATGTAGCGGGCGATCTGCTGCACCCAGTCACCGCGCTCGGCTTCAAAGCGGTTGGTGGTCTGGCGCAGCTCGGTGAACTGTGCCGGATCAGTCCACTGCACACTGACCGGGCCATCGGCCTGCAGCGCGCGGGGCGCATCGGGTGCGGTGACGGTGCGGGGCGCGGCGATGGCGCTGCCGGCAGCCAATGCGCAGGCCAGCAGCAGCGTGGCAGTGGTGGTGAAACGCATGCGGTTCATGGCAGGACTCCTGCGGCCGGAAGGGCCGATGGTCGTAGTTTCAGGCCGAGTGTGAGCCTGCGCCCGACCCTCTGCAACGGCGAAATCCGTCACACTTGGGCGTGGTTGTCACCAATTCACCCACGTCAAGCATGACCGACGGCGCTTGACGCTGTGAATACGTCCTTTGGAAGATGCTGTGCGTCCATACCGGCTTGCCTCGACCCCCCTTTGTCCACACTGCCGCCCCTCGCCGAGCGTCCAGCGCTGCTGGCCCCCACGCCAGAAAACGATCTGCACCGAGGCGTGCTCGAGCGCATCAATGCTGGTTTCTGCGTCATTCACGTGATCTTCGAGGGCGACCGCGCCGTCGACTATCGTTTCGTGGAAGTCAACGACGCCTTCGAGCGCCACACCGGGCTGAGGAACGCGCGCGGCAAGCGCATGACCGAGCTGGAGCCCAACCACGAACGCGACTGGTTCCGGATCTACGGTGAAGTGGCACGCAGTGGCCAGCCGGCGCAGTTTGAAATGGAAGCACGCGCACTGGGGCGTTCGTTTTCGGTCAACGCGGTGCGCGTCGGCCAGGACGGCGAGGATCTGGTCGGCATCCTGTTCTTCGATGTGACCGCCCGCAAACAGATTGAAGTGGAACTGGGCGAAAGCGAGGCGCGCTTCAGCGCGCTGGCAGACGGCCTGCCGATGCCGGTCTGGGTGCTGGACGACAAAGGCCACGCGCGCTTCGTCAACAGCGCCTTCAGTGAGTTCTTCGGCGGCGATGAAACCCGCGTGCCGGAAGATGTCTGGCGCGGCTTGGTGCATCCCGACGATGCCTCGGTGTTCGAATATGAGCTGCAGGAAGCGCTGAAGGCGCAGCGGTCGATGCATGCGCTGGTGCGCGCGCGCCGGGCCGACGGCCAGTGGCGCTGGCTGGAAATGAACGCTCGCCCGCGTTTCTCGCGCATGGGCCGCTTCATCGGTCTGGCGGGCAGCAGCCCGGACGTGACCGACCGCCGCGAGATCGAGCTGGCCCGCGAGGAACTGTTGCAGTCCGAGCGCGCCGCACGCAGCGCCGCCGAAAACATGGCGCGTCTGAAGGACGAATTCCTGGCCACGCTGTCGCATGAACTGCGTACCCCACTGACTACCATCCTGGGCTGGAGCGAGCTGTTGCTGCAGCGGGTGGACAACACCAGCCCGCTGTTCAAGGGCTTGAACGTGATCGCCAGCAGCGCCACGGCGCAGAAGCGGCTGATCTCGGACATGCTGGACCTGAGCAGCATGCTGCTGGGCAAGGTGCAGCTGGAAGTGGAATCGCTGGACCTGCGTGGGCAGCTGGTCGAAGCCATGGGCGCGCAGGAACTGGTGGCCGAGGGCAAGGCGCTGGACGTTACCCTGCAGATGCCCGAGGAACGCTGCCTGGTGCTGGGCGATGCCACGCGCCTGCAGCAGGTGTTCTGGAACCTGCTGTCCAACGCGATCAAGTTCACCCCGGCCGAAGGCCGCATCGACGTGCAGCTGCAGGCCGATGGCGCGTACTGGGTGGTAACCCTGCGCGATACCGGCGACGGCATTGCGCCGGAATTCCTCAATCACCTCTTCAGCCGGTTCCGCCAGGCCGATGGCACCACCACCCGCCGCCACGGTGGCCTGGGGTTGGGGCTGGCCATCGTGCAGCAGCTGGTGGAGCTGCACGGCGGTACGGTCAGCGCGGCCAGCGAGGGCCACGGCCACGGTGCCACCTTCACCGTGCGCCTGCCACAGCATTATCCCGATGCGGACAAGCGCCCGCTGCGGGAAGTGATCAGCGGCCCGATCGTCGAACCGATGGTGGTCGAACCGTACCCGCTGCGCGGCCTGCACGTGCTGGCCGTGGAAGACCAGCCGGAGGTGCTGGAATACCTGCGGCGCATGCTGGAAGAGCAGGGCGCATCGGTGTCGGCAGCCACCTCGGCCGGCGAAGCGCTGGCCCTGCTGGCTGACAATGGCCACCTGCACTACAACGTGCTGCTGACCGACATCGGCATGCCGGGCATGGATGGCTACGGGCTGGTACGCACGCTGCGTGATGACATGGGCGTGGATGCCACCACTTTGCCGGCCGTGGCGGTGACCGCGCTGGCACGCGCCGATGATCGCCGCCGCGCGCTGGCATCGGGATTCCAGGAGCATGTGGCCAAGCCTTATTCAGTGGCCCAGCTGGTGGCGGCGGTGCGCCACGTGCAGGCACTGCGCAACGGCGACGCACTGCACTGAGCATTCACGGGCGATCGGCGACCCTGCCTGCAGGAGGTCGCCGAATGTCCCGTATTGCTCCCCGTATCCACACCGACCCGGCGCAGATCGCGCGTCTGGAATCCCTGCTGCCGCAGCTGGAAGGCGAAACGCAGGTGGAATTGACCCTGCACGATGGTCGTCGCCTGCTCGGCACCGTGGCCGTAAGGCCAACGGTGCAGCAGTTCCGTAATGACGCCGGTGATGAAGGTACCAACGGCCAGCTGCGCCTGGACGACTACGACACGCCCGTGCAGCAGCACTATGTCTGGCTGGACGAGATTGCCAGCGTGCGCAGGTTGCCGCCCAGGCAATGAACACAGCCACCCACGGGGTGGCTCTACCGGGTAGAGCCACGCCATGCGTGGCTGATCGGCCTAATGTTCAAACACCGTAGGCGTGGCTTCGAACCGGCGCGCATAGGCGCGTTCTTCGGCCACGCGGGCGACTTCGTCATCGGCCAGATCCGGGGCGCCGTAGACCGCATACGCCACACTGCCATCGGCGCCGTGACCGACCTGGTGCAGGCGGTAGCGTGAATGCCCGCCGCCGGTGTCTTCGGGGTAATGCACGGGCGGATGGCTGCCTTCCAGATCCATTTCACTGTTGTCGACCACACCACCGACGAACAAGGCGCGCATGCAGGAGCTCCAATAAGTTGCGGGGGAGCCCTTACCCTGAACCCCTCAATGTTGCCGGCGCATCAACGCCCCGTTGAACTTTCGCAAAGCGCGCCCGGGGCGGGGCGGGCCGAGCCGGTACAATGGACGGCCCTCACGCTTCCAGTACCCGCGCCGATGGCCGCCAGCGACGACGCCCCCCTGCAGACCCTGTTCCTGCCGTTTTCCAGCGGCGCCCTGCGCTGGCCGGAGGGTCCGGCGGCCTTCCTGCGCGCCCGCGATGGCTGGCCGCTGCGCGAAGCCGCAGGCACCCGCGAGGTCCACTTCGAACAGAGTTTTGCCCCGTTCGCCCAGCCCCTGCAGGCCAGCGGCTGGACCGTCAGCGGCCAGCTGGATGACGCCGCCAGCAAGGGCCGCTACCCGCTGGTGCTGGTGCTGCCGCCGCGCCAGCGCGAAGAAGCACGCGCACTGTTCGCCCGCGCCTTGGCCCTGGTGGCCGACGGCGGGCGCATCGTGGCCTGCCAGTCGAACAACGAAGGCGCCCGTTCCGGCGAAGGCGACCTGAAGCAGCTGACCGGCCTGGGCGGCTGCCTGACCAAGAACCACTGCCGTGTGTACTGGACCGCGCCGCTGCAGGGTCAGCACGATGTCGACCTGGCCAAGCGCTGGGCCGCCCTGGATGCGGTGCGGCCGATCATGGGTGGGCGCTTCCTCAGCCGCCCGGGCGTGTTCGCCTGGGACCGCATCGATCCGGCCTCGGCGCTGCTGGCCGAACACCTGCCTGCCGACCTGGCCGGCCGCGCCGCCGATCTGGGCGCCGGTTACGGCTACCTGTCGCGCGAACTGCTGGAGCGCTGCCCGAAGATCACCGCGCTGGACCTGTACGAGGCCGAGCAGCGGGCGCTGGCCCTGGCCGAACTGAACCTGGCGCCGCCGCCGCGCGCGGTGCCGCTGCGCTTCCTGTGGCGCGACGTGACCGCCGGCATCGAGCCGGGTTACGACGTCATCATCAGCAACCCGCCGTTCCACACGCCCTCGCGTGCCGATCGCCCGGACATCGGCCAGCGCTTCATTGCCGTGGCCGCGCAGGCGCTGCGCCCCGGTGGCCGTCTTTACGTGGTAGCCAACCGCCACCTGCCGTACGAGCACACCTTGAACGACAGCTTCGGCGCGGTACGCGTGGTGGCCGAGCGCGATGGCTTCAAACTGGTCGAAGCGGTGAAGGGGAAGGGCCGATGAAGCTGGTCAAGCACATTGCCAACCTGGGGTACGGCAGCCGCAAGCAGGTGCAGTGGATGTTCCGCGAAGGGCGCATCACCGATGCCGACGGCGAGGTGCTGTACGCCGATGACCAGGTGCCGCACGAGGCGGTGCGGGTCGATGGCGAGCCGCTGGACCCGCCGCCGGGCCTGACCCTTGCCCTGCACAAGCCGGCCGGCTACACCTGTTCAACCAAGGACACCGGCCGCCTGATCTACGATCTGCTGCCGCCGCGTTTCCGCGACCGCGACCCGGTGCTGTCCACCGTCGGCCGGCTGGACCGTGAAACCAGCGGTCTGCTGCTGCTGACCGACGATGGCGGCCTGCTGCACCGGATCATCTCGCCCAAGTCGAAGCTGCCCAAGGTCTACGACGTGGAACTGGCACAGGACCTGCGCGGCGATGAAGTGGCGCTGTTCGCCAGTGGCACGTTGATGCTGGAATCGGAGAAGACCCCGCTGCTGCCGGCCGAGCTGGAGGTGCTGGGCCCGCGCCAGGTGCGGCTGGTGCTGCACGAAGGCCGCTACCACCAGGTGCGCCGCATGTTTGCCGCCACCGGCAACCACGTGCAGACCCTGCACCGCAGCCGGGTGGGCGGCATGGACCTGCAGGGCCTGGAGGAAGGCCAGTGGCGCATGCTGGGTGCCGCGGACCTGGACACGCTGTTCGCCGTATGACCGTGATCGCTGCGCTGCCGTTCCTGCCCGACGCCGTCATCTTCGACATGGATGGCTTGATGATCGACAGCGAGCGCGTCTCGCTGGCGTGCTGGAACGAGGCCGCGCAGGCCAGCGGGCTGCCGCTGGATGAGCGCTTCTTCCTGCGCATGGTGGGGCTGGGCGACCGCGATTGCCGCGCGCTGCTGCAGCAGCAGGGGCTGAGCGAGGGCGCGATCGAGGCGCTGGTGAGCACCTGCCATGATTTGTATGACGCGCGTACCCAGCACGGGCTGCCATTGCGGCCCGGCATCATGGAACTGCTGGAACTGCTGAAGGCGCATGCGGTGCCACGCGCGGTGGCGACCTCGACCCGGCAGCCGCGGGCCAACCGCAAGCTGGCCGCCAGTGGCCTGCTGCCGTACTTCGATGCGGTGGTGGCGGGCAACGACGTGGAACGGCCCAAGCCGGCGCCGGATATCTATCTGCTGGCCGCCCGTAAGCTCGGGCAGGACCCGCAGCGCTGCCTGGCGCTGGAAGATTCACCGGCAGGCACGCGCGCCGCGCTGGCGGCGGGCATGACCGTCATCCAGGTGCCGGACCTGGTCGATCCGGACGAAGCGCAGCGTGCGCTGGGCCACCGTATCGTCGGCTCGCTGCTGGACGCGCACGCATTGCTGGTGCCGCTGCTGCGGTAGGTGCCAACCTTGGTTGGCACACATGACTCTGGTAGGTGCCAACCTTGGTTGGCACACATGACCGCTCTGGTAGGTGCCAACCTTGGTTGGCACGATTTTCAACCCGCGATTTCCGGTAGGTGCCGACCGTTGGTCGGCACGCCCTTCCATCACACGCGGCCGAACACCAGCGCCGCGTTCGTACCACCGAACCCGAAGCTGTTGGACATCACCGTGTCCAGCTTCTGCTGGCGGCTTTCGCGCAGGATCGGGAAGCCTTCCACCGCCGGGTCCAGCTCGTTGATGTTGGCCGAACCGGCCACGAAACCATCGCGCATCATCAGCAGGCAGTAGATCGCCTCGTGCACGCTGGCCGCGCCCAGCGAATGGCCCGACAGCGCCTTGGTCGACGACAGCGGCGGCACGGCATCGCCGAACACTTCGCGGATCGCACCCAGTTCGGTCACATCACCCAGCGGGGTGGAGGTGCCGTGGGTGTTCAGGTAATCCAGCGGACGATCGACGTTCTGCAGCGCCATCTTCATGCAGCGCACCGCGCCCTCGCCGGACGGGGCGACCATGTCGGCGCCGTCGGAGGTCACGCCATAGCCGATCAGTTCGGCATGGATGCGCGCACCACGGGCCACGGCGTGGTCGTAATCTTCCAGCACCAGCATGCCGCCACCGCCGGCAATGACGAAGCCATCGCGGTCCTTGTCATACGGACGCGACGCGGTGGCCGGGGTGTCGTTGAAGCTGGTGGACAGGGCACCCATTGCATCGAACATCACGCTCATCGACCAGTGCAGGTCTTCGCCACCACCGGCGAACATGATGTCCTGTGCGCCATGGCGGATCATGTCCGCGGCGGCGCCGATGCAATGCGCCGACGTGGCACACGCAGCGGACAGCGAATAGCTGACACCCTTGATCTGGAACGCGGTGGCCAGGCAGGCCGACACGGTCGAGCACATCGTGCGCGGCACCATGTACGGGCCGACCTTGCGCACGCCACGGGCGCGCAGCAGGTCCACCGCACCCACCTGCCATTCACTGGAACCACCACCGGAACCGGCGATCAGGCCGGTACGCAGCGCGCTCACCTGTTCCTGGGAAAGACCGGCGTCGGCGATGGCATCGCGCATCGCAACGTAGGCGAAGGCCGCCGCATCGCTCATGAAACGCTTCTGCTTGCGGTCGATCTGTGCATCCAGATCCATGTCCACGCGGCCGCCGATCTGGCTGCGCAGACCGGCTTCGGCGTGGTCGGGCAGCGCGGTGATGCCGGCACGGCCGTCGCGCAGTGCCGACGACACGGTATCCAGATCGTTGCCCAGGCACGAGGTGATGCCCATGCCGGTAATGACGACGCGACGCATCAGAAGCTCCCGGTTTCGGTGAACAGGCCCACGCGCAGGTCGCGGGCGTTGTAGATTTCGCGGTCATCCACGTACATGCGTGCGTCGGCCTGGGCCATCACCAGCTTGCGGTTGATCACGCGGGTGATGTCGATCTCGTAGCGCACCAGCTTGGCTTCCGGCAGCACCTGGCCGGTGAACTTCACTTCGCCGCAACCCAGGGCGCGGCCCTTGCCGGGGGCACCCAGCCAGGTCAGGTAGAAGCCGGTCAGCTGCCACATCGCATCCAGGCCCAGGCAGCCAGGCATCACCGGGTCGCCAATGAAATGGCAGCCGAAGAACCACAGGTCCGGGCGGATATCCAGTTCGGCACGTACCATGCCCTTGCCATGCGGTCCGCCGTCCTCGCGGATTTCGGTGATGCGGTCGAACATCAGCATCGGGTCGTTGGGCAGACGGCCGGCGGCGGCGCCGAACAGTTCACCGCGGGCGCTGGCCAGCAGCTGGTCACGGTTGAACGCGTGGAGACGAGTCATGGAAAGCGCATTCCTGGAAGCGAAAACAAGGCAACAAGTCCCCGAGGATGCACGACGGTTGCAACGGGAATCAAACCGCCGCACCGTACGCGTGCGTAGTGTTTTCCCCGGGAATCACGCATCCCGTTGATGCACAAAGACCATACTTGGCCGTCTGGAGCGGTACGGTGCGGGTATGATGTCCGCCAACCATGAACGCACTGCGCAAGATCATCCACGTCGACATGGACGCCTTCTACGCGTCGGTGGAGCAGCGCGACGATCCGTCACTGCGCGGCAAGCCGGTGGTCGTGGCCTGGCGCGGTGCACGCTCGGTGGTGTGCGCGGCCTCCTACGAGGCCCGTGTGTTCGGCGTGCGCTCGGCAATGCCCGCCCTGCGCGCCGAGCGCCTGTGCCCGGATGCGATCTTCGTGCCGCCGGATTTCGCGCGTTACAAAGCCGTGTCACGCCAGGTGCGCGAGATATTCCTGCGCCATACCGACCTGGTCGAGCCGCTGTCGCTGGACGAGGCCTACCTGGACGTGACCGCGCCGAAGAGCGGCATCGAACTGGCCACCGAGATCGCCCGCACCATCCGCGCGCAGATCCGCGAAGAGACGAACCTGACTGCTTCAGCCGGCATCGCGCCGAACAAGTTCCTGGCCAAGATCGCCTCGGACTGGCGCAAGCCTGACGGCCAGTTCGTCATCCCGCCGCAGCGCGTGGACGCGTTCCTGCTGACGCTGCCGGTGAAAAGCGTGCCGGGCGTGGGCAAGGTGATGGAAGGCAAGCTGGCCGAGCGCGGCATCGTCACCTGCGGTGACCTGCGCAACTGGACACTGCCGGACCTGGAAGAAAACTTCGGCAGCTTTGGCCGCAGCCTGTACAACCGCGCCCGCGGCATCGACGAACGGCCGGTGGAGCCGGACCAGCAGGTGCAGTCGATCTCCTCCGAGGACACCTTTGCCGAAGACCTGCTGCTGGAAGACCTGGGCGAGGCCATCGTGCAGCTGGCCGAGAAGACCTGGAATGCCACGCGCAAGACCGAACGCATCGGCCACACCGTCGTGCTGAAACTGAAGACCGCCCAGTTCCGCATCCTCACCCGCAGCTTCACTCCGGACCGTCCACCGGAATCGATGCAGGAACTGCGCGACATCGCCCTGTCCCTGCGCGCCCGCGTCGACCTGCCTGCCGACACCCGCTACCGCCTCGTAGGCGTCGGCCTGGGGGGATTCCGCGATAAAGAACCGGTGGTGCAGGGCGAACTGTTCGGGCACTGATCAACCCCGTGCCGACCAACGGTCGGCACCCACCAACAGCAGCGGGAAGCTGTCGGCACCCACCCCGCCAACCCACGGATACCCAGCTGTTGCCGTTGCCGTTGCCGTTGCATTGAGCAGGTGCAGGGCGCAGCCCTGCAAAAAGAAACCACCTACCTCACGGCCACTGCATCTCGTCCTTGGCCACCTTCGCACTCAGCTCCAGCGACGCCACGCCCGCCAGCGCCGGATAGCGCGCCTGCATCGCCTTCACCAGCGCCGCACTGTCCTTCGCCTTGCCCGCCTCCGCATCGAACGCACGGATGTAGCCTGCAGTGAAACGCAGCGCGCTCGCATCCAGTGCCGCACCCGGCGCGTAATGGCCCGGCACCACCACCTTCGGCTTCAGCGCCTGCAGGTGCTGCAGCGTCTGCAGCCAATCAGCATGCGACTGCGGCGTCTGCGTATCGGCCATCCACACGTGCTCACCGGCCACCACCGGAATGCCACCGACGATCGCACGCAGCGACGGCACCCACAGCACCGTGCGCTCGGGTGTCGGCCCGTCCAGCCCGATCAGCGGCAGGCGCTGGCCTTCCAGCTGCAGCGCATCGCCGTCCAGCACCTGCGGCAGCACGATGCGCGCAGGCACGTCGGCACCCATTTTCGGGCCCCAGTAGGCCAGCTTGCCGGCCTGGGTCTGCGTGATGTGGGCAACGGTCTGCGCCGTGGCAACGATGCGTGCCTGCGGGAACGCATCCTGCAGCGTGGCCAGGCCGAAGTAGTAGTCCGGATCGCCGTGGCTGATGTAGATCGTGGTCAGCCGCTTGCCGCTGGCGCGGATCCTGTCGGCCAGCGCAGCCGCATCGCTGGCGGCAAACTGCGCATCGACGAGGATCGCTTCATGGCGGCCTTCGATCAGCACCGAGGACACGGAGAACATCGCCTGCGGCCCGGGATGGAAGGTCTGCAGGTGCAGTTGTGAGTGCGCCGCAGGGGCGGTGGCAGGCGCCGCCGCGGTGGCACGCAGCGGTGCACTGGCGAAACCCGCGGCCAGCGCGAGGGGAAGCAGCAGGGCAGCAGTACGCATCAACGATTCCTCGTGTAGAGCCGAGCCCGTGCTCGGCTGCAGTGGTTGCCTCAAGCCGAGCGCAGGCTCGGCTCTACAGGGGAAACGTATCGATCAATACGCCGCAGTGATGATCTGCTTCGGGTACTTGCCCGCTTCCAGCTCGGCCACGAACGCCGCACCGTAATCGGCGTAGCTGATGCGGCTGTGGCCGCTGGCATCGGCCAGGAAGGTCTTGGCCTGCACGCGGTACTGGCCGCGCTCTTCGCCCGGGCCGATTTCCGCGGCCGGCGAGAAGAAGGTCCAGTCCAGGTCATCCACCGCCTGCAGGCGCTTCAGCGCTTCGCGCGCGGCAAGTGCATACGGCTTGTAGGCGGCGGGGAAATCCGGGGTGTCGACCAGCTGCACGCCCGGTGCGATCTCCAGGCTGCCGGCGCCACCGACCACCACCACGCGCGGCACCTTGGCCTGGCGTGCGGCGGCGACCAGCTGGTCGGCCACGCTGGCGATCTGGCCGATGTCATCACCCGGGCGCGGGCCGTAGGCGCTGGCCAGCACGTCGTGGCCGGCGATCACGGCGGCCAGGGCGGCGGTGTCATCCAGCGCCGCGATGGCCAGCTGGGCACCGGCCAGCTCGGCCGGCAGGTCTTTTTCACTGCGGACCACGGCCGTCACCTGGTGGCCGTGGGCGAGGGCGTGGCGGGCGATCTGGCGGCCGATGTTGCCGGTGGCACCGACGAGGGCGATCTTCATGGCGGAACTCCTTGGGGCGGAATGGGGTGGGAACGAGGCCACTGTAGGCCGCTGCAGCTGCTCGAAAAACAGCGTATAACGCGCTTGTTTGTTGCATGGATCGAGCAGATGGACCGATTGACCGCCATGACTGTGTTCGTCGAAGTGGCCGAGCGTGGCAGCCTGACCGCCGCCGCCGAGGTGCTGGACATGTCCCGCGCGATGGTCAGCCGCTACCTGGCCGAGGTGGAGGGCTGGCTGGGCGCACGCCTGCTGCACCGGACCACGCGGCGGATCAGCCTGACCGGCGCCGGTGAAGCCGCGCTGGTGCGCTTCCGGCAGATGCTGGCCATCGGCGAGGAACTGCAGGGCGAACTGGCCAGCGACGATCCCGAGCCGCACGGCACCCTGCGCATCACCGCCAGCGTGTCGTTCGGGCAGAGCCACCTGGCGCGCGCCGTGGCGGCCTTCGTGCAGCGCCACCCGGCCGCGCGCATCGAACTGCTGCTGGTCGACCGCATGGTCAACCTGGTGGAGGAGCGCGTGGACCTGGCCGTGCGCATCGCCCGCCAGATCGATCCCAGCCTGATCGCGCGACGGCTGGCCACCTGCCGTTCGGTACTGTGCGCCACGCCTGCCTACCTGCAGGCACACGGCACGCCCAGCGCGCCGGAGCAGCTGCCCGCGCACAACTGCCTCACCCACCACTACGTCGGCAGGAGCCTGTGGCAGCTGCATCGCGACGGTCGCTCGCTGTCGGTGGCGGTGGGCGGCAACATCAGCGCCAACGAAGCCTCCCTGCTGCTGGAAGCGGTGCGCGCCGGTGCCGGCATCGCCATGCTGCCGACCTACCAGGTGGCACCGCTGCTGCGTTCGGGCGAACTGGTGCAGCTGCTGCCGGCCTATGCGCTGGACGAGCTGGGCATTCATGCCGTGTACGCATCGCGTCGACAGCAGCCCGCTATCATGCGGCGGTTCCTGGATTTCCTGGCCGAGTGTTTCGCCAGCCCGGCATTCCAGGATCTGGATTGGCGCCCACCGGTCAAGGAGGACACATGAGCCATGGACAGGGATTGCTTGAGCACAACCGCGCGGCGTGGGACCGCCAGGCACGCGAGGCCAGCGACTGGTCGCGCCCGGTTGATGCCGAAACCATCGCTGCCGCACGCCAGGGACGCTGGCAGGTCCACCTGACGCCCCGCCCGCTGCCGCTGGACTGGCTGGGCGATGTACGCGGCCGCCGCATCCTCTGCCTGGCATCGGCCGGTGGCCAGCAGGCGCCGGTGCTGGCCGCCGCTGGCGCGGTGGTCACCGTGTTCGATCTGTCCGACGGGCAGCTGGCGCAGGACCGCCGCGTGGCCGAGCGCGATGGGCTGTCACTGCGCACCGTGCAGGGCGACATGCGTGACCTGCATGCCTTCGCCGATGGCAGCTTCGATGTGGTGTTCCACCCCATTTCCAACCTGTACGTGCCGGATGTGCGCCCGGTCTGGGCCGAGTGCCAGCGCGTGCTGGCGCGGGATGGCCTGCTGCTGGCCAGCTTCTACAACCCGGTGGTGTTCGTGGGCGCGCGCGATCCGCAGCTGCAGGAACAGGGCCTGATCCGCCCGCAGTACGCCATTCCGTATTCGGACCTGGAAGACCTGCCGGCCGAAGAGCGCGAGGCCAAGCTGGCCCGTGGTGAAGCACTGACCTTCGGCCACAGCCTCGGTGACCTGATCGGTGGCCAGCTCGATGCCGGCTTCGTGGTCGAGCGCTTCATGGAAGACTGGCAGCCGCGCCCGCGTTTCCTCATCGACCGCTTCCTGCCCACCTTCCTGGCCACCCGCGCCCGCCGGATCGGCTGAGGTGGGCGCGGAAATGCCGGGGCGTACAATGGACGGCCCACGTCGTACAGGTAACCGTCCCTTGTCGTATCCCTATCCGTTGGTTGTGTTTGATCTGGACGGCACGCTGGTGGACAGCGCGGCTGACATTGCCGAAGCGCTGAACCGCACGCTGGAAGACATCGGCGTGGCGCGCGTGCCCGAAACCACCGTGCTGGGCTGGATCGGTGATGGCGTGCGGCGGCTGGTCGAACAGGCCGTGCATGCCGCCGGTCGCGATGTGGACCTGGCCGAGGTGATGCCGACCTTCATGGTGCATTACCGCGAATGCCTGCTGCGCAGCCCGCGCCTGTTCGATGGCGTGCCGGAAGCCCTGGCCCTGCTGCGCGCGCGCGGCGTGCCGCTGGCCATCTGCACCAACAAGCCGGCCGCGCTGGTACCGCCATTGCTGCAGCACCTGGGTATTGCGGATGCGTTTGCGCTGGTGCTGGGCGGTGATTCGCTGCCGCAGCGCAAGCCCAGTGGCGAGCCGCTGCGGCACATCGCCGCGCACTTCGGGCAGGCGGTGGACGCCTGCCTGATGGTGGGTGATTCGCTCACTGATTACCGTGCCGCCGAAGACGCCGGCATGCCGATCGCGCTGGTGCGCTACGGCTATCCGCGTGGCCTGGACCTGGACACCGCGCACGCCGTGTCGGTCATCGACGACCTGCGCGACCTCCCCGGCCTGCAGCGCTGACGCACTGGGTAGTGCCGGCCGCTGGCCGGCAACCCGTTGCACGCTGCCATAGACCATGACGTTGCCGGCCAGCGGCCGGCACTACCATGGCCGGCGTGGTTATTTCGGCTGGTACCGCACGCTCAGCTGGTACTCGCGGCCCGGCTGGTTGAACCACGCCACGGTCTCGTAGCGGCGGTCGAACACATTGGCTGCGCGGGCCAGCAGCGACCACGACGGCGTCAGCGCGTACTCCGCGCGCAGGTCCAGCGTGCCGTAGCCGCCCACCTTCACCGCGTTGCTGGCGTCGTCGAAGCGCTTGCCCGCACCCTGCACGGTCAGTCCGGCGCGGAAATCGCCGAAGCGGCGGTCCACGTCCAGGCGCGCGGTCTGCTGTGCGCGGCGCGGCAGCCAGTTGTCGAACTGCGCGCTGCCAGCGGTGCGGTTGCGCGGGTCGGTGTAGCTCAGCTGGCCATTGATGTCGAAGCCGGCCAGCACCACGCCTGCGGTCAGTTCGGCACCGCGGATACGCGCCTTCTCGATCTGCTGCATCATGAAGGTCGCCGCGTCGTAGGTGATCAGGTCATCGATGCGGGTCTCGTACACGTCCACGCCCCAGTGCCAGCCCTGGCCGTGCTGCGACAGGCCGAGGTTGGCGCTCTTCGACGTCTCCGGATCCAGCGTCGGTACGCCGCTCCACGGGTCGTACAGGTCGCTGAAGGTCGGTGCCTTGAACGCCGTGCCATAGCTGGCATTCACGCGCAGGCCGTGGCCCAGGTCCATCGCCCAGCCGAGGCTGCCGGTGGCGTGGTTGCCGAACTGCGCGTTGTCGTCGTTGCGCGCGCTCACCTGCAGCTGGTGGCGGCCGAAACGGCCCTGGTACTGCACGAACACGCCGGTGTTGCGGCGGCTGTCCACGAGATAGCCCGCGCTGCTGCCATCCAGGTTGTCCTCGCTCCAGTCCACGCCGGTACTCAGCAGCTGGCCCTCGGCCAGGCCGATGTCGGCCTGCAGCGATGCACTGTCGCGGTGCGTCTGCGCGCTGCCGGACACACCGAAGTCGCCGACGTTGTCCGACTCGTTGTCGCTGCGGCCGACGCTGGCGGTGAAGGCCAGGCGCTCGGACGGGGTGTAGCGCACCTTGCCGGACATCACCTGCTGCAGCGTTTCCGAGTAGTTGTAGTAGCCGTCGTAGTGGTTCTCGCCTTCGGCACGCAGGGCGCTGCCTTCCACGCTCCACTGCTCGTTGAAGGTGTAGCCACCGCGCAGGCTCTTGGACAGGTTGCGGTAGCCATCGCGGTCGGGTTCATCGGCGAAGCAGCCGGTGAACAGCGTGGCCGAGCCGCGGCAGGCGTTGATGCCGTCGGTGTGCTGGTAGGCGATATCGGCGCCGAACCAGCCGCGCTCGCCGCTGCCACCGATGCCACCGCTGGCTTCGCGCAGGCCATTGCTGCCGCCGCCCAGCTGGAAGTGCGGCGCAAACCCGCCCTGGTTGCGGCGGGTGAAGATCTGGATGACGCCACCGATGGCATCGGCGCCGTACAGGCTGGACTGCGGCCCGCGCACGATTTCCACGCGCTCGATCTGCGCCAGCGGCAGGTCCTGGTACATCGCCAGGCCCAGGTCGGCACTGTTGATGCGCACGCCATCGACCAGCACCACGGTGTGCGAGGAATTGGTGCCGCGCAGGAACAGCGAGCTCTGCTTGCCGAGGCCACCGCTGTTGGTCAGGTTGATGCCGGCGCGGCCCGCCAACAGTTCCTGCAGCGAGGTGGCCTGGCTGGATTCGATCTGTGCGCGGTCGATCACCTGCGCCGGTGCGATGCTGTCCTGCAGGGCGATGGGGGTGCGCGTGGCGGTGACCAGCACCTGGTCCAGCGCAGCGGTGTCATCGCTCGCCTGGGCATGGGCCAGAGCGGGCAGGGCGGCCAGCACGGCCAGGGACAGCATTCGGAACTGCAGCTTCATCGGGAGGACTCCGGGTGCCACGCACGCCCGCGTGGCGAAGGGGAGGAGCCACGAAGGCAGGCACGCGCCGAAGCCGCGGCAGATGCCGCGATCATCCAGCGCCATGCCCACCGCATCGCGACCTGAGGCTTCCGGGCCGGTCTCCGGGCTTGCCGCCAGGTGGCGCGAGGCCACCGTCCAGGCGCCTTCCCATGCCGGTGGCACAGTGGCGGTATTGCCTGGAACAGACGTGCTTACCGTTGCGGGGGCAGCGCCGGCCTGGCGTGTTGCCACGCGTCACCGGCTTCCCGTTTCAACCTGCCGGCCGCGGCCGCAGGTCACCTGGAAGTGGGCGCAGTCTACGGCATCGCCGGCGGCCCGTAGAGTCGAGCTTGCTCGACTGCCTCGGCTGTGCCCGTAGAATATCCCTTCGATACCCGTGGTGCCGTTGCCGATGTCCCGCTGTTTTCCGCTGTTCCCGCGTTGCCTGCACAGGACGCACGCATGATCCTCGACCTGGTCCGCCATGCCGGCAACGGCCGCGACGAGTTCCTCGATGGCCGCAGCGATCCGCCGCAGCTGGCCCGCCTGCCGCAGGAACTGGTCGACGCCTATGCCGGGCACGACTGGCAGCGGGTGATCAGCTCGCCGCGCCTGCGCTCGCTGCATACGGCGATGGCCCTGGCCACCCCGCGCGGGCTGGACGTGGACGCGGATGAGGAATGGGAAGAACTGGATTTCGGCGATTGGGACGGACAATCGCTGTTCGACCTGCCGGAGGATGCGCTGGCGGCCTTCCACGCCGATCCGCATGCCTGCCCGCCGCCCAATGGCGAAAGCTGGGGCCACTTCGAACGGCGCATTGCGCGCGCGCTGGATCGCCTGCTGGACGATGAGGATCCGCTGCCCACCGTGGTGGTCAGCCATGGCGGCCCGCTGCGCATGGTGCTGTCACAGGTCTGCGGGTTGCCGCTGTCACTGTGCTGGGCGCTGCGCATCGACCACGGCACGCGCCTGCGGGTGTGGCTGGAACGCGGTGAAGTGGGCCTGGTGGGCGAGCTGCTGGAACTGCAGCAGCCGTAAGCCGCACCACCGTGGTAGTGCCGGCCGCTGGCCGGCATTCCCAGCAATGCGGACGCTCTAATCCTCGTCCGCGCTCTCGGCAAATCGCTCTTCGCCGTCATCCTCGTTGTCGAAGCGCTGCTCATGCACCGGGCCCGATGCCGGGCCGGCCGCCTTCAACGGATGCGCGGCGATGCGTGCCTCGTAGTCCTGCACCAGCGCCTCGCGCTGTGCTTCGCCCAGTTCCTGCCAGTGGCAGTCCAGCAGCGCGCCTTCCAGCGAATAAAGCAGGTTCAAGCTGGGCTTGAAGCCGGCGCGCTTGACCTTGACGAAGGCCCCGACCGCGCCGAGCGCAGCCAGGTCCTCGCGGCTGCGCAGGCCGACCTGGCGCAGCCACGCCGCACTCTTCGGGCCGATGTTGCGCAGCTTGGGCGCGCTCATCCCAGGGCCTCGACGAACACGCGGGCGATGGCTTCCAGCCCGGTCTGGTCCTCGGCATCGAAGCGGCCCACCTTCGGGCTGTCGATGTCGAACACGCCGATCAGCTCATCACCGCGCAGCAGCGGCACCACCAGTTCCGAGCGCGAGGCCGAATCACAGGCGATGTGGCCCGGGAAGGCATCGACGTCTTCCACGCGCTGGGTGACGCGCTGGCTGGCAGCGGCACCGCACACGCCCTTGTCCAGCGGGATGCGCACGCAGGCCGGCAGGCCCTGGAACGGGCCGACCACCAGCTCCTTGCCGTCGTACAGGTAGAAACCCACCCAGTTCAGGTCGGGAAGGGAGTGGTAGACCAGTGCGGAGAGGTTGGCCGCGTTGGCGATGCGGTCGGACTCGCCGTAGACCAGGCCTCGGGCCTGTTCCAGCAGCTGGGCGTATTGTTCCGGCTTGCTGCCGGTGAGCGAGGCGTTGGCGAACATGCCTGCAGTCTAGCAAGCGTACGGGACCAGCGATAATGCACGCTCTGTTGCATGCCTGGAGCCATCGATGCCCCTGCCCACCCTGATGCCGCCGGCGGTGTTCGTCACCGGCACCGATACCGAGATCGGCAAGACCGCCAGCAGCACCGCGCTGCTGCATGCACTGCGCCGGCGCGGACTGCGCGCGGTGGGCATGAAGCCGGTCGCAAGCGGCAGCCAGGACCTGGGCCACGGCCTGCGCAACGAGGACGCGCTGGCGCTGCAGGCGGCCAGCTGGCCGGTGCCGGACTACGCCGACCTGAACCCCTATGCGCTGCGGCAGCCGCTGGCACCTGAACTGGCTGCGGCCGAGGACGGCGTGGAGGTGCAGCTGGCGCCGATCGTGGCCGCCTTCGAGCGCCTGCGTGCGCAGGCCGACGTGGTGGTGGTGGAAGGCGTGGGCGGCTGGCTGGCGCCGGTGTCGGCCACGCTGGACCAGCTCGACCTGGTGCGCGCGCTGCGCCTGCCGGTGCTGCTGGTGGTGGGCATGCGCCTGGGCTGCGTGAACCATGCACGGCTGACCGCGCAGTCGCTGCAGGCCAGCGGCGTGGAGTGCCTGGGCTGGATCGGCAACCACATCGATCCGGCCATGCAGCGCCAGGATGAAAACATCGCCACCCTCCAGCAGCGCCTGCCGATGCCGTGCTGGGGCCGCCTGCCGTACCTGCCGGGCGCGGATGGCGAAACCCTGGGCGCACACCTGGGAGCGGAGCAGCGGTAGAGTCGACTGTCAGTCGACTATCGCGCGCAGCGCGGGGTCTGATCAGGAGCAGTCGACCAACGGTCGACGCTACCCGGCAACCCGATACCAACGGCACCGCGACTGCCGGCCAGCGGCCGGCACTACCGTGCTGCCAGCTCCCGCGCGATCGCGCCCAGCCGCTCCACCGCGCTGATGAAGCGTGCATCCAGCGCCTGGCAGCACGACAGCCGCAGGCAATGCCGGTAGCGCGCGCCACGCGAATACACCTGGCCGGGCATGAACACGATGTCCTCGGCCAGTGCCCGCTCGAACAGTTCACGCGTGTCCACGCCAGGCAGCTCCAGCCACAGCAGGAAGCCCCCCTGCGGTTCGGTGGCGCGGGTGCCGGCGGGGAAGTGCTCGGCCACCAGCTGCCGCAGGCGACCCACCTGTTCGCGGTACAGCCGGCGCATGCGGTGCAGGTGGTGCTCGTAGCTGCCCGCTTCCAGATAGGCGGCCACTGCATCACCCAGCAGCTGCGGTTCACCGCCGGTGGACTGGAACTTCAGCAGGGCGATGCGCTCGGCGAAGCGACCACCATCGAGCCAGCCGATGCGGTAATCCGGTGCCAGCGTCTTGGAGAAGCCCCCCACCACCATCACCCAGCCATCGCGATCGAATGCCTTCAGCAGCGGCGCCGGCGGTTCGCAGAACTGCAGTTCGGCATACACCGCATCCTCGATGAGCGGCAGCTGGTGCGCGTTGACCAGTTCGGCCAGGCGCTGCTTGGCCGCCGTCGGCATGGTGCAGCCCAGCGGGTTGTGCACCGTGGGCATCACCACCAGCGCGGCCAGCGGCGTGTGCTCCAGCAGCGCTTCCAGCGCATCCACGTCCAACCCGTGCTGCGGGTGGGTGGGCAGCTCGATGGCCTGCAGGCCGAGGTTGGCCAGCAACGGGTACAGGTTGAAGTAGGAGGGGGCTTCGATGCCCACCGCCGCGCCCGGCTCGGTCACGGCACGCAGGGCCAGCTGCAGCGCTTCCATCGCGCCGTGGGTCAGCAGCAGGCGGTCGGCGTGGGTGTGCAGGCCCAGCCGCGGGCCACGCCGCACGATCTGCGCCAGCAGGCGCGGCGAGCCGTTCGGGCGCGCATAGGTTTCCACCGTCTGCTGGCCGTGGCGCAGCACCTGCGCGGTGTGCCGGGCCAGCTGCGCACCAGGGTAGAACTGGCGCCCGCGCGGCCCGGCGAATGCCAGGTCGATGACGCCCGGGCGGCGCTGCGCCTCGAGCACGCGGGCCATCAGCGCCTGCTGCAGCGGTGCGGTGGGCGCCGAGGGGGCATCGCGCAGTGATCGCTGCGGCACCGACAGGCGTGGTGCCACCTCGAAGCCGGCCTTCGGCCGCGGTACCACCAGCCCTGCATCTTCCAGCTGCCGATAGGCGGCGATGACGGTGTTCAGGCTCAGCTGGCGCTGCGCCGCCATCTGCCGCAGCGAGGGCAGGCGGCTGCCCACCGGCAGGCGACCGCCGTGGATCGCTTCGGCCAGTTCATCGGACAGGCGCTGGTAGCGCGGTGGGGCCGGGGTGGCGCGTGGATCTGTATCCATTGGACTGGCCTGCATCTGGAGCTGTACCCATGATGCCGCCGAGCCTAGCATGGTGCTGTCGGTGGGGCCTGATCGGGGCCTGGCCGATCCATTTCAAACGCACGGCCGCAGGGCCGTGCGTCTTTTTTCTGTAGAGCCGAGCCCACGCTCGGCTGCTTTCCCGGCGCGGCAGCCGAGCATGGGCTCGGCTCTACAACAGCGCGTCAGCGCATCGGCACCAGCGAGGCCTGGCGCCGGTACAGCGCGGGGAACTGCCTGCCCAGCGCGGCCAGCTTCGGTGCGTCGTAATAGCGGATGTAGGCCGCCTGCGGGTAGTTGGCCATGTAGTTCTGGTGGTAGCTCTCGGCCGGGTAGAAGCGCTGGCCGCTGGCCACCTGGGTGACGATCGGGCCGCGGTAGCTGCCGGCCTGGCCCAGCTGGCTGATGTAGGCGCGGCTGGCGGCCAGCTGCCGCGCATCATCGCTGAAGATCGCCGAGCGGTACTGGCTGCCGTGGTCGGGGCCCTGGTAGTTCAGCTGGGTGGGGTCGTGCGCCACCGAGAAGAACACCTGCAGCAGCTGGCCATAGCTGACCTGGCGCGGATCGTAGTCGACCTTCACCGCTTCGGCGTGGCCGGTGCGGCCGCTGCTGACCCGTTCATAGCGCGCATCGGCGGCACTGCCGCCCGCATAGCCCGCCACGGCATTGCTCACGCCCTTGACGTGCTGGAACACACCCTGCACGCCCCAGAAGCAGCCACCGGCAAACACCACGCTGGCGTGGGTGGCGTCATCGCTGAAGGCGGCGTCGCCGGCCGGTGCCGGCAGCGCCTGCACCGGCGCGCTGGCCGTGGCCGTGGCCGGTGCGGCCATCGCACCGTGATCCACCAGCAGCACGCCGGCCACCAGCGCCGTGGCGACCAGCCCGGCAATACCCGCCGCAATGCCCTGTTCAAAGGAGAATTTCATCGTGCCCTCCTGCTCTCAACCAAAGGTGAAGGCGTAGGCCTGCACGCCCGCATCGAGGAACTCGATCTCGAAGCGGTGCGGGCCGACCGTGCCGCGCTGGCGCACCAGCTGGTACAGACGGTTCTCGTTGACCACGCCACTGCCATCGGCGCCGACATCACTGCCGGCATCGGCGGCGGGCAGGGGCTTGCCATCCAGCCAGACGCGGAAGCGCACGGGCGTGCCGTCCTGCTTCGGCGCAAGCACCAGGTGCAGGTCGCGGGCATGGAACTGGAAGGCGATGCGGCCGCCGGCCTGCTGCAGCTGCGCGGCTTCATCGGTGATGGTCCAGTGCCCGGAGAGGCCCCACTGGTTCAGCGCAAGGCTGGCCGGCAGCGTGTAGTCGAAGGCCGCATCGGTGCGCTGCCCGCCGGGCGAGGCGAAGTGCTCGGCGCGGGCATGGCCCAGGTAGGTTTCCGGCGAGCGCAGGTTGCCCATGTCGGCCTGCGTGGCCACGCCCTGCAGGTCGGCGGCGGCCGGGTCGGCCGGTGGCGGCAGGTCGGTCTGGCCGGCTTCGGCCAGCAGGCGGCGGATCACCTGTTCCGAATGCGCGTAGTTGCCTTCACCGAACTGGTGGGCGCGGATGTTGCCCTGCGCATCAACGAAGTACTGCGCCGGCCAGTACTGGTTGTTGAACGCGCGCCAGATCGAATACTGGTTGTCCAGCGCCACCGGGTACTCGACCTTCAGCTGCTGCACCGCCTTCATCACGTTGCGCGGGTCGCGTTCGAAGGCGAATTCCGGCGTGTGCACGCCCACCACCACCAGGCCATGGTCGCGGTAGCGGCGCTCCCATTCGTGCACGAAGGGCATCGCGCGCAGGCAGTTGATGCAGGAATAGGTCCAGAAGTCGATCAGCACGACCTTGCCGCGCAGTTGTTCGGCCTGCAGCGGCGGGCTGTTGAGCCAGCCGGTGGCGCCGTCCAGGGCGGGCAGGGTGCCTTCCACCGGCAGCGGCGCATTGGCGGCGTTGGCACCGGCCATCATCATCATCGGTGGCGCGGCCGGCTGGGCACCGGGTACGGCGTCCAGCAGGCCCTGCTCGATGCGTGCGGTGCTGACCGAGGACAGGCGGGTCAGCAGGCCGGTATCCCAGCCCAGGCCGATGGCCACCACCGCCAGCAGCGCGGCCACGCCCAATGCCTTGCGCAGCACGTCGCCCAGGCCGAGCCGCGCCTGCAGGGCATTGAACACGCGGCCACCGATCCACACCGCCAGCGCGAGCGCCGTCGCCGCGCCCAGCGCGTAGGCCAGCAGCAGCCCACTGGTGCCCACGCTGGCGCCGTGCAGTGCCGCACCGGTCAGCACCAGGCCCAGGATCGGCCCGGCGCACGGTGCCCACAACAGGCCGGTGGCGATGCCGATCAGCAGCGAGGTCCACGCCCCGCCACGGCCGGCATCATCGGCGGCATCGGCGCGCGCGCTCAGCCGTGCACCCACGCGCTGGAACGGCGCCAGCAGGTGGTCGGCCAGGCGCGGCCAGAGCAGTGCCAGAGCGAACACCGCCATCAGCACCAGGGCCACCCAGCGGCCGATCTGGTTGGCCTGGGCCACCCATTGGCTGCCCACGGCGGCCAGGCTGGCGACCACGGCGAAGGTCAGCGCCATGCCCAGCAGCAGCGGCAGCGTGCTGTGCAGGAACGGCCGGTTGGCGCGTGCGAACACGAAGGGCAGCACCGGCAGGATGCAGGGGCTGAGCAGGGTCAGTACGCCGCCCAGGTAGGCCAGCAGCAACAGCAGCATCATCAGGCTCCAGAAACAGGGGAAGAACCGAGCGGCACGCGCCAGCCACCGTCGCTGTCCTGCCGGGCCGCACCGGGCTGGAACAGCAGGGCGGCACCGTTCATGCAGTAGCGCAGGCCGGTCGGGCGCGGGCCATCGTTGAAGACATGGCCGAGGTGGCCGCCGCAGCGGCTGCAGTGCGCTTCCACCCGCAACATGCCGAAGGTGGTGTCGCGGTCCTCGCCGACGGCGCCATGCAGCGGCGCCCAGAAGCTCGGCCAGCCGGTACCGCTTTCAAACTTGGTGGACGAGGAGAACAGCGGCTGCTGGCAGCCGGCGCAGGTGAACGTGCCCTGGCGGTGTTCCCGATCCAGCGGGCTGCTGCCGGCGCGTTCGGTGGCCTGCTGGCGCAGCACCGCGTACTGCGCCGGGGTCAGCAGCCGGCGCCATTCGGCGTCGCTTCGCATCAGCGGGAACTGTCGTGCCGGGCGGTTCTCGGCGGCGGCCGTGGCGGGGCGGCTGCACGCGCCCAGGCCGAGCACGCCAGCGGCGGTGGCAAGACCACCCAGGCCCAGCAGGTGGCGGCGGGTGAGGGGCATGGCGGACTCCGGGAAGGGGCGACGGGGCCATGCTGCGCCTGCCCGGGTCAACGAATCCTCACGCAGGATTCAATTTTTCGTGAGGTATCGGTGGCCAAGCCGCGCCACAATGCGGGCAGCCTCCCCACTGGCCCTGAGTTGCCGATGTCCGCAAAACGCGTCCTGATCGTTGAAGACGATGCCCACATCGCCGACCTGCTGCGCATGCACCTGGCCGACGAGGGCTACGACGTCGCCCACGCCGCCACCGGCGATGCCGGCTTGCGCCTGCTGGAACAGGACGGCCCGTGGGACGCGCTGGTGCTGGACGTGATGCTGCCCGGCGTGGACGGCCTGCAGATCTGCCAGCGTGCCCGGGCGATGGCGCGCTACGTGCCGATCATCATCATCAGCGCACGCGGCAGTGAAACCCAGCGCATCGTCGGCCTGGAACTGGGTGCGGACGATTACCTGGCCAAGCCCTTCTCGATGCCCGAACTGGTGGCCCGCGTGCGTGCGCTGCTGCGCCGTGCCGAAGCCATGGCGCAGAACGCGCGCATCGATGCCGGTGCCGTGGAAGTGGGTGGCCTGCAGCTGGACCCGGTGGCGCGCACCGCCTCGGTCGATGGCAGCGCGCTGGAGCTGACCCCGCGTGAGTTCGACCTGCTGCTGTTCTTCGCCCGCCACCGCGACCAGGTGTTCGCGCGGATGGAACTGCTCAACCAGGTCTGGGGTTACCAGCACGATGGCTACGAGCACACGGTGAACACCCACATCAACCGCCTGCGCAGCAAGATCGAGGGCGACCCGGCCAACCCGCGCCGGCTGCTGACGGTGTGGGGGCGCGGCTACAAGCTGGTCGATCCGGCCGGGGCGGCGGCATGATCACGCCCAACCTGTGGCAGAAGCTGGCAGCGGTGATCGCCGCGCTGATGCTGATGTGCTGCATGGCCCTGCTGGCCCTGCAGATGCGTGCCAGTACCCGCCACGAACAGGAAGTGGTGCAGCGGCTGTCGCTGGGCCTGGCCGAACACATCGCCCAGCGCAGCGAGCTGATGGACACCAGCGGCATGCGCGATACGGCGGTGCGCGCGCTGTTCGGCCAGTTGATGGCGGTCAATCCCAGCGTGGAGGTCTACCTGCTGGACGACCAGGGCCGCATCCTCGGCCACGATGCACCCAGCGGCCACCTGCTGCGCGACCGTGTCGACCTTGCGCCGCTGCGCCACCTGCTGGCCGGTGCGCCGTTGCCGATCCTCGGCGATGACCCGCGCAGCACCGGCGGCCGCAAGGTGTTCAGCGTGGCTCCGCTGGTGGTGCAGGGCCGCCAGGCCGGCTACGTGTACGTGGTGCTGGTGGGCGAGCACCGGCAGATGCTGGCCGACGATCTGGCCGCCAGCAACCAGTGGAACACCACCCTGTGGTCGGTGCTGCTGGTGGGCGGGCTGGGCCTGCTGGCCGGGCTGGTGGCCTTCTACTGGGTCACCCGGCCGCTGCGCCGGCTGACCCGGCGCATCCAGGCCTTCGACATCGATGCACCCACGCCGTTGCCGGCGCCGGTGCCACTGCGCAGCGGCGAGCGCGATGAACTGAAGATCCTCGAGCATGCCCACGCGCAGATGGCGCAACGGCTGGGTGAACAATGGCAGCAGCTGCGCCAGCAGGACCTGCAGCGCCGCGAACTGGTGGCCAACATCTCCCATGACCTGCGCACGCCGCTGTCGTCGCTGCATGGCTACCTGGAAACGCTGGCGCTGAAGGAAGCCACGTTGTCACCGGACGAACGCCGCCGCTACCTCGGCATCGCCCTGGCGCAGAGCGCGAAAGTGGGCCGCCTGGCCCGCGCGCTGTTCGAACTGGCGCGGCTGGAGCACGGCGAGGTCCGCCTGGAATGGGACGTGTTCGCGCTGCCGGAGCTGCTGCAGGACGTGCTGCAGAAGTTCGAGCTGGCGGCGCAGGCGCGCGGCCAGCACCTGCACGCGGATTTCCCGCCGGGCCTGCCGCTGGTGCGCGCCGATCTCGGCCTGGTCGAGCGGGTGCTGACCAACCTGCTCGACAACGCGCTGCGGCATGCGCCCGAGGGCGGTGAGGTGCGCGTGCAGCTGCGCGCCATTGAGGGCAGCGTGGAAGTGAGCGTGGCCGACGACGGCCCGGGCGTGGCCCCGGCGCTGCGCGCGCAGCTGTTCCAGACGCCGGCGGCACTGGGGGCGCGGCGTGGCGAGAATGGCGGGCTGGGGCTGCTGATCGTGCAGCGCATCGTGCAGCTGCACGGGCGCCGCATCGAACTGCGGCCGAGCGAGGCGGGGGCGCTGTTCGTGTTCGCCCTGCCGCGCGCCGACCACGCGGCGCCCTGAGCGCGCCGCTGCGCTCGCCGGGCATGGCCCGGCGCTACCGGTGTGCGGAGCCGCCAGGCCGCGGTGACGCCCGGGCCTGCATTTCACCAGATCGCACCTGACCGGTAGATCCACGCCATGCGTGGATGCGCTTCACCAGATCGCAGGCAAAAAAAGACCCGGCAGAGGGAGGGATCTGCCGGGTCCGGATTGCATGGGGGGAGGGACCCATGCAATGAGCGTGGGCGGGACGTCAGTGGCTGTTGCCGGTGGCGTCCGCCGTTGTATGTGCCTGGCCCTGCACCAGGTCGGACCAGGCGCGACCGGCCTGCAGGCCCAGATCGACCACGTCCTGCTGGGCCTGGCCCAGCCGCTGCAGGTTGTCCTGCCACAGCTGTGCGCCCTTGGGCAGCAACCCGGCCGGATCTTCGCTGCGGGCCAGTTCGCCCAGCCAGCCGCCGGTCGCGGTCAGGTTGCGTTCCATCGCCTTCAGCTGCACGCCGAACATGCTCTCGGCATTTTCCAGCGCCAGTCGGTTCGCACGCGTTGCCGCAGCCGCCAGCTGGCGGGTGGCATCACTGAAACGATCGGCGAAGGCGTTGGCCATGGCGGCATCGAAAGCGGTTGATGCAATGCAGCATACGCCGATCATGCCGCAATGCAACAAAAATCATGAAGACGCTCGAAGCCCCTTCAGAAAGCCTTATGGATCAATGACTTGATCAGGCGGCCGGGCCGCGGTAACGGCAGCCGGAGGTGCAGGTTTCATGCACGGTGATCTCGCTCAGCGCGGGCAGCACCGGCTTCAGCTCGTTCCAGATCCACACCGCCAGGTTCTCGCTGGTCGGGTTTTCCAGGCCGGGGATGTCGTTGAGGTAGTGGTGGTCCAGGCGGTCGTAGATCGGCTGGAAGGCGGCTTTGACGTCGCCGAAATCCATGATCCAGCCGGTCTGTGCCCCCGGCTCGCCTTCTACCTTCAGTTCCACCCGGAACGAATGGCCGTGCAGGCGCGCGCATTTGTGGCCCGGCGGCACGTTGGGCAGGCGGTGGGCCGCCTCGAGCATGAAGACTTTGAAGATTTCCATGGCGCGATTGTACGCCGGCCCCGTCGTCGCGATCGTCCCGGATGTTGAGTTTTCGTAAAGTAATTCTTTCCATCCGGATGAAGAGATGATAGCTTCTCTTATATCCGTATGAAGAGATGTTATTGGTCGCGCCCGACCTGGCATGGATTACTGCGGAACTTCCGTCGTCCACTACCACCCCCCACATCGTCATGCCCCAGCACACCCTGCTCGTGGCGGCCCTGGCCGTCGCTCTGGCCGCGCCTTTGTCTGCCGCCGCCGAAACCACCGCCGACGCCAGTGGCGAAGCCAGCACCCTGGCCGCCGTGCGCGTCACCGGTTCCAACATCAAGCGCACCGACACCGAAGCGTCCAACCCGGTGCAGGTGATCGGCCGGCAGCAGCTGGAACAGACCGGCAAGGCCACCGTCGCCGACGTGCTGCGCTCCATCTCGGCCAACACCGGCAATGCCAGCAACGAAACCACCAACAACGGCTGGGCGTCCGGCTCGGCCGGCATCGGCCTGCGCGGGCTCTCGCAGAAGAACACGCTGGTGCTGCTCAACGGCCGCCGCCTGGCCAACTACGGCTTCCCGGCCGGTGGCCTGTCCGACACCTTCGTCGACCTCAACGCGCTGCCGCTGGTGGCGGTCGAGCGCATCGAAGTGCTCAAGGACGGTGCTTCGGCCGTGTATGGCTCCGATGCGGTGGCCGGCGTGGTCAACATCATCACCCGGCAGAACTTCGAAGGCGCCGAGATCGGCGGCAGCTTCGGCGGCGCCGACCAGGGCGGCCTGCACGAGCAGAACCTGACGTTCGTCGGCGGCCTCGGTGACCTGGATACCGATGGCTACAACATCCTCTTCAGCCTGCAGGGCTACAACCGCGAACGCCTGGACCAGGACGAGCGCAACCTGACCAAGAGCGGCATCTACAGCGACCAACCCGGCGGCCGCTGGAACGGCTGGTCGGCCAAGGGCGCGCGCTACCTCGTCAACGGCGTCTCGGTGCCGATGCTGGATGCCGACGGCAACTGCCCCACTGGCACCACCCGCGTCGCCAGTGCGCCCATTGACGGCCTGGCCGGTGATACCTGCGGCTTCAACCAGGCGCCGTACACCACCCTCATTCCGTCGACCAAGCGCTACCAGGCCTACGCCAACGGCACCTTCCGCCTCGGCGAGAACGTCGAGGCCTTCGGCGAAGTGCTCTATAGCCAGATCAAGAGCGCCGCGTGGTTCGGCAGCAGCCCGTTCTTCACCCTGGAAAGCGGCCGCTTCGCCCTGAACGCCGAAACCGGCCTGGCCGAACCGGTGTCGTCCAACCTGCCGGCCAGCAGCCCGTACAACCCGTACGGCCGCGCCGTGCCGATCGAATACACCTTCTTCGACCTCGGCGGCACCATCAAGACCAACCGCTCCACGGCCTATCGCGGCGTGGTCGGCCTGCGCGGCAGCACCGCCGCCTGGGATTGGGAAGTGGCCGCGTTCGGCGCACGCAGCAGCGAGCGCGAGACGGTGTCCGGCGGCTTCGCCAACCGCTGGGCGCTGGCCGATGCGCTGGCCAGCGGCAGCTACAACCTGCTCAACCCGTCGGCCACCCCGCAGTCGGTGATCGATGCCATCAACATCTCCACCCTGCGCCCGGCCGAATCGGTGCTGCAGGGCGTGGATGCGAAGATCTCCGGCACCCTGGGCCGCACCTGGGCCGGTGACATCGGCTTTGCCGCCGGTGCCGAGTGGCGCCGCGAGAAGCTCGATTCCAACAACCCCTGGCAGATCGACGCCGGCCTGCAGGTGCGCCCGGCCATTGCCGAAGTACACGGCGAGCGCAAGGTCAGCGCCGCCTATGCCGAAGTGAACGTGCCGCTGGCCTCGGGCCTGGAACTGTCCGCCGCCGCGCGTGCCGACCACTACGACGACTTCGGCGACGCGTTTTCGCCCAAGCTCGGCCTGCGCTGGCAGCCGCTGGATTTCCTGCTGGTGCGTGCTTCGGCGTCGAAGGGCTTCCGCGCGCCGTCGCTGTCGGAGAATTCCAACAGCACCAGCATCGCCTACGGCAGCGTGGTCGACCCGCGTGATCCGGACGTGCCGGGCTCGCGGCAGAACCCGACCTTCTTCACCGTCGGCAACAGCGAGCTGAAGCCTGAGCGCACCAAGAGCGTGAACTTCGGCGTGGTGCTCTCGCCCTGGGCCAACACCAACCTCAGCGTCGACTATTACCGCATCCAGCTGGACAACCTGGTCGGCACCAACAACACCCAGACCCTGGTCAACGACAACGTGGCCGGTGCCGTGCAGCGCGACGAGCGCGGCAAGCTGCAGGCCGTGTTCAACCGCTACCAGAACCTGAGCGAGCTGAAGACTTCGGGCATCGACGTCGAGCTGCGCCAGCGCATTCCGACTGCCGCGCTGGGCGACTTCACCCTGTCCTCGGCCTACACCCACGTGCGCGACTACCGTCGCCCCACCGTGGTGGGCGGCCCGCTGGTGGATTACGCCGGCAGCAACCTCGGCGCCACCCTGCCGAAGAACAAGGCGACCACCACGCTGGACTGGACCTACCGCGATTTCACCACTGCCATCACCTGGTACTACACCAGCGGCTACGACCAGAAGGCCAGCACCGCCGCCGCGGCCGTGCAGGACCGCGTCGATGCGTACAACCAGTTCGACCTGTACCTGGCCTACGCCGGTATCGAAAAGCTGACCGTCTACGCGAAGGTGCAGAACCTGGCTGACAAGACGCCGCCGTACGACGCCTCGTTCCCGGGCATCCGCGCGCCGTACGACTTCAGCCAGTACGACCTGCGCGGCCGCTACTTCACCCTCGGCTTCGATTACCGCTTCTGATGCCATCGCCGCAGCCGGCCACCCCGTGTGGCCGGCCGCGTTGCCGCTGTCCTGTTTCCTGGGGAGTCACCGTGTCCTTCCACCGCCGTGCCGTTCTGCCACTGCTGCTTGCCGCCGCCACCGCCTTGTCCTCGCCGCTGCCGGCGCAGGCCCAGAGTGCGTACTTCTTCCCGCAGGCCACCGACGCTGCCGCGTTCGATGCCGCCATTCCCACCCCCGAGCAGTTCCTCGGCTATCCGATCGGCAGCCGCTACACCCGGCATGACCAGTTGGTGGCCTACTTCCAGGAACTGGCCAAGCACTCGGACAAGATCCGCGTGCAGGAGATCGGCCGCAGCTACGAAGGCCGTCCGCTGCTGATCGCCACCGTCACCGCCGCCGACAACCAGGCGCGCATCGAACAGATCCGCCAGCAGCACGCCACCCTGGTCGACCCGGCGCAGCCGCGCAGCGCGGCCGGCGACAGCCCGGTGGTGGTCTGGCTGGGCTACAGCGTGCACGGCAACGAAACCTCCAGCGGTGAAGCGGCGATGCTGACCGCCTACTACCTGGTGGCCAACCGCAGTGCCGAAACCCAGCAGTGGCTGCAGCGGTCGGTGGTGCTGTTCGACCCGGCGCAGAATCCCGATGGCCGCGACCGCGCTGCGAACTGGCACAACGCCTGGGCGTCCGACCCGGCGTCGGCCGACCCGGCCGACAAGGAACACGTCGAGCCGTTCCCGCAGGGGCGCACCAACCACTACTTCACCGATCTCAACCGCGACTGGCTGGCGCTGACCCAGCAGGATTCGCGCCCCAAGATCGACGTGTTCCACCAGTGGTACCCGAACGTGCAGATCGATTTCCACGAGATGGGCAAGGACAGCACGTACTACTTCGAGCCCTCGCCGAAGAGCATGCACAGCCCGCTGATTCCGGCGGCGTCCTACGAGTTCAACAAGACCCTGGCCAAGTACCACGCACAGTCGCTGGATGCGCTGGGCTCGCTGTACTACACCGGCGAAAACTTCGACAACTTCTCGCCGGTGTACGGCTCGACCTATCCGGACTTCCACGGTGCGGTCGGCGTCACCGTCGAGCAGGCCAGTTCGCGTGGCCGCGTGCAGGAATCGGTGAACGGCCTGCTGACCTTCCCGTTCACCATCCGCAACCAGGTGGCCACCGGCCTGGGCACCGTGCGTGGTGCAGTGACCGAGCGCAGTGGCCTGTTCGATCTGCAGAAGAGCTTCTTCCAGAGCGCCCTGAAGCAGGCCGCGCAGCAGCCGGTGAAGAGCTTCGTGTTCGGCGATGCGCATGACCCGGCACTGACCCGCCGCCTGCTGGAGTTGTTGCTGCTGCATCGCATCGACGTGCATGCACTGGATCGCACGGTGACGGTCGACGGCCAGCGCTTCGACGCCGGCAGCGCATACGTGGTGCCGGTGCAGCAGGCGCAGTTCCGCCTGGTCCATTCGATCTTCGCCGAGACCCCGTCCATCAAGGGCGACGTGTTCTACGGCAGCACCAGCTATGCCATCGCACCGGCCTACGGCGTGGCGTTCGCCGGCAGCCGCAGCCGCATCGATGGCGGCGCCCGCGTAACCACGCTGCCGCCGCTGCAGGGCGCGGTGAACGGCGGGCAGGCAGGCTTCGCCTACGCCATTGACTGGCGCGACTACAATGCCGGCCGCGCGCTGGCCGAGCTGCAGGCCAAGGGGCTGAGCGCACGCGCGGCATTCAAGCCGTTCAGCAGTGCCACCGCACAGGGCCAGGTCGACTTTGCCGCGGGCACCCTGATCATTCCGGTGGCCGGCCAGCCGCTGCAGGGTGCAGCCCTGCTCGAAGCGGTGAGCGCCGCCGCGCGCGATGCCGGTGTGCAGGTACATGCCCTGTCCAGCGGCCGCAGCAATGAGGGCATCGACCTCGGCAGCGATGGCGTCAAGGCACTGCGCAAGCCGGCCGTGGCGTTGGTGATGGGCGAGGGCGTGGCTGCCACCGAGATCGGATCGGCCTGGTTCCTGCTGGACCAGCAACTGCACCTGCCGGCCAGCAAGCTGGACCCGCAGCAGCTGGGCAAGGTTCCGCTGGACCGCTACACCACGATCGTGCTGTCCGGCGGCACCTACACCGGCATCGACGCCACCGCCGTGGCCGCGCTCAAGCGCTGGGTACAGGCGGGGGGCTCGCTGGTGACCTACGGCAGCGCATCGAAGTGGGCGGTGGAGCAGAAGCTGGCCGATGGCGAGACGCTGGGCAAGGATGAGGAGGCGGGTGACGCTGACCGTCGCGCATTCGGTGACCAGCGTGACATCGCCGCGATCGAGCGGGTGAGCGGCAACATCCTCAGCGCCGACGTCGATACCAGCCATCCGCTGGCCTTCGGCGTGCCGCGCCGGCAGCTGGCGATCAACAAGGAAAACACGGTGACGCTGCAGCCGAGCGCGAACCCGTTCTCGACCGTGGTGCGTATCGATGCCACGCCGCGGGTAAATGGTTACCTGTCCGAGCGCAACCGGGCGCGGGTGGCGGGCAGCGCATGGCTGCTGGTGTCGGCGCAGGGGCAGGGCAACGTGGTGTTGTTTGCCGATGACCCGGCGCATCGCAAGTACTGGCATGGCACGGATCGCCTGCTGATCAACGCGATTTTCTTCAGGAATCTGGTGAATCCGGCGAAGGCGCGGGGTTGAGGCTTTACGCGCCTTGTTGATGCTGGGGGTGGGAGGACGGATGGGCCGCGCAGGACACGCCGCAAGTACGTCCGTGTAGGCTCGTAGGCGCCTTGCTCGTGTGCGCTGTCCTGCGCACACGGCAAGACCGGGGTTGGGCGTCCTGCCCAACCCGCCCGAGGCATGCCTCGGGCCCATGGCGCCTGCGGTCCTGCGCAACCCATCCGTCCTCCCCAGACAGTTTCCTGCGGGCGCGGACGCATCAAACCCAAGGCGGAGGCAAGGGCAAAAGCAAAAGCAGCGGCTCCGGCTTTTGCTCTTGAATTTGAATTTGATCCTTCTTCATCCGGCTACCCCGCGGGAGAAGGAAGGCGCTGGAAATGTCTGAAGCGTTGGGGAGCGGGGGCGGCGCAAAACCGCAGGCGCCATGGATGGCGCCTACGAGCTTACATGGATGTATTTACAGCGTGTTTTGCGCCGCCCCCGCTCCCCAACGCCCACGTAAAACCCACCGCAGGCTTTAAAACCACCAGGTAGCCAGCACAAAAAAAGGACGGCGCCTCAGCGCCGTCCCTCGATAGCCCCCCGCGCAGCGGGAAGCGCAACAATCGTCAGCTGGGATCAGCCAGCGCGACCGCCGCCGTTGCCGCCCTGGCCGCGGCCACGGCCGCCACCACCATTGCCGCCACCGCCACCGCCACGACGCTGGCCCTGGCCGGCGCCCGCACCGGCGCGCTGCTGGCCATTGCCACCGCCCTCGCGACGGCCGCCGCCGGCCTTCTTCGGGCCTGCGTGCGCGTGGCGCGGCGCATCACCGTGCGGACGACGCGCATGGCTCTTGCGCGGTGCGCGCTCGCCGGTATCGTGCTCGGCCTTGCCCGGTGCACTGTTGCCCCAGCGGATCGGCGTCTGCAGCTCGAAGCCCGGCACGTCGCGGATGTCCATGTCGCGGCCCAGCAGGCGGGTGATCGCGCGCAGCAGCTTCACTTCATCCTGTGCCACCAGCGAAATCGCCTGGCCGGTGGAACCGTTGCGGCCGGTACGGCCGATGCGGTGCACGTAATCCTCGGCCACCATCGGCAGATCGAAGTTGATCACCTTCGGCAGTTCGTTGATGTCGATGCCACGCGCGGCGATGTCGGTGGCCACCAGCACGGTCACGCGACCGGCCTTGAAGTCACCCAAGGCACGCAGGCGCTGGCCCTGGCTCTTGTTGCCGTGGATCGCCGCGGTCTTGATGCCGGACTTTTCCAGGAACGTGGCCAGCTTGTCGCTGCCGTGCTTGGTACGCGCGAAGACCAGGGTCTGCTCGCGGCTGTCCTGCGCCAGCAGGTGCAGCAGCAGGTCGCGCTTGCGGCTGCCATCGACCGGGTGCACGCGGTGGGTGATGGTTTCGGCCACGGTGTTCTTCGGCGTCACCTGGATCTGTTCCGGGTTGCGCATGAACTCCAGCGCGAGCTGGCGGATGTTGTCCTCGAAGGTGGCCGAGAACAGCAGGGTCTGGCGGTTCTGCTTCGGCAGCTTGGCGAGGATGCGCTTGATCGACGGCAGGAAGCCCATGTCGAGCATGCGGTCGGCTTCGTCCAGGATCAGCACTTCGATGCCCGACAGGTCGACGCTGCGACGCTCCAGGTGATCGATCAGGCGACCCGGGCAGGCGACCAGCAGGTCCACGCCACGGCGCAGGATGTCCAGCTGGTT
>PJTS01000293.1_pt1 | contig 39063 bp, 27 predicted proteins | sample 1512251 | NCBI WGS metagenome assembly PJTS01 (sample SAMN08177686, study PRJNA422409) | Soil metagenome, whole genome shotgun sequencing project. | isolation source: Soil (2) enriched on wood chips: alkali lignin treatment | place: USA: Madison | collected 2015-01-15 | reverse complement strand
TCGCTTTTCGTTGGAATTTGCTCCGTAGGTTACATACAGGAATATCAAATTTTGGCTAAAGATAACCATTGTCGTTAGCAATCCAAGTATGTCTGTTATTATATGTCTACTATTTGAACTGATTGTCATCAGCTGAATATGCTGCAATTACCGCATTTAAAGCGTTTGTCACTATGATGGGCTCCCATATGTTTTTTCTAAATAGGCTTTGAAGTTGTCCAAAATGGCTTGCCATCCTTGCCGTTGCATCTCAACAGGGTTTTCGAATTCAGCATCAAAAATAACGGTAATCTCGGTCGTGGATTTTTTCGAGTTGAAATTTATGGTAACCTTACGGCCATCGGGCATCGTATAGGCTATTTTTTTGAACGGTTCGAGTGCCGTATAGGTTCCTATAAAGTCAAAACCCATGGAGCCATCTTTTGCCTCCATACGATTCTTGAATTTTCCTCCGATGCGTAAATCGTTGATTGCACCTGTACAGTGCCAATCATCGGAAGCTTGATTCCATTGCATAATATCTTCTGCTGAGGTATAGGCGTTCCAGATGATCTCCACACGCACATCAATATGCGCTTGTATTTTTATCTGCTCCATATTATGTTACTGATTTTTTCTAAAGTATTTACAGTTTCCCTATTAATAACAGGAAAATTTACCTTTTGTTATGTCCCCTGTAAGATAATCATTAATATGCTTCTAAAAAAGATCATTAAGGATATTAGCTTGATGTGTTGTTCTTGGGAATAGACAATTTTGCGTTAAAAGGGAGGGGATCCGTTGGCTTTTTGTTAACTTTATGAATGTGAATCCTTAAACCCATTTATTATGTCTCCAAAATTCCTTATTGTATTCTTTTTATTGATTACTTCGAACAGGATCTTCGCACAGAAATATCGTACCCTAGCAGATATCAGTTATTGTAAAAATACCGATACCGACGCGTATAAAAAGGAACGATGTAAGCTGGATCTTTATATTCCTACTGACCGAAAAGATTTTTCCACGATCGTCTGGTTTCATGGTGGCGGACTGGAAGGGGGAAATAAATTTATTCCATTGGAGCTTAAAGAGAAGGGTGTGGCTGTGGTCGCTGTCAATTACAGGTTGAGCCCTAAGGAGAAAGCGCCAGGTTATATTGAAGATGCTGCAGCGGCTGTTGCCTGGGCGTTCGCTCATATTGCTTCCTATGGTGGTGATCCGGCAAAGATTTATGTGTCAGGACACTCTGCTGGAGGATACCTAGCGTTAATGGTGGGACTGGATAGCAGCTATCTACACAAATACGGAGTCGATGCGAATCGGATAAAAGGCCTCGCACCGATCAGTGGTCAGACCAATACGCATTACACCATTAAAAAGGAACGTGGACAATCTATGATCATCCCACAGATTGATCAGTATGCGCCTATAGCCTTTGCACGAAAGGATGCGCCACCTATTGTATTGATCACAGGTGATGCGCGATTGGAGCTGCCCGCACGATATGAAGAGAATGCGCATCTCGCAGCAATATTAAAGCAGGTCGGTCATGCAAAAACCTCTTTATACCAATTACAGGGCTTTGATCATGGAGCCGTCTATGCACCGGGTTGCTTGCTGCTACTGAATTGGATCAAGGAGCTGGAAAAATAAAACTAGGCCTTACAAAGTTAACACAATAGTGCTAAGCCATTGATTGATTGATTGATTGATTGATTGATTGATTGATTGATTGATTGATTGATTGATTTTCCCGTCAGAAATTTTATAAAATAAAATAAAAATATTACAACAGCTGTTTCGGAAATAGTAACGATCTTTATCCTGTAATAGCTACATACAGGGTTATTTCCTGTAAATAAGGTATTATAGCATAAATAAAATAAATTTGAATTCCTATGTGGGCAAAAGTCAACATCTTGTTGGTCATCTGTATTTTGGGGCTATTTTTAGCACCAAGTCTGGGTTTTGCCTGCCATTCAGTCCCCGAAAAACCGAAGCAGGAGAAGAAATCCTGTTGTGCAGACAAAGGTCAGGATGTAAAGGATAGCGAGCAAGGTCAAGATCCAAAACATACGGACAAAGCGCAAGATGTAAAGGATACTGACACGAAAGATTGCTGTAAAGATAAAAAACAGGATTCTGGAGCTTCAAATGATCACGGCGATGACTGTGGTAAACACTGTGCCGAAAAATCATGTCGTACTTCGATGCAATGTAATCCGATGATCTCTTTTTATGAAGTGGATCTTATTTTACCATCGGACACAGATCAGCTCAAATTGTATACCCTGTACAAGCAACCTTTTTGCTCGGATGCTTATTTTTCGATCTGGCAGCCTCCCAAAATAGCCTAATTATCGATGGTAGCCCATGCTACGTCTTTTTGGATCGCCTTCCGCGGCCCAAAACCCTCTTAATGTATTAGTTGAAAACGCCCATGGGATCTTATGATCCGGTGACGGTCTACAGCTTTTAGCTATGATTAGCTTGCTGCTGATGGGGTTCTCATAGTTATTTATCAGAAATTTATTCGTTATCAGGTACTCTTATTTGAAAAGCATAAATACGAATCAAATTTTTGGAGGATATCCTATCGTTATTAAAATATAAACCGAGTGTAACGAGTTCATTGAGACCAATGAAAACAAACATTATCAATAAAAATTTACAGATGAAATATCCTGTTGGAAAAATACAAACACTTATGAAAATAGAAGGGATATTCCATATGGCCATTAAAAAAAATATTTACAGATGAAAACCATTTCAATAATTGGCTTAGTAACCCTAGTATTACTGACCAATAACACGATACAGGCACAGATCAAAAACGCGAAAACAGCAACGGTAAAAGTCTTCGGAAATACCTCGGCCGCAAAAACTGTCATCGAGCAGGAGGGCAAGGCCGGAAAGACCGCCCTGGTAGACTGGAATCAGGAAACTAAAATTGCGACGATCACCTATGATGCTTCAAAAACAAATGAAGATGAGGTTTTAAAACGTATTGCCTTGGCAGGATTTGACAGTGAGAAGTTTCTGGCACCGGACGACGCTTATGCCAAGTTGCCCAAAGCAGATCAATACACAAGAACATTAAAACCTGTATCAAAATCGCAGACTGCAACAACTACAGAACCTAGTGGACAACATCAGTCGGGGCAAACAGATCATTCAGCTCACCAAAATGCTACAGCAGCGGCTGCGGTAACCGGAAAAGTAACACAATTGACAAATGTGGTCGATCAATACTTTGCTTTAAAAGATGCGCTGGTCAGGACGGATGCACAGGCAGCAGCGACCAAGGCTGCGGCATTGCAGGAAGCGATCAAGGCCGTGGATATGAATAAGCTTGCATCCGCTGAACATACTGTCTGGATGAAGGTGATGAACAATTTGACTACTGATGCTACAACCATTGCGAAGAGCAAGGATGTGACCAAACAACGTGTTGCATTTGCCTCACTTTCGACGAAGCTCTATGAACTGGCCAAAGTGAGTTCTTTCGGGAGTCCTGTCTACTATCAACATTGTCCAATGTTTAACGAAGGGAAAGGTGCAAATTGGTTGAGCAAGGAAAAGGCCGTTAAAAATCCATTCTACGGATCGCAAATGATTACTTGTGGAAGTACCGTTGAAACGCTTAACTAATAGCTGACACCATGAAATATCTAGTTGCTATTATAGCGGTGTTTGTCCTCACATTGACGGCATGCACCAATCCGCAAAGCAAATCGAAAACAGCACTTACGAGTCAAGAAAAAGATACAACGATGCAGGTAACAGCTGCTGCAAAGCAGTACAAAAAAGGGGATCTCGTACCTACTGAAGAGGTATGTATGGTCAACGATGCTTTTATGGCCAAGAAACAACTGCTGGTCAAACATGAGGGCAGGGCTTATTATGGCTGCTGTGAAATGTGTAAGGAACGAATTCCTAAAGAAGCCGCTGTTCGTGTTGCTATTGATCCCTTGTCCAAGAAAGAGGTTGATAAGGCCAATGCAGCTATTGCCATAACGGGTGATCATGGGGAAGTTTCTTACTTTGAAAACGAAGAAAATTATCGGAAATACGTTGAAAATATAAACCAATAAATAGACTTAAAATGAAAAGAATAATACTGATTGTAGTTGCAGCAATGACACTTGCTGCCTGCAACAACTCAAAACCGAATCATACGCATGCCGCACATACGGCGAAGGAAGATGAGGAGACAAGCGCTGCTACGGATAAAACGAAAGCAGATACAGCTGGGGTAGCCGATACAACAGCAAAAGCGGTGGCTACTGAAACTGCTGCTAAGACAAAGACGGATGCTGCAGTCGCAAAGGATAGATCTTTTGAGGAGGTGTACAGTGCTTACTTTGAATTAAAAGATGCGCTGGCAAGAGATAATGGGCAGACCGCACAGCAGGCTGCAAAAAAAATGGAGTCTGCGGTTGCAAAGATTGACGCAGCCAAGCTGGAAACTGCTGGCGCTGCTGCTTGGAAACAGTATCAACGGAAATTGGCCTTTGATACGGAACATATCGCCGGGATTGATGAAAATGGACATCAACGTGAGCACTTTGTGACGCTATCCAAAAATATGTACGCATTGCTAAAAGTAGTAAAGCCTGATGCTCCGGTCTATTATCAACACTGTCCAATGTATAATGAGGGTAAAGGCGCGCATTGGTTGAGCAAACAAAAGGCAATTGACAATCCTTATTTGGGCAAATCAATGCCGACCTGTGGATCTACTGTAGAAACAATTCAATAGCGTGATGGAGAAATTGTTTGAAGGGTTTCCCAGCTTGCACCCCTTGGTGGTTCATTTCCCTATAGTGCTGCTGCTTTTAGCTTTGCTCAGTCAGGTGGTGGCTGTAAGCTATAGTCGATATCGGCAGGAGTTAAATATAGTGACGTTTGTCCTATTACTTTTGGGAACAATAGGGGCTTTTACAGCAATCCAGACAGCATCCCATATTTCGGGAGATGCGGATGAAGAAGCCTTTGCCGTGTTTGATACCCACCAACGTTATGCCTGGATCAGCTTCTGGCTGGCGGGGATAACCACAGTGGTACGCTTCGTGGCATTGCGATGGAGTAAGGTCATCTGGACAAACTATTTGATCGTGATTTTGTTGATAAGTTTGTCTGTGACACTATTTATCACGGGACACCATGGCGCACGGCTGGTCTATCAGTATGGTGTGGGACCTAAAAGTAATGGAGTTTTAATTAAGTAATCGCATGAAAATGAGTAATAAGAGAAATATATTAATAATTGTTTTACTATTGATGACACAGGCTGCTGTGTTTGCACAGAAGGTGGTGCGTCACGAACTGTATGTTCGGGACACCATTGTGAATTATGCAGGCAAAGCAAAACGGGCTATTTCCGTAAATGGGCAGATCCCTATGCCGACCTTGACATTTACCGAGGGAGATACTGCGGAAATTGTGGTTCACAACGAGTTGAAAGAAAGTACATCGCTGCACTGGCATGGTATCTTTTTGCCAAACAAAGAGGATGGTGTACCGCATCTAACGCAGGAGCCGATTAAGCCGAACTCAACTTATACCTATCGTTTCCCGATTATTCAACACGGAACGCACTGGTATCATTCGCATTCGGGCTTGCAGGAACAGATCGGCATGTATGGTAGCCTTATTTTGAACAAACGTGCGGATGACAAGACTTTTCGCAAAGGAATAGATGATTTACCGACTATTCCATTAATCATAAGTGAATGGACAAATTATAATCCAGATAATATCCAGCGGATGCTCCATACAGGAAATGACTGGGCAGCTATTAAAAAAGGGGCTACCCAATCTTACGCGGAGGCGATCAAAGAGGGTAAGTTTGGAACGAAAATTACCAATGAATGGAAGCGTCAGCTCGCTATGGATGTCAGTGATGTGTACTACGACAAGATCCTGCTGAATGGTGCCCATTCTACGGATCTAAAGGAAGTAGATGGAAAGAAATTGAAAGCGGGAGACAAGGTACGTTTGCGGATTTCCAATGGTGGTGCCTCATCTTATTTTTGGTTGCGCTATGCGGGTGGGAAAATTACCGTAGTTGCAAACGACGGGAATGATGTGGTACCTGTGGAGGTGGACAGACTGATGATCGCAGTATCAGAGACCTACGATGTGGTCGTGACGATCCCGAATGAAGGGACGTCCTACGAGTTTATGGCGACAACGGAGGATCGGACCCAATCGGCAAGTTATTTTGTGGGTAATGGCATTAAGCAATTGATTTCACCACTCCCTCGTCTCAAATATTTTGAGGGAATGAAGATGATGAATGACATGATGAAGATGGATGGTAATCTAAACGATATGGGTATGAATATGAGCCTGAATCAGATGGATATGAATGTAGTCATGTATTCTGAAATTACCGGAGATGGAAAGAAAAAGGAAGATCACAGCAAGCATAGTGGTATGGATCATGGGAAGATGAAGGCGGATGAGGACCCAAATCGTTACAATGCGAATGCACTGGGGGATATTGTCACATTGAATTATGCAATGCTGGAATCTCCCCATGAGACCGAATTGCCGAAGAACGCTCCTGTGCGGGATCTTAAATTTACCCTTACAGGAAATATGAGCCGTTATGTGTGGAGCATGGATAATAAAATTCTTTCAGAAACGGATAAGATTCCGGTGAAGAAAGGGGAAGTACTGCGGATTACCATCTACAATAATTCCATGATGCGCCACCCGATCCATTTGCATGGTTTTGACTTTAGATTACTGAATGGCAAAGGTGCAAAAGCTCCATTGAAAAATGTGGTCGATATCATGCCAATGGAAACAGATACCATAGAATTTTTGGCAAATGAAGAAGGTGATTGGTTTTTTCACTGCCATATCTTATACCATATGATGGCCGGAATGAACCGGGTATTTGCTGTGGATGACTATAAAAATCCCTATTTACCGGATAAAGCCAAAGCATATAAGGAGCTGCAACATGAAAGCAATATGACGCATTTTATGGCGCAGAATGACTTTGCAACTAATGGAAATGATGGTCAGGCAATGTTCCAAAATGCACGCTGGCAACTGGGATCGGAATGGCGATTGGGGTACAACGATATGCATGGTTATGAGGTGGAGACACACTTGGGACGTTTTTTTGGAAAGATGCAGTGGTTTATGCCTTTTGTAGGTTTTGATTACCGTTACCGTCGAATGGGCGACGATGAACATGAAAAGAATATCTTCGGTCAGGCAAATAAAAAAGATAGTCGCAAAGCGGTGAGTCTGGGTTTTATGTATACACTGCCGATGCTGGTGAATTTTCAAGCTGAAGTGTACCATGATGGTATTGTCCGATTGCAGATGATGCGTGAGGATATCCCGATTTCACGAAGAATACGTGGCGATTTTATGGTCAACTCGGATCTTGAATATATGGCCGGACTGAATTATATCATCACGAAGAATATGGCCTTCAGAACACATTACGATAGTGATATGGGCTTTGGTGTGGGCTTATCGTTGAATTATTAAAAGGCTTATTAAAGCAGAAAAAACAGGGTATCTCATCATGAGATACCCTGTTTTTTTATTAGATTCTCGATTACATGTCTATTTCAATAAACCCTTTGGAAATTTTAATACGCCTTCTATTATGTTTGTTTCTCTCAAAAAGACTTCTCCAATATAATTCATCTTAATATATAAATTATAATGTTGGTGTTGTTTAGGATAAACTTTTACAAGAGATGCATCTAAACCAATTTAATCAAAGAACCCTCGTGACAGATCCTATGTTATGAAATTGTTATCAAAGCACAATAGTAATTGCTTTTATGTAAGTTTGAAATGATCTTGATAGGTTTTAGATGAATGTAACTTGTATGAAGCTTTTCCTTTTACATGGGCTTTTGGCTCTTGCTCTTTTCAGTAGCTGTAACGATAAAGAAGAGCTGGCTGTCAAAAGCGGCAATCGTGCGATTTTAGTTTATATGGGGGCCAATAACAATCTGGTCTCGGACGCCTACAATAGTATCAATGCAATGGAAGAGGGGCTAAGCGGTTTGGATGCTGATATCTATGTCTATGCGACATTGGCAGGAACGGCGCCTAAAATCTATAAAATTGTTGCGGATCAAGGGCCTGATATAAAGAGCCAGGTAATTAAATCTTATGAGCCTCATAATTCAGCAAACCCTGCTGTTATGAAGGAAATTCTGGGGACGATGCAAGGCTATGTTGCTGATAGGACTACAGGACTTATATTATGGTCCCATGCGACGAACTGGTTGCCTGATGCACCGGTTAAATTAATGTCTTTTAATAATGATAAAGGACGTAAGACTGACCTGAAAGATCTGGAGTCGATCTTACCTACTGGTCTTGATTTTTTAATGTTTGATGCCTGCTCAATGGGCAGTGTAGAAGTGCTCTATCAACTACGGGATAAAGCTCGATATACCATAGCTTCTCCGACCGAAGTGCTATCTACGAGTATGCCTTATCAACAGGTTTTAAAACACTTGCTCAATCCAGACCTTGAAAGCGGGGTAAAGTCTGCTGCAGCATCGTATTTTACATTTTATGATCAGCTATCGGGCCAATATCGCTCGGCGACCATCGCTGTCATCAATAATAGCCATTGGACTGAGCTTGCAGGCGAAATGAAAAAAACATTGATCCAACACCCACTTGGTACCATCTATCGAGAGTGGCTACAGCGATTGGATCTTGATGAAAAATCACTATCGGCAGGGTTTGACTTCCTTGATTTTACCCATCAAAATATAGCTTCTTCGGCAACAGCAGACATTGATCGTGTTGTTGCTAAACTGGTCATTTATAAAGCACATACACCTACATTTTTAGGGAAACCGATCTTAAAGTTTTCAGGCCTATCCTGTTACGTCCCAGACGATCGCAATAAATGGGTGCATCCTTACTATAAGTCCCTACAATGGGCGAAGGATAGTGGTTTTGATTCCTTTGTTAAGGAATAACGACAGGGGATAAATAATATCGTCCAGACTCTTATAATCTCAGGCTTATCCCAATAGCGTATTTTCTATTTTTACCCCCCCCCCGGTATTGATTTTTATAAAATTTGTTCTTCGAGCTTTTATGTTGTAGTCTATTGTTAATGTTAAGTTATCAATAGGTCGTATTTCTTTATATTATTAACATAAACTTGTTTTTGTATTAACTCTATTTATATTTCTAATGGTTTATTTTACAGCTGTCCATTATAATATATTGCTAGCGGAGTGTTGATTACTGTTTATGAATTTAAAGCAGTAGCGATTGCTCCAAAATGCTAGCATTAACCCTCATAAATAAAAGTCAATTTTTAACATAATCAAGTAAATAATGAAAATTAGAAATTTACATGTTGCATCGATTGCTGCGCTCTTTCTATTAGCCACAGCCTGTAAAAAGGATAACACCATTGTGCCGGAAATTGTTAAGGACAATCGTATTGCGGCCCAATTTTCCGCATCCATTGATGGCGATATCCAAACGAAGGCTGCGGAAAGTAAGTGGGATGCCAATGATGCGATCGGCGTTTTTATGAAGACGGGAGATGGACTGACAAATGTACTGTCCGCAAACAAAAATTACAATACAACAGGGGATGGTGCATTTAAAGCTGCAGCCACAGACCAGACACTTTTCTACCCCGAGAACGGGAGTACAGTAGATTTTGTTGCCTATTATCCATTCAAACAACAACTGGTCAATAATAGCTATCCTGTAGACATCGAAAACCAAAGTAATCAGGCTGCAATTGATCTGATGTATTCGACCAATGCGGTTGGTCTGAGCAAAACAACCACATCTGCTAATTTAATTTTCGCCCATCAGCTAGCTAAAGTTCAGATTACGATTAAGAACGGAGCGGGTGTGCCAGATCTGAATAACCTGACGACTAGTATCGTTGGTGTAAAATCGAAAGCCGATTTTGATCTATCTGCAGGTGTCATCAATGTTCAGAACCCAACAGCTACAATTTTGACTAAGACGAGTATTGCTGCTGGTACGGCTGTTTCAGAAGCAATATTGATCCCTACGACCGATGAGACCAATACCAAAGTTGTCTTTGCCATTGGTACAAAAACATTCACCTGGACTCTACCTGCGGGTACAAAATTCGAGAAGGGTAAAAAATATAGTTATGAAATAGAGCTTAAGGGGTCAGGTAGTACAGCTACAGCGGTGGCGCTAAATGCAACGATTACCAATTGGAATACGGTTCCATCCGGAAGTTATAGCCTTGACCAGGAAACGGAGGTCAATCCGCCGGTAAGATATGGTTACATGGAAACTCCGCTTGTAAAAACCGACGATAATATCATGTATGTGGCACATCCCTACCCTGGCAAATCTGGTGTACGTAACTATGCCATGTTATACGATAAGAGGTATAAAATGGCATATTGGGTTGCCTATCCAATGCATACCTCATACATCGGTGGTTCGGGACGTTCTGATGCATGGGCTTTTGATCCGTCGATCGCTGCAAGCTTTCAGGTTGATCTGAGCAGCTCCTTTGGCAACGGCTACGACCGTGGTCATCAGATTCCCAGCGGAGACCGCACAGCGAGTAGAGACCTTAATGCGACCACCTTCTATTACTCCAATATGACGGCCCAGATTTCATCGATGAATCAGGGAATCTGGAACAACCTGGAACAGCAAGTACGGGTTTGGACCGCGCAATGTGACACGCTTTATGTGGTGACCGGAGCAGCGATTACCTCTGCAAACGATCAAAATATCACTTATTTAAAAGGGTCAGCCATTCCTAAATATTATTATAAGGCTCTTGCGATGAAAAAAGGCAATAATTATTACACGATCGGATTTCGCATCAATAACCAGATTATTCCATCGACCAGCAACTATAACAGCTATCGCGTCAATGTAAGTGATTTGGAAAAAGAGACCGGGTTTACATTCTTTCCCCAATTGGCCGGACACCTAAAAGAAACAATTGACACTAACATCTGGAAATAAATAAGAAAAATAATAACGACATGAAAAATAAAAAAATTCTATCTGCAGCAGCTGTTATGCTGTTTGTTCTGTTCGGCTCGTGTAAAAAAGAAGGGTCGACGGGGACCGGAACTGAAATCGCTACAGGTATCAAATTTGCATCATCAATCAATGGTCAGATCAAAACCAAGGCCGTCAACGACGTTTGGGAAACAAATGATGCAATCGGTGTTTTTATGAAAACCGGTAATGGATTTAGCAATGTGCTCGCTGCCAACAAAAAATACAATACGGCAGGAGACGGGCAATTTGCAGCTTCTTCGTCCGATCAGACGCTATATTACCCTGAAAATGGGAGCAATGTAGATTTTATTGCCTACTATCCTTTTAGACAGAATCTTGCAAATACGATTTATTCCGTCGATGTCAACAATCAAAGTAATCAGAGTGCAATAGATCTATTATATGCAAACAACGCTACAGGTCTAAATAAAACAAGTACAGCCGCTAACTTAAACTTTATCCACCAACTGGCTAAAATCGAGTTCACCATTAAAGCAGGTGCTGGTATTACTGATTTGACAGGTTTAAGCGCGACTATTGCTGGTTTAAATACAAAAGCCAATTTTGATCTTGCCACAGGCACGTTGGGAACACAGACCGAGGTAGGTGACATTGTTGCAAAAACCGGTACCGTCAATAATGCTTTAATTTCTGAAGCGATTGTTTTGCCGGTTGAAGATGCTTCAGGTAAAGTAGTGACCTTTAGGTTGGCTACCGGTATTTTCAAATTAACACTGCCAACCGGTACAAAATTTGAGCAGGGAAAAAAATATACCTATGCGATCGAACTGAAAAATGATGGAACAGCAACACCTCAGGCTGTTGCGTTGACCGCGACGATTACTGACTGGAATAATGTCCCATCTGGTTCTTATACAGTTGGTCAGGACGATGAAGTCAATCCGCCAGCAGGTGAGGATAAAGTGCTTGTTACTGAAACTTTTGGTACAGGAACTATATCAAGTACAGCGCGGCCAAAAATAGCGACATACAGCAACTTTGATAACAAGACCCTAAGTTTTACAGATAGCTATGGTACAGCAGACTTACGTACAATTTCTACCTATGGCGAGGGGGCAAATGCACATGTCTGGTTACCGGCCAATAAAGATGCTTCACTCATGATTGCTGGAATTGCTGTTTCGGGCTATACGAAATTGAAGATTAAATTTGATGCTGCTGCAAATATCACTGGAACCAATACCGGCAATTTGAATATCATGAAAGTAAAAGTTAATGGCGTTGAATACGGAGTTACAGATCAGCCGATAGTGGGATCCACTGATGGAAATAAATTTTACACATTGGAAGTTTTGGGCAATGTTCCTGCCATAGCTATCAATACGGTTGAGTTTTATGGAGCAGCCAGCGTTAATAGTTTGGGTTTACGTTTGGATAACATTGTCATTACTGGTTCAAATAAATAAGAAGAGCTGTTAAGTAAAATATTTAGGGACAATTGCACAGTGTGACCGTATTTACTTATGACTCCATATGTGGAGATAGTTCTCATATTTTTTTAGATTTATAATAATTTAGATATCTGACACCTCCAAAGTGTCAGATATTTTTTTGTTAATATTTGGGAGATGGAGTGCATGGTTACAGTTTTACGTGTTCTAATCGGTCTTTCGGGAATTCCTGTCTGAGTAGAACGCTCAAGGGAAAAAACTGATAACCTTAAAATATTTAGGTTTTTTTGACCTTTTGTTTTTTTTCCGGCAGCAGATGGGAAGGGAACTGATGTTTTTGTTCTGAAAATTGCTTAATTTTCAGAACCATTTGTGGTTGATGAATAATCACAAGGCGAGTGAATCTGATAGCTTCATCACAAAGAAGCCGCCGAAGGAAGCATGGATGCCTTAAAGAGAAAATCGACTAATGAATAAACTAATTTATACAGATGAAAGAAGTCTCTTTTTCAAAATATATTATATTGCTTGGCTTGACTTTCATGGGCTGTACAATGAGTTATGCTCAAAATACTGCTGCCTCAGCTTTACCCATTGGTACGGCTGGCGATAGTATTGTTGCACAATATCCTGGAGGTATAGACAAATTTGTAAAGTACATGGGGCAAAATATCCGTTATCCACTGGGGCCTCAATTGCGAGGGAAGCCAGCAGGAAGGGTGTATGTATCTTTTATTGTGGATACGACAGGTGCTATTATAAAACCCAAGGTCAAAAAAAGTGTAGACCATGAATATGATAAGGATATTTTACGGGTATTGGCTGAAAGCCCGCGATGGATACCGGGATCCATAAAGGGTAAAAAGGTTAATATCTCTTTTGATCTGCCAATCCGGTTTCATAATTTCCCTAATCCTATTCCAAAAAGTGCAAAAGATATAAAAAACACAAATGTGATCTTGCATGGAAATCTATTGCATGCTAAAGGTCAGCAAGATGCCATGCGTTATGTGTATACACCTTTTTTTGAGGTGGATGCACAATTTTCGAAAGCTCTTTTTGGCCCGAAGTACAATGAACCGCTTTTTATTGTCAATGATTTGGATACCGATCCAAAAGAATATAATAAAAGAGGTTTTACACGGACCCTTCAACTGCTCGGGCAAAGCGACAGTACAAAATTCAAATTTCAGCTGAATGATAGGGAGCTGTCTTATAGCCAATGGCGAAAATATCTAACTATAGATAGTGTTGCAATGCTGTCTATCTATAGTTTGTCTCAGGTTCCGGAGCGAAAAGAAGATACCATTTGGGGAATTGTAAGCCTGCTGACGGAGCCCATACTTGACCAAAAGAGGAAAGCAATGATAAAAGCATCTGCTGATAAGGCGACATTTAGTAATATTCTGGGGCAATATCGAATCGGAAAAACGGTCTTACCTGCGGAACTAATTTACATAGATAACTATTATTATAATACGAAGGCAATCTTTGATTTCTTAGATATGTCGGTCATTGACCGGGTTAGAATAACAAAGGCAGAGCAGATAAAAGGATATTTTCAAGATGATAGGAAGAAGGGGTATATGGAATTGTATACCAAAAATTATCGTGTAGGCCAAGAAAAAGTATATCGGGAAAAATTGGAGGAGATATTGGCTTCCTGTCGAAAAGCGGGTCAGGATACAGGAGAATATACTGTATTTCTGAATAACCAATTAATCAATCTGCAAATACTTGATACGATAGATAGGACGCGAATTCAACAGGTTCATATTATTTCGAAGGAGACTGCGAAGACATTTTTCGGTAAGAACGAGCAAAAGCCGATCATTTATGTCATCGTTGACTACTCGACACAAAAGAGCTAAACAAAAAGCGCCAGAAATTGTTAGTTTCTGGCGCTTTCTTTATGTTGTTCCGGTTCTTTAAACCGAGCGGGTTTTGATGGTTTAAATCATCCATTTAAATAGACTTGCTCCCCAAGAGAATCCTGCCCCAAAAGCAGTAAGCATCACTAAGTCTCCAGTATTCAGTTTTTTAATATTCTGCCAGATACACAAAGGGATTGTCGCTGCTATGGTATTACCTAGATATTCGATATTACTAAGTGCTCTATCTTCAGGAATATTGAGACTACGACCAACCGCATCGATGATACGTTGGTTGGCTTGATGTGGAATTAACCAGTTGATATCTTCAATTTTTAAGTTGTTGCGCTGTAAAACAGTATTGCAGGCATCACTCATCGATTGAACAGCATGTTTGAAGACTGTTTTGCCATCTTGTTTGAGAAAACGGTTGTCATTTACGGGTAGGTTGCTGTCGATCGGGTAGAGGGAACCACCGGCTTCGATCTTCAAAAATTCACGTCCAGCACCATTGCTACGCAGGTAGGCATCCATAACACCACCCTCAATTGAAGGTTCAAGCCAAATTACGCCAGCGCCATCTCCGAATAGAATATTAGTAGAACGGTCTTTTAGATCGACATAAGTACTGATGTTATCTGCGCCGACAACAAGCACATTTTTGTAACGTTGTGTCTCCACGAGCGACGAAGCCATATCCAACGCATAAAGGAAACCTGAACAAGCGGCATTGACATCAAATGCCCATACATTGGTCAGCCCCAATTTTTCGAGAATAATATTGGCCGTTGCTGGCATAGGCATATCTGGTGTAGATGTTGCTACGATAAGCGCATCTACATCCCGCAAATCTTTATTATATTGTTTTGCTAGATCCTGAATGGCTTTGACGGCCATGTCCGATGTGGCAAGATTTTCATCCAATATCCTTCGCTCCTTAATTCCCGTACGTTTGATAATCCATTCATCGGAGGTCTCGCAAAACTGCTCTAAATCGGTATTGGATCTTCTGTTTGGTGGGATATATCCACCAACCCCAGTTATTGCTGCATACGGCCTGCTCGGTATTCTTTCAGTCATAAAATAATGTACTCTTTTCTCTCTTTTTCTACAGCCAAATCTTACAAATTAGTCAAGTTGTGATTTTGCGCCGTAAAACTACGGTTAATTTGTACAACTAAAGGCTGAAAAGATAGGTTTTTGACAAAATAATTACGTTTTTGAATAAAATTAACCGTTTTTAACTTTTATCCTATACTATTCTTTTAATCGGTCTTGATCAGGCGAAATTATATGCTGCTGGTGGTGTATTTGTCGAAATTTTAATCTTTTTAATCTTTTCGAAAGGTCAAAACGGTCTAGCAATTTTTAGCGTATTAGCGCACTTATCCAGAAATCCGAGCAAGTTTGAGCAGCTCCGCCAAGCCCCTGATTCCCTCTTCGATCAGCTCTTCGGAAATGGATCCATAACCTAGACGCAAGCCACCGTAACTATCGTCTTTATGATAGTTGTCGGGATGGGGAATATGAATTGATTTTTCTTTCAGCTTTTTGAAGAGCAATGTCCAGTCTACCTGATGTTTGAACGCCAGCCAGACGGCTAGTCCACCTTGCGGACAATGGTAACTTACATGGTCTGATAAATGGAGATCCAGTTGCTTGACCATAAAGTCACGCTTGCCTCGGTAATAGTTGGTTGCTTTGCGGATATGTCTTCTTACGGTGCCGTCCTGAATAAGTTCCAAAACAGCCTGCTCCATGATATTATCGCCTTGTATATCGATGAGGTAACGTAGTTGAGCAATAGCTTGCAATAAATGTTCATTTTTGCTGACAAGATAGCCTATACGAAGTGCAGGGGCTACGACTTTGCTCAATGTTCCGATGTATATCGAATGTTGCAATTCAGCAGCCGAGGCCAGCGGGTGGTATGGTGTGTGATCGAAATGAAATTCGTAATCGTAATCGTCCTCGATAATTGTGAATCCATATACATTGGATAATTGAATCAGCTTCGACCTACGGGCGGGGCTTAACGTAGCTGTTGTCGGATATTGTCGATGCGGTGTAAGGTATACAGCTTTGCTATTTTTTTTATCCTTTAGATGGGGGATCATTTCTTCGACAATGATCCCCTCTGTATCAACAGGGATCTGTATAAGTTTTGCTCCGGTATGCTCGAATATCTTCCAGGCAGCGTGATAGCCAGGAGACTCTACAAAAATATAGTCGTCCTTCTCCAGTAGACATTGTGCAATAAGATACATGGCCATTTGGCTCCCTCTACTGATACATAGATTGTCCAGGGTAATATTCATATTGCGTTCCTGGTTGAGCATGTCGGCTATGGCTTGCCTAAAATCAATATGTCCCCTTGGGTCGGCGTAGCCCATCATCTTCCATCGGGCACTCCGTTTGAAAATCTGTCGATAAGCGCGTCCGAGCTGGTCGATCGGAGCAATCTTACTGTCAGGATTACCATCATCGAAAATAATGCGCAATGGTGCCTGAAGAGTGGATAGGGGGGGGCTTTTGGTGGAACTTTCAGCTTTGGAAAGCAAAGACGGCAGCTGTTGGGCCACAAAAATCCCACGCCGCTGTTGACTAACGACCCATCCTTCACTTAGGAGCTGTTGGATAGCTTCAACAACCGTATTACGGTTTAGCTTCAACTGTGTAGCGAGGGCCCTGCTGCTCGGTAAGGCTGTGCCACGAGCTAGTCTGCCCGACTGTATATCAGCGGCAATACTATCTGCCAGTTGTAAATATATCGCCTTGGTGGAAGATCGGTCTATCTCCATCGTCAAATTCCAGGGTCTGAGCATGGGTCAATTTTATTCGGTAATTCACCCAAAGATACAATTGTTCTTTTGGATTGAAACCCTTTACGATGATTCGATCGCACTTGTTGTTCGGGTATTGGGTTTGAGATGAGCTGTTTACTTCTGGTGGTAGTAACTGGACTATTTGCTTTAAATTGATCCTGGACTACCTACAAGGAAAGATTTAATCTGATTTTTGGGTTTAACTAAATCTTGACCATTTGATGAAACCATTTCCTGTATTTGAAAAATTGGATATCCAGATTGAACGTGCGGCTGGCTGTTTCGTATATGACCACCAGCAAGAGGCCTATTTGGATATGTATGGCGGACATGCTGTTGTCGCTGTGGGGCATACACATCCGCATGTTGTCGATAGTACCTTGCAACAGTTGGGCAAGATTGGCTTCTATTCGAATACGATATACAATGACTTGCAGCATCAACTTGCACATCAATTGGGCCTGATGAGCGGATACACCGATTATGCGGTGTTTTTTTCGAATTCTGGTGCCGAAGCAAATGAAAATGCCTTGAAACTAGCCTCGTTTTTTACAGGGAGAAAAAAGGTCTTATCCTTATCTAATGCCTTTCATGGCAGAACCTCTGGTGCCGTATCAGCGACTGATAACACGAGCCTACGTGCCGTTGTAAATGATAATAGTCCTTATTTTTTTAGCCCCTTCAATGAGTTGTCCAGTTTGAGAAAACAATTGGAAACCGAGGCATATTGCGCAGTGATTATAGAACCGATTCAGGGGGTAGGCGGAATTCAGGTCGCCACAGATGAATTTCTACAGGAAGTCAGAGCGATCTGTACAAAAACAGGCACCTTGCTTATTCTAGATGAAATCCAATCGGGGTATGGCCGTACCGGAAAGTTCTTCGCACACCAGTATGCCGGAATAAAGGGGGATCTAGTTACTGTAGCGAAGGGAATAGCCAACGGTTTCCCTATGGCTGCGACTATTATTTCTCCTGCTGTCAATCCACTCATGGGGCAATTGGGGACGACCTTTGGCGGTAATCATCTGGCCTGCGCCACTGCAATAGCGGTATTGGAGGTTCTCCGGGATGAAAAGCTGATTGATAATGCGGCGCAAGTAGGTGGTTTTTTAATAAGTGAATTGAAGGATATCGCTGCTGTGGCTGAGGTGAGGGGTAAAGGCTTGATGATTGGTGTAGAGTTTGATGCCGATATACAACAACTGCGACAGGAGTTGCTATTTGACGAGAAGATCTTTACTGGATATGCCGGTGCTTATACATTAAGGCTACTGCCACCGTTAAGCTTTACAATGGAGCATGCACAGATTTTTTTAAGGAGCTTAAAGAAATTGCTTAAAAAAAAATAGCCGTTATTTCCAAAACCGTTCTTATCACATGGGATAGCTAGTGAAGAACTGTATACTGCAGCCTTTTATGCAAATAAAGGAAATTGCCTATCAGTTGTAATTCGTGAAGAACTGCATGTCGCTTTCCGGGGCGGTATTCTATTAATGAACCGTGTCTGAGGGGATATTCTTTTGAATGGGTGAGTTTAGCTTTTTTCTTGTATTAATGACGTCAAAAAAGTAATTTCACAACAGATACTTTAATTAGATAGATACACGGAAGCAGATGTCGACAATTACAAAGGGTTTACCAACAGCCGGATTAATTAGTATAGCGGATAACAAAATATTACTGGCCTATAGCAATAATAAAAAAGCTTGGTACCTGCCGGGTGGTAAAATAGATGCAGGGGAGGATTCATTACAATCACTCCGACGCGAGATTTCAGAGGAATTGAACATAGACCTTGACCCACAAAAGATTTCGTACTATTGCCATATTACTGCTCCAGCCTATGGTATGATCCCTGAGGTGATCATGGAACAGGATTGTTTTCTGTATCCACTTACGGAAACGATACAACCAAGTAACGAAATAGGAGAAGTGAAGTACTTCTCCCATGAAGATTATTTACGCGAACCTATTCAGGTTATCGGTGTGTTGCATGTTTTTGATAGGTTGAAAGCAGATGGCCTGATTTAAGTTAAAGGCCATAGCTATGCTTAAATACCATAGCCCTCATTGGCACAATTGATTGTTTTGGTATTTTGTATTGGATCTATCTTTCCAGTCTTGGTGTTCAATCGCCAAGCTTTGAGGGTCTTGTTGAAATATTCTTTGTCTTCCTCGACAACGCTGATAGCAACGATTTCGCTGTCAAATTTGTTGCCTACCCTACAGTTGCAAAGGCTAAGTTGTTCGTTGGCTTTGAGCTTACGAATATTGATTGTATCCAAGATCTTATATTTCACCTGGCCCTTTCCATTCTCCTTGTCATCAAGCAGTTCATTTAAAATACAGATCCCGTTTTTATCGCTGGTATAATATCCCGCTGCAAAGCGATAGTCACCACTTGCACTTTTGCTTGCGTCTATTACTGCACCTGATGCATGGGCATAGCTGGCCAATCCCGGAATTTCATTAATCTCCCGAAATATTTTTCCATATAATGGATTTTTCTGATTTTGAACGGTGTTAAAACTTGACCAACTGCAGATGGCCAACAATGCAAATAGTATACTTGTTAAATAACGCATAGCTTCGATTGATTTAAATACAGTATTAAAGATAATAAATATCATTACATTCTTAAATTACGATATTTATATTTTGTTCATCAACCTGTTAAGAGGGACTATTCATATTTGGAAAAATCTACGGCAAATATACAGCGATTGACTTGACTGCCATTCTGTGCCCCGGCATTGGGTTCGAATTCGGTCAGACTCCAGAGATAACCATAAGTTGCTTCATAATATAGGGATTCGGCACCATAGGGCCATCTGTAACGGACGGTGTTATCTGCGCCATCGCTGTAGCGTGCCAATCTTGCATTGGATCCGTAGGAATTGCTCGGAGATCCTGTGCAGGATAGCCATGTCCGGTTTCCTTTTCGGAATACACCTTGGATTCCATGGGCATGGTTATCAGTAAATAGGCTGTTTTTTGGTGTAACTGTAACAATACCTGAATTTTGGAGTTTACCATCCGCATCAATGGGAAAGCCAAAAACTTGGGGTACGATTGCGGCATCAGCACTGCCGGCATAGTATTGCCCTGTCCAAAATTGGGTTCCTTCATCATTGACTTGAATCGTTGAAAAGGGACTGGCATTATTGATCTTTTGATATCCTATTTGTGGTAATATATACCGATAGTTGAATGCATATAAATTGCCATTGGCATCTTTTCCGCATTTCTCGCTGGTATCATCACCCGTGCTTACTTCAATAATTTTATCAAGATCGAACACCCTGACGCCCAGATTTGTGCTACTCAGATATATTTTTCCTTTGAAGTAGGCGATTCCACCGGCATGTACTTTAAGTGGAGCATAAGTGCCATATTGTGTATGGCTTGTCGTTCCGCTAGGAATATCGGGTTGAACCAGAAGGATATGGCGGTAGGTCAGATAGGTACTCGAACTTGGGCTAATGTCGATCAGGGTAATGCGGGAACCTTTGTGCTCAGCATTATTCCGAGCATACCAGCTGACCAAAAGATAACGGACTCCATCTTTTGTGAATCCGGCAATACCCTGTGGCCGCCAGATGGCCGTGGTTTCATCATCACTATTCCACCGGATACCCCGAACCCGATTTTCTTCGGGAATATTGAAGCCATATACCTCGGTGTAAGCACTCCCACCAATGGCCTGACGGTTTTTGTTTACTTGGGAGGGATTTAGAAAACTGAATCCTGAATTGATATAGGTACTGGTATTGACATAATTGTTGACACTGACAGCTGCAGCAGTTGTGCTCGCTTTAAGTCTCGAAGCTGTTTCAGTTTCTATGGGCGCTGGAGCTATTTCATTTTTCTGACAGCTGACGCTCGCCACTGCAAGCATAAAAATCAATCCAAGTGTTTGTCTCTGAATCATCGTTGTAGGTTTATGTAATCGTATACAATCCCAATAGTAAATAGTTTGTATGCTAATTGCGAAACTAAATGATTCAACTATTATTTGGATAAACGTAATATTAAATCTGTATTATGTTTGTTGTCTTTTTGTTTATAGTCTTTATTTTATGGGTTTTAGTATTCCAACCTGCTGTAAATGAGTAGCCCCCTATCACTGATATTATCCCATTAAACAAGATCAATGATAGGGGGCTATATTTATCCAAAGCGCAACTTATTTTGCAGCCTCTGTTTTTTCTTTTTGGGATTCTTTGTATACTTTGCTATCCTCATCGTCCATGTCCATGTCGAGATCCTCCTCTTTGTATTTTCCCATTTTAAGTTGAAAATTATCAGCGGTACCAGTGATGCGCATCGGTATTCCGAAGATTCCAAATGGTGGCAGTCCAAGTCTGAACCCGAGATTCATCCGTCCATCAAGTGTAACCTGGCCTTCAAATCGTGGTCTGAATCCCATCATCTTCATTTTGGTACGTTGGATGGTCATGACATTGTTCTTGATATGCGATTTGATGACCACTTTTTTCACTTCACCGTCTTTCAATTTTTCTTTTGAGGTGGATTCGCTGATGCCATTCAATAATTTGAAACCTCTGAATTTAATCTGGTTCAATGTCAGGCTACCCTCACCGACTATGGAAGGCATGACAGGCTGCATATTGCCATTTAATAAACCGCCTAATTTATAATCCAGAGATACAAGGCCATGTGCGTTTTTGGCAGCAGTCACCATCTCTCTAAACATTGGTATTTCTTTATAGGCACGTTGAATATCAAAGCTGTCTGCTTTTACGGCGTAGTCGAATGCAGCTCTGCGGGGATTTATTGGTCTATAATTTCCATTCATAGCTGCTTTTAATCCCGCTAGTTCAAAAGTGGTATTGTTGAGCGCCAGTTTGCCTTCTTTGATCTGTAGATCTCCCTTGAAATCTCTGATGTTCATGTTGTTGTAAGAAACATTGTTGACCAAACCTAGCACCTGAACATCAAGATTTTTAGGCAAAAGGACCACACCTGTCTCAGAAGAAGAGGATGCTGCTGAAGGATTATCCGCGAAAACCATGAAATCATCAACGGTGATTTTTTTACTGTTGAGTGTGAACTGTCCTTGTAAAGCGGCGTTGCTATTTGTCAGATAATTGATGATATTATTCATGTAACCTTTTACGGAGATCGAATTTCTGCCGTAGTTGACCAGAAATCTGTCAAAGTTCATTTTCTCCTGATGGAAGCTAAAGTCACCACTTTTGATTGCAATAGGTTGAGGGAGTAGATCTGTCTGTACTTGGATCTTGCCGATGTTGATGCGTCCACTATTGTGGAGTCTGGCATAACGGCCGCTCGTCGCATCGCTCTGAAGACCTTTGAGGCTGAAATCTGTATGGATAAAACCATCAACGTTGGTTCCGTCCAAAGCAAAAAACTTATAGATAGGACCGAGGTTGAGTTTTCCTTTAGATTGAATGCTATAGTTGATGTTATTGAAATTGCGCAGATCTGCATTTAGGAAAAATGGTTCCCCCGCGAAGGTAAATGAAACGGGTAGTATCTTGACACTCAAATCACGTAAAGATCCCTTCTCGCTATTCACGAAGGCTTCAACATGTATATTTTCCATGGGAATAGGATACTCCTTGGATTTGATAAACCCGTCTTTCATCACAATGGAAGTATTGGTTTCCGGAAAAATATTCCGTTTAAGATCAACATAACCTTTTGCATTGAGATTTACATCGATCAGCCCTGCCAGTTCGATATCTTTGATCGGGTAGAAGCTTTTGATATCGGCCAAATTGAATAAGGCTTTGAGATCAGACTGTACCGCAATTTTATTGAAATCTGTTATGGAAACATAACCTTTAATATAATTGCTGAGTGCTTGAATCGAGATATCGTGAATAGAAATGGATGCGCTTTTCATTTTGCCATCCGGATCTTTTGCTTCGAGACGATAAGCGATCTTGTCAAGTCCTTTCGGGAGATCAGCTAGTTTGAAATGGCCGTCTGTGAGGGTGTTTTTGATATCAAATGTCCGTATGGAAGCGATATACTCCTGCTCGCGTTTTTGAAGACCAACTTTGCGGGTTGCTTTGGCATAGGTTCCGTTGATTTTTGCATCAAGATTCCATCGTCCGCCAAAAGAGAAACCTGGGAATTGTAGTGAAGAATATAATATGCCCAGGTCGAGGTCGCTTTTCATATCCGCATGTACAGTTACTGGATGCAGTCCTGCGATTTGTCCTTTTGCGTTGAAGTAACCTGATGCGACTTTAAAGTCAAATTGTTTCAGGTCAATCCGGAGCGAATCGGGATTTAATGCCGGAAGATCAATCTTTAATTTTGTATTCCAGTCTGTCAATGGATTATTGGATTGTTTATAAGCCATATATCCGTTGTTGATGGTCAGTCCCAGCGATAAATCGGGCATCTCATTATTGTCAACAATATAATCACCGATTAAATTTACAAAAACTTCGGAAGTGCCTTTGACGGATAGATCTTTTATCCATGATGCGTAACTATTGGGAACCAGTGACAGCAATTCACTCAGGGTACTCTCCTGGGATTTTAACTTGAAGTCCAGGTGGTAACCGTGCGATATAAAGGATAATAATCCTCGAAACCGAACTGGTAGCTGATTTATTTTTATGTCGTTTCGTTCGAATATGAATGATAAATTATCGGTATTGATGCGTGTCAATAAGTTGGCATCAATTGATTTTTTGTCGACATAGAGTTCATTGTCAAAAGAAAAAGAAAAAGCAGCAATCTTGGCTCTGGTATTCAAATCAAAGATATTCGACATCAGATCACCTTTACCCTCGTAGTCCAGATCTTTTGCATCAATCCACAGTGGAATAGATTGGTCTTCGTAATGCAGATTGGTCTTTTCAAATTTAATCAGTTGAAAGGCCAATGCGCTACTCTCGGAATTATCTTTTGTCTTTGTGGAATCCGTTGGTGTAGACTTGTATATGTTGTAGTTGGCGTTACCTAAGGAATCAACCAGAATATTGATCTTCCCCTGGTTAACGATAAACTTGTCAATAATGATTTTTGATTTGAGTAGGCTCATGAGGTCAATCCCAAAGCTTACCTGTTTGGCTGCAAGCAGGGTGTCTTTTTTGAATGGCTCCGAGCCCTTTAACAACACATCATCCATTGACGCAGTCAATAGCGGGAATTGATCAAAGAAGGTCAATCTGACCTTTGTATAGTTGAGCTCCCCATTGATATGCTCGTTTGCTAGCGACTTAACTTTGTCGTTTACTTCTTTTTCGAAGACGTAGGGAATGGATAATATACAAAGAATGAATAGTGCTATGAAGCTTACTAACCCGATAGAGATTCGTTTGGCAAGCTTTAGAAATGTTGCTTTTGACACAGTGTTGTTTTTTTGTGGCTACAAAAGTCCGAAAATTATTGCTAAAGTCCATTGATTGACTGATTTATTTTGATACTACTAAAGAAATATGTGGTTTTTTATTGACAAATGAGTGGGCAAAGTCCTTTCTTATCAGGTAGTTTTGTATTGCTCGAAAATTTTCCTGTATTTTTGCAGGGTGAATTTTCGATTTAAAAATGCGGAACAGAAAAACAGTACCATCCTGATTTTCTGTTTGCTTTTGTTGCTGTTGATAGGTGGGGGACTGCTCGGTATTATCCACCATAAAATAGATCGACTGAATAAAAGAATATTGGTAGATTTTGCCGATGAAAATATGTTGCTGGTGAATAAGCAACTGGAATTGTTACAACAGGAGCTATATACGTCTGAGAAAAGGTTGGTTGATGCCGTACCATCGGGGGATATCCGTCGTGATTCCCTACTTATCCTCGTTCCGGCCAGTCACTTGGATCGTGTCGATAATAAGATGTGGGTACTGCTTAAAACCCGTACAATACAACATCGCTTATACCATGTCTATGTCGATATTGAAAAATTAAATGCTTATTTCGCCAATCGCTATTTTGGAAGAAGAGCTTATTTTGAAATATATAGCGATAAAGGGATCTGCATCGTTTCACCTGAAAGCCGAAAATGGGGGCGCCCGAAGGATAGTGATATTATTACACAGGGAAAGATCGTCAAGTCGGATTACCTAAAACTGGATGTGATGGTTACTTCCTACCCCTGTTCCATTATTTTTGTGGGTGGTGAAATTCGGGTAAGCGTCTTGTTGTTGACTATTGAGGAGGAAGTCCAGGAGGTGATGACTTATAGTATTTTACTTGGAGTTGGTTTGATGCTTGTAGCAATAGCACTTATCTATTTTAATGTGCTTGAGCGGCGCAAAATTCAGCAACTCAAATTAATGGCTTTACAGCAGGAAAATGAATATACGCAGATGCGTCTGGTTCAATTGCGGCAACAGATCAATCCACATTTTTTGTTCAATACGTTTGGTTCACTCCAATATCTGATCGGTAAGGATAATGATCTGGCCAAGTCATTCGTTGGCAAGATGACAAAGGTCTATCGTAAAATGCTACGTACGGACGAGTCGGACTGGTCTTCGCTACAAGAGGAACTGGAACTGGCAAAAGCCTATTTCTTTTTGCAGCAGGTGCGTTTTGGAACAGCGTTGAAGGATATGGAGATCTCCATTCCAATGGATGTGATGGGAGCGAAGCTACCACGGTTGGCCTTGCAGATGCTGGTGGAAAATGCGATCAAACATACACGGATTTCGACGGAAAATCCACTTGAGATCCATATTGTTTATCTATCAGACGCCAATATCATCAAAATAAGCAACAATTGGCAGCCACGACAGGGGACAGAGGTGGAAGGTGAAGGATATGGGCTTAATTACTTGGTATCTATGTATGCCCATTATACGTTGGATGGTTTTGACTTTGGAACAGAAGAAGGACGCTTTTTTGTCAACTTACCCTTGCTAGATCATTAAAATAGCATAGAAATAAGTCTGTTAAGCACGTGTTCATAGTTTCGATGCGCGTGTTCATACGTTAGAAATACGGACTCGTCCCTTTCGTGGTGATTCTGTACAATATTTTTAACAAATTTGGCTTCTGATCTAGGAATTTAATTGCAAGATTAACCTAATCTTATTCGGATGAAATGATCTTCAGCTCAATAGCGCTTGATAAGAGAGCTATCAGGAGTAGATAATCACTACAATGCCATTGAAAAACAAACCGGGTGCAACAAATGCATGTATGCTATTGAAAAACAGCACTCAGAAATAATTATTCTAAATGAACAACACTTATACCAAGCTAGCCCTTAGCCTCTTGTTTTCGGCAGGCCTCATGCAATCTTGTTCTGTATTGCAAACTGTAGGTTTACGAAAAAAAGAGACTGTTACCTCTGCGAAAGATTCTACCGCCAAGAAAGATACGACGATTGCCTATGACAAACTGTTTAAAGACGCGCGCGTGGATAGCGGCATGTTTGGTGTGATCCGAAAGGAAAATAATTATTACTTTGAAATTCCATTGAAAAAAATGGGACAGGACATTCTCCTGATCCAAAAATTGTCTTCCGTTCCTTTGGCGTTGAATGAAGCTGGTGTAAATAAGGGAATGAATTATGAAAATAAGGTCATTCGATTTACCCTGCGCAAAGAGAAGAAAGAAGTATGGGTTTCGGAGATTAAACCTCAGGTAGAAGTGCCTAAAGCTGATGCGATTGCCGCATCGGTCTACGATAATTATCGTCCTTCTTACATCGAATCGTTTAAAGTCGAAAGTTATTCAAAAGACTCCAGTGCCGTGGTGATCAAAGTCAATAAAGTGTTTGACGGATCGGAAAAGAGCTTTACGGATGTTTTCACCTCTTTGGGTTTAGGTACTTCTCCTAAAACCAGTATATCCACGATCGAAGAAATTAAGTCGTATTCCAATAATATCGTTGTGAAATCGGTCCTGTCGACAAAAGTAACGGAAGGGAATGAATCGGTGCCGGTTTCGTTAGAGGTTACAAGTAACCTTTATGAACTACCTGAAACGCCGATGGTGGCGCGTTTTGCGGATCCCCGTATTGGCTTTTTTACGTCACCACGTTGGTACTTTAACGATAAGCAACAGGAACTGGATAAAAAAAATCTGGTTAACCGCTGGCGACTGGAACCGAAAGATGAGGACAAAGCCCGTTACCTGAAAGGTGAATTGGTAGAACCAAAGAAACCTATTGTTTTTTATCTGGATCCGGCCACACCAAAACAATGGCGACAAGCCATCATTGATGGGGTTCACGATTGGCAGGAAGCCTTTGAAGCAGCTGGTTTTAAGAATGCGATTTTGGCAAAACAGCAACCGGATAGTATCAAATTTGATCCAGATGATGCAAATGTATCGTCTATTGTATACGCTGCGTCAGCGCAGGCCAATGCGATGGGGCCATCTGTAGTGGATCCACGCTCCGGAGAAATTTTGGAGGCGGATGTTATCTGGTGGCATAACGTGATGACGATCCTAAATAGCTGGATGCGGATACAAACAGGTATCGTCGATACTTCGGTGCGATCGAATGTATTCTCGGATGAAAAAATGGCTCATGCCATTCGTTTTGTTTCTTCACATGAGATTGGACATACCTTAGGGTTAATGCACAATATGGGTTCGTCGGCAAGTTTTCCGGTAGATTCACTTCGTAGTAAAAGCTTTACCGCAAAAATGGGCGGTACGGCACCATCGATTATGGATTATGCGCGTTTCAACTACGTGGCGCAGCCTGAAGATGGTGTTGAACAGATTACACCCGTGATCGGAACCTATGACAAATATGCTATTGGGTGGGCTTACCGTTGGTATGGCAAGCCGCAGCCTTGGGATGAAATACCGTTGTTGCGCAAAGAAATTGATGCCCATGTGCATGACCCGATATATCATTACGGTGAACAACAAGATTCCAAAAATATTGTCGACCCGCGGGCACAGTCCGAAGATCTTGGTGACGATGCAATGAAAGCTGGTGAATATGGGATGAAAAATTTGCGTCGTATGATGCCAAATATCATCAACTGGACCACGAATACGGGGGATGACTATTATCGTGCCGGTAAATTATATATGGGCGTCGTTGGTCAATGGTATGCTTACGCTGACCATGTGCTCAATAATATCGGTGGTATTTATCTTGAAAATGCTGTTTTGGGCGACCAAAAAAATGCGTATAGCCCAGTACCTAAGGAGAAGCAGGTAGCTGCACTGGAATATTTAAAGAAAAATGTGTTCTATATGCCGGAGTGGTTATTTGTTCCGGAACTGATGGCGAAAACTTTCCCTTTAAGAGATTCACCTATGGGACCGTTTGAATATGCACCTTATAATCTGCAGCGCGAATTTCAGTATGCCATGCTCTACAAATTGGTCAACGATGAGCGTCTATTGCGCATGGTCGAAATGGAAAACCTCTTTGGCGACAAGAAGGCATGGAGTGCTCCTGCATTTTTAGCCTCGGTACGCAAAGAGATCTTCGCAAAAACGGTCAGTGGACAGGCATTGGATCTTAAAACACGCATGTTGCAACAGAATTACGTAGATGTACTGATGGTCTCTACAAATAAGTCCATGGAGAAATTAAATGCGAAGAAATTAGCTGGTGTCGAACAATTGATTGAGGGAACTCAACCTAATCTGTGCTTGCATCCGCATCATGCAGCTTCTGCTCAAACGGGTTTACGTAATGTGCATGTCACTGGAATGATCCGCACATCGGATATGCTGACCTATAAACGTGCTGAACTGTATGAGATTTACCAATTGTTGAAACAGAAACAACGGACAGGAGATGCCACAACAAAGGCACATTATATGGATCTGCAATTGCGTATTGCAAATACACTGGAATTGAACTAATATATTAACATCTATTATATCAACATCTACCAAAATGAATAAGTTTTTAATACCGCTGACCTTTATGTGTGTGCAAATGGCGCATGCACAGGAATCCAAGGAGCTGAAAGGAAAGGTACTGGATGCGGTCACATTAAAGCCAGTCGTGGGGGCGACGGTTGTTGTCGAAAGTTCGGCAGTAGCGGAAGACATTGGCGTACCCAATCAGGTACAACAATCTGCATTGGGATCATTGACTGACGCTTCGGGCGAATTTCACCTAAAAGTTCCAGGAAACTTAAAATACGTCACCATTAGTTATGTGGGATACCAACGTATTCAGGTTCCAGTATTTCAGGAGCACAGAACGATTTTGCTACAACCGAGTGGTGAATCACTGGATGAAGTAATCGTAACAGGGTATACCGACATCAAAAAACGTAAAAATACAACAGCATATAATAAAATCAATGTAGCTGATATCAAACAGACAGGCGTTGCATCTATTGATGAAATGCTTGCTGGTCAGGTAGCAGGTTTACAGTTGAGCAATTTTAATGGTGGTCCAAATAGTGCACCACAGATCCGTATCCGCGGTACAGTATCACTCAATGGTACACAGGATCCATTGTGGGTTATTGATGGATTACCTATAGAAGGAACAGAATTGCCGAATCGGATTGATAAGGATAACCTGAATAGTCTGAATAATCTTCCAATCGCAGGAATCAATCCGGATGATATTGCAGATATCACGGTATTAAAAGATGCGGCAGCAACTTCGATTTATGGTGCACGTGCTGCTAACGGCGTTATTGTGATCACAACAAAAAGAGGTAAATCAGGCCCGGCGAAATTGCAGGTCTCAGCGAATACCTTTGTGACCGAACGTCCCGACTATGCGCAGCTCGATATGATGAACGCCAATGAAAAAGTGGATTTTGAGCTATTGATGGCTAATCGTACCGACTTAAATTACCGCTCAGATAAAGGAGCTATTATGCGCATATTGAGTAATGCGAATGCCTTGGATGCTTACCGCTCCGGTGGATTGGCTGCATTATCTCCGGATGTACAGCAATCCATAAATCAGCTACGTACGCAGCAAACGGACTGGGGAAAAGAACTCTATCGTCAAGCACTCAATCAACAGTACTCGGCTTCGATTTCTGGTGGAAATGATGGACATCGTTATTATTTGTCAAGTGGATTTTATGATGAAAAAGGAGCAACAAAAGCTGTCGATCTACGTCGTTACTCATTGACGCTAAATAATGATTTCAATATCAACGATCGGTTTAAAGCAGGGATTAATCTCTTGGGGTCGGTATCGAACAGACAGAACCCGATACAGGATAGGGATGCTTTCACCAATCCAAGTTACTATGTCCGTTCGGTAAATCCTTATCTATCTGTTTATGACCAGTCTGGCAAGTATAACTATGATCCGGATATTGAGGGCTTTGAAAAAGATACCTATATTCCATTCAATGCGATAGAGGAACGTGAAAATACGAAATACTCCCTGACCAATAAGGCGTTTAAGGCTATCAGTTATCTGGAATATGCAATTGTACCACAATTATCATTGCGTACTGAATTCGGACTGCAGTTTGATGAAAATGCCACTGAAAAATTTGCAGATCAAGAAAGCTATAATACCCGCAAATTCCGTGCAGCAACACGGTATTATGATACTACGAGCAAAACATATAAATACTTCTTACCAACAGGAGGAACGATTGAAAATACGCATAACAGTATTTTCCAGTACAACTGGAAAACGTACCTCAAGTATACTAAAAGCTGGCAGGATAGACACGAGCTTGAAGTCATGGGAGGAACTGAGTTAAGACGTAGTACGAATAAGATTGTGACTACTAAAGGCTTTGGGTATAACCCAGCGACTTTGACCACACAGAATATTGATTTTCCAAATAGTAATTATCAAAATGATCCACGATTTCGTCAGTATAGCAAGGGATTTATCGAGAATTCGTATGCTTCATTCTACGGAAATGCAACCTATACATTGGATCGTAAGTATAACGTGTATGGTAGTATCCGGTATGACGGATCAAATATGTTTGGCGTAGATCCGCAATATCGCTTCTTGCCGATTTGGTCTTTATCTGGATCCTGGAATGTGCTGGAGGAAGAGTTTATCAAAGGTAAAACAGCTTTGTCTGATCTCCGTGTACGTGCTTCTTATGGTATTCAAGGAAATGTGGACCGGAATACTTATCCGTTTATTGTTGGAAAATATGGTAATACAAATCTTCTTCCGGGAAGTACAGAAGGGACTGTGGTTGTGGATATGCCCGCAAATGATAAATTACGCTGGGAACGCACGCAATCTTACAATGCGGGGATTGACTTGGGCTTATGGAAAAATAGACTGAATATTACCGTTGATTATTACAACCGAAAGAGCACGGATTTAATCAGCTACAGTGCATTACCGTTGGAAAATGGTTTTCAGAATGTGCAGGTCAACTGGGCGTCTGCTCGAAATCAGGGGGTGGAGTTGACAATATCGAGCCGCCAGATCCAAACAGAAAAATTCTCCTGGTCTACGGATTTTAATATTGCACACAATAACAATAAATTATTGAAAGTCGTGAATAACCCGAAAGCCTATGCGCCAGAGACGCAGGAAGGCCGTCCGATTAATGGTTTATATGTTCTGGAAACCGCTGGGCTGGATAAAGATGGTGTAATGCAATTTAGAAATCTAGATGGATCGGTTTCGAGTTTCGAGGATTTCTATGGTTTATATGATCCTTGGGCAGATTTTTTACCGGGGTATACTTCGCAAACAGACATGACTGCTGCAGAATATCGTTCAAAATTTAAATATAAAGGTAGTAAGGATCCGAAGTTTATTGGCGGTATGACTAATCGTTTCCGCTATGCGAATTTCGACCTGGCGATTTCAGCTGTGTTTAATTTAGAGCGTTGGGTAAGCCGTACACCAACATACAATCCTGCAAAAGTAGACCGTGGACAGAATTATACCAAAGATCTGTTGATGGCTTTGCAAGGAAATAAAGCGTTGCCGGCATTGGGAAGTATCAGTTCGGAATTAAATGAGCGTTGGATGGCCTATGGCTGGATGGAAAGCAATGACCCAATCAATTCGTTTAATCAGTATGATATCTGGGCCAAGAAAATGAGTTATGTCCGTATTAATAGCATTCGTCTGGGATATACATTACCAGCGGCATTAAGTAAGAAGATCGGGGCAAGCAATCTACGCGTGAATGTAGAAGGACGGAACCTGTTTGTTTTCGGAGCGAATTACGATGGATATTTTGATCCAGAAACCTATGGTGACTATTATGCCCAACCGATTAGCAAATCTTTTGCTTTTGGTCTTTCGGCAAGTTTTTAATTCTTTAAATTGATTATAAAATGAAGAAGATAGTTTATTTTGGAATGATCATGACAGCTGGTGCATTGGCTTCCTGTGATAAATACTTAGATATACAACCTGTAGGGACAGTTATTCCTGCTTCTGAAAGTGATTTCAGGGGTCTGATGACAAGTAGCTACCTTGGTTTTCCAGCACATAAGTCCTACCTGTCTCTGCGTACCGACGAATTGATTTTGGACGAAAGTTCAACAGATGCAGCAAGAACTAAGGATATCTACCTATGGAATGATCAAAATCCCGATCCGACAACGATTGCCTATCCCTATTTGGCATTTTACAATAGTATCTTCTATACCAATCAGATCATCAGTACGATCGATGAGAAACTGGGAAGCAGTGCAAATGTAGATCAGATCAAAGGTGAAGCTTACCTGATGCGTGCCTATGCGCATTTTGAGCTACTGAATTGCTATAGTGAGGTTTATTCGCCAGGCAATGTAGGCTTGCGTGGAGTTCCGTTGTCGACCAAAATCGACCTGGAACAACGTTTTGTTCCGGCAACCATAGGTGACTCGTATACGCAGGTGCTATCAGATATGGAGAAGGGGACGGCATTGCTTACGGTAGACGATCAGGCCAAAGGCGTAAATTACCGCTTTAGCAAGCGCGGGGCTTACGCAATGGCATCACGTGTTCGCTTGTATCGTGGAGAATGGCAGGCAGCAATAGATGCGGCAAAACAAGCTTTGAAAATAAATGATAAGTTGGTAGATCTCAATGTTGGAGGAAGTTTATTACCCAATGATTTTGAGTCTGCCGAAATCATTATGGCGTTGGAGAAAGTATCTGTTCCGGGGGTACGTACCAGTTCTTTTATTTCATCAGCACTATTGGCGAGTTATCCAGAGGGTGATCTGAGAAAGGGACGTTACTTCCAAAAAAGTGGTGGCGACTATGTATCTCTTAAAGGCGGAGAAAATCGCTTTAATGTCAGCTTTAGAAATGCGGATCTTTATCTGACAATTGCAGAATGCAATGTGCGTTTAGGAAATACGGCGGAAGCGCTAAAATATCTGTCCGCATTGAAGAAAAACAGATTTACAGCTGATGCCTATACACAGCAAGTCAAAGCTGATGCAAATTTGCCCAAAGAACAATTGCTGGATGCTGTATTACTTGAACGTAAACGTGAATTAGCGCTCGAAGGTTTGCGTTGGTACGATTTAAAACGTACAACAAGACCTTCAATAACACATGCGAGTTTTGGTAGAACAGTGACCTTGCAGCAAAACGATCCGCGTTATGTGATCCGTTATCCACAGGAAGCGATCAATAATAATCCAGATCTATTAAAATAAGGTCAATTTTTTTAAATCCTTTATATATTAATCCATTTTCTTTCTTAGGAAATGGATTTTTTATTACATTCAACCCATGGGATGGAATATATTGATTGTCGAAGACGAAGACTGGGCTTTTGTAGGCTTAAAGGAGATGTTGACAGACCTTTATGGGGACAGCACATTGACATTTACCAATGCAAAGGAGATCCAGGAAGCGGTGAAGACCATCAATAAACATCATTTTGACCTGATCTTTATGGATATCCATCTGATGGATGGACTGAGTTTTGAAATATTTAAACAGGTATCGATTGATGTGCCGCTTATTTTTACAACTGCCTATGAACAATATGCATTGGAAGCCTTTCAAAATCAAGGTTATGCCTATCTGTTAAAACCTTTCGATGCAGAGGAGCTAGCGCAGATCATGAAACGTATTGAGCCACTATTACCCAAAGCTGAGTTGCGTCTAAAGCAACGCTTTCTGGTGAAGTATGGTAACTTTTTAAAGTCCCTGGCGATTGCCGATATTGCCTACTTTATGGCAGAAGATAAAGAACTGTATGCGGTGGAAAAAGAGTCAGGTGTAGCCTATATTATTGAAGATAGTCTAGTCCACTTGGTGACTCAGGTAGATCCATTCGTTTTTTTTCAAATTAATAGAAAATTTCTTGTTCGTATTGATTCCATTCAGTCTATGTTAAAAATAAGTCGGAATAGAATTAAATTGGAACTAATTCCCCAAACTCCAAAGGGAATTGAAGTAATTGTTAGCGAAGAGCGTTCCCCAAATTTTCAGCGCTGGCTAGATCAATAATAATTTGTTAGCTTGCTTACTATCAGCTTGTTGTCCTGAGTTGTTTCTGTAATTGTTTGATTTTTAGTAATTTATTTTTTTATAAAAAATGTATAGTAAATTAGTATAGATTGTATTATATTTGCGATCTGATAAAATCTATCAATTTAGTAGATTTTTAAACACACTATGTTTTGCCATTTTTTTGGGTAAAATAATTACATTGAATTTATTTATTTTCTATATATTTATTATACTTAACTCATTTATTAAATATCCTTAATATGCACTCAACATTCAAATACATTCCTATTGTAGCATTAGCGCTGTCTAGTGCCAGTATGAATAAACTGTATGCACAGCAACGTTCCATTCAGGGGAAAGTAGCCGATGCCAATACTGGGCAGGCACTTCCTGGTGTAAGTGTGCGTGTATCTGATCAAAATAAATCTACACTGACGAACGCTAAGGGGGAGTTTACGATCAGTACCACTGGTAAAGATGACCCGTTCCTGGAGTTTTCTTTTATAGGTTACGAGTCGCAGCAACTGAGAGCCACCGGAGGTACTATCTCTTTGGCTTTGAAACCATCAAGTACAGACCTGGATGAAGTCGTGGTGGTGGCTTATGGTACATCTAAAAGATCTAATATTACTGGTTCAGTGAGTACCGTGAGTAGTAAAGCGATCGAGAACAGACAGGTTTCCAGTATCTCCAAGGCATTGGAAGGTCAAGTTCCCGGTCTACAATCTGTTGCCTCATCTGGTCAACCCGGGACGGATGCGACAATTCGTATTCGTGGAATTGGTTCCATCAACGCATCAAGTTCTCCATTAATCGTATTGGATGGCAATCCTTATGCGGGGGATATCAGTTCTATTAACCCAAATGACGTTCAGTCTATATCGGTATTGAAGGATGCGGCCTCCAGTGCACTCTATGGTTCACGGGGAGCAAATGGTGTGATTATTATTACGACTAAATCCGGTAAAACTTCGGGTGACACAAAAATTAACCTCAATTTCACACAGGGGTATTCAGGCCGGGCAGTTAGTGATTATGAGCAAGTGACAACAGACGAATACTTCCAATTGTATTGGGAGGCCTTGCGAAATAAAAATTTGAGCAATGGTTTGAGTGCTTCACAGGCTGCGACAAATGCAAGCAGGACTTTACTGGTCGATCTGAAAAAAAATCCCTATGGTAGCAACTTTCCGCAACCGGTAGGGGTAGATGGGAAATTAGTTCCGGGAGCCAAAGCGCTTTGGGATGATCCTTGGAAAGACGTATTGCAACGGACTGGTGTGCGCACACAAGGTGATTTAAGTTTTAGTGGTGGCGGTGAGAAAAATACCTATTATATTTCGGGGGGATACCTTAATGACCAAGGGATGGCTATTGAGTCTGGATTTAAACGGTATAATTTGCGCGCGAATATCGATAGCAAAGTCAAATCTTGGTTGAACGCCGGTGTCAATATAGCGGGGAGTAGCACGTTTCAGAAGTACCCACAATCCGAAGACAGTAATACAGCGAATATAATTAACTTTTCTCGATTGGTTCCTTCTTTTTATCCCTATTATGAACGTAAAGATGATGGATCTTATGTGGAAGAGAATGGAAAAAGAGTGTATGATTTTGGGGCATATAGACCAAGTGCTGCCTCGCCACGTAATAATTTAGCAGCCACTTTGCCATTAGATAAGAACGATATCCGTAGGGAAAATATTTCAGCAAGGGCATATTTAGAGGCTTTGTTAACAAAGAATCTGAAATTGAAATCTACTTATAGTCTAGATTATATCAATTCTAATACACATGATTATGCGAATCCTTTATATGGATTTAGTGCTGAAACATTCGGTTCTGTGGGACGATCAAGTGTACGGACAGTAGGACAAACCTGGAATAACATATTGACCTATGAGAAACAGTTTGGCTTACATCACCTTAATGTATTGGCTGGACAGGAATATTATGCGTTTAATAGTAGCAACATTAGCGGTAACCGTAGTTATTTTGTATTGCCGGGATTTTATGAACCAATTGCGGCTTCGCAACTGGATGGTTTTACCGGTTCAAGTGTTGATTATAAACTATTGAGTTTTCTAGGTCGTTTAGAATATAATTACGATAACAAATATTACTTCTCTGGTTCATTACGGACAGATGGCTCGTCTAGATTTAGCCCAGAGAAGCGGTGGGGAACATTTTGGTCCGTCGGGGGATCGTGGAAATTGAAACAAGAAGACTTCTTAAAAGATAACGGCACAATTAATCAATTGACTCTCCGTGCGAGTTATGGTGGTCAAGGGAACGATAATCTGGGGACTTATTTCGCCTATCAAGGACTCTATACGATTGCCAATAGTCTTGGTAAAGGGGGAACGTATACAGGGAGGCTGGCGACGCCGGATCTGAAATGGGAGACTAATCTGAACTTAAATGTTGGCGTGGATGTTTCGGCTTTCCAAGACCGGGTTTCGTTGACAGTGGAATATTTTGACAGGAGAAGTAAGGATTTACTGTTTACGATGCCGATGGCTCCGTCCACAGGATATGTTGGGTATGACGCGAATATAGGTGCGGTAAAAAATACCGGTATAGATGTGGATATCCATACGATTCCTGTTAAAAATGATAATTTTAGATGGAATCTGGATCTCAATTTCTCCCATTATAAAAATAAAATTACGTCGCTTCCGGATAATACAAAGCCAATTATCAGTGGTACCAAAATTCTTCGTGTAGGAGGGAGCGTCTTTGATTTTTATATGCCTGAATGGGCAGGTGTGAACCCTCAAAACGGATTGCCACAATGGTATCTCGCTGATAAAGATGGTCATAATACCGACGAGAAAACTTCTAAATATAGCGATGCGGGCAGCTTTGTTGCAGGGAGCTCACTCCCTGATATTGTAGGAGGTCTTCAGAATAGCTTTACCTACAAAAATTTTGATCTGTCTGCGTTATTGAGCTTTAGCCTTGGAGGACAAATATTGGATAATGACTACATTCAATTGATGCATAATGGTAATAATGCCGGTCGTGCCTGGTCGAAAGAGATATTGAATCATTGGACGCCGGAAAATACACAAACAGATGTCCCTAAATTAACGACCGATGCCACAAACTGGACTTCGGCATCCACGCGCTTTTTATATAGCGGAACCTATGCACGCCTTAAAAACGTAAGCTTCGGTTACAGTCTTCCCGGAGCTTTATTGAAGCGGATTAATATCGATAAAATACGAGTTTTTGCCACTGCCGAAAATCTTTTGACATTTTATGGTCACAAAGGTATGGATCCCGAGCAGACTGTAAATGGTAATACATATTTCCGCTATCCGGCGATGCGTACAATCTCTGGTGGTATACAGCTTGTGTTTTAAATCAGTTGAATGCTTAAAGTAAATAATATTATGAAAATCACGAAAATAAAACTTGTCTATATGCTTTTGGGGCTTTCCTTCATAAATACATCTTGTAAGGATAAGCTCGATACGGTGCCTACGACGGCGGTAACCGAAGAGCAGATTTATAAAGATACACGCGGTGTCGCAACAGTTGTCAACGGTACATGGAAATACTTAAATGATACCTATTTTACTTATGCTAATCCGGGGTATACGTCCATCATGCGTACAAGTGACGCAATGGGGAGTGATGTGGCGGTAACAACCAAATATGGCTATCGCGATGCGTATGGCTTTACGGAATTAGATAATCGTCGGGCTTCTCGGGTATCATATTTTTGGACTTTATTTTATAAGGTAATTGACAATACCAACAATGTGATTGCCAAAGTAGATGGGGTAACTGGGGAGGTTGCGGAAAAAAACTTCTTAAAGGGACAGTCAAAGGCATTGCGCGCATTTGTTTATCTTAATCTTGCTTCGTTCTATCAGTTTAGTTACCTAAAAGACAAAAGTGCGAAATCAGTGCCGATTTATACTGAACCAAGTACCCTACAGACAAAAGGTAAGCCCAGAGCGAGTTTGGAGGAATTATATCAGCAGATATTGAAAGACTTAAAAGACAGTGAGGTGCTGTTGGCTTCGGCTACAAAGGTGGAAAAATATCAGATCAGCATAGATGTTGTTTATGGTCTTCTCGCCAGGACTTATTTACAGATTGGCGAATGGAAATTAGCAGCTGAATATGCAAATAAGGCAGCAGCCGGACATAATCTAATGAGCGGGTCGGATTATCAGGCCGGATTTAATGATGCTCAAAATTCAGAATGGCTATGGGGGCATTTGCAAACTACTGAGCAGAATACAGCTAGTTATACTTTCCACTATATTGATGTTTCTTCTTCTGCCTCATATTATTATAGTTTTATGGCTGATCCATATTTTAAGGATCTATTTGATAAAGATGATGTCCGCTATGCGCTATTTGAATGGGATGGACTGAAAGGCCGAGAAGGATTTTTACGCTATAAGAAGTTTAAAATGAAGACAAATCAAATTGGTGATATTGTGTATATGCGCTCAGCTGAAATGTTGCTAATTGAAGCTGAAGGTTATGCGAGAGCAGGAGAGATAGAGAAGGCGGTAGCTGCTTTGAACAAACTGCGACAAGCACGGAATGCGAAGTTGTTTGAAGGAAGTGATAACGCGAAACTAATTGCG
>PJTS01000291.1_pt1 | contig 39192 bp, 23 predicted proteins | sample 1512251 | NCBI WGS metagenome assembly PJTS01 (sample SAMN08177686, study PRJNA422409) | Soil metagenome, whole genome shotgun sequencing project. | isolation source: Soil (2) enriched on wood chips: alkali lignin treatment | place: USA: Madison | collected 2015-01-15 | reverse complement strand
CGGCCGCTTCAACTTCAAGGGCCAGGACCAGCAGAAGATGGTCGGTTCGCTGTCCGGTGGTGAGCGTGGCCGCCTGCACATGGCCAAGACCCTGCTGCAGGGTGGCAACGTGCTGCTGCTCGACGAACCGTCCAACGACCTGGACATCGAAACCCTGCGCGCGCTGGAAGATGCGCTGCTGGAATTCCCGGGTAACACCTTCGTCATTTCGCATGACCGCTGGTTCCTGGACCGCATCGCCACGCACATCCTGGCGTTCGAAGGCGATTCGCACGTGGAGTTCTTCCAGGGCAACTACCGCGAGTACGAAGAAGACAAGCGCCGCCGCATGGGCGACGACGCCGCGCCCAAGCGCCTGCGCTTCAAGGCGCTGAAATAAGCAAGGAAGAACGGCCGCGCTCTGCGCGGCCGTTCTGCATTCTGGTAGGTCACCACCGTTGGTGGTGACACCCAATTGTCGTGAGAACCCCCATGTCCCTGTTCGAACGCCTGTTCCAGCTGCAGCAGCACGGCACCACCGTGCGCACCGAGCTGCTGGCCGGTGTCACCACCTTCCTGACGATGTCCTACATCGTCTTCGTCAACCCGGAAATCCTGGGGACCACGGGCATGGATGCCGGCGCGGTGTTCGTTGCCACCTGCCTGGCGGCGGCGCTGGGTTCGGCGGTGATGGCACTGGCCGCCAACTTCCCGGTAGGCATGGCACCGGGCATGGGCCTGAACGCGTTCTTCGCCTTCACCGTGGTCGGCGCCGCAGGCCTGCCGTGGCAGCAGGCACTGGGCGCGGTATTCATCTCCGGGCTGGTGTTCCTGGTGCTGTCGCTGACCGGTGTGCGTGCGTGGCTGGTGGCCGGTATTCCGTCGTCGCTGCGCTCGGCCATCGTGGCCGGCATCGGCCTGTTCCTGGCGATCATCGCGCTGCAGAAATCGGGCGTGATCATTGCCAACGAAGACACCCTGGTGGCGCTGGGGCCGTTGAACACCGCACCGCCGCTGCTGGCGCTGGGGGGGTTCCTGCTGATCGCGATCCTGGAGGCACGCCGCGTGCGCGGCGCGATCCTGATCGGCATCCTGGCAGTGACCGCCGCAGCATGGGCGTTGGGCGATGTGCAGTTCAAGGGGCTGGTGTCCCTGCCGCCCAGCCTGGCCCCGACCTTCCTGCAGCTGGACCTGCCCGGCCTGCTGCACCATGACGGCGGCGCGCCGATCGCGGTGCTGCTGCAGGTGGTGCTGGTGTTCGTGCTGGTGGAAGTGTTCGATGCCACCGGCACCCTGTACGGCGTGGTTGGCCGCGCCGGCCTGCTGAAGCTGCCGGGCGCGCAGAAGCGCTTCGGCCGCGCATTGCTAGCCGACAGCACGGCGATCGTGGCCGGCTCGCTGCTGGGCACCAGCAGCACCACCGCGTTCGCCGAAAGCGCCTCGGGCGTGCAGGTGGGCGGCCGCACCGGACTGACCGCGCTGGTCGTGTCGGCACTGTTCCTGGCAGCACTTCTGTTCTCGCCGCTGGCGGCGATGGTGCCCGGCTATGCCACCGCCCCTGCCCTGCTGTTCGTGGCCGGGCTGATGCTGCGCGAGCTGGTGGAAGTGGACTGGAGCGATCTGACTGAATCGGTGCCGGCGGCGCTGTGCGCGCTGGCCATGCCCTTCACCTACTCCATCGCCAATGGCCTGGCGTTTGGCTTCATTGCCTACGCCGCGCTGAAGGCCGGCACCGGGCGCTGGCGCGAGGTGCACCCGGCCGTGTGGCTGGTGGCGGTGCTGTTCGTGCTGCGCTACGCGTTGGAATGACCGTTGTCTGGGGTCAGAGCCCTTTGCGTTGCGAAGGGATCCGACCCCGTGGCTGCGGTTGGGGTCAGATCCCTTTCAACGCAAAGGGCTCTGACCCCACGTGGGGCCCCTACCAGCGCGGCTGCAGGCGGCCGTCGGCGGCGAAGCGCCAGCGGCCTTCCATCCAGCCACGGCCGAACAGGGTAAGCATCTGCGTGTAGTAGACCGGTTTGGCCGCGCGCTGCTGTTCGACGCTGGGCAGGGTGGCCAGCAGCGCCTGCGCCTGTTGTGATTCCCCCTGTGCCTGCAGGTAGGGCAGCAGCGCGGCACGGAAGCCGTCGTTGCCCTCGCCCTGCCCCTCGCCACTGCGCGTATCCACTTTCTCCCACATCGCCGCGCCGCTGCGCAGGCGCTTCAACGGGCCGGACAACGCCTGCAACTGCGGCCGGAACAATGGGTCGCGCGGCGCCGTCATGCCAGCCCAGGCATAACAGCGGATGGCATCGTAGCTGCCCACCGGCCCCTGCACTGGATCCACCACGAACGCGCCCTTGCGCCAAGCCGCCCAGTCCGGCACGAAGCCGTGCGGGCTGCACTGCTGCAGCAGTGCTACGGTGTTGCTGGCCAACGCCTGCCACGGCCCCTGCCGGTCCACCGCGGCGAAGCGGCGCAGCAGCGGCAGCGGCAGATAGCTGGGATTGACCCGCGTTGTCTCGTTTTCGATGAACCCCTGCGGGCCGGGCAACAGCATCGGTCCAAGCCCGTCCAGGTCAATGATTTCGCGCGCACGGATCTGCGCCAGCATGCCCTGGCCGATCACCTGCAGCGCTGGCCGTCGCCACAGCCGCGCAGCTTCCAGCAGGGCGTAGGCCAGCCACAGATCCGAGTCGGAGGCGGGGTTGTCGTCCAGCACGCGCCAGGCGCCCTTGCCATCGCGCCCCCACAGCCAGGCCGGCAAGCGTGCGGCCATGTCCCCGCCTGCCAGATTGTCCTGGGTCCAGGCCAGCACCCGATCGAACAGGGCCGGGTCGTTGTCCACCAGAGCGAAGAACAATGCGTAGGACTGCCCTTCCGAAGTACTGCGCTGGTCGTCATGGCTACGGTCGATCATGCGACCGTCTTCGCTCAGGCTGCTGGCCTGCAGCAGCTGCCAGGCCGGCCAGCGCGGTGCTGCGGCGGGTGCGGCACCGGCCAGGCCCAGCAGCGGCAGCACGGCCACCGTCTGCAGCAGGCGACGGCGCGAGGGATCGGCAGGGTGCGGCATCAACAACGGCTCCTGTGCAGGGCTGGCGTGACGGCAGGTATACCGCAACCCGCGCCGCGGCCGTGTACAGCACACGGCCGCGGCCTACTCGCGATTCACAGTCCGCTGGCGTAGGGCGAGCGCAGCACCTGCGGCCGGGTACCCAGTCCTGCGCCCAGGCGATCCAGCAGGAAGCGCAGGTAAAGCGTGGTGCCGAACTGCTGGTAATCGCGTGCGTTGTTCAGCTCCATGCGCCCCCCCAGGAAGAGCTGGCTGGACAACTGCCATTCGGCGGCAGCACTGAGGTTGTAGGACACACCGGTCTTGGTCTGGCCGGCGTAGACCGGGGCCACGTATGCGTCGGTAAGGCCCAGCAGGGCCGCCATCGACGCCGCGTCGTAGGCAGCCTGCTGCAGTGCTGGATCGGTCGGGAAGTAATCGGCGGCCTTTTCTTCGAAGTGCTGCACACCCACGCTGCCGTCGATCTGCCAAGCCAGACGCGCACGCTCGTTGCGGCCGTTCCAGTGCACCGGGAAACCCACATCGACATAGCGCTGCGGGCTGAAGTAGCCACCGTGGCCGTAGGTGAAGCCGCTGAGGTTGCGCTTGTACTGCAGCGCGGTGATGTTCAACCCGGCAGTCAGCGACTGGTTGTCGGTTTCCAGCGCGTGTACGTACACGCCCAGGCCCAGTTCACTGCGCTCGTTGTTGGCTACGTTCTCGCCTTCCAGGCGGTGCCAGGACGCACTGGCGTAACCGCCCAGCAATCCGTTGTCGAGCGTGCCCCCCAGCTTGGCGCCGGTGGCGGTCACCCCGCCCCAACGCTGCCCGGTACGTTCGTCCTGCACGCCGGAAAACGCCAGCACGCTGTCGGTGACCGCGCGCCGCGACGCTTCGCCCGACCAGGTAAAGGTGTCGCCGATGCGGCCCTCATAGCCCGCACCACCCACCACCTGGCTCTGGTCGAAGCCCAGCGGCGAGCTGCCGATATCGGCACGGAAGCCCCCGCGCTGGTAGCCCACGGAAATGCCCGCACCGGTTGCATCCTGCGCAGACAGCCGGCGTGCGCCGGCGGCATTGGCCACCATCGCGTACAACGTGTCCTGGAAGGTGATGGGGCTCTGCCCGGCGTTGGCACCGCTGGCCAGTGCCTTCAACTGTGCCTGTTCCTCAGGGGTCAGGCCGCGCGACAGGCCGCCGTTGTTCAGCAGCTGGCTGGCGATCTGGCTGATCGGCGTATTGGCGACATCACGCGACAGCAGGTACGACGGCAATGGATCGGCAAACAGCAGCGCCAGGGCGGCCGTCCGCCGCTCGGCGGCGGTCAGCGCGCCATCGGTCTGGTTGTACAGTTCCTGGTAGCGGCCATTGTCCAGCGCGCGTTCTTCGATCAGGTTGCGGGTGGCATTGCTCTCGCCGCGGGTCAGCAGGGTCTGGTACAGCGACGATCCCACCAGCGAATCCACGGGTGTCCGATCAGCGGCCAGGGCACCGGCCAGCGCAGCCTGCGGGCCCCCGCCGAAACGGCTGCCCGAGGCGTAGTCCGTATCCGGTCGGCCCGCATCCAGCACGGTGGGGGTGACCGCCACGATCAACTTGCCATCGCCCACGGCAAAACGCGCTTCCATCGGCACCTGCAGGTCGTCCAGCTGACCCAGGCCCGGCTCACCGTCGCGGCTGCGGTAGCTGGCGCCGATCGCCACGCTGCTGCTGTTCTCCGCCTTCAGATCACGCAGCTCCGCCAGCACGCCCGTGTTGCCTGCACTCGCGACCGCCGGTGCGGGACGTCGGGTGCGCACGGACTGGCCCGGCACCGGCAACGTCTCGACGCTGGCCTGGCCGCGCGCGGCCACCGGCGCAGGCAGGCCCGAGGCATCGAACAGCGGTTCGTGTGCGGCGCCGGAAAGGCGCGTGCCGGACGGCGCCGCGGCCAGCATTTCCACCGATGGCGGCAGCGCGGCATCGTCCCCTCGCAGTGCACGCGTCCCCACGCCACGGTTCAGGCCAGCGAACGGATTGAACGCGCCGGCGCCGCCGGCGCCGCCGGCCAGTGCGGCGTTGCGCGAGCGCGGCATGCCCGCATCGGCGTAGCCTGACTGGCGAGCAGACGCCGCCAACGATGCCTTGAAATAGCTTTCAGCACGACGGTTCTTGCCGGCCGCTCGGTACACGCGGCCGGCGCCGGCCAGGACCTCCGGCGAATCCGGCGCCTTGGCCAGTGCCTGCTGCAGATAGGCTTCGGCGGTATCCATGTCGCGCAGCGATGCGGCACTGCCGGCCGCGGCCACCAGCGCATCGACATCGCCCAGGCTGCGCTGCAGTTGCTGCTGGTACAACGCCAACGCCTGCCCGTGGTCACCGGCAGCGGCGTACAGGCGCGCCAGGGCTGCAATGTTGCGCGGGTCATCCGGGTGCTCGGCCAGGGCCGGGGCCAGCACGCTGTAGGCGGCTTCCAGATTGCCCTGTTCGCGCAGCGCGTCCACCTGGCGCAGCACGTAGCCCGCGCGCAGATCCTGCAGCCGGGCCTGCTGGGCGGCGTCCAGCGGCACCTGCCCGAGCTGCCGCAGTACCGCTGCCACTTCGCCATCGCGGCCGGCGCGCAGCAGCACCGATGCATACTGCAGACGCGCTTCGGCGCTGGGCGGATCGCCCTGCAGCAATGTGCGCGCCAGACTCATCGCGCGTTCGCTGCTGCCGATATCCGCGTAGGCACCGGCCAGTGCTGCCACCAGTTCCGGATTCTGCGCCTGGCTGCCCAGCGCGGCCTCGGTGCGTGCGAGGAGCAACTGGGCTTCACCGGTGCGTTGGCGCTGGGCCAGGCTGCGCGCCTGCGCCCCCTGCGCCTGCACCAGTGCGACGGTGCGCAGTGCCTCGATGCTGGGCGTGCGTGCAGTGGCCGGCACCCGGTCCAGCAGCGCCAGCATCTGCGGCCATTGCTGCCGCTCCTGAGCGAACAGTGCCTGGGCCTGCAGTGATTCCACCGACGCGGCATCGCCCTGCCCGGCCAGCTCGGCCATTACCCGGTCAGCCTCGGCGGGCTGCCCCATGCGCTGGTACAGGCGCGCCAGCTCCAACCGCAGCCAAGGGTCGCTGGGCTGGGCCAGCAACGCGTCTTCCAGTTCCACCTGCGCCATCTGCAGGCTGCCGCCGGCAATGGCTTCCTGGGCACGGGCGCGGGCCAGGTTGGCGCGCAGGACTGCGCGCCCCCCCGCCTTTTCCTGCTGTGCCGGCGTCATCCGCTCCATCATGACTGCAGCTTCTTCGGCACGGCCCTGGCGGCCAAGCAGACCCACCAGGCCCTGCAGTGCACCTGCGTTGCCTGCATCCAGTTCCAGCGCCTTGCGATAGTTGCGTTCGGCCGCGGCCGGGTCGCTGGCTTCCTGCAACTGGGCCAGTGCCACGTGGCCCGCAGGTTCCTTCGGCTGCAGCGCGATGACCTGCTGCACACGTGCAACGGCGTCGGCACCGGCCTGGCCCCGTACCTGCTGCAGGGTCAGCCAGTAGCGCGCACTGTCGGCGGCGCTGCGCCATTTGCCATCACGTGCGGCGGCCTGGCGCAGCAGCTCATTGGCTTCTTCGAAGCGCTCCTGGCGCAGCCGCACCGAACCCAGCCCCCCCAGCGCACCGGCATCGCGCGGGCGCGCACGCAGCACCTGGCTGAAGCGGCTTTCCGCCTGCGCCAGCTGGTTGTTGTCCAATGCACGGAAGCCTTCGCCCAGCAGCCGCTGGTTGGGATCGACGGCCGCGGCAGCGGTGCTGGCCTGTTCGCGCAGCTGCGCGGCCTTGGCGGCCACCTCGCGATCATTCGGCTGCGCGGCCAGGAAGGCCTGGTACAACGGCGCGTCGGCCGGCCCGCCATTGAGCCACAGCAGCGCCTGCCGCCACGCCGCGCGGGCGGGACCGCCAGTGTCCTGGCGCTGGCTGAGCGCGCTGAGCTGGGCGATGCCCTGGCGGCGGCTGGGTTCGCGGTAGGTCAGCACCTGGCCCAGCGCCAGCCGGGCCGACGGTGAGTCGTTGCGGGCCACCAGTTTCTGCAGGCCGTCGCGGGCCCGGCTCCAGCCGTCCGGCGTACCGGCCAGGACCTGGTAATACTCCAGCGCCAGATCGTCCGGCGGCGCACTACCGGCAAACGCGCGGTCGTAGCTGCGCACGGCCTCCACGTAACGCCCGGCAGCGGCGGCACTGCGCGCCGCCTGCAGCGGGTTGTCGGCGCCCGCTGCGGCGCCGCCCAGTGCCAGCCGCAGCCGGGCCGTCTGCGGTGCCTGCGGGTGGCGCTGCTGCAACTGTTGCAGGCGCTTCTGCGCGTCAGCACGGCGGCCTTGGTTGAGGTCGATCATGCCCAGGCCAAGCAGCGCGTCGGGCTGACTGGCATCGGTCGCCAACAGCTTGCGCCAGGTGTCGGCGGCCAGGTCCTCGCGGCCCTGGTCGTGCCAGTAGTTGCCCTGGTTGACCAGCTGCTGCACCGACGCGCTCTGCGCCCATGCCGGCGTGGTCAGCACGCACAGATCGATCAGCCCGACCAGGCACAGCGGCTTCAGGTGTTTGCGGAACATGGGGTACTCCAGGCAGGCAGCAGGCGCCCGTCGGCGGAAAAGCGGAAACGGCGGTCCATCCAGCCTTTGCCGAACAGGACCAGCACGCGTTCGTAGTAGTTCAGATCACCCGCAGCAGCCACGCGCGCCTGTTGCGAGCGCAGGGTTGCCGATTGCCCAAGGGCGGACAGATAGGGCAGCAGCGCTGCGGCAAAACCCACCGGCGCGGTGCCGGTGCCCACCCCACTGCGGACCTGGATCTTTTCGGCAAAACGCCCTTCTGCACGCAGCATCGCAGCCGGTCCTGACAGCGTCTGCAGCAGGCGGCGCCGCAACGGGTCGGCCGGATCGACCATGCCGGCCCACAGGTAGCAGCGGATCGCGTCGTAGCTGCCAATGTCGCCCTTGTCCGGTGCGGTCACGAACGTCTTGCCGTTCCAGGCCTGCCAATCCGGCGCGAAACCCAGCGGCGCACCAGCTTCGAGCATGGCCACGCTGCGCTCGGCGATGCGCGCCCAGGGTCCCTTCGGATCGACCGCGGCGAAACGGCGCAGCACGAACAGCGGCAGATAGCTGGCATTGAGCGTCCAGCGCCCCTGGCCGATGAAACCGCTGCGCGCCGGCATCAGCATGCTGCCAAACCCGGGCAGCTCCGCCACTTCGGCCTGCTGCATCAGTGTCAGGATCTGCTTGCCCGATGCCTGCAGGCCTGGACGCTTCCACAGTCGTCCAGCCTCCAGCAGCGCGTAGGCGATCCACAACTCGCCGTCGGAGGCCGTGTTGGCATCCAGCACGCGATAGGCACCCGAAGGATCACGCCCCCACAGCCAAGCGGGCAGGTTCAGGTCCGGGCGTCCGCCGCTGAGGTGGCGGCGGGTCCAGCCCAGCACACGATCGAACAGCACCTGGTCGTTGTCGGCCAGCGCGAAGAACAACGCATAGGACTGCGATTCGGACGTACTGCGCAGATCGGCATTGAGGAAATCGATCACCCGCCCGTCGGCCTGGATATGGCGCTGCACGAAGCTGCGCCACTCGCGCCACGGACCTGCGCAACGCGGCAGGCTGACGGCCTGCGCGGCGGTGGGCAGCAGCGCCAGCGTGGCACTGGCAGCAAGCCAGTGCAGCAGACGCCGGCGGCCGGGATCCTGTGCAGCAGGCGTGCTCATCAGCCGCCACCCTGCGCCAGGCGCCGGCGTGCCTGCCAACGCAGCAGGACACGGGCCAGCAGTGCCAGCAACAGGCACGCCACGCCAACCAGCAGGCCCAGCCACAGCGGGTTGTGCGAGAAGTACCAGCGCAGCCAGGTCAGTGGTGGCAGTTCGCCTACATAGTAGGTCTGGTTGCCGGCCATGCTGCGCACCTTGGTACCGTGCAGCAGCACCGCACTGCCCTGGAAGCTGCGCAGGGTGTCCGGTTCGAACCAGGCATCGAACAGGCGCCCGACCCGGCTGGGATTGTCCGCCACGATGGCCACGACGCTGCGACCGGCCTGCAGCGGCGACTGGAACCCCAGCAGCACCACATCATCCGGGTCCGGACGCAAGCCGACATCGGCTACCGACGGCAGATCGGTCCGCCGTGCGTCGGGCGACAGGAAGCTGGGCAGATGCCGCGACAGCCAGTCCGACAGCGCGAACGTGCGTTGCTGCGCCCCCTCGCCGATGGGCATGTGCTGCGCCCACTGGCCGAACAACGGCTGGTTGTTGCGCGAGCCCAGCACCAGCAGATCCAGATCGGAATGCTCGGCTACTTCGGAAGCACGCAGGAAACGGTTGCCCAGCGCCGGATACCCGGTCGCGGCCCCCATGCGGCCCAGCACGGTCAACGCGTTGCTGACATCGTCGGCGCTGAAGCCGTCGGGCAGCACCACCGCCGATTCGGACAGGTCGGCCATGCGCGTGAACGGGAAACCGGCATTGCCGAAGGCGGCCAGGTTGGGCATCGCCATGTAGTGGTGGAAGCCGCGAAGGTCGATCGTGGAATCGCCATCGATGGCCGCGGCGACGTCCGGGAAGGTGCTCTTGCATTCGGCGGCCTGCGGGCGGTCGAACGAGAAGTGGAAGCGCAGCTGGCTGGTGGAGGAGAACGGCCCGGTCGGCAGCATCACGTGCTGCTCGATGGGCATCTGCCCGCGCGTCTTCAACTGGTTCCACAAGCGACCCGGCGTGCTTTCCGCACGCGGCAGGCCATTCAGCGGCAGCGTCGTGACGAAGGCGTCGTTGATGTTGATGTTCAGCGCCGAATGATCGGCGCCTTCGGGCAGGGTGTAGCGGTAGCGCAGGTTCAGCGGGATGCCCTGCTTCTGCCAGACGAACAGATCCGGCGGCAACTGCAGGCCGATGCGGATCAGGTCGGGATGGTAGCCGGTGACATTCAGTTCGCTGCTGCGGCTGACCAGTTCATCCATGCGCACCGGACGATCGCTGGGAATCCAGTTCGGCGCGTCATAGGGCTTGCGGGTGGCAGCAGGCTTGAAGCTGCTGATGGTCGCGCTGGCTCCGGACAGCGGCGCCCCCAGGGCCAACGCGGAGGCCGCAGTGCGCAGCTCGGCGTCGTCACGGCCCAGCACCAGCAACAGCTTGCTGCCCGGATCACTGGGGTGGTTCACCACCGCCACCGTGGGGCCGGCGACATCGGGCAGGTTGAGGCCCGGAATGCTGGCACCCCGGGTGGCCATCACCACCGCATTGCCCTGCAGTGGCAGCGTGTCCGGGCTGGCGCTGAAACGCGCGCCCCGATACCCGGCCAGGGCACCGAACCACGACGACACGATGCCAGCGGCCTGCAGCGTACCGGCCGAGGGCTGGCCCGCGTAGACAAAGGGCAGCTCAAGGCGCCGGGTATCGCGCGCGTCGAAGAACGGCACCGGCAGCAACGACAGATCGTTGTTCAGCTCCAGCGGCAGCCAGCCCAGCTGCAGGTAGCTGCCCGCATCGATGTTGGCCCACAGGCTGCTGTGGTCGGGATCTTCGCACTCACGGGTGTAGTGGCCGATCAACTGCAGGTTGATGCGGTTGTAGTCGATGATCATGCGCGGATCGATGTCGATGTCGCGCTCGATCAGGCGCCCGGCCTGTGCGGTGTCCACCGGCAGCGTCGCCACGGTCACATCGTTCACCGTGACCCGCAGGTGGGACAGCTCCGGCAGCAACGCCGGCGAATAGCTGTACTTCAGGTGCAGCGAGGCGCGGTCAACGACCTGGTCGTTGCGCACCGAAAACGGGATGCCCGCCGTTCCCTGCACGCCACGCAGCGTGATTTCGTAGTCGATGCCCAACTGCTTCAGCGTCGACCGGCTCTGCCGCAGGCTGGCCGGTGCCGGCAGCAGGGACGCCACGGGGGCCGGCCCTGCCATGGCCGCATCGGTGCCGGGTGCAACCGGCGCGGGCGCCGTCGGCACATCCTGCGCCTGCACCGCCATCCACGGCAGCGCCAGAGCAAAGGCAGCAACGGCAACGCCGGGGCGAAGGCCGAGAACACGACGGGTCATGCGGAATCTCCGTTACGCGGGGCAGCGGCGTCGGTACGACGGCCGGCAGTAGTAATGAACCGGCCCAGGCGGTGGAAGCCGCGCAGGCTGGCCTTGAATACATCGCCGAAGGAACGCAGCAGGGTGTCGCGGTCATGCCGGCCCCACAGCTGCACCCAGATATCGGCGCGCGCGAAGGTGCAGGTCACCAACCACCGCTCCTGCTCCAGGTCCAGCGGCAGGAACTGCAGACTGACGCCTTGTGCATCGCGGTCGTGCCGGATCACCACCGGCAGCCGCCTGCTGCGGTTGCGGTTGCTGATTTCGATTTCGGCCTCGGTACCCGGTTGCAGGGGTTCGGGCTGGTCCAGGCGGATGGCCATGCCGCCGGTCGAGAAATTCAGGGTCCGGCTGTGCAGCGCGCGCCCGTCGGCCAGGTGCAGCACCACCGGCAGCGACAGCGGCACGCGGTGCGAGCGCCGCACCTGCTTCTGCTCGCCGGACGTGGCGATCACCGCCCCGAGCATGATGGTGTTGTAGGCCGTCCAGCCCAGGTTCAACCAGATGGTATTGCTCTCGCCACCGGTATCGGCCATCACCAGGCGCACCACGCCCACAGCGATGCCGATGATGTTCAACAGCAGCAGCAACAGGTAGGGACGGGCGATCTGCGCGTCGAAGTAGCTGCGCTCGACCAGGCCGCCCTTGGCGGTGACGTTGAACTTGCCCAGCCGCGGATTGATCACCGCCATCAGCGTGGGGCGCAGGATGTACCAGGCCAGGGTGGTTTCGTACACCTCGTTCCACAGCAGGTGGCGGTGGCGGCCCTGCACGCGCACGTTTGTCAGGTTGGCCTGGAGGATGTGCGGCAGTGCATAGGAAAGGATCATCAGCGCCGAGGCGTGGATGACATGTGCGCCGAAGAACAGATAGGCCAGCGGTGCGGTCAGGAAGATGATGCGCGGCAGGCCGTAGAAGAAGTGCAGCATCGCGTTGGTGTAGCAGATGCGCTGCACCAGCCGCAGGCCCTTGGTCAGGATCGGGTTGTCCACGCGCAGGATCTGCGCCATGCCACGTGCCCAGCGGATACGCTGGCCGACGTGCGCCGACAGGCTCTCGGTGGCCAGGCCGGCCGCCTGCGGAATGGGAATGTAGGCGCTGCGCCAGCCCTGCTTGTGCAGGCGGATGGCAGTGTGCGCATCCTCGGTCACCGTCTCCACCGCCACGCCGCCAATGGCTTCCAGCGGCGCGCGGCGGATCACCGTGCATGAGCCGCAGAAGAACGTGGCATCCCACAGGTCGTTGCCATCCTGCAGCAGCCCGTAGAACAGCTCACCTTCATTGGGCACCTTGCCGAACGTGCCCAGGTTGCGCTCGAAGGGGTCGGCCGAGAAGAAATAGTGCGGCGTCTGCACCACCGCCAGCTTCGCATCGCGCAGGAAGCCCCCCATCGACATCTGCAGGAACGACCGGGTGGGAACGTGGTCGCAATCGAACACCGCGACGAACTCGCCATGGGTCTTCTTCAGCGCGGCATTGATGTTGCCGGCCTTGGCGTGGTTGTTGTTGGTACGGGTGACGTAGTGCACGCCGACCTGTTCACAGAACTCGCGGAAATCGTCGCGGCGGCCGTCATCAAGCAGATAGATGTTGAGCTTGTCAGCCGGCCAGTCCAGCACGGTCGCCGCCAGCACGGTGGTGCGCACCACCGACAGTGGCTCGTTGTAGGTCGGAATGAAGACATCCACGCTTGGCCACAGCGCGCGGTTGTCCGGCAGCGGCACCGGGGCGCGGTTCAGCGGCCACGCCACTTGGAAATAGCCCAGCACCAGCACCACGTATGCGTAGATCTCGGCCAGTACCAGACCCGACCCCAGCACCAGATCGACCACATTGCCGAAACCCAGCGTCTCGGTCAGCCGCCACCACATGTAACGGGTGGACATGACCAGCGACAGGCCCATCAGCACCAGCGGCACCAGGCGGCCTTCGCGGTTGCGCAGGCACAGCGCGATGCCGAACACCACCGCCGAGAACAGCAACTGATGAACCACATCCAGGGGCACGGTCGCCACGAAAGCCATCAGGGCCACGGCGCCGGCCACCAACGCAGCCAGACTCAGCCGTGCCAGGAAGCGGCCCGGGGGTACTGCGGAAACTGCGCTCATGCGGATTCATTCCAGCCGCGCGGGCGCGGCATCATGCGGGGGGAGAAGCAGCGGCGCCCTGCCCGGTGGGGAGCGTGCGGCGGGGGTCAGCGCTGGCGCAGGCGGGCCAATGGGCTTGCCGTTGCAGTGGGCAGCGGCACCTGGGCCAGGCGCAGGAACAACTGCTGCAGCGGCGTGGTTGCAGCCAGCTCATCCTGCGCCGGCACGGGCGGCGCAACGGGGTCTGGCATGGCCGCCGACGGAACCGGCACCTCCGCCGCCCTGGCTGGATTCAGCGCCTGCGGCGCCGGCAGCGGTGCGAGGTCGTCCACCGCTTCGGAAAAATCGTGGTAACTCCCCGACCCGGCGTTGGCGCCCAGCCGCTTGAACAGTCCGGCGACATCGTCGTGGCCGGCAAAATCAACAGGCATTGGAATGGTTCTCTGAAAGCATGGACAGGAACTTCGAATTCAACTTACCCGTGCCAGCACGTAGCAGGACACGTCGGCCGACCCGCCCGCCGCAGGTTGCACATCCAACGCAGGCAGCATGCCGGCCTGGCTGAACCATTGGCGGTACACCCCCTGCAGGAACGCAGGCGCCCAGCCTGCCTGGCCCGCCAGCAGTGCGGTCAGCGGCGCGGCCAGGTGTTCGATGCGCACGCCGTCGCCCTGGTCCTGGAACCGCACCTGGCCCCAGGCCAGAGTCGACCAGAGCACGTTCGCAGACGTCTCCAGGTCTTCCAGCGAGACGGCTTGCGGCAACGGGTGAGCCCGCGCAAAACGCTCGCCGATCCGTGCCATCAGCCGGGCCAGGTCGGCCTCGGGCAAGGCCTCCATGAACTCTTCAGCCATGGCCAGCACGAACCCCCGCCACTGGGACGAACACGCCTGCAGGCGATAGTGATCCAACAACTCAAGTGCACTCATGCATGTTCCCGGACAGCGAGGCGCCGCAGGCAGATGCCTGTTCAGGCCTGCCAGCAGTCAAAAGTGTGATCGATGCCTCACTGATTGTGGCACATCAAGGGGGGGATTGCACCGTCGGGCAATCCGCAACCCCATGGATTCATTGGCTATTTTTGAAACAGTTTGGACTGATAGGATCGTGATGCTTTTCACGGTTAACTCGTCGCCCGCTGTTCTCAGGCCTCGGCGGGAAGCTCAAACACCTGGCGCAGATAGGCCAGGTAACCGGGGTCGTCGCACATGCTCTTGCCCGGTGAATCGCTGAGCTTGGCCACCGGCTGGCCATTGCAGCGGACCATCTTGATGACGATGTTGAGCGGGGTCGGGCCAAGATCGTTGGTCAGGTGCGTACCGACCCCGAACGCCACCTGGCAGCGACCGCGGAAGTAGTCGTACAGGCGCATGACCTTGGTGATATCCAGGCCATCGCTGAATACCAGTACCTTGCTGCGCGCATCCACGCGGCGCTGCTGGAAATGGGCCAGCATGCGGTCGCCCCAGTCGAACGGGTCACCCGAGTCATGGCGCACGCCGTCAAACAGCTTGCAGAAGTACATGTCGAAGTCGCGCAGGAACGCGTCCAGTCCGACCACGTCGGAGAGCGCGATGCCCAGGTCCCCGCGGTACTCGCGCGCCCACGATTCCAGCGCGGTCACCTGCGAATCACGCAGGCGCGGCCCCAGTGCCTGGAATGCCTGCAGATACTCGTGGGCCATGGTGCCGTGTGGGGTCATGCCGTACAGGCGGGCGAAGTGCACGTTGCTGGTGCCCACCAACTGCGGGCCCAGCGCATCGCGCAGCAAGGGCAGCAGGCGCGCATGCCAATCGCGCGAGTAGCGGCGTCGGCTGCCGTAGTCGGCAATGCGGCACTGCTCGAAGCCCGGGGTGTCGCGCAACAGCGCTGCCTTGGCCTGCAGGCGGCGCTCGCCCTCGGCGAAATCGGCGGTGGTGGTGTTGCGGAACCAGACTTCGTTGATGATGGCCAGCAGTGGCACTTCAAACAGGATGGTGTGCAGCCAGGGCCCGGTGATGTCCAGGTCTATCTCGCCTGGCACCGTCTGCGACGGCCGCAGCCGGATGTACTTGCGGTCCAGGTGGAACAGGCCGAGGAAATCGGCGAAGTCCGGCTTCACGAAGCGCAGGCCACGCATATAGTCCAGCTCTGCATCGGTGAAGCGCAGGCTGCACAGGTGGTCGATTTCCTCGTCGATCTGGTCGATGTAGCGCGCCAGGTCGATGCCGGGGTTGCGGCACTTGAACCGGTACTGCACCTGGGCGCCGGGGTACTGGTGCAGCACCGCCTGCATCATGGTGAATTTGTACAGGTCGGTGTCGAGCAGGGACTGGATGATGGCCATGCCGCCATTATGCGCCCGATGGGGTGAATCGCGTTCCCGTATCGTGGGGAGCGCGCCTTAACCCGGCGGTCACAGCGCCTTGCGCAGCAGCCTCGGCACCAGCATCAGCGCATGCGCCCAGATCGCGCCCCATACCATCACCCGCACCGGCCATGGGCGCTGCTTCGCCTCGAACTTGCTGAAATAGCGCCACAGCCCACGATGCTTGTGCCATTCCACGAAGAACGGCCGCGAGCGGCTGGACACACCACGTACGTGGGTGACCTGCAGATCGTTGGCAATGGCCACCACCCCGCCCGCGTCGCGCACGCGCCGGCACAGGTCCAGGTCTTCGGCATGCAGGCGGTATCCCGCATCCCAGCCGCCGATGCGGTCGAACAGGGAACGCGGCATCAACAGCAGCGCGCCAGACAGCGCCGGTACCCGCTGCAGGGTCTGCTGCCGATCGCGCGGGATGGCCAGCCGGCCACCACGGCCGGGCGAGCGCAGCATGGCCAGGAAGTCGGGATCGCGCCGGCGCACCGCCTCATCGGCGCGGCCCTGCTCGTCCACTTGTTCGACGCCCAGCAGGGCATCACCGACAGCCGCGGCATGCTCGCGCAGGGCGGCCAAGGTATCGGGCTCGACCATCAGGTCCGGGTTGATGAAGGCCAGCCAGGGGCTGTGTGAATCGGCCACGCCCTGGTTGTTGGCCGCAGCGAACCCGGGGTTGTCCGGATTGCCGATGAAGCGCACGCGCGCATCGTGGCTGGCGTGGCGCTGGATGATATCCAGCGTGTCGTCCTGCGAGCCGTTGTCGATCACCCGGATCTCGGCCACGTCCTGCGCCTGGCGAAGCCGCGACAGGCACGCGTCGATGGTGCTGCCGCTCTGGTAGGTCACAACGATGGCGGCGATGGCGGACTTCAAGCGGGCGACTCCGGCGGCGATGGCTGCGCGAACAGATCACCCTGCCCGCGCGGCATTATCGCCTGCTGCAGGTGCTGTTGCAGATCCTGGCGCAACGCGTGCAGCGGGTCATGCATCAGGAAGTCGGCCAATCGTGGCATCCAGCCGGGCCAGCGCGTCGCCAGTGCATCCAGGTCCCCCTCGCGGCTGGGCGCTTCGCCGGCGCGACTGACAAAGGCGTTCTCGCACAGCACGTTGCGCCAGCCCAGGCCGGCCATGCGCAGGCTCAGGTCCACCAGCGCGGCGTTCCAGCCCAGGTAGCTGTCCACGTCCAGGCCACCGGCGCGGCGACGGGCATTGCCGCGCACCAGCACCGCATGGGTCACTGCCGAAGGCAGTTCCGGATGCAGGCTGGGCAGGGTGGCACAGATATGGGCCAACACTGCCGGATCGAGCGGCGCCGGGTTGATCTCGCCCAGCCGCGGCCACGCCGCGGTTTCGCCGGCGTTGCACCACGGCGTGGCGGTGGCGATGGCGGCATCGCGGGCGAAGCAGGCCTGCAGCTGCTGCAGCCAGCCGGGCGCCGGCACGCAGTCGGGGGCCAGCACGGCCACATCCAGGCCCTCGCAGGCACGCAGCATTTCATCCAGGTGGGCGACCTCGCCCAGTGGCCGCGCGCGGCGGGTGTATTCGGCCTGCAGCGGCGTGTGCGCCAACCAGTGCTCAACTACGGCCTGCGCACGCGGCCCGGCCTGTGCATCGTCGGCCAACCAGACGGCGGTGCCGGGTGCCGTACCGGCATCCAGCGCGGCCAGGCAGCGGTCCAGCACGGCATCGTCCACGCCCAGCGGCAACAACACGATCGCCCCCATCCCGCCTCCGTGGTTGTCGTTGCGCGAAGCGTAGCACTGGCCGGGTTGCACCCGGCACCCGCAGAATCCGGAGCCGGAGCCGGAGCCGGAGCAACAGCAAAAGCTGGGTTGCTGGGGGTTGGCGGGGTGGGTCCGGTTGCGGGGGACGCCGCAAGTACGTCCCTGTAGGCTTGGCCGCGGCATCCATGCCGCGGACACCCCCGCAACCGGACCCACCCCGCCTTCGACAGTTTCCAGCGATCTGTCGGGAAGGCACGGGGTCGGATCCCGTTGCTGCGCAACGGGCTCTGACCCCAGATGGTTTTGGATATCTGACAGATGTGTCGACCAAGGTCGACACCTACCAACAGCTGATGGTTCTGGATATCTGACAGATGTGTCGACCAAGGTCGACACCTACCAACAGCGCTGGGGAACTGTCAGAGGTGGGGCGGTGTCGGAGGGCGGGGTGTCAGCCGCATGGATGCGGCTGCCAAGCCTACAAGGACGTACTTGCGGCGTCCCCGCACTCCGACACCGCCCCGCCATCCCACGGATACCCCGCTTTTGACGTTGCCGTTGCCGTTGCCGTTGCCGTTGCCGTTGCCTTGAAGCGGGTGCAGGGCTGCAAGCCCTGCCGGCCCTATTTCTTGCGGGCGCCGGGGGCGATCGGCTCCATGGCGCGGAAGCGGCTGCTGTATTCGTCGGTCAGCGCACGTGCTTCCTGGCCGTTGCGCACAATCGTCGGGGTCAGCAGCACGATCACTTCGGAACGGCGGCTGTTGCGCGTCTTGCTGCCAAACAACGCACCGACCACCGGAATCCGGCTCAGCCCCGGAATACCGTTGTGGCCATCGGTGCCCGAATCGGTGATCAGGCCCGCCAGCATGATGGTGTCGCCACTCTGGATGGCCGCTTCGGTGGACAGCTTGCGGGTGGAAATGCGCGGATTGCACTGGGTGCGGGTCGGGTCGCAGTTGGCCGCCACTTCGCCGGCACTGCTCACTTCCTGCACGATGTCCATGAACACCGTGCCATCGCGGGTCACCCGCGGGCGTACCTTCAGGATCACGCCGGTGTCGATGTACTGCACCTGGCTGTAGGTGTTGTCGGTGCCCACGCCGGTGTTCACCGAGACGGTGCTGATCGGCACCTTGTCACCCACGTTCAAGGTGGCTTCGGCGTTGTTGCGCACGAAGATGGACGGGGTCTGCAGCAGGCGCAGGTCGGTCACCTTGTCCAGCGCGCTGACCACCGCGGCCGCATTCTTGCCCAGGAAGGTCCAGCCCAGCCCTTCGCTGCCGGTAATGGCGCCGGCAAAGGTGCCCCACACGTTGCGACCCAATGCGCTGGGCAGGGTGGCATCGCCGGTGGCGCCGGGGAAGGTCTGGCCCTGCACGGCGTTCTCGAAATACCAGTTCACGCCGTAGCTCAGTTCGCCCTGCAGCGAGACTTCGGCCACCTGCGCTTCGATATGCACCTGCAGCGGCATGACGTCCAGCTTCTCGATCACTTCGCGGATCGAACGCCAGGCCTGCGGGGTGGCGCGCACAAGCAGCGCGTTGGTTTCTTCCACCGCCGAAACGCCGACCGTGTCGCCTTCCACATCCAGGCTGACGCTGATATTGCCTTCCTGGCGCTGCGGCAGGTTCATGGTGCTGGCCATGCCACTGCTGCTGGAACCGGTGCTGCCCAGCGTGCTGCTGTCATTGCGGCTGTCGGTCTGGCCGGTGCTGTCCAGCTGCATCGGCTGCGCGCCCGGTGCCAGCGTGGTGGTGCTGCCACGGTTGTTGCGGTTGTTGCTGCTGCCGAACGCTTCGGACAAGCGCTGGGCCAGGTCACGCGCCTTGATGTAGCGCAGTTCGTAGGAGAACAGCCGGGCGCTGCCACCGGCGGTATCGATGCGGTCCAGCCACTGCTGGATCTGGTCCAGGTAACGCGCCTGCGGGGTGATGACCAGCACGGCGTTGGCGTTTTCCAGCGGCAGGAAACGGAACATGCCGGCACTGGGGGTCTTGCTGTCTTCGCCGAAGACCTTTTCCAGATCAGCGGCAACCTGTTCGGCCTTGCCCGACTGGATCGGGAACACGCCCACCGACATGCCCGACAGCCAGTCCACGTCGAAGATCTCGACAGTGTGCAGGTAGTTCTCCAGTTCGGCGCGGGTGCCGCCCAGGGTGATCACGTTGCGCCCGGTATCCACATTGACGATCGCGTTGGGTCGCGCGTACGGCTCCAGCACCTTCTTCATTTCGCTGGCCGAGATGAACTGCAGCGGCACCACGCGCACTTCAAAGCCACGGGCACTGGAGGCTGGTGCAGTGCTGGGCGCGACGGTGCCGGCCAGGGCCTGGTCGGCGGCGACGATGTTGTAACGGCCGCCGCTGTAGACCATGCGCGCGTTGTTCCAGCCCAGCACCATTTCCAGCAGGTTCAGCGCCTGCGCCGGTGACACCGGCTTGGGCGTGGCCAGGGTGACCGTGCCCTGCACGCCCGGTGCGATCACGTAGTTCTGCCCAAGCATGTCGCCGAGGATCGCCTTGACCACCGCGTGCACCGATTCCCCTTCGAAATTGAAGGTGGCACTGCCACTGCTGGCGGTGTTCAGTGCCGGCGACGGTGCGCGCGCCGCCTCGCGGTTGATCATGGTGCCGCTGCCACGCCGGATGACCGCCTGCGGTGCGCCGCTCTGGCCATCGCCTTCAGCCACCTGCGCATCGGCGGCGGCCTGGCCGGCGGGCGGGCTGGGTTGCGGGTTGCCATTGCGCTGCACGTGCGGGCCGGACACGGTGGTGCAGCCGACCAGCAGCGCAAGAAGGAACGAGGAAGAAAGGAAACGCAGGTTCATGCATTCACTCTATCGGTTGGTGCCATCGCCCGTGGGCGGCGACGGTTGTTGCTGCTGTTGTTGCTGCTGCAGCTGACGGCGACGGGCCTGGATGCGCTCGCGGATGGCCTGCATCTGCGCGTCACTGGGACCGTTGGCATTGGTGTTGGGGGCGGGCGTGCTCTGCGCCGCCGGACCGGCAACCGCGGAGCCGGCCAGATCGACCGGGCGCTGGGCGCTGCTGTTGCTGCTGTTGCTGGCCGGGCTCGGCGGCGGAGGCGGCACCACCACGCCTGCCGGCGGCACCGCGCCATTGGCCCCGCGCAGCACGGTCGGCGGTTCGCCGCCCTGCCCGTTGAAGGTGGCCAGTTCCAGCACCTGGTTGCCCGACGGGCCGATCAGCGTGGCCTGGCGCGGTTCCAGCGCCACCAGCTGCCAGCCGTCCACGGCCTCCCCGTTCAGGCGCAGGCGCAGCGAACGGTTCTGTTCGGTGGTGAAGGTGGCCATGCTGAAACTGTCGGTCAGCAGCACACCGGTCAGGCGCAGGGCGGCACTGGCGGCCGGTTCACTGCCGCCCAGCAGATACGGGCGCGGCCGCCGGTCTTCGGCGAACAACGGGCGTTCGCTGATGGCGCTGTAACTGTCGGCGGCGGCCATCCGCTCGGGTGCCAGCGGCGGCAAGGCAGGTAATACCGCAGCACGGTCGGCATCCTCCGGACCCGCGGGCAGGCGGCTGCCCAGACCGAATGCGGTGGCCAGCCACAGCGCACCGGCCCAGCCAGCGGCAGCCAGCAGCAGGCCCGTGCGCAGGGGAAGTGCATCGCGCTTCATTCGGCGCCCTCCCCTGCATCGGTATCCGCATCGGCCTCGGCCGCCGCATCGACGGCCGGCTCGGCCGGAGCCGCCGCCTCAGGCGGCGCCACCGCGGTACCGGGCACGGCCGCAGCGCCGTCGGCTGCCGCGCCGGGCAACAGGTAACCGGCCAACTCGAAGGACACGTCCAACCCAAGGCCGGATTCATTGGCCGATTGCTGGAAGCGCTGCGCGATCAGGTTCAGGTTATCCACGAACAGCCGCGGACTGCCGGTTTCCAGGCTGTGCAGCACGGTGGCCAGTTCGGCCACGCCACAGCGCAGCCGAACCTGCATGGCCACGCGCACGAACTCGGCATCGCGACGGTTGTCGGTCAGCGGCGTGCGGTTGCTGATGGTGCAGCTGCGGTTGCCGGGGCTGGCCATCGCCACCGCATCCTGCAGCCGCGCGCCCAGCGCGGCGGCAGCCGCCTCGGCAGTGGCTTCGCGCAGGAAGCCGGGGCGCTGTTCCAGCACCTGGCGGGTTTCCTTCAAGCGTTGTTCGATCTGCGGCTGCTGCTGCAACTGCGCCTGCACGCGCTGCTGGCGCTCGCGCAGCGCGGCCACGTCTTCGTTGATGGCCAGCAGCGGCTGGGTGAACCAGGGGTGCACCAGCAGCAGGTAGGCCAGGCCCAGCACGGCCACCAGCAGGGCCAGTGCCAGCCAGCGGTCACGGCGCGGGTTGGGCATCGGCATCGGCCGCCTCCTTGCGTGCAGGGGCGGCGGGTACGACGGCGGCCGGCAACGGCTGCAGTTCGGCGGTCAGGGTGAAGCGGTCGCGGCCGCTGCTGGCGCCGTCGGCCTGCAACACGCCGGTCAGGTTCACCTTGCGCCACTGCGGCGCGTCCTGCAGCAGCGCGACCAGTTGCGAGGCCTGCCCACTGAGCCCGATCAACTGCAGGCTGTTGTTCTCGATCGCCAGTTTTTCCAGGTACGTGCCATCGGGCAGGCGCCGGGTCAGCTCGGTCCACAGTTCCACCGTGGTGGCACGCTGGCTGCGCTGTTTTTCCAGGAAGGCGGCACCGTCGATCAGCGCCTGCAGCTGGCTGCGTTCACTGGCCACACCGCGGGCACCGCGGGCGCTGCGCTCGACCTGTTCGCGCAGGGTGTCGGCGGCGTCGCGCCGGTTGTCCAGCAGCTGCAGGGCGGCCAGCACCAGCATCACCAGTGCTGCGGCCACCAACAACAGGTTCCAGCGGCGGCTGGGATCAACGCGGTGCTGGCGCTGCGCCGGCGGCAGCAGGTTCACCTGCAGCGTGTTGCCCTGTTCGTCGATCGCGTCCACGCCGGCCAGCGCGCTGGCCCATTCGCCGGCCTGGCTGCCCCACGCGTCAAGCTGGCGCAATGGCCAGGCGACCAGCTCCACCTGCAGCAGGCCGTCCTCGGCAGCGCCCAGGCTGCGCACGTCATAGCTGACCTGGCTGGCTTCAAAAGGCGTCTGCCGGTCAATCTCGTAGCCCACCACCGCGTGCAGCCGGTCAGCGGCCGCAGGCGGCAGCCGCAGGCGGCGACGCAGCACCTGCGCCACCGGCAGCAGCCAGAACCGCGGCAGCTGCCGCAGACGGGGTTCCAGTACGCGGTCCAGGTCGGCCGGGGCCAGCGGCCACGGCAACCGCACCACGCGTTCGGGGCCTTCGCTGCCATCACGCCATACCTGCACCTGCTCGCCTTCACGCTGCAGCAGCACGCGCGCCTGCGACCAGCCCAGCGCCCACTGCCAGCGGACCGGCACCCAGGCCAGCAACGATTGCCGCCACCAGCGCAGGAAATGGCCGACGCCCGGGCCGATCCGGCCCTGCACCTGCCGCACGCTGTCCTGCCATGCCGTCATCTTGCTGCCATTCCCTGCTCCCAGCGAAGCACTGTGTAGGTCTGGCCGGGCACACCGCCCGAGCCGTTGCGTACCACCGCCTTCAATACCGACTGGCGTCCACTGCCGTCGATGGCGCGGCACTCGATACTATAGGTGCCGCTGCCGCTGGCAAGGGTTGACGTGCCCGCACCTGAATCTTCGTCACGCTCCTGCTGGGCGCGTTGCGCCAGGACCTGTTCTGCATCCAGGCCCAGGGCCAGCAGCACCGGGCCGGCAGCGAAGCGCGGATCGGGCCGTGCCTGGCGGCTGTAGAGCGTGATGTGCGGCAGCATGGCCTGGTACAGCGCGGCCCGCATGCCCAGCACCCGCTGCAGCTCGCCCAGGGTCTCGAACCGCTTGTTGCGGGGACCATACGGCAGGCCGGCCGCCGCATAATCGGGCGCCTCGGCGCCGCCGCCGGGCTGCTGCAGGCTGTCTTCGTCGCGCCAGTCGATGATCGCTCCCGCCAGCCGCGCGGCATCCTCCGGGCTTTCACCCAGCGCCTGCAGGAAGGCGGTGAGCAGCGCGGCGTCGGCGAGGTTGAGGTTGATCTTGCCGTTCTCGTCCACCACGCGGATATCCACCCGCGCGTCGTCGAACTGCCAGTGGTAGGTCCGGCCATCGGCCTGCCAGGCCGGACGCTGCGGATCGGCACGCAGGCGCAGCAGGGCATACTCCAGCCCTGCACGCGCGCGCTCCTGGCCGCGTCCGTCGTCATCCAGCACACGCTGCTGCAGGTGTTCCACCCGCGCGGTGAGCGCGAACGCGCCGACCAGCGCGGTCATCAGCGCGATCAGCCACAGCACCAGCACCAGCGCGGCGCCACGCATGCCCCTCATCGGGTAGCCCCCGCGGCACCGCCCGCGCGCAGCGCGACCACCAGCGGCGGCCAGGCCGGCCCGCGTGCAGGCCGCACCTGCACTTCCACCAGCAGCGGCAGGCGACGGGTGTCGTCCCAGCGCGGCAACCACTCGGTCAACTGGCCGCTGGCCGCATCCACGCCGCGGTAGCGCAGCTGCACATCGCGCAGGTGCTCGGCCAGCACTTCCGGCGGACGCGGCGGTGTTTCCGGCAGTTGTTCGCCCTCCTGCAGCAGCACCAGGCCCAGCAGCAGGCGGCGCTCGCCAGCCTGACCGTCCACCTGCAGCGCGTGCAGGTAAGGACCGCCGCGGCCCAGGTAGCCGGGCAGATCGGCAACGAACTGCAGGCCACGCTCGTCGCCGCTGAAGAACACCGGCTCGCGGGTCGGGTCAGGCGCTTCGATCGGACTGCGCATTGCGGCACTCAGCTGCCGCCGCAACAGCCCCTGTACCGCGCGCATGCGCTCGCTGTCGGCGGCAATCTGCTCGCCGCGCTGGCTGACCGCCATGGCCGAGCGCACGCTGGCGAACGCCAGCGCCAGGCCACCGGCCAGCAGGACGGTGGCCAGCATCACTTCCACCAGGGTGAACCCACGTGCATGCCGTTTCACCGTGCACGCTCCAGATCGGGTGGCAACAGACGCAGACTGCGCCAGCGCAGCTGCTCGCGCTCACCCTCGCCCCAGCGCACCTGCAACTGCAGTTCGGCCAGCCACGGGGCTCCCGGCGAATCGGCCACCGGCGCGTTGCCCGCGCGCGGCTCCGTGTACGGCTGCACCTGCAGTTCCCAGCGGTAGCGGCCCTGTTCCCATTCGCCCTGCTGACGCCCGGCCTGCAGCGGTTCCTCCACCCCGGCGGCGGCCAGCAGCGACTGCGCATGCAGCACGGCGCGGGTACGCAGCTCGGCGTCCTTCACCTGCCGCGCGCCGCCGGACAGGCTGCCCAGCAGCAAGGTCAGCGCCAGGCCCAGCAAGGCGAAGGCAACGATCACTTCCAACAGGGTGAAGCCACGCGCGCGCCGTTTCATTGCGCCTGCCACGGGCCGGAGCGCACCTCGCCGGTCAGCCAGCCGACGTCGATACGCCATTCGGCGCTGTCGCGCTGCAGGCGGATGCGGCCACCACTGGCGCCGCCGTCCGGATGGAACTCGATCACGCCCTGCCCTGCGCCAGTGGACAACTGCGCGGCGCCTTCGAACTGCACCTGCAGGGTTTCCGGCAGCGTGCCCTGGCGCTGGTTGGCACCGGTCCAGCGGTGCTGCGCCGGTTCGATCACGAACCGCTGCGGTTCGCCCCGCGCGATGGCCTGGGCGCGCACCATGCGCAGCTGGTTGGCGATGTCCTTGCCGGCGCTGCGCAGCTGCATGCCAGCAAAGCCGCGCGACAGGCCGGCGGCGGTGATCAGGCCGATGGCGGCGATCAACGCGATCACCAGCAGCATTTCCAGCAGCGACAGCCCCGCTGCGCGCCTGCCGTGCAGGCGCGGGCGATGCAACCGGCGCGGCAGGATGCGGGTCATGCAGGATTACGGCTCGTAGCGGATATCGGCATCGACACTGCTGCCACCCTGCTTGCCATCCTTGCCCAGGCTGATCAGATCGTAGGGCTGGCCCTCACCCGGCGCGCGGTATTCCAGCGCGTTGCCCCACGGATCGTTCAGATCGGCCGCCTTGGCATACGGGCCCAACCAGCCACCGGTAGCGGCCGGGGCGTCGATCAGATCCTGCAGGGTGCCCGGCAGCTTGCCGGTATCGAGCTGGTAGTTGTCGATCTTCGATGCCACGGTCTGCACCTGCGCCTTGGCGATGTTGGCCTTGCCGCGGTCGGCGCCGCCCAGCACGCGGCTGGCGACCAGGGTCAGCACCGCGCCGATCAGCACGATGACGATGATGATTTCCAGCAGGCTCATGCCCGACTGGTGGCGGGCGGCAGTGAAGGAAAGGCGGATCGGTCGACGGGAAGCAATCATGGTCGGTCCTTTCAGGTACGGAACAGCGGGAGTGTAGGAGGCGCCATCATTCAACCGATGGCGTTGGTCAGGTCGTACAGCGGCACCAGCACGGCCACGATCACCGCGCCGACCACCGAGGCCAGCACCAGGGTGATGGCCGGCACCATGGCCGCCAGCAGGCGATCGATGCGGCGGGCACTGTCCTGTTCGAAGGTGTCGGCCGCCTTCAGCAGCATGGTGTCCAGCGCGCCGGATTCTTCGCCCACCTGGATCATCTGCAGGGCCAGGCGCGGGAAGCGCTTGCCGCGCGACAAGGCCAGCGACAGGCCGGCACCGTTTTTCACTTCTTCGGCCGCGCTGTCCACATCAGCGGCCAGCGCGCGGTTGCCCAGCACGTTGCGGGCGATGCCCAGCGCGCCCAGCAGCGGCACGCCGTTGCGCAGCAACGTGCCCAGCGTGCGGGCCAGGCGCGCGGTTTCCAGTTCGCCCAGCAGGCGACCGATGCCGCGCCGCTGCAGCAGCCAGCCATCCAGCGCCAGGCGGGACGCGGGCTGGCGCAGCCTGCGTTCCAGCAACAGCACCAGTACTGCCGGCACCACCAGCAGCAGGATCCACCAGTCGCGCACGAACAGGCCCACCTGCAGCACGATGTTGGTGAACCACGGCAACGCCACGTCCAGGCTTTCGTACATCTGCGCGAACTGCGGCACCACGTAGCCCAGCAGGAACAGCAGCGCACCGCCCACCACCAGCAGCAGGATGGCCGGGTAGACCAGTGCGTTGATGACCTTTCCCTGCAGCGCGCGGCTGCGCTCCAGGTAGTCGGCCAGGCGCTGCAGCGTATCGTGCAGGCTGCCACCGGCTTCGCCGGCGCGCACCATGTTCACGTACAGGCGCGAGAACAGGCCGTGCTGGCGTTCCAGCGCGGTGGACAGCGGCGCACCGCCGCGCACCACGTCGCGGATGTCGGTGATCGCCCGGCGCGAGCGCTCGTCTTCTGGCAGGCCCAGCAGGATCGACAGCGCGCGATCCAGCGGCTGCCCGGCCGCCAGCAGGGTAGCCAGCTGCTGGGTGAACTGCAGCAGGGCCGCGCCCTGCAGCGGCCGCGGCCGGAACAGGCCACGCAGGCTGCTGCCACCCACGGCACCGCCATCGGCCAGCCGGGTTTCCATGGGCAGGTGCCCTTGGTCCTGCAGGCGCGCGATCAGCTCGGCTTCGCTGGCCGCTTCCATCTGGCCATCGAAGACTTCGCCATGCGGGTTCAGCGCCTTGTAGCGGTAGTTCGGCATGTCAGCAGCAGGCTCCGGCGCGCATCAACCCTCCTCGGTCACGCGCAGCACTTCTTCGATGGTGGTCTGCCCGCTCAACGCCTTGGCCAGGCCATCTTCGTACATGGTGCGCATGCCGGCCTCGCGGGCGATGCGTTCGATTTCGCCCATGCCATCGCGGCGCATGACCGCGCGACGCAGCGCATCGTTCATCACCAGGAATTCCATGATGGTGGTGCGCCCCAGATAACCGGTGGGCGCCAGCGCGGACGGCTTCGGGCGGAACAGATGGATGGTGCCCTGCGGCTGCAGGCGGCGCAGTTCGAAACGTTCGATTTCCTCCGGCGAGGCCTCGTAGCGCTCGGCGTGGGTCGGCTCCAGGCGGCGCACCAGGCGCTGGGCCAGGATGCCGTTGATGGTGGACGTCAGCAGATAGTCTTCCACGCCCATGTCGAGCAGGCGGGTGATGCCACCGGCGGCGTTGTTGGTATGCAGGGTGGACAGCACCAGGTGACCGGTCAGCGCCGACTGGATCGCGATGCGCGCGGTTTCCAGATCGCGCATTTCGCCGATCATGATGATGTCCGGATCCTGGCGCACGATGCTGCGCAGCGCATTGGCGAAATCCAGGCCGATCTGCGGCTTGGCCTGGATCTGGTTGATGCCTTCGATCTGGTATTCCACCGGGTCTTCAACCGTGATGATCTTGACGTCGGCGGTGTTGAGCTGGCTGAGCGCGGTGTACAGCGTGGTGGTCTTGCCCGAGCCGGTGGGGCCGGTGACCAGCAGGATGCCATGCGGCTGTTCCAGCACCTTGCGGAACTGCGGCAGGAAGGCATCGGTAAAGCCCAGACGATGGAAATCGAACACCACGGTTTCGCGATCGAGCAGACGCATGACCACGCTTTCGCCGTGTGCGGTGGGCACCGTGCTGACGCGCAGATCCAGCTCCTTGCCCTGCACGCGCAGCATGATGCGGCCGTCCTGCGGCAGGCGGCGCTCGGCGATGTTCAACCGCGCCATGATCTTGATGCGGCTGATCACTGCGGCGGTCAGGTTGGCCGGTGGGCTTTCGCCTTCCACCAGCACACCGTCCACGCGGTAACGCACCTTCAACCGGCTTTCGAACGGCTCGACGTGGATATCGGACGCGCGCAGTTCCACCGCACGCTGGATGACCAGGTTGACCAGACGGATGACCGGCGCTTCCGATGCCAGGTCGCGCAGGTGTTCGATGTCGTCCACCGCGCCACCTTCACCGTCGGCGGTTTCCACGATCGCGCCCATGGCACTGCGACCCTGGCCGAACCAGCGTTCGACCAGATCGTCGATTTCCGCGCGCATGCCCAGCACCGCAGTGACCGGCACGCCCAACGCCAGCTGCACGGCCTGCTGCGGATAAGGATCGTGCGCATCGGCCAACCACAACTGCACGCCGTGTTCGTCCAGCGCCAACGGGCACACGTGGAACTGCTTGAGAAAGCGCTGCGAGAGCGGCAGGCCTTCGGCCAGCGACTGTGGCGGTGCCTCGGGCAGCTGCTTGCCCTCCAGCAGCGGCAGGCCGAGCACGTCGGAACTGGCCTGGGCCTGATCACGTTCGGAGACCAGGCCCAGCCGCACCAGCAGCCCCAGCAGGCTGCCGCCGGCTTCCGCATGCAGCGGCCGCGCGCGGGCCAGGTCAGCGTCCTTCAACCGGCCACGCGACAACAGGGCATCCAGGATGCGGCCTTCGGCGTCGTCGTGGGCGGTAGCAGCGAGCGCGTTCACATGACTCTCCTGTCGATCGCCCTGACTTTAGCAGTTTGGCCGGGGTTTCCGCCGTCCTGCGCGCGCAGGACAACAAAAGACGACGCCCGTCACCTTCCGGTAACGGGCGCCGCCAATTCACTTACGACACGGTGTGCAACCGCTTGGCCGTTACTGGGTGGCCAGGATGGTCACGCCAGCGAACGCGGCCTCACCCACCACCTTCACGTAGTAGGTGCCGGCCACCGGCTTGGCCACGCGAACGGTTTCGGTGTTGCCCGGGCGGGTGGACTTGGCATCGTTGTCGGTTGCCGTCGGCACGCGGCCCTGCGCCAGGTACACCGACACATTGCCCGTGCCACCGTAGGTCAGCACGCTCAGCTGCTTGCCCGCCTCGGCCTCGAAGGTGTAGACGGTTTCGCTGCCGGCAGCGCCGGCCACGCCGCTGACAGCCACCTTGTTGGTCAGCGGAATGCCTTCCGGCTCGCAGTTTTCCGTGCACGGTTCCTTCAGTGCGGCGTCCAGCGCGGCCTTGGCATCGACAATGCCGGTGCCGATCGGGGTTGCAGCCGGAATGGTGACCGGGAAGCGGCGTGCGGACTGCTTCAGCAGCGTTTCCATCGCAGCCGGGCTGAGCGGATCCTTGCCATTGGCTGCCAGTGCGCTCTGCACCAGTGCCGCGACTGCGGCCACGTGCGGCGAGGACATCGAGGTACCGCCCTTGCCCATCAGCACCCACTCACCCGCGTCCGGGGTGGTGTCGGAGCTGGAACCGACCTGCCAGATGTAGCCGTTCGGATTGCCATCCACGCTGCCGCCACCACCCGGTGCGGACAGATCGACCACGCTGCCGTAGTTGGAGTAGTAGGTGATGCCACCGGTCACGCGGGTGGCGCCGACCGAAACCACGTTGGCACAGCTGGCCGGACGGTAGTTGGCAGCGTTGTCGGTGTCATTGCCGGCCGCCACCACGACCAGGGTGCCGCGCGAGACGGCACCGTTGATCGCATCCTGGTAGGCCGCATCGCACGTGCCGCGGCCGCCCAGGCTCATGTTGATGATTTCAGCCGGGGTGGTGTTGGCCGGAACGCCTGCCACGGTGCCACCGGACGCCCAGGTGATGGCGTCGCTGATGTCGGCCAGGGTGCCGCCGCACTTGCCCAGCACGCGCACCGGCAGCACTTTGGCCTTGTAGGCCAGGCCCGCCAGCGCGCTGCCGTTGTTGGTCACTTCGGCGATGGTGCCAGCCACGTGTGTACCGTGCCACGAGCTGCCTTCAGGCTCCGAGCCGTTGTAGCACTCATTGGCCGTTTCCACCCAGTCACCGTAGTCGGTCGCGCCCGGGGCACGGCCATCGGTCGGGCGGCGCGAGGATTCCTTGTCGCTGATGAAATCGTAGCCCGGCAGCAGGTTGTCACCGAAGTCCGGCACGCCCGGCAGGATGCCGGTGTCGAGCACGGCCACCACCACGCCCTCGCCCTGCGAGACATCCCAGGCGGCCGGCGCATTCACGCCGCTGGTGGCGTTGTAGAAGTTCCACTGGTACTGGGCGTAGTTGGGATCGTTGGGCACCAGCGCCGGCTGTGCGTTGCTGGCGCGCAGGTCGGAGCGCTGCAGGCGAACGTTGGCCACGGCGTACTGCACCGACGGGTCGGCGTTCAGTTCGGCCAGCACCTTCTTCATTTCCGCGCCGGCCAGGCGCGACTTCAGGCGGATCAGATCACTGCCGGTACCCAGCTTGCGCTCGACCTGCGGCGACAGCGACAGCGCGCGGCTGGTGGTGCCGCTGCTGACGATGGCGCGCGACAGTGCCGACTGCACCACGGTGAGCTTGCTCGAACGGTCATTGGCGGCCGCGGTACCGGTGCGGTACTTGACGATGATGCCGTCCACCGCCTGCTGGTCGGCGCTGGCAGCACGGGCCGGTGCGCTGGGCGTGCCCGGATTGATCGCATGGGCGGCACCGACGCCGACCGTCAGCGACAGCACGGCGGCAGCCAGTACGTTGATGCGAAGGTTCTGCTTCTTGGTCACGTTCGAAATCCTCTTCAAGGTCATGGTTGAGCTTTCCTTCTCCGCCGATCGGACTGGCGGAGCGCACTACGGCCATCCTTCCCTGCGACCGCCCTGGCTGGCCCACCAGGATTGCCGTGCCTCGCCCCCTCGGGCCTGTACTGCAGGGCGAGCCGGTCGCGCAGGCCACCGGCTCGCACATCGCACTTACCAGCCGAAGCCGGCACCGACGCCAACCGAGGCGTCATCACTGCTGAACGCACCGCCCAGGGTGACCGTGGCGCGATCACTGATCGCACGCTGATACCCCAGCGACATGGCCGATTCGCCGCCCTGGAAGCCGATGCCGACGCCGACGCGGTTCTGGGTGCGGATGCCCGCGGCGCTGGTGGCCATGTTCAACATGGCCGCACTCATCGCGCCCTGGCGGTCGATGCGGCGATCCATGTGGCGCAGGCGACCGTCGACTTCGCCCTTGAACACATCGAAGCTGTCGGCGACGGCCTGCACGCGGCTGTCGGTGTAGCTGTTGGCGGTGGTGATGCCGCGGTCCAGCTGGCCCTTGTTCACCGCATCGGTGGCCGCAGTACCCGCGGCGACGTTGGTGACCTGGCGCTCGTTGCCCTCGCTGCCCACCGAGACGGAATTGGCACGATCGGCAACCGAGCCCTGGCCCAGGGCCACCGCGTTGGCGGCGGTGGCAGTGGCACCCTGGCCGATGGCGGTGGACGAGGCCGCGCTGGCCACGGCACCTTCGCCGACGCTGACCGCACCGATGGCGGCCGGCTGTGCAGCGCTGGCGCCGCCCACACTGGGCTTGGCCGGGATGTCACTGCGCGTTGCCACCGGGTCTGCGCCGGAGGCGCTGGACAGCTCGGCCGCCGATGCCTGCGCGGTACTGCTGGCGCTGCGCAGACTGGCCGTAGCGGTGCTGGCACGGTTGGAGCCACCCGCCGTGCGCTGGTCCAGTTCGCTCACCTTGCGGTCCAGCGCGCCCAGTGCGTCGCCCACGTTGTTGTAGGTGCTGCCCTGGATTACGTAGTTGGGCGCGACGAACACCCCCTGCAGGCCCACGCTGGCACCACCGCCGAGGAAGCTGGCGGCATCGCTGAGCGACTGGAACAGCTGGCCACCGGTGACCGCCTGGCGGCTGCCGGCGGCAATGCTGCCAGCGCCCACGTTGTCGATCGTGGTGCCGTCCATGCCGGACAGGGTCAGGCGATCGCGGCTGGCATCGTCGTAGCCCACGGCATTGGCGCTGCTGGTTTCCACCGTGGCAATGCGCGAATCGAAATCGCCCACGCGGGTTTCCACGGCGCCCACGCGCTGGTTGGTGACATTCAGCTGCGAACCGGTGACCGCATCGGTGCTGCCGGCGGCAATGCGGCCGTCGGCCACGTTGACGATGCGGCGCGTGGCCGGACCGGCGGTGCCATTGCCACCACCAACCGATACCACATTGGCTTCCACGGCGCGCGAACCCGCACCCAGGGCCACCGAGTTGTTGCCGGTGACGCCACTGTTGGCACCCAGTGCCAGTGCCGCGTTGCCGATGGCCGTGGCACCGCTGCCGACCGCGTTGCTGCGGCTGCCGCTGGCGTTGGCGTTGGCACCGATGGCCACTGCGTCGGTGCCGGTGGCGCTGGCCGTGCCAGTGCCACTGGCCTGGAAGCGCTGGCCGACCGCATCGGCGGTGGCGGCGACGGCATCCAGCTGGCCCTTGTTCACCGCATCGGTGGTCTCGGTGCCGGCCGCCACGTTGGTGATCTGCCGCTGCGCAGTGGCCGTGCCGACCGACACCGCGTTGGCGCGGGTAGCCTGCGAACCGCTGCCCAGCGCCACGCTGTTGGCCGCACTGGCGCTGGCGTTGGCACCCAGTGCGGTGGCATCGGCCGCATTGGCCCAGGCGTTCCAGCCGATGGCGGTAGCGTAGTCGTTGGTGGCCCAGGCACCGGCACCGAACGCGGCCGAGCCGGTACCGCTGGCACGGGCCGGGATCAGGCCGAAGTAGGTGCTGCCGCCAATGGCCACGCTTTCATCGCCGGTGGCTTCGCTGGCGTTGCCCACGGCCACCGAACCGGCGCCGCTGGCGGTGGCGAACACGCCGGCCGCGGTGCTGTTGGCGCCGCTGGCCAGGGTGCCGTAGCCCAGTGCCGAGCCCAGGCGACCGCTGGCTTCGCTGTAGCCGCCCACCGCCGTGGTGCCATCGGCCGAGGCCGAGGAACGGAAGCCGCTGGCCAGCGACTGCGCGCCGCTGGCGATGGCTTCGGCACCGCTGGCAGTGCTGTATACGCCCGTGGCCTGCGCGCCAGCGCCGGTAGCGGTGCTGCTCACCTCACTGGCGACCGCGCCGCTGCCCAGCGCGGCACTGTCTTCGCCGCTGGCCTGCGCGTTGTTGCCCACGGCTGCGGCGTTGCCGCCGGTGGCCAGGCTGTTGAAGCCTACTGCGGTAGCGTTGGCCGCCACCGCGGTGGCACCACTGCCCAGGGCGGTGCTGCCATCGCCGATGGCATTGGCCGCCTCACCCGCAGCAAGTGCATTCTCGCCACCCGCATACGCACCGGCATCGCTGTCATCGCTGCCGCTGGCCTGGAAGTACTTGCTGGTGGCTTCGGCCGCGGCGGCCACGGCATCCAGCTGGTCCTTGTTCACCGCATCGGTGCCCTCGGTACCAGCGGCCACGTTGGTGATCTGCCGCGTGTTGCCAGCGCCGCCCACCGACACCGTGTTGTCACGGTCGGCAATGGAGTCCGCACCCAGGGCCACGCTGTTGGCGCCCTGCGATTCGGCCGCGTTGCCCAGTGCCGTGCTGTTGGCGCCCGGCGCCCAGGCGCCACCGCCCACGGCGGTGGAGTAATCACCCGAGGCTTCGGTGGCCAGCAGGCCGAACAGCGAACCACCCACGGCCACCGCATTGGTGCCGGTCGCCAGACTGCCCTGGCCGGTGGCGGTGCTGTAGGCGCCGGAGGCTTCGGCATCGCCGCCCAGGGCGACACTGTTGGAACCGGAGGCATTGGCGAAGTTGCCCAGCGCAGTGGCATTGAACGCCGAGGCGCTGGAGTAGCCGCCAATGGCCGTGCTGTAGCCACCGGTGGCTTCGGCACCGATGCCGAACGCCGCCGAGGCGGTGCCGCTGGCCACGCTCTCGCTGCCCACGGCAGTGGAGGCTTCGCCACTGGCAGTGCTGAAGTAGCCTACGGCCACGGCTTCCTCGCCACTGGCTTCGGACAGCACGCCGCTGGCGGTGCTGCCGGCGCCGCTGGCCACGCTGGCCGCGCCGAAGGCTGCACTCTGCTCGCCACTGGCTTCGCTTTCGGCACCGTGGGCCGTTGCGTACTCGCCGGTGGCCTGTGCGTTTGCACCGATCGCGCTGGCGTTGGCGGCCGTAGCCAACGCGTTGAAGCCGATGGCCTGCGCGTTGCTGCCGATGGCGTTGGCGCCCGCGCCCAGTGCGCTGGCACCGTCACCGATGGCATTGGCCGCTTCACCGGCCGCCAGCGCGTTGTCACCTTCCACATAGGCGCCGGCATCGCTGTCGTCGCTGCCGCTGGCCTGGAAGTACTTGCTGGTGGTTTCAGCGGTGGCGGCCACGGCGTCGAGCTGCGACTTGTTCACCGCGTCGGTGGCCTGGGTACCGGCGGCCACGTTGGTCACCTGGCGTTCGTTGCCGGCAGTGCCCACCGACACGCTGCGGTCGCGGTCGGCCACCGAGCCTGCGCCCAGCGCGACGGCATTGCTGCCGCTGGCGGTGCTGCCCGCCCCCAGTGCAATGGCGCTTTCACCGCCGGCCACCGTGTTGGTGCCGATGGCGATGCTGTTGATGCTGTTGCCCAGCGCCTGGAAGCCCAGCGCCACGCTGTTGGCGCCGTAGCTGAAGGCGCCGCGGCCGACGGCGGTGGAACTGGTGCCGTTGGCCCAGCTGTTGTAGCCGATGGCGGTGGCGCCGTTGGCACTGGCCCACGCGGCCGGACCGAACGCCGAGGCGTTGCTGCCGGTTGCCCAGGCGCCAGAGCCGAAGGCGGTAGCACCGGCTTCGCTGGCGGTGCTGTAGCCACCCACCGCGGTGCTGTCGTCTGCCTTGGCGAAGGCGCTGTCGCCGATGGCGACGGCATAGCTGCCGGTAGCGCGCGACTTGCTGCCCGCTGCGAAGCTGTTGTCACCGGTGGCCTGCGCGCCACTGCCAAACGCGTTGCTGGTCAGCCCGGTGGCCTGTGCCGCATTGCCCACGGCGGTGGAACCGGCCGATGCGGTGGTGCCCACCTGCACCGGGTTGCCTTCGTCGTCCAGCAGCGGCTGGTTGTATTCATCGTACGCCTGGCCCAGGCCCCCCACCGCGACGGCACCGTCGCCGTCGGCGAAGGTGTTGCGGCCCAGTGCTACGGCATCGGCACCCAGTGCACCGGCACCGGCGCCCTGTGCCAATGCACCGGCACCGATCGCGTTGCTGGCCGAGCCGGCGGCGACCGCACCTGCACCTTCGGCATAGGCACCGGCATCGGTGCCCTCTTCGGCCTGCGCCTGGAAGAAGTGCGCGGTGGTGTCGGCGGTGGCGGCCACCGCATCGAGCTGCGCCTTGTTCACTGCATCGGTCGCTTCGGTACCGGCGGCCACGCTGGTGATCTGGCGTTCATTACCGCTGCTGCCCACGGCCACGCTGTTGTCACGCACGGCTTCGGAGTTGGCACCCAGCGCCACACTGTTGGCACCCCGTGCGGTGGCGTAGAAGCCGACAGCAGTGCTCTGTGCGCCGCTGGCCCAGGTCTGTGCACCCAGCGCACTGGACTGCGCACCCGGTGCGTAGGCGAAGTAGCCCACAGCGGTGGCTTCGGCACCCGACGCTTCGGTGAGCGTGCCGTTGGCAGTGGCGTAATCGCCGCTGGCGATGGCACCGGCGCCGACCGCAGTGGCGGCTTCACCGCTGGCCTGGGTCTGCACGAGGAAGCCCAGGCCGGGAATCAGATCGGCCGGGCCACCAATGGCCACGCTGCTGGTGCCGGTGGCCACGCTGCTGGTGCCCAGCGCAGTGGAGTAGTCGCCAATGGCGTTGGACACGGCACCGAAGGCTGCCGACTGCGCACCGCCGGCATACGCGCCCACGCCGTAGGCGCTGGACGCGAAGCCACCGGCTTCGGCGCTGGCACCGACGGCAGTGCCGCCGACACCGGCGCTGGTTGCACCGGTATCCACCGGCACGCCACCGTTGGTGATGAGCGGATTGCCCTGCTCATCGACGGCGGCACCACCGACGGCCACGCTGCCCGGACCGACGGCCTGCGCATTGTTGCCGAAGGCAGCGCTGTTCTGGCCGCTGGCCAGCGCGTTGAAGCCCACGGCGGTGGCGTTGCTGTTCACAGCGGTCGCACCGCTGCCCAGCGCGGTGGTGCCATTGCCCAGGGCATTGGCGGCTTCGCCGGCGGCGGTGGCGTTGCTGCCGTCGGCAAACGCACCGGCACTGCTGTCATCACTGCCGGTGGCCTTGAAGTAGGTGCTGGTGTTTTCGGCCACGCTGGCTATTGCATCCAGCTGGCCCTTGTTCACCGCATCGGTCGCTTCGGTACCGTCGGCCACATGGGTGATCTGGCGTTCGTTGCCGTCCGCGCCGACGGCCACCGTGTTGTCACGGTCGGCCTGCGAGGCGGCACCGATGGCCACGCTGTTGCTGCCGTTGGCGGTGGCACTGGCACCCAGCGCGGTCGACTGCGCACCGTCGGCCCACGCGTTCCAGCCGATGGCCGTCGCGTAGTCCTCGGTGGCCCAGGCGCCGGCACCGTAGGCTGCCGCACCAGTACCGCTGGCGCGCGCCGGAATCAGACCGAAGTAGGTGCTGCCACCAATGGCCACGCTCTCATCGCCACTGGCTTCGCTGGCCTCACCCACGGCCACCGAACCGGCGCCGGAGGCAGTGGCGAATACGCCGGCGGCGGTGCTGTTGGCACCGCTGGCCAAGGTGCCGTAGCCCAGCGCCGAACCGAGGCGACCGCTGGCTTCGCTGTAGCCACCCACCGCGGTGGTGCCGTCGGCCGAGGCCGAGGCGCGGAAGCCGCTGGCCAGCGACTGCGCGCCGCTGGCGATGGCTTCGGCACCGTTGGCGGTGCTGTACACAGCCGTGGCCTGCGCGCCGCTACCGGTGGCGGTGCTGCTCACTTCACTGGCCACTGCACCACTGCCCAGTGCTGCGCTGTCGCTGCCGCTGGCCTGCGCATTGCTGCCCACCGCTGCGGCGTTCTCGCCGGTCGCCGAGCTGTTGTAGCCCACGGCGGTTGCGTTGGCGGCAATGGCCAGTGCGCCGCCGCCCAGTGCGGTGGTGCCATCGCCGATGGCGTTGGCTGCTTCACCGGCGGCCAGTGCGCTGTCGCCCTCGGCCAGTGCGCCGGCGTCGCTGTCGTCGCTGCCGCTGGCCTGGAAGTACTTGCTGGTGGCTTCGGCCGCGGCGGCCACGGCATCCAGCTGGTCCTTGTTCACCGCATCGGTGCCCTCGGTACCGGCGGCCACGTTGGTGATCTGCCGTGTGTTGCCAGCGCCGCCCACCGATACCGTGTTGTCACGGTCGGCAATGGAATCCGCACCCAGGGCCACGCTGTTGGCGCCCTGCGATTCGGCCGCGTTGCCCAGTGCCGTGCTGTTGGTGCCCGGCGCCCAGGCGCCACCACCCACGGCAGTGGAGTAATCACCCGACGCTTCAGTGGCCAGCTGGCCGAACAGGGCGCCGCCCACGGCCACGCTGTTTGTGCCACTGGCAATGCTGGCCTGGCCGGTGGCGGTACTGTTGGCGCCGCTGGCCTGCGCATCACCGCCCACCGCCACGCTGCTGGCGCCGGTGGCGTTGGCGGCATTGCCGACCGCGGTGGCATTGAACGCCGAGGCGTTGGACAAGCCGCCCAGCGCGGTGCTGTAACCGCCGGTGGCTTCGGCGCCGACGCCGAAGCTGGCCGATGCGGTACCGCCGGCGACGCTGCCGGCACCGACACTGGTGCTGCCGCTGCCGCTGGCCTGCGCCTGCGCGCCGACCGCAGTCGCGCTGTCGGCGCTGGCCTGTGCGGCGCTGCCCAGCGCGGTGGTGTCATCGCCGGTGGCTGCGGCATCGGCGCCGGCGGCCAATGCGCCTTCGCCCTCGATCGTGGCCGCATCGCTGTCGTCGCCCGCGCCATCGGCCTTGAAGTAGCGGCTGCCTTCGGCGGCGGCGGCGGCCAGCGCGGCCTGGGTGGCCTGCGACTGCGCCTGCGCCAGGGCATCCAGCTGCGCGCGGTTCACCGCGTCGGTGGCGGCCGTACCCGCAGCGACGTTGGTGATCTGCCGTTCGTTGCCACTGGCACCCACCGACACCGTGTTGGCGCGGTTGGCAGTCGAGCCGGCGCCGAGCGCCACGCTGTTGGCCGCGCTGGCGGTGCTGCCGGTGCCGACGGCAACGGCATTGCGGCCGCTGGCGTTGGCGCTGCCATCGACCACGCACTGATCGATCACGCTGCTGCTGAGGGTCACGCAGTTGGCGTTGCCGCCCACTTCCACCGACTGTGCGTGCGCCAGGCTTGTCCAGCCCAGTGCCATCAGCAGGCCGGCGGCGAGCACCGTCGGCGCGCTGCCGCCGTGCTTCTGCCGCTTGTCGACAACCGTTCCGGCCTGGTCCGAGGTTGCCAGTTCCGAGGCAACGACCAACTGACCCAATGCTTTGTTCCAGACCTTGCGATAAATCCGATTCATCGATACGGCTCCTGAGTGGACTGGTTTTTAGGCAAAGCAACGCCATCGCTGGGCCATCCGGCCCAACGTCCCCTGGGGGCGTCTATTCGCATGATTTACGACGGGTGTTCGCGCAGAACGCGCAGAGAGGCGAAAGCGCCTTCCGTTGCGCAATGCGTTACTACGAAATGAATGAATTCAAAACGGACTGGCAGTGTTAACGTGAAGATTATCGTCCGTCAAGAGTTTGACGGGACAAAACCTACTGTCGTGAACCAGTTCACCGTTTTATGGGTTTATGCGGTTATTTCGTTAGAACCGCGTGAACATGACGTTGCGCATGTAACGCGCTGTAACTCGTGGCCAGCACACGATATTCACGCGATATAAACAAAACCCGCCGGGTTTACCGGCGGGTCTGCATACGTCAACGAATTGGCGCGTGCGCGGATCGCACCTGCGTGCGAACGATCAGCCGCACCAGACGCGGGCGTTGCGGAACATGCGCATCCACGGCGAATCGCCCTGCCACTCGGCCGGGGCCCAGCTCAGGTTGAGCGCGCGCGGGGTGCGTTCCGGGTGCGGCATCATGATGGTCACCCGGCCGTCGCTGCTGGTCAGGCCGGTGATCCCGTCCGGCGAACCGTTCGGGTTCAGCGGGTACTGGCTGGCCACGTTGCCGTTGCCATCGATGTAGCGCAGTGACACGCGTGCGGCCGCCTGGTCCACCGCGTTGGCGAACACCGCACGGCCTTCGCCGTGGGCTACCGCTACCGGCAGGCGCGAACCGGCCATGCCACGCAGCAGGATCGACGGCGATTCCACCACCTCCAGCAACGCGGTACGGGCTTCGAACTGTTCGCTGGCGTTGCGGCGGAACTGCGGCCAGTGCTCGGCACCGGGGATGGTGTCCTTCAGCTGG
>PJTS01000285.1_pt1 | contig 39835 bp, 35 predicted proteins | sample 1512251 | NCBI WGS metagenome assembly PJTS01 (sample SAMN08177686, study PRJNA422409) | Soil metagenome, whole genome shotgun sequencing project. | isolation source: Soil (2) enriched on wood chips: alkali lignin treatment | place: USA: Madison | collected 2015-01-15 | reverse complement strand
CTATTAACGATGCCCCCTTGTTATTACCACAAAAAGAATCAGCGGAGCTGCCTCTTTCAAATTTTAAAGATAGGGAGCCCGGATATAATTATAAAATAAAGGCCAAGATGGTCGCTTACAATGGCCCTGAACTGATGGATGGTGGCCCATCCGACGGTCTTCAATTTATTAAAATTATCAGTCGGGAGAAATATACAGGCAACGATTCTTTTGAAATATCGCTTATACACTCATTTATACCTGGACCGCCCCAAATCATACTTTGGAAAGAAGAAGATAAGTATCTCATCAACATTGGAACAAAGATCCAACTCACCTACACCGATAAAAAGGTTGGGGATCAACTGGAGGAAATCTGGCAGTACAATCATAAAAGATTGACTGATTATAGTTTGGTTTCCTTACCCCTTAAATGGAAATCCATTCAAGCGACTGTCACACATGACCCCAAAAATTTTGGAAAGGCTTACCTTGTATCCAATATCAAACTGGTCGAATAAGATGACATGTTAAGAAAAAACAATTCGGACAGTAGGCGAATGTGCTAAATGCGAGCCTACTGCCGAATCTGAGGTTATGTAAAAGATTTTAATAAAGTCCCTTAATAAACTGATAGTTCTTTTCAAGAATATCATCACTATGCCACAGCGTATCATCCTTTAGCATAAATAAGTAAAGGCTAGAAATATGTATCCCTTGAAAAACGACGATCAATGCAGAAAATATTCCTGTCAACACCATCAACCATACAAGGGGTTCTTTATGTTGATACCATGTACAGGCTGATCCGATCAATAAAGTGGTCTCAATGAGATACATAAAAGACAAATAGCCTCTTGAAATTTTAAACTTTCTCATGTTGTTTATTTTACTATTTCGAAAATCATATAAATTACCTGCCCTAAAACCACACTTATCAGTATCGTATCCAATAACAGATCCTTATTACGGTTTAATTCATTCAAATTCATCGCCCTTTTATTTTATTGACAGTACATACTTGGTTATTTCGGTCAGCTCTACTTCAGACAATTGAGGAAAGCCGGGCATCTGCGGATAATTTTCTCTTTTCTTACCGGGCGCTTTTATCCAGTCTTTCAATCCTTTTTCATTGCCGCGATAGATAGTTATCATTTCCTGAACTGGAGGTCCTACCAAGCGCTGTTTTTCTTTATGGCAGCTGGAACAATTTTGTTTAAATAACGCAGAACCTTTCGATAGATCTCCCAACGCGTGATCAATATCCAAGTTTCCAGCATCGCTGACCGGATTTCCCCGGGCCTTTTTACTCATCTGCTCAAATGCCTTAGTTTTTGCTGCCATCAGCTCGCGATGCTGATACAATGCTTGTTCGCGGTAGAGTTGACGGCTGCCTCCATAAACCAGAATAAAAAACAGGATACTGATAAAGACCTTCCAAAATTGTTTATCTCGTTTGAGTTCACTATCCGCGGACAATGCTTTCCAGGAAAACCACATAGCCACAAAAAGCATCAGCCCACCGAATACCATCAACTCAACGACTTCAAAACTTATCCCCTTTGCAGGTAAAGTAATCATAACAATGATGCCGCAGACTAACTGCAAACCAATTCCAAATGTGGTGATATAATATCCCTGTCTTTTTAACCCGTCTTGACTGAATGTCTCATACAAAAGATGTACCCTGTACGACTTTCGACCGTTATACCAAACTATAAATACACCTGTGACCGTTAGACAAGCACCAATAAATTCCAGATACCGAGGCAGCACATTGGGTAGTGCCAGTGCGCTCAGAAAACCTTTGATATCCCCCCAACGTTCTGGAAATAACATCAGGTTGACATTTGTCAAGAATATCGTTGGAACAATTAAAAAAATAAGCACAGCCAAAGCAATTATACTGATGTGCAAATACTTGTAGTTGGCCATTGCTCTCCAGGTATATTTATGTAAATAGGTCAACAAAAAAGCAATGGTTACCAACGGGATAATCATAAACCAGGCTAGCCCCGTTAACGCATTGGCCGAATAAAAATAGATGGTATAAAGCGTATTGATACTCAGTAAAGGAGCAACTCCCAATACGACTGCCATGCTCTTATTGACCGTCACCGTCTTGGCTATTTCATATGCAAATACATCGTAGTCATGATTTTTCAATCCCTTGACTTCCGCCCAAAGAGTAATAATGCTCCCTCCAACCATTAATTTCACGAATATGATATGAAGCAGAAATGAGACGATCAATAGAGTAACCAATAACCATTCGGGTAAGGGAAGATCCAAAGGCAGATCCCTTGGAACGGGCGTGGTAGATATATGTAATAAATTCACTTGCATTTTTAAACGTTCTTTTTTATTTTTTTGAAACTAATACTGAATCGCCGTATACTTTTACTGCTTGCTCGATATTCTGTAGCGGATTGACCGTAATACCTTCGACCTGGGCACCTTGCAGGGATTCTCCAGACCCTTGCAATTGCCTTATGTAAGCAACAATCGCTTCAAGTTCTTTTTTATTTCCGGGAAATGGTGGCATAAACGTACGTCCCTGGTGCATATTGGGGATATAGGCCAACATGGATTCCTCTTCCAGCGGCTTGCCCTTTCCGTACATTTTTTCAAAAACATCAACGATGGAATTGATGCCGTTACTGGTGTGACAACGGCTACAAGTAAGCATAAAAACATTTCTACCCGCTTCGATCTTATTTTCCGGCGTTATTTCCTGAACTGAAGTATAGGTGGCATGTTTTAAAATTCCGTCTTTTTTATACAGCGCATAGTCTTCTTCCCGCAACAAGTTCGAATACATATACCCACCGATTACATAAGGTTTTCGGACAAACTCACGTACCCGTTCGAAAATTCCCAGAAAACCAAAGATCAATAAACAAGGAACGATCACGACAGCAACGTTCACTTTTTGAGGTTTCCAGATTGCCCAGATCGCGAGTAGGACAGAAAGCACCGTAGCCCCAACAATAAAATATTTAAGTATATCATAATATTCAGCAAAGTCTATCGATCCCACTGCTGTACTCATATTTGCTTTCATAGTTTCAGGCATTGCATCCCAGTAATAAAGCGCCCCTGCAAGTGCGAACGGCGTCCAGCTTAAAATCCATTTGCCACCCAATCTGACCACCTGAATGCGGAGCGTTGATCCTTTTTTTGTAAATAATGTCGTCAGCAACATACCGAATACCCCGCCCATCAGCATAGCAACCGGTGTTCTAAAAAATAGCTGCGGAATATAAATTGGATTTGTAAAACCATTGAAAAGACTTTTATGCGTATTCCAATTGCCTGGATCCATCATAAAACTCAATATGGAAACGATAATAACCATGGTAATCCAGGAAGCAATACTCAAAAATGCACCAAATCGGATATGTTTCAACTTGGAGCGGAGCGATTTATTGGCACTCCCCCAGCTCAGGTAGTAGATAGAAATCAGGACCACTTCGGTAACGAAAACGATCCATTCGGTAAACCAAGCCCAATAAAAAACCCGAATTAAGCTTCCTATCGAGCTAGGGCTAACGAGTGCGACCGTAAACCATATCCCCACACCAGTCATCGCGCCAATGGTCGTCATAATGATAAAACCAACTTTCATTTTATTATGGATGAGCCTATCCCACTCCCAATCTGCAATTTGGTCCCTGCCAACACGCTGTACACCTTTAAACTCAAGCCAAGTAACGTAAGGAATAAAACCCACCGCAAGGCCATGATTGATCATTACATGTATAATCGCCACAGCTGCGATTAAAAATCGGTCATTCAACCAATCTAAATGAAACATTGGAAAATCCATCGCTATTCTTTTTTTCAAAGATCTAGCTATATTCTTCCAAAAAGCAGAAATAACAGTTCCGATGCCTTCTGTTTCTACCCGATCTCATTCGATAAAGAGTCGACATATTTCCATTTTCGTAACTCCCGTACATTAAGCAGCAAAAGCGTCTTTTTCATCAAGTGAAAAGAACGCTTTTGTCGCCGTTTATGCCTATTGGTTTTTTCTGAATTCCTCTGGGCTCCGTCCTTTCTTAGCTTTAAAAAATGTGATAAAATAAGGTACATTTTCAAACCCCAGTTCAAAAGCAATTTCCTTTACCGTTTTGAAAGTATGGTACAATAGGCGCTCCGCTTCCAATACGATACGATCCCTGATCAATGTACCACAGCTTATGGCTCTCTTCTCACGACAAATGCGGTTCAGATAATTTACTGAAATATTCAATCGTTCAGCATAGAAAGACGGGAATCGTTTGTGCTTATAATTTTCATCAACCAAGGACTCAAATGCAACTATTCTTTCCTCTTTTTCATCCATCTGTACAAATCCGAAGTTTTTGGTGATCTGGCGTCCTAGCATCTGAAGTAAAATATTCAGATAATTGCGCAGCACTTCTCTTGAGCCCAACTTTGCTATATCATATTCCACCTGCATCAAGTCCATCAAGTGAATACAGCGCTCAATTTCATCACTTGTCAATACAAAGCCATTCATATGGTTACATTTTAAAAAGTTAAAATAATGTATCACTTCAGTATTGTAACGCTGCATAAAAAATGCTTCTGTAAATAGAATCACGCATCCTTCAATGGGTACATGATGCTGGAAACTACAGACACAATTGCAACTTATGCTTACGATATCATGTCTGCCCATGGCGTACATTCTTTTATCCGCCACCAAAATCAGGTTTCCGCTCTTTATCAACATTAAACTGTAGAACGAGCGTGCATGCAATGTGTTCTGGTTTCCTTTGACCTGTAAATATTCGGCAATAGGCATAATAACAATCCCGTTGGAAGCCGAATCAATATCTTCTAGTCTTAAAAAATCTAGTTTTTCTTTTCGTATTACCATTATCTTATTCTTTTTCTTCAATAAAAAATTTAAAGGGAATGGTTATGCGATTGGAGGTTTAAAAATCCGATCAAAGATCCCCTGACACAAGGGGTTACCTTCCGTTAGCGGATGAGTTACTCTTAAAATTCGGGTAAAGGGTTGCTGCCGGGTCAGCTCTTGAACAAGCTGCACAAACAGCGGTATCTCAGCACTTTTCACTTTGATCAGCACATCGCTGGCCTCTTTTTGTTCCACTGTTTTCTCACTCAGGTAGCAGAAGCCCTTACAGGTAGCCGCAGGTTCATAGCGATAAACACATAGCTGCTGCTCAATATAATCTCGATTGCATTCAAAGCCAATAAATACCCACAATAGATTGGTTGCCTGTAGGCAAAGAGCCCAGGCCATCAACAGACAGAAAAGTCCTTTCAGCTTGTAGGATTTCATCGATATGGATTATTTCTTTATTTCGTTGCGCTATTACGTTCGCGGAGGTACTCCAAAATTGCGCGCGCATCTTCCTGTTGCAACCCCAGACTGATCATAGGTGACGCAAACTCCTTGCTCAGTGCTTTTGCATCAGGATCTTTTTCAAGCATTGTTGCCGGATCGAGCATCATATTCATGATCCATTCCGGTGTACGGCGTTTGATGACACCGTCCAATGACGGACCTACCAAGGTACGATCAAAGCCATGACACATGGCACATTTGGAGACAAATAACTCTACCCCCCTATTTGCGAGCTGTGCATCAAAGGGTTTGTGCTCAAAAGATACAACAGGACCTACCCCTTTGGCTCCTTCGGTTTTATAGTCCAACATTTCAGTTGCTGGAGATGCCGCTGCAGGCTCAGTAGCTTTGCCGGTTGATACCTTTTTCTTATCCCCATTGTCCGCACAAGCAAGCAGAACGATAAAGCCAAAACAGACAAGGATTATTGTGATTCTATTTTTCATTACTCTCTTTTTCTAATTGTTTAAAACAGTATATAGTATTCCCTTGTGCTATACCTTCAGCCGATAGGAGATTTGATAGCCAATCCCATTAGCCTAATCCAACTGGATCAATAGTGCCAAAGGGGGGGGGAATATGTGCAAATTGGACCGTTTACATAAAACGCCAATCATTGCATCCGATAAATTCGTTAAAAAGGTATTAGACGAGTGGAGGGTGGAAAATAGAAAAGATGGGGCGGTAAGCATAATCTTCTTCCAGTTCTGCAAAAGCCAGTTTAATATAAGCTCCCTCAGATGAAGAACTGTCAAAGGTAAAATTCAGGGCATTGTTGATAAAAACAACATCGATGATGCGAGTCTCAAGTTTTTTCTGCTCCTTTTCTTCATGTTCACGCATCTTTTTCATCAATATACATTGTCCTCTACAGGATAGCGCCTTTTCATTAAAGCGATTGATACATTCATTGTTGGCAATATAGTCTCTATTGAGTTCAAAAACAGTCCATACCCATACTGTGGAGAAGCTCTGGAGGAGCATCAATGGCAATAAGATCCATATGAATTGTTTCGCTTTCATGAATTGACAGTATCGCAAATATAATAATTGTTGTCATTGGAGGTGCAATAATTTTAGAAGTAACAAAAAACTACTAGTCTATTGTATTTAAAGTAAGGTAATAAATGTATTCTTCAGGATAAGTGCTTTCGAACTTAATTGTACGCATACGATTAGGTAAAGTGGAGTCGTAGGTTCAATTTTTATTCAGAGATCAGGTTCTTAAAATGAAATACTTTTCCACTGTCGGGATATGCCTCCAGTTGGGCATCATCCAAGCCTTCCCTTGCGGTCGTAATAAAGAGATCCATTCCTGTAGGCCCTCCAAAACAACAGGAAGTCACATGTGGTGCATTTACTTGCACTTTATCCAATAGTTCTCCTGTTTCGATGTGCCACTTATAAACACCATAGCCATCCCAATGTGCCACCCATAAATGGCCATCAGGTCCTATGCACATACCATCTGGCATGCCAAGTTTATCAGGCACACGTACCAATGTATGGTATGCTTTTGAGAGGCCCGCTGTTTTATCCCAGGTAAACCGTCGGATTTCCCGTGTATGGGTATCGATAAAATAAAAAAAACGGCCATTGGCAGACCATACGATCCCATTCGGGATAGTCACCGCAGGAATAATGGTCTCCAAAATACCATCTCGAAAGCACAGCAGCTTTCCCTGATTTGGCAACGCTTTCATATGCATTGTTCCGATCCAAAAATTACCAGCTGGATCAATCCCACCGTCATTGGTTCGAATTTGACCATTACAGGTGTCCAAGGGTGCGACGATTGACAAGTCCTGATCTTCCTTGGTCCAAATTGCCAGCCCTTCTTGCATGGCAATGAGAAATTTGCCGCCATCTTCTTCCAAAGGAACAATCTTACTGACATAGCCAGGGAGTTCCCAGAAAGTCGAAACGTTGTTCTCCAAATTATACTGATGAATATGCTTTTGCAAGATATCCACCCAATACAAACTTTGATCATGCTTATTCCACAAAATGCCTTCACCGAGCAGACTTTTCGTTTCTAGCAATACCTGCGCTGTTTTTACATTTCTTTCCATAGCTATTACGCTTCAAGCTTCCCTATCGATTGTACCTATTTCTTAATCTTCTTGCATTAAAGCATTTCTACCTCCATCAATGAGATAGGTAGTTCCACTCGCAAAGGAAGCGTAAGTACTGGAAAGAAATACACACCAACCACCGATCTCTTCGGCTGTACCAAGTCGTTTAACCGGATGTCTATCGATAGTTTTTTGTCGCTCCTGCTCGGCGTCCGGAAATGAATCGAACCATTTTTGATTTCCAGGAGTATCAATAAATCCCGGAGCGAGCCCTACCGTACGGATCGCCGGTCCCCATTCAACAGCCATGGCACGCACCAAGGACAATAAAGCCCCCTTTGTGACATTGTAGGGAAAACATCCCGGAATGGAAGCATAGGCATGGTTAGAGGCCATGATAATAATCACTCCAGGTGAGGCCCGCGTCAGTAGCGGTTTAAGGGCTTTGGCCAACAGCCAATGGGAAGCGAGATTCAACGCACTGTTGTTGTTCCAATCCGCTAATGTACAGTCATCCAGGCCCCTGAAAACATTCTGTCCAGCATTGGAGACCAGTATATCCAAACGACCATACTCTTGTTGCAAAAGTAAAGCCAGCTCCAAAATTGCAGCTTCTTGAGACACATCAGTCTCATAATAAAATGTACGCCGCTGAAAGGGCTCCATTTTTGCAAAAAATGAAGCCACCATCGGATCATCAACAGTTAATTCAGCGCAGGCTATCACCGTTGCGCCAGCCTGTGCAAATTGCATACTTACCCCCAGCCCAATTCCAGAAATACCACCAGTGATAAGGACAATTTTGTCTGTCAAATCAATTGTAAATGCCATTTACTTATAAAATTTACACGTAAAAACCTGGTCTAGGTTCCAATATCCCAGGATGCTTAAGCATTTCTTCTTCGATCAAGTCTACACCTAATCCCGGTCTCTCACTCAATATCAAATGACCATTCTTCACCATATCCTTAATTGGATGATCGATAACTTCATCCCTCCAGGGAACATCGTTGAACATAAATTCCTGTCTAAAAAAGTTTGGCACCGATGCACACACATGAGCACTTGCCAAGGTTGAAAGTGGCCCATTTGGATTATGTGGTGCCAACAATACATTGTAGGCTTCCATCATCGTTGCCATCCGCTTCATTTCCGAAGGCCCGCCACATCGCGTAATATCAGGCATCATAATATCACAGATATTTTTTTCCAGTACCGGTCGGATTCCATGTCTTGTGTAATGTCTTTCTCCGACACAGATCGACACATTGGAAGGTATGCGTTCACGCATAGCACGCAGGTTGTCCGCATTTTCTGGACCTGCAGGTTCCTCATACCAAGTGATATTCAATTCCGAAAGGCGTTGTGCCATCTGTACGGCTACCCGATAATTCAACATTGCATGGGTCTCAATCATAATATCAAAATTGGGCCCCACACCTTCACGAACCGCCTTACTCACTTCAAAAGCTAAGTCTTGCTGCTCAGCAGTCAAAGTTAGGTTAGCCGCCAAATCCTCTCCATAGAGGTAGTTTGTATGCGCAAAAGGATCAAATTTTAATCCTGTAAAACCGGCATCCTTCACCGCGCTCGCCTGTTTGGCATAATCTTGTGGATTGTGTCCGCCACCGGTAAACCAATAATTCGCGTACAGCAAGATTTCTTTGCGAAATGCACCACCCAGTAGTTCATAACAAGGTACGCCAAGCACCTTTGCTTTCAAGTCCAAGAGGGCCATATCAATACCCGATATCGCACACATACTCGCACCATAGGGCCCTATCCAGTTTAAGTCGCGATAAAGTTTGGTCCAGATAAAATCTGTTTTCATGGGGTCCAACCCAATGATCCGTTGGCCCACATGTTTGGCAGCCTCAAACACAATTGGACTACCTGGCCAGTTGGTAGCCTCGCCCACACCAGTATGACCTGTATCTGTATAAATCTTTAATAAAGTCCAATTGTATTTTACCCCCTCTACCAACCAGACTTTGACGTCTATAATCTTCATTCCGATTCAATTTTTTAATTTATTTTTAGAATAATCTGTCCACTTAACTTATCCCCTTTTTTTATTTTCTTACGGCCATAGCTATGCGGCGAGCCATAAAAAGGTTCTGATCCATTGTTTGAATAATCCGCTACCAACCATTGAATATGTTGATCTTGCTTCCATGCTCTGGAATATTGTTGTCCATTGGATAGTACCGTTACTTTAGCTCCAGGCCCATTTATGCTTGCCCAGTGAATATTTGCTTTGGTCGATCTAAAATCGTTTGATCCTAAACTATTGGCATCATCTTTCCAATCCTTCGCCTGTGGCTTCCCATGTTCCTCCACTTCATAAAGCGGAATGGCATTCAATGTAGCTTCACCTTCATTTCGCCCGATATGATTTTCTGGATAAGTTGAAAATGCTCCTTTGCGCGACCAAGCTAATTTATTGTACGATAAAGGCAATTCCATCATCAAACCTGATTTATAAAGATCCATTTCCTGCTCCCGTTGATAAAACATTTCGTATTCTACACGCAAAAGACCGTTCTTAAGGAAAACAAATTTTTGTTTTCCTTTTCCATTTTGATACGTAAGATTCATACTTACCGAAATGCTATCAGCCGAATCAATTGCCTCCACGGCATCGGCAAATAAGGTATATTGCTCATATTGTTTCAACGGTGCAATATTATTCTGATAGGTCTCTCCCGCTACATTCGGTTTTCCACCGTCCTCCGCATTCGCTTCGATTAATGCGACCGTAGGGCCTTTGCTCAAAATAAGTCCGCCATCTTTTCGCACGGATACCAATTTACCGTAGGTTCGACTAAATGTATAATCCAGATTTCCTTGTTTTACATAAATATACGCCGAATCTTGTTTCAGTTGTAACGCTGTCTCCAAAAACTGTTCTTGATTTTTTAGGTCTTTCTGAAACAGCTCATTTTCGACCTCATTGCCTTGATTATCTGTTGCAATAATCTGCAATGCATTGTACCTGCTTGGAATTGGCAAGGTTACCTGTCCACCTTTACGAGGTCCGATAGCAGCTTTGAACGGAAATTGTTTTCCATCGACAATGGCTACAAATTTAATTTGATCAAGTGAAAGAAAATCATACCTATTTTCAATCTCGATAACGACTTTACTACCTTTAGTAACCGGTTTACCGATTTTGATGGGCGAATAAGCCTTTTTCATGCCAAAGTACTCCGGTTTCGGTCTGCGCCATCCATCAATTGGCCCCCAAGGCCCATAACCCACAATACGTCCATCTGGAAGGTGAAAAGTATCATCAATACCACTCCAGATCGCTCCGCCCAAGTTGCCGGAATGTTTATAGATCGAGTCAACAAATGTCACCAAGGGAGCATTATAAGCCTCACGAATACCAGGATCGGTCAATAATTCACGTCTATTATAGGTAGACAAATGGGCGTATTCACCAAATAAAGTCGGTCTTGTCATGGTATCTGTTGCCTTAGGTCCGTTAATACCGGGATAGTGGTAATTGGCGATATCCGCTTTGCTTCCGCCATTGTTAAATCCACCCCAGGTCTGATCATGGAAACTCGTCGGGCGCGTTGGATCCAAGGCTTTTATACGCGAATTAACCTCGGCCCATAATGGGCTCCAATGCGATTCATTGCCCAGAGACCAAAATAATACCGAGGGATGATTGCGGTTGCTCAGCACATTATCGATATTTGCGCCAAGTAGGACAGGCAAGAAACGCTTGTCTTTATAATCCCATTTGCGCCAGATTGGTGAGGCATGATGCTGGATCCAGCTCAAAGCGGCCTCGCTCTCCACATACATACCCAATTCGTCTGCTGCATTCAAAAATTCCTCTGATGGAGGGTAGTGCGACGTGCGAATATAATTGACATTCGCCTGTTTGAATAAAAGCACATCCTGTCGATCTATTTCTGGATTTGAAGCCCTCCCGTTCAATGGATGTACAGCATGCCTATTCACCCCTCTCAACTTGACCGGTTTACCATTCACCATCAGCTGATTTTTGACGACTTCAATTTCACGGAATCCGACCTTTTGTTTATTGCTCTGTATCGCCTTACCATCCACAATCAATGCCGTTTCCAACACATAGAGGTAAGGTGTCTCGGCCGACCATTGCTTCGGTTTTTTTACCACTAATAGACTTTCGATCTGTTTATGGCTCCCTACTCCAAGCTGAATCTTGTCGGAGGATTTTTGAAGGACCGTTTTGCCGTCGGCATCTCGGAGTACGTAGCGCAATTGGACCTGCTGCTTCTGGTTCGAGCCATTTTGCACCAGACCAGCAAGTTTAAGCATTGCATGGACATATTTTGAATCGAAATCTGTTACGGCCTGTGCATCCGAAATATGCACCTTAGGCAGGGTAAACAAAGTCGCTTTGCGCAGAATTCCACCCACGGTATGTGCCGCATATTGAGAAACACAGGAGAGAATATCACTGATGGTGTTTGCCTGAATTTCTACAGTCAGTTTATTTTTACCCTTCTTCACTTTTCCGGTCAGGTCGACCTGAAAAGCAACAAATCCCCCTTCATGTTCACCAACCAACTGATCGTTAACTTTCACAAGCGCATGCGAACTGACCCCGTCAAAGCGAATATATACCGGATTACCTTCCCAATCGTCGGGCATATCAAATGAACGTTCATACACTGCCGTCTCACCCGCAGCGACATGCTGGCCTTGCATTTCCCATTCTCCCGGTACCTGAATGGCCACGGGTTTAGCGTCGGCCACTCTAAAATTCCATTGTCCATTCAAAAGAATGCGACTGGTTGTAGTCGTGGACAATTGATCAGGCAATGGCGTCAAAAATTGTCCACCTTGTTGCGCAGATAGATTTCCTAAGCTGGAACAGGTCAACAGTAGAACCAACCAGCTTCCTTTGGATAATTTGAACTTACATAATTCCATATTTTTCAAATGCTTCTTTGGCAGCCATGCCTTCCATCACTTTGTTTAATACTACTTTTTCTGCTCTCGCTTTCTCGAATGCCCGAGCGAAAACCTCCTGTTCATGTGCACGTGGAACTACGCAGACTCCATCAATGTCGCCGATCAACATATCGCCATCTTTGATCAGGACATTCCCAAAACGGATTGGCACGCGCCAGTCTATCACCTTTCCGCGCGGTGCCTGGTCCTGCGCATAACAGCCCATGGAAAAACAAGGAAAATCCAACGCCAAGATCCCGACGGTGTCTCTTGAGTAACCATTGACTATCGCCCCATGCGCACCCAATGCTTTTGCTCTTGCACTCATAATTTCACCCCAAAGTGCATAGTCTGGTGAGGAGCCACTGCAAATATAAATTTCTCCCGGGCCTAAATCATCCAAGGCTTCAAGCATAAAACCAAATGCTTTTGACAGCACCGGATTTTTCGATTGCTCCTCAGCATTCCCGCAGACATCGGCCTCCAATACCGTCATTGCTCTGCCTATTAAAAACAGATCGGATTTTAACGGTCTTATATTCGGTGGTAGAAATTGATGAAACAATCCCATTTTGTCCATCACATCCCCAATGACAGCTGTAAAAAGTTCCTTACGGATCAGCTCAAAGAGCTCCGCATCATTTGCCCATTCCACCAGATAGTTTTCTTTCATTTTTTATATAAATTAAATCATGTTACCACAAAAAGACATACAGGGCTACCAATACGCCCAGGATGAATAAACTCACTAATTTGAAACCACTGGAGGTCACAAAAAGAGTTCTATTCACGATTACTGTATCATTACGATAGTTTCGATTGCCCAGCAGGCTCACCAATACCATTGTTGCCACCGTACATATAAACACCACAAGAATCCGATTCATAAAGGGGCTTTCATCTAACCAGAAATTTTTAAAGAGCAAAGAATAGGCAAATGTAGCAATGGCGCCAGCAAAGGCTGCGTTAGGTGTTGTCCACGTTGTAAAGATACCCATCAGAAAAATCGCCAATACGCCTGGTGTGATAAAACCTGTAAATTCCTGAATAAACTGAAAGCCCTGATCCAGATGCTGCAATAGCGGAGCCAAGGAAGCACCAATGACCAAGGAGATCAGTACAGTTACTTTGCCCAGCTTCACCAAAGCTGTATCGCTCACGGCATCGCCTTTTATATTCTTATAAATATCCAAAGACACAATCGTTGCTATACTATTGACCTTTCCAGCCAGTGAGGCCACGATAGCAGCCGTTAAAGCTGCAAAAGCCAATCCTTTGAAGCCCGTCGGTAAAATCGAGAGTAGCAGCGGATAAGCTTTGTCCGGCTTCACCGTACTCCCCTCAAGCATACCTTGCGCAAAATTTAGGTTAGAACCTTCGTTGTATAAATAGTATGCAGCAATGCCGGGCAGCACTACAATCAAGGGCATAAACAGCTTCATAACGGCTGCAAACAACATCCCATTTTGGGCTGTTTTTAAATTTTTGGCTCCCAGTGCACGCTGGGTAATATATTGATTACATCCCCAATACGATAGATTGATCACCCACATGCCGCCCAATAGAACCGACCATCCGGGCAGATCCATATAAGCATCGGTACCATCGGGTTTTATCATCTGTCCTTTTTCGATAAAAAGATGAAAATGCTGTGGCACCTCCGTTTTCAAGATAAGGAGTCCGTCCAGCCAATGTCCCATGCCCTTTGTATGCGCCACGAGATTCAAGGCAATATAAGTTGTCGTAAGTCCACCAATAATCAATAACACAACCTGAATCACATCAGTATAACCAATCACCTTCATCCCGCCTAAAGCGATAATCAAGGCCAATACCGCCAACAGCCAAACAGCTACAAACATGGGAATCCCCGCAATGGACTGAATGGCCAAACCACCCAGATAAAGTATCGAGGTCAAATTGACAAAGACATAGACCAAGACCCAGAATACAGCCATCACCATACTCACCCGTGGATCGAAACGCTTACGCAGAAACCCAGGCATGGTAAAAATCTTATTCTTCAGATAAATGGGTAAAAACACGACCGCCACAATAATTAGTCCGATAGCAGCCATCCATTCATAGGATGCAATGGCCAGTCCCAGTGCAAAACCCGACCCCGACATCCCTATAAATTGCTCTGCAGAGATATTCGAAGCAATAATAGAAGCCCCGATTGCCCACCAGCTTAAGGAACCTTCCGCCAGAAAATAGTCGTGCGTTAGTGAACCCGAACTGTGTTTGCGTCGATAAATGTAATAGCCATAGCCGCCGACAACAATAAAATACAGCAGATAAATGATTTGATCAATCCAAGCAAACATAGTGATATCATTAGAATTTTAATGTGATAGATCCCTGACAGGGTGAAGCTTCCAAGGTCTTGCAATAATTGCCCCAAGCAATTTCAGGATAATCCCATTTGTTGTTTACATACAAAACCAGTTGCTCATTTTCCAGGCGATCCATACGGCAAGCATTGTCTGCTTGCGGAGAAACCACATGCATCAGGTTCTTTGCGCCACTACCCATAGAGTAGTAGTATATATTCTCTTTCATTCCCTTCGCCTGCTGTGTTAGTGGATGCTGACTACGCGCTCCTTTATCGGCCCAATAGTAATAGTTGTGCGTATCCATGTACCACGACTGTTTGGGTTCTTGACCGTATGGCGTCTTATCTACATAAGACAAGCTTGCTGTTCCTTCATTACCCGCAAATGATTCTTGGGGATAATCGTTCCAATAACCATTTCTGCTCCAGGTAATACGATCGAGTTCATTGGTGAGATAATACTTTAGTCCAATTTCACGCAGGTAGCCATTGGGCTCACCCTGGGTATGGTATAAAGTCTTCATTTCTCCTTTACCATCGATAGTCAGATCAAACTGAATGGATAAACTGCCATTTTTTCCTACAATCGATACCAGGGCCAAATTGTCTTTGATGCGTACATCCAATTTGTTCAATTGCCAATTTTTATCTTCGAGCAGGTATTTGCTTGCACTTTTGCGTACTTCTGCACCGGTCAGGTGGTTGAGGTTGATGTCCATATTTAAGAAAGGACCTTTTTGGATCACCACTTTACCATCGATCAGCGCATTTTCGATCAAGCCTGTTATTTTTGAAACCGGAAAGGTGAAATTCCTTCCCGTGATCAGGTAACGATTAGGCTCTTCAACAAGTTGTAGACCTCCATTTTGAGTCGATTCAGGTATTCTGACCTGATGCTCACCCAAGAAATAACGGTAGCTATCCAGCAGCATCCCTTTGCTATCCACAAAGCGCAAAGTCAGTTGCTCCCCCTGTTGCCAGGCTAAACCCGGTAGCTGAATATATCCTTTCTCATGCGGAGCAATATCGGGTAATGCCAATGTGTAGGTCTTCCCCTCATAGGTGTATTGCAGTTTAACTTCCTGGAGCGAAGTATGATCAAATCGATTGTATACGGGGATCGCTAGTGGCTGAAAGCGAGCAAAATCAGGTATTATCTTTCCTTTCAACGTGACTAATACAGGAGACTGCGCTTTTTTTGTTGACCAAAATTCAGGTTTCTTGCGCCGCCAGACATCGACGATCCCCCATTCACCGTAGCCTACCGCCTGTCCCTGAAAATCTTCAGGTTTGGCGGTACGGGAAAATTCCTTCCAAAAAGCAGTTCCCTTCTTCAGCTGCTGTGGAATCATAAATGCCTCATCCACATAGCCCCATATTGCACCGCCAAGCCCGCCTTGCTTCGGAAACAACCCACCCCACATCATGTCCATGGAGATACCCCAAAATTCACGGATATTCGGATCATCCTGTAAGGTTTTATACGTATAACATGCCGGATGAGCCCATTCATCAAATAAAGCTGGGATGCCATGTCCCTCAAAGTTACGCGTGGTCTTGCCATACTGTGTCAAGTTACCATACACGTCCTGATAGTGCATGCTCAGGATTTCATAAATCTTAGGTTCGGTGGTTTGCGAGCCCGGATAACTCCAGATGATAGGCCTTGTGGGATCCGCCTGTTTCACAAAATCGTGGCTTTTTTTAAAATTATCGCCATAGATTGATTCATTTCCAATGGACCAGAATAGCACAGCGGGATGGCTTTTAAAGGTATTGACCATCTCGCGCGATTGGCTCAAGTATTGGTCCGTCTTTTTCGGATCATTTTGCGAGTTGCCCGGGGCATAGTTTTTTTGTCTATACGTATCCACAAAACAGATCGCAGTCTCTACTTCCACATAAATACCGTATTGGTTGCAATATTCGACGAAACGCTCCGTAGGTGGATAATGCGAAGTACGAACGAAATTGATATTTGCTTCTTTAAACAATTGAACGTCTAGGCTATCATAATAAGCCGAAGCACTGCGTCCTAAGGTCGGGTGCATATCGTGCCGATTGGCTCCACGTAGCTTTACAGGTTTGCCGTTTACCATAAGCTGATCTTTGACCACTTGTACTTCGCGGAAACCGACCGATTTATGAAAGGCATACGTAGCGCTCCCCTGCTCTTTCACTTCCACATCCAACCGATAAAGATTTGGATGTTCGGCATCCCATTTTAGTGGTGCAGCTACACGCAACACATGGCTGTTGGCACCATCTACAATTGGTTTTTCAGGATTATCCAAGACAGTACTTTTGCCGTTTGGATCAGTCAATGTATACTTAATCGTAGCTCCTTTGGCCGCAAAACCGCCAAAATCCAATTTTAGCTGAGCGTCTGTATATGACGTATCAAAGGCTGTTTCAAGGTTAAAGTCGGTCACAGGATGTGTAGCAGTTGCAAATAAGGTAACATCCCGTAAGATTCCACCTACCGGATGATGTGCATAACCAGATGCGTACGAAATATCATCCAGTTGATCCTGTACTTCCAGCTCGATTTCATTTTGCTTTCCGAAGATCACATAAGGTGTAATATCTACTTCCCAACGTGTAAATCCACCATGATGGCTTGTCACCGCTTTACCATTGATGCTCAGTTTGGCAAAGCTATATACACCATCAAAACGGATAATCGTCTTTTTACCCTTATACTGACTGGGTACTAAAAATTTGCGTCTATAAAAAAATGATTGGTCGTGTTGAATACCATAGCCCTGCATGACAGCTTCCCCGGGAACCTGAATAGTTTCCCAGTTCGAACTACGGTCAAATTTGAAATTCCATTGGCCATTTAAGGATAGTACAGGAGCTTTCAGACCAGTCACTTTGGCAGGCAACTGATAAGCTGCCTGCTGCGCCATTGCCAAACTCCCCATTCCCCCCAACAAGGCCAACAATACCATTTTTTTTAGTTTTTTCATATCATAATAGGTTGTAATTCCACCCGATTCAAACGCAATACGACGTTGTTACATTCTTTGCCAAAGATAGATGCTCTCGTATCGCAATACTAAAACTGATCATACAAAAACTAAAACTATTTACACCCAATTAAAAACATATGACACATTATTAAGTGAATATTGTTTGAAATATCAATAAATCATTTATTTTTGTAGACAACCAATGCATCTAGTTATGAACAAATTATCCAAACCTCAATTTATCGAACTTGCTCCCCCCAGCGAAAAGACAATCCATGTTAAATTGGTCGATCAGGAATTTTTGAGTAACCCGCTTCATTTTCATGAGTTGTGTGAACTGGTCTTGATTTTGGAAAGTTCCGGTAAGCGCATTGTTGGTAACAACGTAGCCACCTTTACGGAAGGTGACTTGGTATTGATGGGACCCAATATCCCCCATATCTGGCGTAATGATGATGTATTTTTGCAGCAGGGTAACCAATTACGTGCCCGTGCAATTGTCATTTACTTTCCAGCAGATTTTCTACTCCGTTTGACCGACGAGCACCAGACGATTCAGGCAATGCAACATTTTATCCGTAAAGCCCAACGCGGGCTTCGATTTTATGGTGCAACATTGGATAAAGCCGATGCTCTCATGGCCAATATCAGTGATAGGGACGGATTCCCTCGGATTATCGAATTCCTCAAACTCATCCAGTTGCTGCAGGAAACAGCCGAATTTGAAAGCCTCGCTTCTGAAGGTTATCGACCCACATTTAGTGAACAGGAGACCCAACGTATCAATAAGGTCTACCTCTATGTCATGAGCAATTTTAAAGAAGATGTTAATCTACAGGTTGCCAGCGACATGCTCAATATGACCCCAAATGCTTTCTGTCGCTTTTTTAAACGCCATACCCAAAAGCCTTTTTCGCGATTTGTCAATGAGATGCGGATTGGTCATGCTTGCAAATTACTGATGGACCGTACACTGAGCATTTCGGAGATCTGTTACGAATGTGGCTATCAAAACCTGACGAATTTTAATAAGTTCTTTAAGTCCATTATGAACAAGACACCACGGGAGTTTCGAAAAGAGATGGATATGTAAGTCCCGCCAAAAAGATCCAATAGCAACGGGTTGATATCCGCTACAAACAAGAAAGGCTGTACAAAAGTACAGCCCACTCCTACCAATTTACTGAAACTAACACCTATTTAAAAACCCTTTATTGTTTTCAACGTATAATCTTGAGCGTCACCATTCGCTGCTGTCACCCGATACATTCTATCCTGTGAAAAATCGCCTGGTTTACCCAATACTGGAGATCCATTGAGCGGCGAAACCACCGAAACGTCCGACACGGTGATCGTAACCCACAGATTAGCAAGTTGATCTTTTTGAATTCGTTTTTTAAACTCATCAAATAACATCTGCTTGGTGACGGATCCCGAAGGCCCCGCCTTCTTAACTGAGTTGATATCGTACGAAATCGTAGACGTATATCCTTTTTGTCCATTCGTATCAAAAGCTACAGCCATATTCTTAAAAACGATCTCACAGACCCGGTCAAGCTCAATCTCCTGCATGGGAGTTCCTTTCTGTATGGTATCATTATAGAGAAAGCGGTATGAATAACTTACGGCAGTCAATTTGTTGTCTGGCGAGTTTGGCAGCTCCTCATAGCCCTTTTTTAAACAGCTTCCCATCGCAATGAGCGTCAGCGCGCCGAGCAGAATACGCCCTATTTTGTGATTTATTCTATGCATAATCAATTTCATTATATCTGTATACCAAAGTTTTATTCCCATCCCGGATTTTGCTTCACGCCCGATTTCAAGCGGAATGTTTCGTTGATTGGCATCAAGTACCTTTTGGCAGAGAATCGAGCTTCCCCAACGACGTTATTGTCTTCAAAAAAAGAATAGGATTTACCATCTCTCGAAATTCGAATACCCCGTAAGGCGCCCTGTAATTCGGGAATAACAAATCCCGATCCTACATAAGCTCCATCACGCAGACCACCCGATGTGCGCATGCCCCAGCGTAACAGCGACCAATACCGATCGTTATTTTCGTAAACCATCTCCACATTGCGTTCTCTTTTGTAGGCTTCAAAAAGTGAGTTCCCCCAATTGTTGCCCGAAAGTGTATTTAAATATTGGTTGACACTACTTTCAGAAAAACCACCATGACGTACCATGGTCGGCAGCATGTATTTTTTTGCATTAGCGAAGTCCCCTTTCATGAGATAAGCTTCAGCCATATTGAGATAAGCCTCACCATAACGGAGCACCGAAAACACATAGTCCAATTTTTGGTCCGATGGAGAAGGTAGGCTCACAATATTATCGTAAAAATACTTCACCATCGCATAACCCGTACTGGAATTATAATTTTCGGTATTTCCGGACTGGTATCCATATTCCTGTACCGAACCTTCATTAATCTTGCTATTGGCATTGCTCACATTTCCATCCCTTCTAAAAAACACACGTACCTGATTGTTGAAATACATACAGCTATCATAGAGTATCGTTGCATAAAAGCGTTGGTCTCTTTTCTTGGTGTTGGAGAAATACATTTTCTCGTCCACATTTTTACCTGTCGTGACATAACTGGCGTTATTCCATGATTTCAACTGTCCATCTACATCTGAGACCAGATAGTCATCGACCAGGTCCTGCGTTGGCCACGAACCGCCATCCATGCCCCAAAAGTTCATCGTGACATTGATTGGAAAGTTAGCTTTGGCATAAGCCGAAAACTTACCCGTGGACCAAAGCCCCTGATATTGCATAGGCACATCATAGAGGGAGGTATTTGTTTTGTTACGCTCACGGGTAAGGATAAACTCGGTGGCCGTAACTGCAGTTTCATAGGATCGAAACATGTTGTAGTAAGGACTGAGTTGCGTCCCACCATTACTGAGCCCCAATGCCTCACCCGACTGAATCACTTTATCATAATACCCGCTATTTGCAGCCCCTCCATCCACATACGCAGCAGCCTGCAACCCTATGCGCATGATCATAGCATTTGCAGCTTTGGCAGTAGCCCGTCCCTTTTCGGCAGTTGCCGGAAGAGCCGCTGCAGCTTTTTGAAGATCGGCCAGCATAAAATCGTAAGTTTCCTTGGCTGAACTTCTCGGAATCTGAAGATCATCATCCAGTGTCAACACTTTGTCAATCAGTTGCAGTCCACCATATAGTTTGGCATACACAAAGTAGTGCGCAGCCCTTAAAAAATATAACTCCCCTAAACTCCTGTTCTTAAATTCACTCGAAAAAGTCGTGCTTGTTTCAATATTGGCAATTGCCGAATTGATACGCCATAAAAGTGAATAATTTAACCAGCCATAATTATCTGATTTTAGCATGAGCTCGGCCCTTTCTTTTGTCCAAAAGGCACCGTTCAGCGTACCCACCATCACATTTTTAGTGGTCCCTTCCGATCTTGCCGAATAAGGATGCGCATATCCCGACATCCAGGCATCGGTACCCAATACATCAGCATATACCTGATAAATATAGGCTGTTGTCAAATTTTCACTATTCCAGGTCTGCTCACCAGTAATTTTATCGTATGGTGTTGTTTCCAAAAACTTTTTACAGGAAGAGAAGAACATCACCGTCAAGCCCAGCATCCCTATTATCAAACGTTTTTTCATAATTTTCTTAGTTAATTAAAATCCCAATAAAAATCCCGCGGAGTAGGTTCGCATCATTGGATATGCGTAACCATCAAAAGTGTTGGATTCGGGATCACCATATTTGACTGATGGACCAAATGCCAACAGGTTTACACCCGAGACAAAAAAGGTCAAGTTGTTCATCCATTGCTGCGACTTCATGATCGAATATTTAAAATCATACGATAGGGTTAAGGATTTCAATCGAACATAATAGGTATTTCGGGCCCAGAAGTCTGAGGACGAATAGTTGTTGTTATTGTTCAAACTAGCGTTGCCGGGTCTTGGCATCGTCGCATTCGGATTGGATGGCGACCAATTGTCGTTCTGAAACTGAAAGTCCAGGCGTCGTTCGCCTTCGGAGCCCATGGCCACATTGGAGAAGTAATTTTGTTTCATCCCTGTTCCCTGAATGGTAGATTGTACACTGAAGCCTTTGTAACTCGCGCCCAAGTCTACCCCATAAACGAATGTCGGGCTCGAATTATGTCCATAACGCACCTGATCCTGCCCATCAATCTTACCGTCACCATTGACATCCTGGTACCAGAGATCTCCAAGTCTGAGGTCTGTTGAAGTTTCGCGTTTGGGATTATTCAGAATATCCTGTGGGTTCGTATAGAACTGTGCCCCCACATAACCAGTACCCACGTAACCATAGTAATTACCTTGCTGACGAATCCGCGGATTAGCCAAGGTGACACTGTCCTCGTTGGTTTTAAAGGCAAACGATTTATAATAGGTAAAATTAAAACCAGCATTAAAATCAACATTGCCAATCTTGTCCTTGTATTTGATAAAACCATCAAGTCCCTCTTTCCGGTCTTCGGCATTGGTCACCACTAATGGAAGTGTATACCCGATGGGTTCTGTATAGCGATAGGAATTATCGGCGGCGAGATAGCCTTTGGTTTTTTCAAAGAAATAGTCCAACGCACCATCGACCTTATTTCCAAATAGTGCAAAATCGGCGCCTATATTGTATTTCGATCGGGTATACCAGGTCATGTTGATACTTGGCTGTGCACCAGGGGTAACCGTATTGACCAACTTCCCATCCACCACATAACCATTTGTATTGTAGTTGTACGTTGCGAGATAAGCATATGCCCAGTGATCCGCATCATTGAGACCAATTTGCCCGTAAGAGCCCCTCAGTTTCAAATAAGTCAAGACATTTTTGGCCTTTATATCTTTGAAGAAGTTTTCCTCAGACAGCGCCCAACCAGCGGAGAATGAGGGGAAGAAGCCCCATCTTTTGGTTGATATAAAATTGTCTGAACCGTCATAACGTCCGGCAAAATCAAAAATATAACGCTGTTTATAATCGTAATGAAACTTGCCCACATACCCCATCCATGCCTGTTTGCCTTCGGTATTGCTCGCTGTGATCAACTCCGCATCACCTTTTTGAATCTGTTTGATCGCTGTGGTGTAAAACCCACGGGAACCCGCATTTAAGGCATTGCTATAATACTGACGCATGTTTTGAACCAGGGTTGCTTCCACATTGTGGCCATCGCCAAATGTCCGCCGATAATCGGCTCTGAAATTGACGTCAAAGTTTTGGGTCATATACGAAGAGCGTCCGACACTAATGTTTGTAGGATCTTCTTTTGTTGCATTTCCCTGTTCATCGTAATAGGTAGCTGTTTCTACCCAGTCTACACGATCCTGAGATTCGATGTTAAAATTCCCATTAAATCCGAGGCTCAACCCTTCAACCCACGGCACGTTCCAGTTGAGGGCCCCCGATAGTTGATTATACACCGTCTTTAACTTGATATAACCAGGGCTCAGTAATGCCAATGCTGGGTTATCAAACTGGTTGGATATTTGGCCGCTGGATGTAAAGGGTTTCTCAAATGGATTACGATCGCGCAGCCTACTGTAGATTGTATAGGCACTTGCTGGTGGATAATCCTCATTTCGGATGTATCCATTGACATTGAAATCGAGTTTCAGTCCGATTTTATCAAAGTTGCTCGACACATTGCTCCGATAGGTATACCGGTGATAATTCAGTGATTTGGCTTTATAAATACCCTCTTGACTAAAGGCGTTGAGACTACCAAAGAAACGTAGCTTTTCGCTACCGCCATTCAGTGAAAGCGTATGGTCCTGTTGCGGCACAAACCTGCGGGTCAGTTCTTTTTCCCAGTTGGTGTAGTTACCGGGATTATTTTTGATATCCTCCATTTCTTCAGCGGTCTTGAACGAGTTGACTCCCATTCCCAAGGCCTGATTAAGGTTGTTGATCGCTGTGGCATATTGATAGGCATCCATGCGTTTGGTTTGGTAGGAAGGCGTATTAAAGCCAAAATTTGCCTGGTAATTGACATTGAGTTTACCCGAATCACCCTGTTTGGTGGTAATCAGCACAACCCCATTTCCGGCATTCATTCCATACACTGCTGTTGAAGCCGCATCTTTCAAAATCGTCATCGATTTGATATCCGCCTTATTGAGGCTAAAAAATTGCTGTTGTGTGGAGATAAATCCATCAATTACATAAAGCGGTGTCCCATTGCCCCGAATGGAAATACTGGCGCCATTTTGCCCAGGTTCGGCCGAGCCCTGCTGTACGATCACCCCAGGAATTCTTCCCTGCAAAGCCGACCCCATGTCTCCAAAGGGCAGATTTTCAATCGTTTTTGCATCAAAAGAGGCGATAGCAGTAGAGTTTTTCTTCACACTGGTCGTACCAAAACCAATAACAACGACCTGATCCAAAGCGATATCATTATCATCCAAGAAAATTTCTATGTTCTTTTGGGCGCCGTGAACAGGGATTTCCTGATTTCTATAATTTACATGGCGAACAATCAAGGTCGAGCGGTCAGCCACACGGATGGAAAAATGGCCCTCATCATCAGTTTTCGTTCCGATTTTACTATCCTCTTTAGACAATATCGTTACGTCAGTCAGTCGTTCACCTTTTTTATTCCGCACGGTTCCCTCGATCAGGACCGGTTCCGCCTTTTGTGCTTTGCTGTTCAGTCCGCCTTTGTAAGACCATTGGATGGTAAACATCTTTTCACTTTCGGGCCTTCCCTTGGCAAATGCATCCTGTTCATGACAAATAGACAAGACAAGTATCCCTACTCCCATTCCAACCTTCAACAGGTCCAAATTGCCCATACGATCCCTAGGCTTTTTATTGGTCAACAGTTTTTTCATAAATAATAATAAGTTAGTTTATAATTCAGCATAGGTAGACGACGGCACCATGGATTCGCTTCGGTTTACAATGCTATTATTAACCAAAATTATAACAGATCGAATGGAGAAACTAAAACTTGAAAATCAATTATTGAAACTATATTACCCCTTATATAGCTGATAACAAGTGTATACACAGCCAAAATCTAAGTCAAACAAATACTCTTGGAGATTATGTGATCGAATAGAAAAGTTGCAAAAAAATAAGTTAGCTAAAACATCTATAATACAATTCAGCTTGTGGCTCCAAACTATTGTCATTCTTGACCTCAACAGCTTTTCTATGTTTATTGTTGCGTAAGATTTCGCTTTTGTTGTCCGTCTAAATCAAAAATGATCGCTGTAGCATTTGCTAAAGAAATCTTTTTTTCAAGCAGAATCAATCAAATGAACGCATCTTCATAAAGTATCACGACTAGTTTTTTAAATCTAATTTTTCGGAACAAATCATAGTTCCTTAGCTCAATAGACAGTTGCCAAATCAACATATAATCAAGCCGAAAGGGTTAAAAAAGTTTATATATTAAGCAATAAACTTTTAAAATAAAATACAAATCCCTATTAATTTAGTGTAGATATTAAAAATAAGTCATTCCATAAGGATTAAGATATTATTTTGCTTATCACAACCAATTTATTCAACACACGACACGTAGGAATTTACTTACCAACCCCAATATAAATTATGAGAATTTTTTTAAACATCCTTATTCTTGTCGCAGTGCTAACATCACTGAATTCTTGTCGGAAGAGCCAATTTGCACTTTCTCCATTAAATGATTCATTATCCAACGCGCTTGACACTGTTTACACTTCGGATCATCCGTACAATCTCAATGTCGTCCTATTTGTACCATCTGACATGGTACCGAATGCCGACTACGAAAGACGTATCAGCGAAAATCTACTGTACAAACAAAATTTTGTAAAGACTTGGATGCAACATTGGGGATATGGAGCTAAGACGTTTGGTTTACTCAAAAATGCATCCAATCGTGTTAAGATTCATGTCGTTCAGGGTAAATTGCCAACTTCATCCTATCCTTACGATGGTGGTGAACCCGCCATGTGGCAGGAGATCAGCGATTATTTTAATACCCATCAAAAATCCAGCGACCATTACTTTATCTTGACTACGGTGAATAAATATGGAAAGCAAATGGCGCCTTATTACGGGATAGGCACTAAATGTTATGGGATAGATTTTCCGGATATGGAAATTGTTAATATGGGCCGAACTGATACGGCTGGACTTGCTTCTTCTTGGATAGGAGGTAATACGCATGAGATGATGCATGGTCTCAACCTTCCGCACAATGGCGGTCTGGTCTCTCAAAATGCATTGTATGGCACTCCAATTATTACAGGTAATGGCGGAACATTTGTTGTAGCACCTACATATCTAGATGCATGGGACTGTGCTGTACTGGGTAATGGGCAGGTATTCAGCAGCACTGCTCGCACAGACTGGTATCAAGATCCTGGAGCAAAAATCAAGAGCTTACATGCACACTATGATGATGCATCCCAAAAAGTAATTGTATCAGGAAAATTCAGTAGCAACAAGAAAGTCAATTTTATAGGCTTCACCAACGACCCCAAACGAAGTGCCGGTGATGGAAACTATGATTCCGAAAATTGGGTGGTTTCTCCCATCGGGGTAGATAGCTTCTATACCGAAATAGCGATTACAGAATTTAAAGATCGTGGTAATTATCAAAATGATTTTACAATCAGTTTAATCCACGAAAATGGGTATAGACATGTCAATAGCTACAGCTATCAAATGATCAGTGGGAAGCCTGATATCCAATTTGGTGACAGGCCTGAATACAATAAAAGTAACTGGTCGCTGCTAAACTTCAGTTCAGAAGAGTCGCAGGCCGAAAACGGTCTTGCGATCAACTTAATTGATAATGACAGAAGTACACAATGGGTAAGTCGCTGGACTGGAACAAGCTCCACCCATCCGCATTATTTCACGATCGATATGGCAACAATAAAACCTGTCAATCGTTTTACTTTTGTTCAACGTGCGGGGGGTAGTAAACCCAAAGATATTCAGATTCAGGTGAGTTCAGACAACATAACTTGGCAAAATGCAGGAAGCTACGTACTTCCGAATGCCGCAGGTCCAACTGATGTTAAATTAACTTCAACACTTAATTTCAGGTATTTTAAAGTGACCATTACAAGTGCTACAGACGGCACACAATGGGCTGCATTAAGCGAAATCGGCACCTATAAGGACTGACAAATAAAAAAGTTAGCTACTAAAATGCACTGCCCCAAAAAGTCAAACACTTTCTGGGGCAGTCCTTGAATCAAAACGGATGTTTTTATAGTTTTCGGCACGGCCAGCAATAGCTTAGAAAGAAATTTCCATTTGATTTCTGCATTTTCTTTACTCATTATACGTAATTTATAAATTCCGTTTTCTTCATCTAAGGAAAGTATTTTTGACTGATCCAGACGATATGGCTATTTTCTTTTGCTTTTTTCCATTATAGGCAATCACAAGTTCATAAGGATCCTCCTGAGCTACAGACGATGTTCCAAGGAGTTGTTTACCCTTACTATTCCATAACACATCTTTCAAATCAATATAGCCTTGCATAATATGTCTATTAGTAGAAATAACTTATTGATGATCTTCCTTGCGATGTACAGCAATCATTTTAGCCTCTCCAGAGGTCTGAGGAATTCAATTTTTAAGCTAATATCCTATTTTATTTCCCGGAGATGTTTTCTTAGCCAGGCAATGACAACTCTTCTATCTTGGATATTGTACTTCGACATGGCTTCCTCGATCCACAACTCACCATTTATGATTGCATTCACCACATCGATTTTTATTTTCTTGGTATATCGGGCTTTAACCTTACTGTGCTCATCCATAAAATCAATTTTTAGCATTTGATCAAATCAGACTATGAGAAAATTTATAGTTAAATTAACTTGCTTTTAGGAATTCAACAATACGCTGAACCCGTACATCCCCCGATGTGTAAAAAGTATTGAGATCGATCACAAGAATCGGCATTCCATGACTATCCATTTTAAATAGCGACTGCTCCACAAATTGCCGGCAGAAATCCATTGATTCTTTATCTGGAAATATCTTTTTGCACTTATTTAATAAACCGTTAAAAAAAAGAGATGGATTAACAACCATTTTCAAATGGCTCTTAGCCGGGAATTTAATATTAGACAAATCCAATCCTCTTGAAAACACGACATCATTTAACTCAGCTCCTCCAAAATCGATAAACGGGGTTTTTAAAGGCTTAAATTTCCGGATGATAAAAAAATCCATCGCATAGAGGCTTTCAGCAGATGATATTCCATAGAACCACGAAGAGTCTATTTTCCCTTCAAAAACAACTTCTGCCAAATCAGTACCGTCAAATGTGGTTTTATTAAAATTGTTAGTAGAAAACACTAGTTTTTCAATCTTTATATTTCCAATAACAGTTTTTGAAAAATTATTCGATTTAAATGTACAATCGTACCATAATCCGAGATTTTGAAAAACAGCAGACTGAAAGTCACAGTCGATAAATTCGCAGGAAACAAAATGGCAGTTCCAGAATACCGAATGACCAAAATCCTTTGCTGTAATTGTGCTATTTACAAAAAAGCAATTTTTAAAAACTTTATAGCTGAAATCAAATGTTTCTATAGTGTCCTGTTCAAATACCCTTTCTATTGCATGCTCCATAAAGAATTGATCAATTTAAATTTACTAAAGGTGATATAAGTTGAAAATTTGATAATTAACAAAAAGCAACCTGTCGGGCGACAGGTCACTTTTTACCATCATCTGGAATAACCATTTCCAGCAATTATCTATAAAAAAGGGAATGCTATTTTCTTACGCAACGGATATTTTTCATTTGCGATTGCGCAAAGTTGCCTGATGCAGTAGCGAAATTCAACAAACTTGCTGTCAGGTCATCTGTGTTACCCGTTAGCAATCCATTGTCACCATGATAATACCAAGCACCATAACCAGCGAGACCACCGAAATCCAGTCCGGCTGTACCGGTCCAAACTTCAGCACGTGTACCGTCATTCTGTAAAGAAAAAGCCGGGATGATTTGTATATCTAGGAAGTTGATGTTATAACTACCACCATTAAAGTTAAAACGCAGTTTATTGCTTGGATATGGCGCTGTAGTCCCAGTTGCGTCGTATTCAAAATAACCTTTATTGCCTACTTTACCATAAGTGACCTGTTTTCCGCCGATACCCAATACACCTGTCAACTTTCTGAAGTCATTTTCGCTAGCCTGGCGCCATACTCCCTGTGGATACACCAAAGAACATGCGTCTTTGTATGTTCCAAATTTCGTTGGTTCAACCCCTCCGAAAGAAAAATATGTATTTCTTGCATTAGAGTGCGCATAGGTATGGTGAAAACGATACGGATTATGCCCAGCCTGGTAGTAGAGATTCTGTCTAGCCCAGCGTACTCCATCTATAGTCAAAGGTGACTCTATCAAGTTGACAAGCAAGCGTTGGCTATTTCCTAAAGTTGGAGTTACGTTAAACGCAAAGTCAACTGGAGTACTTGAAAACTGGCGGATTGTATTATTATCAATTCGTAAGGCAAGATTTGAAACGCTGACTTTTATACCCCCAATTACCCTCGTTGGATCTGCGGTGTAGGCATAGGCAATCTTAGCATCCTGGTAAGCAGGATCTATATCGACAAACGTCGCAAATGGGATCTCCTGATCAGCAGTGATCAGATCACTAAGTCCGCCAGTTGCAACATCAATTGTTGCTGTCTTCAATCCCGCAACAGCCACTTTAGCGCCAGTCATATTGGCAAACATTCCTTCCGAATTTAACTCCACCCCCAATCTCGCAAATTTATGTTTAAAGGCAATATTAATGGGCACATTTACGGTGGTTCCCCCCGTTGGTATAGATGTCACCCCTGTTGCATACAAAATATCTTTTCCAGCAGGAAGGTTAATTTTTGTATTCGTTGTGCTGATATCCGCAACCTCTTCGCCAGTGTTGTAGGATAATGCGACCCATTTATAGGTTGTTCCTTGTTTAACATCTAATGTTCCTTGTGTTCCTGAAGTAAACAATGTTGAAGAAATCAACTGCGTACCATCCTGCGAGAATAAGTACAAACGATATTTTACGCCATTTTCTACTGCCGCAGCTCTGACGCCAGCGGAACTTCCACTTTTAGCTGCTTTAACGACTCGTTGTGAGGCTTTGAGGGGTACATTATCGTCTATGGCCAAAACAGCGTCAAATTCTGGAAATTCTACTATCTTAGCGGTATTTTGTTTTGATACATCTGCACTTGCCGATGCACCTTTTGCAGAAATACCCCGCCCCTCATCAATACCCGAAACATTCAATACAAGTTTTGTTCCTTCTAATTGTGCTGTTTCTTCAATTTGTTCACTTTCTTTTGAACAGCTCAAAAAAGTAGTACTGCTTGCCAGTACCAATGCGATAGATGCCGCAGTCCAACTTAAATGTTTTACACGTAACATTTTCATAATTCTTTTTTGTTTTTACTTTAGATAGCGCTTTGTTAAAAATCCCCATTTCCTGTCCCACCACCACCATTCCCCCATTCATCCACTCCCGGAGTAGGAGTTCCAGTTGCTGCGGACCCTGCAGCAATACCTTGTTCAAGTTCGATGTTAAGCACCTCAATCAATGGTGCCACATAGGTTTTCTTTTCTTTTTTCATTTTGTTTACTTTAGTTTTTATCAAACTCATTTCAATCAGCCACCTCATTAAAATTTAGCAAAGAAGACGGAAGAAATAATTTTGAAGCAAACTTAAATAAGAACAAAACTATCCTGATATATTTTCCTGTTACATTATATATACAGTTGTAATAAATAATCGTTACATAATGAAAACACAAACAATAAACAATTGACAAAGAATAACTTAAACAAACAAAGACTATATACATTTAAACAATAATTCGCAAGTAAATTATTTCAAACGCAACAAGGTTAATACATTTAAGATTTGATAACTGAAAAAATGTAGCTAAAAAACTACAAAATATAACATTAAAATTAACATAAACTAAATATAAAAAACAAAAAAGTATACGAAACAACCAAAACACACCAACCGTTAGACTAATTTCTGAACAAAGGATTCTAGATCATCCTCCCGTGAGAGTTGCAGCTTCTGTTTGATTCGATATTTCGTCACCCGCACGCTACTTGGCTCAATATGGAAAGCCGCAGAAATTTCTTTTGTCGTCAGATTGAGATACATATAAGCACAGTACCTTAGCTCCAATGCGCTCAGCTTATTCTTGGAGATTTCTTTTAATCTCAGAAAAAAATCAGGATTTATATCCTGAAATTCACGCGCAGATTGCCCAACAGTCTCATCTAGTCGCATTTCATCTTTTATCATCCTTTCTAATACCCCAACATTTTCCAAATCCTCAAAACTTTTAAGCTTTTCTCTTAACAAATCCAAAAGCTTATTTTTACGTTCCATTCTGAGGGCTTCTACTAAAGCCTCCTTTTGCATCGTTTCGTACTCGCTTTGCAGTTTTAACAGTTCTTCCTTTTGCATTTGAAACTGCTGGTTGATTCGTCGTTCAAGATCTTCATTTAGATACCGCAGCTTGAGATTCTCTTCTACCTTAAGTTGTATCTCCAGATTGATCCGTCGCTCAAAATCATTCTTCTCCAATTGTAATTTATCGTGATCTTTCTCTTTCATTTTATACCAATGTCTCAGCACAAAGACGCTGATAATAAGCAAAAAACAGAAACCGCTTAAGAATACAACATGCTCTGTGGGCTGGGTATAATTACTCTCAATCGTGGCAATTGTCTTATCCTGTTGTTTATTTTCAGCTTGTGCATCCGCACGATCAAATTGGGGTACTCTGTGCAAAAACGTCGCGTGGCTAAACATTTCTTTCAAATATGGTCGGCTACTGCTTTTCCAATAGGAAAGCTCCATCCGCATTAGGTCGAAATAATCCGGCTTCAGGTATTTCTTTTCAAATGGATACAAAATGGATTTTACCACGATTGCATAATTTGAAAAACTACCTTTATAGATGAGCGCTGAAGTTTTTTGGTAACTGGACAGCATCTCATCAACGGTTTCGAAACTCGAATTCATATACATGCTTTTTGAAATTAAATTTGATTGATTGGGCACATCAATGACAAGTACACGAAGGTAATAGTTTGTGGGATTTTTAACCATTAAGCTTTTTAACTACGTTCAACATATATACAAAAGACCAGAAATAACATTCTGCATATCAGCGAAATTGACTTATTTCCTATTTTTTTCCTTTTTTACCATTGTGCAGCTTTGCATTCGTTGCCGACACAACTTTAGGTATTAGAAAACACACATAATCACACTATATATATGCCATAATTGATTTTAAAACTCTTTATAAGATTCACCAAGACTCTCAGCGACGAAAATTTAAGTAAAACAAAAAAGGTGAAAACAAAACATTTAATCAACAATTAAATCGCTTCAAATTGTATACAAATACATTACATAATAACAACAGACACCTCTAATGAAAAGAGAAGAACCTAGCCATCATCCAAATTGCATTAAAAATCAGGCAACACGTTGTTACATTTCTCACCATTAGATTACATTTTGTTAACATTAGAAAAATAAAATTACCCCGTCAGTAAACAAATAAAAAGGTTTCCCGAGCTTAGTAATCATCGTTTATAACTTAATTAGCCAATCATTTGGCATTAAAAGGAAAATAGATACATAAATCAAAAACAGAAGTTTACATAAGTTTTTAAAAAAAAGACAAAAGATCCAAATAGTTATTATGAATATGTTTTATATTAGTTTTAATATTAAGGCTTCCTTAGTCGCAATAAAATCAGTTATAACAGGCTCCTAAAGAGATCATATGTTTCTTACTGTTTGTGGCTATAACAGACAGCTAATCGAATCATTGTTCCTTGGACATGCATTCAGGATAGAGAAACCAGCAGATTACATTTTTAAACTTAATATAATATGAGATCATTAAAATTTAAACTACCATTAGCGCTAGCTATGGGACTGCTTTCGCTGGCCTCCTGCCAAAAACAATCCGAAAAGGAAGATGTACTTCCGAAAATTTCAACTCGGGCACAAGTGACTACGCCTAATATTGGTGAAGTGAAACTTCAGGAAGGTGTATTGTTTTATCCTGCAAATAAAGTATCCAACATCAATTCCAGTACTGTGGCGCTCGAAGTCGGCAATTATGACAAATTGGTGTATGCAACTAAACTAACTGACTTACAACAGCAGGGACTGGGGGCCACATTAGCACTCAACCTCAATGTATATGCCGGAACGGCACAAACAGAACCATTCGGGTATCTCTATTATTTTAAAACTGCCAAGGGAACAACAGTTCCATCGACAGAAAACGACCCCGTCTTGACAACTGCATATCAGACAGGTCGGGTAGAAATAGCGCGTTATATTCTTCCCTACCTGTCTACGGTATGGAATCAAAGCGGCTTAGTTACGATTACAACCAGCTCTCCAGTAGTACCCTACACGTTCGATATCAGTCCCTTTGCCTCAGCACTCAAAGATCAGGATTCGACAGTTTGGATTGCATCCAGTCAGGGGCAACCCGGTAATAGTTCCTATACATACAAAACCGATCTAACCTTAACAAGTTCAGGCAACACCGACTTAAGTTCCTGGCAAAAAGACAACTATACTTTACCGATCGTTGGTTTTGCTGGATTGGGCAGCACATTGTCACAGACCAAGTCCATCAGCAGATCTTTTACTGTTCCTGACGATATTACCAATGCAAAAATTAGGGTCATTTACACTGGACCTGAAGGCTACTATACGACAAATGTCTTAAAGTTAGACAACCAGCAAATAGATTCCTACAGTACACGTATGGTCTGTGTACCCGAGCAACGCTACCAACAACGAAACCCGTCTGTAGCCAACGGAACTGTACAACCCGGCCTATGGAACTATCCTACAAGAAATTATTGTCAAAGCGACACCGTTCCACCGCATACAACCTTGCTGATCAACAAATTGACCAAAGGAACCCATGAGCTCAAACTTGACATGACACAGAACGTCGCTGGCAGAAGCGACTACGGAGGTAGCATTCAGATCTCCATTAGTCTAATCGGTACCCGTGTCCTAGGTGCTACACTATTTCAACATTGCGATTATGCCGGCAACAATGCTATCCTTGCCATTGGCTCCTATACAACTGCTCAAATGCTTGCAAAAGGAATCAATAACAATGATATTTCTTCACTCAAAATTCCAGCAAACTATAAGGTCACCCTTTACGACGGGGACAACTTTACTGGGGCTTCCTTAGTACTTACTGCAAATGAAACCTGCCTAATCAACAAAAACTTTAATGATAAAGTATCATCCCTAAAAATTGAAAAAATCTAATTTTAACACATTCCAATGCCCACGATCTGCTTAATACATATGTAGGTCGTGGATATACATTATGTTGTAAAACGTTAGCCTATCATTTTGAAAATAACCTTCTCAAAATGATAGGCATCTATTCAAGCTATGCCGGCACCAAACAACCACAACTAACTAAACATCAATACATTACAAATAAAAAACCATTACTGGAGTAAATTTTGATTTAAAATAAAACTAATATAAATCAGAAATGAACAGATTGAATGTAAAATGGAAACAGGAAGTGGAACCGCCGTCATTTCCAAAGTGGCTCAAACCCTATCACCTCCTGCTATGCTCCGTCATTGTAGTAGTCGCTTTTGGGGCAGTTTTAAAACATTTTGGTGCAAAAAGAATGGATGGCAATAGCCATTACAGTTCAAGCAAGATCACGATATCGAGATAGCCCGATTAGATGACTTTATAACATTCCTAGCGATCAAGCCATCTATTGAAGCTAGAAATTCGTAAATACACAAACTAACTGAAAGCTAAGCTACAACATGATCGCGACATGTAGCGTCTGCCATGCTTTATCAACAGGAAATTATATCACGTGAAAGTACTTATCATTGACGATGAAGACAAGTTGAGGAACTTGTTATCAAAAATTATTAGCTTCGAAGGCTTTGAGGTCTTTCAGGCCTCCAGTATCAAATCAGGCTTAAAACAATTGGAACTGGAAGAGATAGATGTCATTGTATCTGACGTCAAACTTCCCGATGGGAATGGCGTAGAGACAGCCAAGATTATCAAAAGCAAATATCCTGCAGTCGAAATTATTCTTTTAACTGCTTTTGGGAATATTCCGGACAGTGTTGACGCCATCAAAAACGGTGCTTTTGACTATATCACCAAAGGGAACGACAACGACAGAATAATTCCACTGCTGTACAAAGCCGGTGAAAAGGCCGTGCTCAATAAAAAAGTTCAGAAACTCGAAAAGCAGCTTGGTGAAAAACATTCTTTTGATAAGATCATCGGACGGTCTAAATCCATCATGAAGGCAATCGATCTGGCCAAAAGAGTCGCGACCTCCGAGACCACTGTACTACTGACTGGAGAAACCGGAACCGGAAAAGAGGTTTTTGCTCAGGCAATACATCTGGCCAGCTTGCGTGCAAATCACAATTTTGTAGCAATCAATTGCTCAGCATTCAGCAAAGAGCTCCTTGAAAACGAACTGTTCGGACATAAAGCCGGCGCTTTTACAGGTGCGACCAAAGATCAAAAAGGACTCTTTGAAGAAGCGCACAAAGGAACAATCTTCTTGGATGAGATCGGTGAAATGGAAATAGAGCTACAGGCCAAAATATTACGTGTATTGGAAACAGGTGAATTCCTGCGCGTGGGCGATAACAAACCCACCAAAGTAGATGTCCGCATCATTGCAGCCACAAATCGCAATTTAGAAAATGAAATTGAACTCGGTAATTTTAGGAATGACCTCTTTTATCGCTTATCGGTCTTTGCAATACCACTTCCCTCCTTGCGCGAAAGATCCAAAGACATTCGATTATTGGCAGAACACTTTGTCAGTTGGTTTGCTGTAAAGTCCAATCGACGCGCATTGACATTAACAGAAGAATATCTCGGCGCATTAGAGAGAAATGCCTGGAAAGGCAATATCCGTGAGCTGAAAAATGTGATCGAACGAAGCGTGATATTAGCAGACGATGAGATCCTCACCTTAGATACCCTGCCAATAGACCTGCAACAAGACAACAAAGACAGTGCGATGGCGTCAACATTTTCGATGGCCAGCGTAGAAAAAACACATATCCTGAAAATATTAAACTACACCCAAGGCAATAAAACAGAAACAGCCAGACTCTTAGAAATAGGCTTAGCAACCCTATACCGAAAAATAGACCACTATAAAATATCCTAGAAATGGGCAAATTTACGCCCATTAAAACCCAATCCAAGAATATTCCTATCAACAGCAACAGCCTGCAGAGATCAATCAGCTGCTATTCCTATCCGCTTTTTATGTAAAAAACAATAACCTATCATTTTGATAATCCACCTTATCAAAATGATAGGTTATTTGTTTTCCACCCTCACAAAAATAAACCACAACAAACTAAAAAACAGTCAATTACACCACCACAAAAACTATTGGAATACATTTTGGCATATCGGATATAAAATAAATAAAAATGAGCAAGACAGATGTTAAATGGGAACAGGAACAAGAGCCACTATCGTTCCCTAAATGGTTAAAATCTTATCACTTATTGTTCTTTGCAACACTTGTGGTATTGATTTTCGGAGCAATAATAAAACAGTATAGTACAGTCTAATCAATCACAAAATGATCACATTAATATTAATACTGGCAGGAGTAGCCTGCTTCGGTCTATTCATTAAGTCAATTGACTTTTTTGATAAAATCTAGTAAGAATGAATAAAATAAATGAACAATCCGCAAGTCAATATCTTGCCGATCATTATGGGGAAATAAAAGAAGAGATCAATGACCTGTCATCCCGAAGAAATTTTGCTGGGATATTTCAAGCCATTGTGAACCATATCAATTACCTACTTTCTAATGGCCAGATCGAAAAAATTGGCAATCGATTAAAATATATGGGATGGCTTTATAGAAGGGGAAATGAACAGGTACGCAACATCATCGAAAATCTCTTTGTGCGTTCTTTTCGGGGAATGAAAAGAAGATGCACATCCGAAGAATGGATCTATATGTATCAGCAGATTCCAAAAAATCTTAAACAAATTTATTTGTTGCAAAGCAACAGCTATATCACTCAAAAATCTTTTATATGACAGCACTATTTGTGGTAGCTATTGGTGTATTCGTTTACATCTGCTACGTACTGCTAAAACCAGAGAAATTTTAAATCACAATAGCTGATGAAAGAAGAAAAGGTTAAAATCTTATGTAGATAAGGGACAACAGAATTTCATCAGATAGTATGTAGAGAAATTAAATTATATTAAAAGAAATGAATACAGAAATTTTAGGAATAATCGTAATGTTTGTCATAACAGTATTGCTTGCAATACCGTTAGGCAAATACATTGCAAAAGTCTATGGAGGCGAAAAAACACTGCTTGACCCCATATTTAATCCCATAGAGCGAATCTTTTATAAAGTCAGCGGGATCAATCCACAGACGGAAATGAACTGGAAACAACAGATGGTAGCGATGGTCAGCATCAATATGATCTGGTTTTTAATGGGTATGCTCATCTTGATGACACAGGGCAGCCTGCCACTGAACCCGGACAATAATCCGAGTATGTCGGCGGATCTCGCATTCAATACTGTCATTTCATTTGTCGTTAACTGTAACCTGCAACACTATTCGGGTGAGACTGGGCTCAGTTACCTGGGGCAATACTGGTTGATGTTCCTACAATTCGTAAGTGCGGGTATCGGTATGGCAGCTGCCGTACTTGTGTTCAGAGCATTCCGTGATCGCACAGCAAGTACATTGGGAAATTTTTACAACTATTTTGTAAAATCATGTACACGTATATTATTACCGCTTTCATTGCTTGTGGCTATCATCCTTGCTTTTGAGGGTACACCAATGACTTTTGAAGGAAAAGATACCATTACAACGCTGCAAGGTGATACTGTAGCCGTGTCGAGAGGTCCTGCTGCAGCCTTTGTAGCCATTAAACATATCGGAACAAATGGCGGTGGATTTTACGGTGCAAACTCTGTCCACCCATTTGAAAATCCTTCGTATCTCTCCAATATGGTCGAGATGGTCGCACAGATGATTATCCCCTTAGCCATGATTTTTGCGCTAGGTATCTTCATCAAACGGCGGAAGCTCTCCTGGATGATATTTGGTGTCATGACAGTCGGCTTCCTTTTGCTTGTCATTCCGAATATTATGATGGAGACCAATGGTAACCCTGCGATCGCGGCGATGGGAGTCGATAATTCTCTCGGAGCAATGGAGGGTAAAGAGATCCGCTTTGGAGCGCCCGCATCCGGTTTTTGGAGTATCGTGACCACGGTAATCTCGACAGGCTCGATTAATGCCATGCACGATAGCACTATGCCTCTATCCGGTATGAATGAGTTGCTTGCCATGATGATAAATGCCTTCTACGGCGGTTGTGGCGTAGGTATCCTGAACTTCTTTATTTTCATCATTCTTGCCGTATTTATCAGTGGACTGATGGTTGGTCGGACACCTGAGTTTTTAGGAAAAAAAGTGGAAGCCAGAGAAATGAAAATCGCTATGATTATCGCACTGCTGCATCCATTTCTAATCCTGGTGGGCACAGCTTTAGCAGCTGCATTACCACAATACACCGCAGCAACGCTAAACAATCCTGGATTCCACGGCTTTAGTGAAATGCTTTACGAATACACATCATCGGCAGCAAATAATGGTAGTGGCTTTGAAGGATTGGGAGACAACACCCTATGGTGGAACGTCAGTACAGGTTTCGTACTCATTCTGTCCCGCTTCTTACCGATTATCGGACCTGTGGCCATCGCCGGTTTATTGGCTGAAAAGAAATTTATTCCTGAGGGAGATGGAACACTGAAAACAGATACAGCAACTTTCGGCCTTATGGTATTTGCTGTCATAGCCATTGTCGCTGCACTTTCCTTTTTCCCTGCATTGGCATTAGGCCCTATTGCGGAGTATTTCTCACTTTATTAAACATTGATTAAAGAAATTAGAAATGAACAAAAATACATCACTGTTTCAAAAAGACATGGTACAGGAAGCACTGAAACAGTCTTTTGTGAAACTAAACCCGAAAACAATGTTCCGCAATCCGGTTATGTTTACCGTATGGATCGGAACTGTGGTCATGCTGATCGTCAGTTTATGGACCTTGGCAGGAGCACAAGGACAGGGAAGTTTTGGTTACAACTTTGCCGTATTTGTCATATTATTACTCACACTGTTGTTTGCCAACTTTGCTGAGGCCATTGCCGAAGCAAGGGGAAAAGCGCAGGCGGATAGCCTGCGCAAAACAAGAGAAGAAACTCCAGCCAAACTTAAAAGCGGCCAGACCATCTCCTCTGCCCAGTTAAAAAAAGGCGATATTTTCGTCTGCGAAGCCGGCGATATTATCCCCTCAGATGGTGAGATCGTAGAAGGACTTGCTACAATTGATGAAAGTGCCATCACCGGTGAATCCGCCCCTGTCATTCGGGAAGCAGGTGGAGACAAAAGCTCCGTAACAGGTGGAACCAAGGTGCTTTCCGATAAAATAGTCGTGCAGGTAACCACACAACCCGGTGAGAGCTTCCTTGATAAAATGATCGCCCTGGTAGAAGGTGCTTCAAGACAAAAAACACCCAATGAAATCGCCTTGACTATTTTACTGGCAGGCTTTACATTGGTATTTATCATCGTCTGTGTGACATTAAAACCATTTGCAGATCATGCGAATGTCGGCATCACCATTGCGTCATTCATTTCCCTATTTGTCTGTCTTATCCCAACGACAATTGGGGGATTACTTTCAGCAATAGGTATCGCCGGAATGGACAGAGCCCTACGTGCAAATGTCATTACAAAAAGTGGTAAGGCTGTGGAAACCGCAGGTGATATTGATGTATTGCTATTGGACAAAACAGGAACAATAACCATCGGTAACCGTAAGGCTACTCATTTTCACCCCGCACATGGTATTGATGAGAAAAAATTAATAAAAGCAGCTGTATTGAGCTCTATGGCTGATGAAACGCCCGAAGGTAAATCTATTATAGAACTTGCCGGAATCAATCCGCTGAGCTATGACGTGAAGAACCCTG
>PJTS01000281.1_pt1 | contig 41081 bp, 42 predicted proteins | sample 1512251 | NCBI WGS metagenome assembly PJTS01 (sample SAMN08177686, study PRJNA422409) | Soil metagenome, whole genome shotgun sequencing project. | isolation source: Soil (2) enriched on wood chips: alkali lignin treatment | place: USA: Madison | collected 2015-01-15 | reverse complement strand
CGCTTTGGTGGAAGGGGTGGGGCGATGTCTCCCACGGTCTGTACTGCTGTGAACAGTCAGAATCGGGCATTTAGTCCCACCCCCCCTTCAAGTCTAACCATACAAGCGGGTTTACCCGCGAAGGGGCCAGCACAGGCAGCACACCCGTCAGCCCTTCACACACACCACCTGCCGCAAGGTGTGCACCACCTCCACCAGCTCCTGCTGCGCGCGCATCACCGCATCGATGTCCTTGTAGGCCATGGGGATCTCGTCGATCACCTCCTTGTCCTTGCGGCATTCCACATGTGCCGTGGCCCGCCGCTGGTCCTCCACGGTGAAGCGACTCTTGGCCTTGGTCCGGCTCATGAGCCGGCCGGCACCATGGCTGCAGGAACAGAAAGATTCCTCGTTGCCCAGCCCCCGTACGATGAAGCTCTTGGCCCCCATGGAACCTGGAATGATGCCCAACTGCCCCTTCTGCGCCGACACCGCGCCCTTGCGCGTCACCAGCACCTCTCGGCCAAAATGCTGCTCGCGCTGCACATAGTTGTGGTGGCAGTTCACCGCTTCCAGGCTGGCCTCGAACGGTTTGCCCAGCGCCTTGCGCGCCGCACCAACCACCGCCAGCATCATCAGCTCGCGGTTCTGCCTGGCGTAGTCCTGCGCCCATTCCACCGCTTCGACGTAGTCGGCGAAATGGCGGCTGCCTTCCTCGAAATACGCCAGGTCCTTGTCCGGCAGGTTGGCCAGGTGCTGGCGCATGTCGTCCTGGGCCAGTTCGATGAACAGGTTGCCAATGGCATTGCCCACGCCCCGGGAGCCGCTGTGCAGCATGAACCAGACGCGATCGGCCTCGTCCAGGCACACCTCGATGAAGTGGTTGCCGCCGCCCAGCGTCCCCAGGTGATGGCGGTTATTGGTCTTCTCCAGCCGCGGGTACTTGTCGGTGATGACCTTGAAGCGCCCGGCCAGCTGCCCCCAGGCCTTGTCCGCCTTGGCTGGCACATCGGCCCAGGCGCCCTGGTCACGTTTGCCGAAGGTCTTGCCATGCGGCACGGCGTGCTCGATGGCATTGCGCAGGCCATGCAGGTTGTCGGGCAGGTCGCGGGCGTGCAGCGACGTGCGCGCGGCGATCATGCCGCAGCCGATGTCCACACCCACCGCGGCGGGGATGATCGCACCAACGGTGGGGATGACGCTGCCGATGGTCGAGCCCTTGCCCAGGTGCACATCCGGCATCACCGCCAGGTGCTTGAAGATGAACGGCATCCTGGCCGTGTTGAGCAGTTGCTTGCGGGCGTCGTCTTCGACCGGTACGCCGTCGGTCCACAACTTGACCGGCTTGCCGCCGGCGACCTGGAGAATGTCCATGGGGCTGTTCCTCGAATGCATACCGGCATGATACCGCCAAAGGTCGTAGGGCCGCGGGTTGCCAGTGGGGTGGCAATGTGCTGTATGCTTGGCCGGTCTTCAGGGCGGGGTGAAAGTCCCCACCGGCGGTAAATCGAAAGATGAGCCCGCGAGCGCCCCGGCCATGCCGGGGGTCAGCAGATCTGGTGCAACTCCAGAGCCGACGGTCATAGTCCGGATGAAAGAAGGCGTCAGGCAGGGGCCATCCGGGCGCCCCTGCGCGCGCATTTTGTTCGCCCCGAGACGTTCATCGATCATTCACGAGGAGCGTTTCATGTCCACCATGCACCACCCGCAATTCCCCAATGTCAACGCCGCCATCGCCGCCTTCCAGGCCGGGCGCCCTGTGCTGCTGCTCGACGACGACGACCGCGAGGACGAAGCGGACATCATCGCCGCCGCCGAGAACATCTCGCTGCAGACCATGGCCATGATGATTCGCGATTGCAGCGGCATCGTCTGCCTGTGCCTGGACGAGGCCACCGTCGACGAACTGCAACTGGCCCCCATGGTGCAGAACAACCAGGCGCGCCATGGCACCGGCTTCACCGTCACCATCGAGGCGGCGGAAGGCATCACTACCGGGGTGTCCGCCCAGGACCGCATCACCACCATTGGCGCGGCACTGCGCTCCACTGCGGATCAGCGCCATATCGTCAGCCCGGGGCATGTGTTCCCGCTACGCGCACGCAATGGCGGGGTGCTGACCCGCCGCGGGCACACCGAAGGTTCGGTGGACCTGGCGCGCCTGGCCGGGTTGCGCCCGGCGGCAGTGCTGTGCGAACTGATGAACCCCGATGGCACGATGGCCCGTGGCGAGCAGGTGGCGGTGTATGCGCGGCAATACAATCTGCCGGTGCTGACCATCGAGGAACTGGCGCGGTACCGTGAGGCCATGCTGGAGCGGGAAGCCGAGCCAGCCTGACCCACCGCACGGGGCCGCTTTGCGGCCCATTCGCGGGTAAACCCGCTCCCACAGGGACCGCGCAGACTCGGAACCGGTGCAGTACCTGTGGGAGCGGGTTTACCCGCGAAGAGGCCGGCAAGTCCAACCTCAGGCTGCCGGAAGTTTGCTCCCCCCGCCCCGCTCTGCTAGTGTCGCGCCGTTCTGAATGCCACCGAGACAGTCGCCATGGCCCGCAAAAAAGCCTCCCTCGATTTCGAGCAATCCCTCGCAGACCTGCAAGCACTGGTCGAGCGCCTGGAGAACGGCGAGTTGTCGCTGGAAGAGTCGCTGGCCGCCTTCGAGCAAGGCATCGCTCTGACCCGTGATTGCCAGGGCGCCCTGGCTCAGGCCGAACAGAAGGTGCAGATCCTGCTGGAGCGCGATGGCGAACTGGCTGCCCAGCCCTTCGACGCGGAGCCGGAAGCATGATCGGCACCTACCAGGCCAGCTGCCAGGCGCGAGTCGACGCAGCCCTCGAACCATTGTTCGTCGCCCCGACCAAGGAACTCGAACGCCTTTACGCCGCCATGCGCTACAGCGTGATGAACGGTGGCAAACGCGTCCGCCCGCTACTGGCCTACGCGGCCTGCGAAGCCTTGGGTGCCCCGGCCGAACAGGCCAATGGCGCGGCCTGTGCGGTGGAACTGATCCACGCCTACTCGCTGGTGCATGACGACCTGCCAGCCATGGACGACGACGACCTGCGCCGCGGCCAGCCGACCACCCATAAAGCCTTCGACGAAGCCTGCGCGATCCTAGCCGGCGACGGTTTGCAGAGCCTGGCCTTCAGCGCCCTGCTCGACCCGCGCCTGAGCCCGCAGGCCGACAGCATTCGCCTGGCCATGGTCCAGGCCCTGGCCAAGGCTGCCGGCCCGGCAGGCATGGTCGGTGGCCAGGCCATCGACCTGGGCTCGGTGGGCCTGAAGCTGGACCAGCAGGCACTGGAGTTCATGCACCGACACAAGACCGGTGCGCTGATCGAAGCCAGCGTGCGTCTCGGCGCTCTGGCAAGCGCCCGCGCCGAACAGGCACAACTGGATGCCCTGCAGACCTATGCGCAGGCCATTGGCCTGGCGTTCCAGGTGCAGGACGACATCCTCGACGTGGAGAGCGACACCGCCACCCTGGGCAAACGCCAAGGGGCTGATATCGCCCGTGACAAACCAACCTACCCGGCGCTGCTGGGACTGGACGCGGCCAAGGCCTATGCGATCGAATTGCGTGACCAGGCGCTGGTCGCACTACAAGGGTTCGGCGATAACGCCGAACCGCTTCGAGCGTTGGCGCGTTACATCGTCGAACGCCGCAACTGATTTGATTGGGGCCGCTGTGCGGCCCTTCGCGGGCAAGCCCGCTCCTACAGGACAGCGCTACACATGTGGGAGCGGGTTTCCCCGCGAAGGGCTGCATAGCAGCCCCATGCGACATCCGTCTGAATGGGCAGTATTTCCTACAATGGGGTAAACTGCCGCGTCTTCACACACCTATAACGACTCGCCTGATGCCCACGACGTTTCAAGAGATCCCCCGCGAACGCCCGGTCACGCCGTTGCTCGACCGCGCTGACACGCCTGCCGGCCTGCGCCGGCTGGCCGAAGCCGACCTGGAGACCCTGGCCGACGAGTTGCGCCAGGAGCTTCTCTACACCGTGGGGCAGACAGGTGGGCACTTTGGTGCCGGCCTGGGCGTCATTGAGCTGACCATCGCCCTGCACTACGTCTTCGATACCCCGGACGACCGGTTGGTGTGGGACGTGGGCCACCAGGCCTACCCGCACAAGATTCTCACCGGGCGCCGTAACCGCATGCTCAGCCTGCGCCAGAAGGACGGCATCGCGGCCTTCCCGCGCCGTAGCGAGAGCGAATACGACACCTTCGGCGTCGGCCACTCCAGCACCTCGATAAGCGCCGCACTGGGCATGGCCATTGCCGCCCGTCTGCAGAACAGCGCACGCAAGTCGATCGCGGTGATCGGTGACGGCGCGCTGACGGCCGGCATGGCCTTCGAGGCGTTGAACCACGCCCAGGAAGTCAACGCCGACATGCTGGTGATCCTTAACGACAATGACATGTCGATTTCGCGCAATGTCGGCGGCCTGTCCAACTACCTGGCCAAGATCCTTTCCAGCCGTACCTACGCGAGCATGCGCGAAGGCAGCAAGAAGGTCCTGTCACGCCTGCCGGGCGCCTGGGAAATCGCCCGCCGCACCGAAGAATACGCCAAAGGCATGCTGGTGCCGGGCACGCTGTTCGAAGAACTGGGCTGGAACTACATCGGCCCGATTGACGGCCACGACCTGCCGACCATGATCGCCACCCTGCGCAACATGCGTGACCTCAAGGGCCCGCAGTTCCTGCACGTGGTGACCAAGAAGGGCAAGGGCTTCGCCCCGGCCGAGATCGACCCGATCGGCTACCACGCCATCACCAAGCTGGAGCCGGTCGACAAACCCGCCGCCCCGAAGAAAGCCAGCGGCCCGAAATACTCTTCGGTGTTCGGCCAATGGCTGTGCGACATGGCCGCCGCCGACAACCGCCTGGTGGGCATTACCCCGGCGATGAAGGAAGGCTCCGACCTGGTCGCTTTCAGCGAGCGCTACCCGGAGCGTTACTTCGACGTGGCGATCGCCGAGCAGCATGCCGTGACCCTGGCGGCCGGCATGGCCTGCGAGGGCAGCAAGCCGGTGGTGGCGATCTACTCCACCTTCCTGCAGCGCGCCTACGACCAGCTGATCCACGACGTGGCAGTCCAGAACCTCGACGTGCTGTTCGCCATTGACCGCGCCGGCCTGGTTGGCGAAGACGGCCCGACCCACGCGGGCAGCTACGACCTGTCGTACCTGCGCTGCATCCCGGGCATGCTGGTAATGACCCCAAGCGACGAGAACGAGCTGCGCAAGATGCTCAGCACCGGCCACCTGTACAACGGCCCGGCGGCTGTGCGCTACCCGCGTGGCACCGGCCCGAACGCGCCGATCAGTGGTGATCTGGAACCGCTGGAAATCGGCAAGGGTGTGGTCCGTCGCCAGGGCGAGAAAGTCGCCCTGCTGGTGTTCGGCGTGCAACTGGCCGAGGCCATGCAGGTGGCTGAGCAGATCAACGCTACCGTGGTCGACATGCGCTTCGTCAAGCCGCTGGACGAGGCGCTGGTGCTGGAGCTGGCTGCAAGCCATGAGCTGCTGGTGACCATCGAAGAGAACGCCATCATGGGCGGTGCGGGTGCGGCTGTTGGTGAGTTCCTGGCCAGCCAGGCGATCGTGAAACCGCTGCTGCACCTGGGGTTGCCGGACATCTATGTCGAGCACGCCAAACCTGCGCAGATGCTGGCTGAGTGTGGGCTGGATGCGGCCGGGATCGAGGCGTCGGTGAAGGCTCGGATGGCCAGGCTCGGGTTGTAATCCCTGGGGCCGCTTTGCGGCCCTTTCGCGACACAAGGCCGCTCCCACAAAGGTCGTGCAAACACCAAGCCTTGTGCAGTCCCTGTAGGAGCGGCCTTGCGTCGCGATCGAGGGCGCAGCCCTCGCAAAAGCTCACTTGGACGCCGGCGCGTTAGCCTCGAGCAGCGCGCACAAGCGCGCCGTAGCTTCGATCATCTGCCCGCTAGGCCGCTCCAGGCCTTTGTCGGGCACCACCAGTAGACCATCATCGGCAACCGCACGCAGTTGCGGCCAAGCCTTCCAGCTCGCCAGCTGCGCTTCATCACCCGCCAGAATGACCTGCGGGTTGCGCAGCAGCACAGATTCCACATTTACCTGCGGCGCTGGCTGGGTGAGATCAGCGAAGACATTACGCGCCCCGCACACGGCCAGGGCATCGCTGACCACCTGCCGGCCACCGAGCGTATACAGCGGTCGGTCCCAGACCTGATAGAACACCTGCAACGGCTCGTCCCGTCGATACTGCTGGCGCAACTGCCGCAATCGGTCACGCAGGGCCTGGGCATACCGATGGCCTTGTTCGGCACGGCCGATACGCTCGGCGATGGCTTCGATCTGCTTGATCAGTTGGTCGAGATCATGGGGTTCGGCGCTGAACGTGGGGATGCCAAGGCGCTTGAGCTGGTCGCGTTGGGCCGGCGGCACACTGCCAGGCCATAGCAGCAACAGGTCTGGGCGCAGGCTGACCAGGCGCTCCAGGTCCAGTTGCCCCTGGTGCCCCACCGAGGGCAGCTCGCGCAACGCTGCCGGCCGTTCGCCACCGTCGAGCACACCTACCAGCAGATCGTCGGCCTGCAGTTCGAGCATGATCTCGCTCATCGACGGGGCCAGGCTGACAACCCGCAGGGGTTCACCGGCCAGTGCGGAGCAGGCGAACAGCGCCAGCAGGCCGGGCAGCAGGCGCATCAGCCGAGCTGACGTGGAATGCGGTAGAGGTACAGTACAACCACGGTGGACAATGCCAGCAGGATCTGTGGCACCACCTCAAGGCCGACCAGCACCGACAGGCCGGCGACCCAGGCGGGGAAGCAGGCATACAGCATGGCCAGGCGCCGTACCCGCGCCAGCTCGATCCAGGCGGCGGGCTCTTCGCCAGTGCCAAGCACCTTGGAGGTAGCGATGAGGGCGCGTTTGTAGGCACCGAAACGCGGCAGGCTGAGGAACATGGTCGCCGCGCCAGCAATGAACAGTGGCATGGCCAGCACCGAGGCCAGCGCATCACCACCACCGAAGGCCCAGGCCATCACTGGCAGCGGCACCAGGCCCGCCGCCAGGTACTGCCACCAGGCCAGCGCCAGGCGCCGCTTGACCTCGGCACGGGTCACGCCTGGGGCACCTCGCCCTGGTGCTCGTTACCCAGCATGTGGCCCAGCTTGCCGGCCTTGGTGGCCAGGTAGTAGCGGTTGTGCGGGTTGTGCCCGGTGTGCAGCGGCACGCGCTCGGCGACGACGATGTTCATGTCGGTCAGGGCTTTGACCTTGCGCGGGTTGTTGGTCATCAGGCGCAGTGACTTCACCCCCAGGTGTTCCAGCATCGGCAGGCACATGGCGTAGTCGCGCTGGTCGGCGGCGAAGCCCAGGCGCTCGTTGGCCTCGACGGTATCGGCGCCGCCATCCTGCAGCTCGTAGGCGCGAATCTTGTTCAGCAGGCCGATGCCACGGCCTTCCTGGCGCAGGTACAGCAACACGCCACGGCCTTCACGGGCAATGGCCTGCAGCGCCGCTTCCAGCTGCGAGCCGCAGTCGCAGCGCTGGCTGAACAGGGCATCGCCGGTCAGGCACTCGGAGTGCAGGCGCCCCAGCACCGGCTGGCCGTCCGCGATGTCACCCAGGCTGAGCACCACGTGCTCACGGCCAGTGGCTTCGTCGAGAAAGCCATGCATGGTGAAGGTCGCGAAGGGAGTCGGGAGTTTAGAGGCGGCAACAAAGACGACGGGCACGTTGTGCTCCTGGCATAAGTAGGAAATTTCTCGTGGGCCGATTGTATCAGCAGGTTGGGGGCTGTGGGCTGGCTGAATACCGAGGGTTAAGATCGAAAAGTTCGATGCTTAGCAGCGACTATCGCCCGGTCCCGCACTGAAGGGATATGGCTGCTGCCGTCCACTGGGCAAGGCTCACCAGCATTGCCAGCGGCATCGTCCTCAAGGCCATTCACGCGCCCCCTGTATCAGGCAACCGCCCAAACCAGAACCTGCATGCCCAGCCAGGCAAAGACGCCGGCCAGGATATCGTCGAGCATGATCCCGACGCCCCCATGCACATGACGGTCGACCCAGCGGATCGGCCACGGCTTGAGGATGTCGAAGAAGCGGAACATCAGGAACCCCGCCAGCAGCCACTGCCAGCCTTCCGGCACCAGCCAGAGGGTTATCCACATGCCGACGATCTCGTCCCAGACAATGCCTTCATGGTCGTGGACGCGCAAGTCATTGGCGACCTTGCCGCAGAGCCAGAAGCCGAACAGCATGCTCACGCCCAGCAACAGCCAGTAACCCCAGTCGGGCAGCATCTGCCACAGCGGGATGAATGGTATGGCCACCAGCGAGCCCCAGGTACCCGGTGCCTTGGGCAAGGTGCCGGAGCCGAAACCGAAGGCGATGAAGTGCCACGGGTTGCGCCAGACCGAAGGCGGAACGAACTCCGCAGGCACCTGGTTGGGGTGATCGGTCACGGTGTCTCCCTAAAATGTTGATAGCCGCGTTGCCGCGGGGTGATGTCCTGGCCCTGCCGGTCGCGCAGGCTGACGCCCTGCCCTTCGAGCACCCGCCCGATGACATGGAACGCCGCCAGGCCTGGTGCCTGCAGGGATGAAAGCTCGGCTGGCGGCAAGGTGAACGCCAGCACATAGTCGTCGCCACCAGTAAGCGCCGCGTGTACGGCTGCCTCGGCACCGAGGAAGCCCTGCAGGGCGGATGACACCGGTACCTGCTCCAGGTTCACCTCAAGCGCCACGCGGGAGGCCTTGGCGATATGCCCGCAGTCGGCCAGCAGGCCATCGGAAACATCCAGCGCAGAGGTGGCACGCCCGCGCAGCAGTTGGCCCAGAGCGAACTGCGGCGACGGCGACCAGTAATGATCGAGCAACGGTTGCGCCAGCGCGGTAGCGGCCTGCCGCTGGCCCAGCACCAGCGGCAAGGCCCCTGCCGCGTTACCCAGCTCACCACCCACGCACAGCAGGTCGCCCGGGCGAGCGCCGTCTCGGCGCAACGCCTGCCCCGTCGGAACCCGACCGAACACGGTCATGGTGATGCTCAGGGGGCCACGGGTGGTGTCGCCACCGATCAGACGCAACTGGCAGTGGCCGGCCATGCGGTTCAGGCCACTGGCGTAGGCTTGCAGCCACTCGGTGCTGACCTCGGGCAAGGTCAGGGCAAGGGTGAAACCGATGGGGGTGGCGCCCATCGCCGCCAGGTCGCTGGCCGCCACGGCCAGTGAACGCTGCCCGAGCAACCACGGATCGCACACAGCCGGAAAATGCACTCCGGCGACCAGGGTGTCAGTCGACACCGCCAGTTGCTCGCCGGCGGGAAGGCTCAGCAGGGCGCAGTCGTCGCCGATGCCCAGGGCCACGCCTTCACCGCCTTGCGCACAGGGCGCGGCGGCGAAGTAATGGCTGATCAGCTCGAACTCACCCATGGTCCGCAAGCGCCAGGGTCAGCGCTTGTTCGCCTTGACTTCTGCTTCACGCAGGTTCGGGGCCAGCTTGTCCAGCACGCCGTTGACGAACTTGTGGCCGTCGGTGGCACCGAAGACCTTGGCCAGCTCGACACCTTCGTTGATCACCACGCGGTACGGTACGTCGACACGCTTGATGAACTCCCAGGTGGACAGACGCAGCACGGCCAGCTCGACCGGGTCGAGTTCTTCCAGTGCCAGGTCCAGGCATGGCTTGAGGGCGCTGTCGATTTCGCTCTTGATCGCCGGGACCCCATGCAGGATCTCGCGGAAATAAGCGCCGTCGACATCGGAGAAATCGTTATCGACCCGGAACTGCGCTTCGATCTCGTTCAGCGAATGCTGCGCCATGTGCCACTGGTACAGCGCCTGGGTCGCGAGCTTGCGGGCTTCGCGCCGCTTGGCACTCTTCGAGGGCTTGCCGGCATCCGCAGGTTTTGGATCGCGCGGGTTGAAACGATCGCTTTCGTCGCTAATCACTTGGCCTCCAACTGCGCCAGCAGGCTGACCATTTCCAGAGCGGACAGGGCAGCTTCAGCACCTTTGTTGCCGGCCTTGGTGCCGGAACGCTCGATAGCCTGTTCGATGGAGTCGACGGTCAGCACGCCGAAGGCCACCGGGACACCGAACTCCATGGACACCTGGGCCAGGCCCTTGGTGCATTCGCCCGCCACGTATTCGAAGTGCGGGGTACCGCCACGGATCACGGCGCCCAGGGCGATGATCGCGTCGTAGGCGCCTTGCTGGGCGACCTTCTGTGCCACCAGCGGGATTTCGAATGCACCCGGGGCACGGATGATGGTGATGTCGCTTTCGCTGACACCGTGGCGTACCAGGGCGTCAACGGCACCGCTTACCAGGCTTTCAACGACGAAGCTGTTGAAGCGGCCAACCACCAAAGCATAGCGACCTTTGGGGGCGATGAAGGTACCTTCGATGGTCTTCAGGGTCATTCCGATATTCTCATCTTCAATAGCGAGGCCGCATGCTGGCGGCCTCGGCAGGGGTATCGACTCGAGCTGAAGGGCGTCACTGCCGCCTCAAGTCACTCGGAGGGCACGTATTCTACAACTTCCAGATCGAATCCGGATATCGCGTTGAACTTCATCGGCGAACTCATCAGGCGCATCTTGCGCACACCGAGGTCACGCAGTATCTGCGAGCCGGCACCCACGGTGCTGTAGGTAGTCGGCGCCTTGACTGGTGCATCGCCGGCGCTTTCGCGGATGTGCGCCAGCAGCACGTCGCCGTCCAGCGGGTGCCCCAGCAGCAATACCACGCCGCTGCCGGCCTCGGCCACGGCGGCCATGGCAGCGCGCAGGCTCCAGCGGCCCGGTTGCTTGACCAGCAGCAGGTCGCGCAGCGGGTCCATGTTATGCACGCGCACCAAGGTTGGCTCTTCGGCGCAGATCTTGCCCAGGGTCAGGGCCATGTGCACGTCGCCTTCCACCGCATCGCGATACGTGACCAGGTTGAACTCGCCCAGCTCGCTTTCGATCGGTTGCTCGGAGACGCGCTGCACGGTGCGCTCGTGGATCATGCGGTAGTGGATCAGGTCGGCAATGGTGCCGATCTTCAGGCCGTGCTCGGCGGCGAACACTTCCAGCTCGGCACGGCGCGACATGGTGCCGTCGTCGTTCATCACTTCGCAGATCACGCCGCTCGGCTCGAAACCGGCCATGCGCGCCAGGTCGCAGGCGGCTTCGGTGTGGCCGGCACGGGCCAGTGTACCACCAGGCTGGGCCATCAGCGGGAAGATGTGGCCAGGGCTGACGATGTCTTCGGCCTTGGCGTCCTTGGCGGCGGCCGCCTGCACGGTGCGCGCGCGGTCAGCGGCGGAGATGCCGGTGGTGACACCTTCGGCGGCTTCGATCGACACGGTGAACTTGGTGCCGAAGCCCGAGCCGTTGCGCGGCGCCATCAACGGCAGCTTCAGCGTTTCGCAACGCTCGCGGGTCATCGGCATGCAGATCAGGCCACGCGCGTGCTTGGCCATGAAGTTGATGTGCTCGGGCAGGCAGCACTCGGCTGCCATGATGATGTCGCCTTCGTTTTCGCGGTCTTCGTCATCCATGAGGATGACCATTTTGCCCTGGCGGATGTCTTCGACCAGTTCTTCGATGCTGTTGAGCGCCACGCGGCACCCCCTTCTCAATCAGGATTTCAAGAAGCCGTTGGCGGCCAGGAAGCTTTCGGTAATGCCACTGCCCTTGCTCGGTTCGGCGGCCTTGTCACCCAGCAGCAAGCGCTCCAGGTAACGGGCCAGCAGGTCGACCTCAAGGTTCACCCGACGCCCTGCGCGGTAGTCGGCCATGATGGTTTCGGACAGGGTGTGCGGGACAATGGTGAGCTCGAACTCGGCACCATTGACCTCGTTGACCGTCAGGCTGGTGCCGTCGACGGTGATCGAACCCTTGTGGGCGATGTACTTGGCCAGTTCCTTCGGTGCACGCACGCGGAACTGGATGGCGCGGGCGTTATCGCTGCGCGAGATGATTTCGCCGACCCCGTCGACGTGGCCACTGACCAGGTGCCCGCCCAGCCGGGTGGTGGGGGTCAGGGCTTTTTCCAGGTTGACCTTGCTGCCGCTCTTGAGGTCGATGAAGGCGGTGCGCTTCAGGGTTTCGACGCTGACGTCGGCCCAGAAGCCGTCACCCGGCAGTTCGACGGCGGTCAGGCACACGCCGTTGACGGCGATGCTGTCGCCGAGCTTGACGTCACCCAGGTCGAGCTTGCCGGTTTCGACGTAGACGCGCACGTCGCCACCCTTGGGGGTCAGGCTGCGGATGGTGCCGATGGATTCGATGATGCCGGTGAACATGGGGTCTTCCTCAAACGGTTTGCGCGGGGCAAGCCTGGCATTATACGCCGGGCGCCGGCAGGGGGATGGCCGTGACCCGCCAGTCATCGCCCACTGCGCGCATTTCGGTAATTTTCAGCCGCGGTGCTTCGCTCATCTTGTCCAGTGGCCAGTCCAGCAGCGGGCGGGCCTGGGAGCCGAGGAAGGTGCCGGCGACGAACAACTGGTACTCGTCGATCAGGCCTTGCCGGGCAAAGGCGCCGACCAGGCCGGCACCGGCTTCCAGCAGGATTTCGTTGACGCCACGGGCCGCCAGGGCCTTCAGCAGCGCCGGCAGGTCTACCTGGCCATTGTCACTCGGCAGGGCAAGGAGTTCGTGGCCGGCAGCGGCATAGCGCGGGTCATCTGCGACAGCGGTCACCACCAGAGCGGGGCCGACCTGGAAGAACGGTGCATCCAGCGGCAGGCGAAGGCGGCCATCGACCAGCACGCGCAGTGGTGTGCGGCTGAGTGCCAGGGCAGTGGTCTCGGCATCCAGGCCCAGCTCGGTGCCGCGCACGGTCATCCGCGCGTTATCGACCAACACGCTGGCGGCGCTGGTCAGCACCACACTGGAACGGGCGCGCAGGCGCTGCACCGCCGAGCGGGCGGCCGGGCCGGTGATCCACTGGCTTTCGCCACTGGCCATGGCGGTGCGGCCATCCAGGCTCATGGCCAGCTTGGCGCGAACGAACGGCAGGCCATGTTCCATGCGTTTGAGGAAACCGGGGTTGAGTGCACGGGCCTCGGCCTCGAGCACGCCGCTGGCCACTTCGATACCGGCCTCGGCCAGACGCCGCAGGCCCTGCCCCGCCACTTGCGGGTTGGGGTCCTGCATGGCGGCCACCACCCGCACCACGCCAGCCTTGACCAGTGCTTCGGCGCACGGCGGCGTGCGGCCATGGTGGCTGCACGGCTCGAGGGTGACATAGGCACAGGCGCCACGGGCACGCTCACCGGCCTGGCGCAGGGCATGCACTTCGGCATGCGGCTCGCCGGCGCGCACATGCCAGCCTTCGCCCACCACCTCGCCATCGCGCACGATCACGCAGCCTACGCGCGGGTTCGGGTGGGTGGTGTACAGGCCCTTGCGCGCCAACTCCAGCGCGCGGGCCATGTAGTGGGCGTCGAGGATGGCAGCTTGGCTGGGCATGTTCACTCTTTAGCCGGCTCGCGGGCCAGGCGGTCGATTTCTTCGCGGAACTCGTCGAGGTCCTGGAAGCGCCGGTAAACCGAGGCAAAACGGATATAGGCCACTTCGTCGAGCTTGCGCAGCTCGGCCATGACCATTTCACCCACCACCAGCGATTTGACTTCGCGCTCACCGGTCGCACGCAGGCGGCTCTTGATATGCGCCAACGCCGCTTCCAGGCGCTCGACGCTGACCGGGCGCTTTTCCAGTGCCCGCTGCATGCCGGCGCGCAGTTTTTCTTCGTCGAAGGGTTGGCGCGTGCCGTCCTGCTTGATCAGCCGGGGCAGCACCAGCTCGGCGGTTTCGAAGGTGGTGAAGCGCTCACCGCAGGCGACGCATTCGCGGCGGCGGCGCACCTGCTCGCCCTCGGCGACGAGGCGAGAGTCGATGACCTTGGTGTCGTTGGCACCGCAGAAGGGACAGTGCATGGTGGCAGGCAACAAAAAAAGGGAGGGCCATGGTAGCGCATCCCACTGGCAAGACAAGCCAAAGGGGTTAACATCCATGGGAAATCTGCCCGTGAAGGACTACCCCATGCACTACCGAGCGCTCGTCGTGCTGTGCTGCGCCGCCCTGCTCGCCGCCTGCGGCAGCGACAGGCCGAAGCCCGACACCCCTCCGGCACCCACGCCAGCCCGCACGGCCAAACCCGCCGAAGTACTGGGCCCGCTGCCGGCCTACCAGCGCGAGCTGAGCGGCACCTTACTGGAAATCCCCCCCGGTGCTGACGTGGAGCTGGCGTTGCTGGTCATCGACGAACGTGACCGCCCACAACGCCTGCTGGCCAGCAGCAACCTGACCGGCACCGGCCAGGCCCTGCCCTACCGCCTGCGCTTCAACCCCGAGGCCTTCCCCGCCGGTGCCCGGGTCGAACTGCGCGGCCGTGCCAGCCGCTCCGGCCAACTGATCATGCACCTGCCGCCCGTACGCATTACCCAGGCCCAGACCCAGGTCACCGGCCCGCTGCGTTTCGAGAAGGCGCCATAAGTGGCGCCAGTCTCCCTACAACAGCCCCTGCAACAGGCCCTCAGCAGCCTGATCGGCGAAGCGCGCCTTATCGTCAGCGAGCTGCCCGGCTGCGACCTGAAGCTGTGGCTGATCGACGACCAGAACATGGACCGCGCCTTCAGCAGCGAAGAGACCCGGCGAATTCTTGAAGAACCACCCTACTGGAGCTTCTGCTGGGCCAGCGGCCTGGCCATGGCCCGTTACCTGGCCGAGCGCCCGGAGTGGGTAGCCGGCAAACGCGTACTGGACTTTGGCGCCGGCTCCGGTATCGCCGGCATTGCCGCCGCCCGCGCCGGTGCGCTGGAAGTGGTGGCCTGCGACCTCGACCCGATGGCCCTCGATGCCTGCCGCGCGAATGCCGCGCTGAACGGGGTGGAACTGGGTTACAGCAGCGATTTCTTCGCCGAGGACGACCGCTTCGACCTGATCCTGGTTGCCGATGTGCTGTACGACCGCGCCAACCTGCCGTTGCTGGATGCCTTCCTCGGGCGCGGCCGCCAGGCGCTGGTGGCAGACTCGCGGGTACGCGACTTCAGCCACCCGCTGTACCAGCAGCTGGGTGTGCTTGAAGCACTGACCCTGCCGGACCTGGCCGAGCCACACGAATTCCGCCGGGTCAGCCTGTACCACGCGAGCCGCGACACCTTATAGTGGTGCCATTCACGAGTTTGCGAGAGTCGCGATGACCCAAGACACGCCTTACATTTTCGACGCCACCGATGCCACCTTCCAGCAACTGGTGATCGAGAACTCCTTCCACAAGCCGGTGCTGGTGGACTTCTGGGCCGAGTGGTGTGCGCCGTGCAAGGCGCTGATGCCATTGCTGGCGAAGATCGCCGAGGGCTATCAGGGCGAGCTGCTGCTGGCCAAGATCAACTGCGACCTGGAGCAACAGGTGGTTGCCCAGTTCGGTATCCGCAGCCTGCCGACCGTGGTGCTGTTCAAGGACGGCCAGCCGGTGGACGGTTTTGCCGGAGCGCAGCCGGAGTCGGCGATCCGCGCCATGCTCGAGCCACACGTGCAACTGCCCGCCGCACCCAGCGCATCACCGCTGGAGCAGGCCAAGGGGCTGTTTGCCGAAAGCCGCTTTGCCGAGGCCGAAGCGCTGTTGCAGGCGCTGCTGAGTGATGACAACAGCAATGCCGAGGCGCTGATCCTGTACGCCCGCTGCCTGGCCGAGCGCGGGGAGCTGGGTGAAGCCCAGGTAGTGCTGGATGCGGTCAAGACTGACGAACACAAGGCTGCGCTGGCCGGCGCCAAGGCCCAGCTGACCTTCCTGCGCCAGGCTGCCAGCCTGCCGGAAGTGGCCGACCTGAAAAGCCGCCTGGCGCAGAACCCGCAGGATGACGAGGCGGCTTATCAGCTGAGTATCCAGCAACTGGCACGCCAGCAGTATGAAGCGGCGCTGGAAGGGTTGCTGAAGCTGTTCCAGCGTAACCGTGGTTATGAGAACGGGTTGCCGCAGAAGGCGTTGCTGCAGGTGTTCGAGCTGCTGGGCGGTGATCACCCGCTGGTTGGCGTGTATCGTCGCAAGTTGTCGGCGGCGATGTTCTGACCTGAGGCCGTTGCGAGGGCTTCGCCCTCGTTCGCGGGTAAACCCGCTCCCACAGGTACTGCACAGGTCCCAAGTGCGGTGAAATCCTGTGGGAGCGGGTTTACCCGCGAATAGGCCAGCACAGGCAATAGAGATTTATCCCACCCAGTGATAAACCGGCGCATCCACGCCACTTTCCACCTTCACCTCACTGCTATGCCGCAAGCGCACCAGCAGCCGCTTGCCCGCCGCCGTACTCCCCGCCAGCCCCTCCAGCCGATCAAGCAATTCCGGCCCGTTCATCTGCCCAGCCAGGCGCAACACCTCACACGCCGCAGTCCATTGCCCATCATCCTGCCGAGTTGTCGCCACGGTTTCCGTTGCTGGGGTATGCGCCACCGCGGGCAATTCGATCTGCCGCCCCAGTTGCGCCCACTCTTCAGGTTCCAGCTCGATGGTCAGATCCACAGGCCAGTCACCAATCTGTCCACGAATTCTCATGCTGCATTCCTTGAACCCAAATCAATGCCACCATCCTACCCCAACATGAAACCTGCGCCACGCAGACTGGCGGCGCGCGGAAAAGTCGTTATAACATAACCCAACCTTCCCGCCCGCTCCGGAGTCGTCCATGCGTCGCCTGTTGCTCGCCCTGCCCTTCGCCTTGCTGCCCCTGGCCAATGCCCACGCTGATGACCATGATCATGACCACGCCCATGGCACCCTCGGTGCCCACGAGCATGGCGTGGCCAAGCTCAATGTCGTGCTCGATGGCAACACCCTCGAGCTGGAGCTGGACAGCCCGGCAATGAACCTGGTCGGCTTCGAACACGCCGCCAACAGCGACGCCGACAAGGCCAAGGTCGCGGCGGTGCGCCAGCAGCTCGAGCAACCGCTGAAGCTGTTCGGCCTGCCCGCTGCCGCCGGTTGCAAGGAAGACCAGCAGGAACTGGAAAGCCCGCTGTTCGGTGACGCCCCGAAAGCCGACGACGATGACGAGCACGAGCATGGCCACCAGCACAGCGACATCGGCGCCCACTACCAGCTGACCTGCACCAACCCCGACAAACTGGCACAGGTGGACCTCGCGCCACTGTTCAAGGCCTTCCCGGCCACCCAGAAAATCAACGTGCAACTGATCGGCCCCAATGGCCAGAAAGGCGTGGAAACCACGCCGGCCAAGGCCGCGGTCGCGTTCTGAATGCGCCAACCGTTGATCGAACTGCATGACCTGGTGTTCGCATGGCCAGGTCAACCGGCGCTGCTGGATATTCCGGCATTCTGCCTGGAGGCTGGCGAGGCCCTGTTCCTCAAGGGCCCCAGCGGCAGCGGCAAGACCACTTTGCTGGGCCTTCTGGGTGGGGTGAATGTGCCGGGCCAGGGCCGTATCCAGCTGCTCGGCCAGGACCTCGGCCGCCTGGGCCAAGGCGCTCGTGACCGCTTCCGGGTCGACCATACTGGCTACATCTTCCAGCAGTTCAACCTGCTGCCGTTCCTGTCGGTACGCGAAAATGTCGAGCTGCCCTGCCGCTTCTCGCGCAGCCGCAAGGCCCGCGCCGAGCAGCGCCATGGAAGTGTCGACCAGGCGGCCAGCAAGCTGCTGGCCCACCTGGGCCTGGACGACCCCGCCCTGCTCGCCCGCCGCGCCGACAGCCTGTCGATCGGTCAGCAGCAACGCGTTGCCGCCGCCCGCGCACTGATCGGCCAACCCGAACTGGTGATCGCCGACGAACCAACCTCGGCGCTGGATGCCGACACCCGGGAAGCGTTCATCCGCCTGCTGTTCGATGAATGCCGCGCCGCTGGCGCCAGCCTGCTGTTCGTCAGCCACGACCAGAGCCTGGCGCCGCTGTTCGACCGCCACCTGTCGCTGGCCGAACTCAATCGTGCCGCCAAGCCCCGGGAGGCCTGATGTATCTGTTCCGCCTTGCCTTGGCCAGCCTGGCCAACCGCCGTTTCACCGCGTTCCTCACCGCCTTTGCCATTGCCCTGTCGGTGTGCCTGCTGCTGGCCGTGGAGCGGGTCCGTACCGAAGCGCGGGCCAGCTTCGCCAGCACCATCAGCGGTACCGACCTGATCGTCGGCGCCCGGTCAGGCTCGGTGAACCTGCTGCTGTACTCGGTGTTCCGCATCGGCAACGCCACCAACAACATCCGCTGGGACAGCTATGAGCACTACGCCAAGGACCCGCGGGTGAAATGGGCCATTCCTATCTCGCTGGGCGATTCGCACCGCGGTTATCGGGTGATGGGTACTACCGGCGACTACTTCAGCCATTACCAGTACGGTCGCCGCCAGCACCTGGAACTGAGCCAGGGCCGCGCGTTCGCCGACGACCCATTCGAGGTGGTGCTCGGAGCCGAAGTGGCCGAGGCGTTGCACTACAAACTGGGCGACAAGCTGGTGCTGGCACATGGTGTCGCAGCGATCAGCCTGGTCAAGCACGACGACAAGCCGTTTACCGTGGTCGGAGTGCTCAAGCGCACCGGCACGCCGGTCGACCGCACGCTGCATATCAGCCTGGGTGGCATGGAAGCCATCCACATCGACTGGCACAACGGCGTGCCGGCCCGTGGTGCAGGACGTATCAGCGCCGAGCAGGCGCGGACCATGGACCTGCAACCTGCCGCCATCACTGCGTTCATGCTCGGCCTGAACAGCAAGATCGCGACATTCAGCCTGCAGCGAGAGATCAATGAGTACCGCAGCGAGCCGTTGCTGGCGATCCTGCCCGGGGTGGCGCTGCAGGAGTTGTGGAGCCTGATGGGCACTGCGGAGCAGGCATTGTTCGTGGTATCGCTGTTCGTGGTGCTGACCGGCCTGATCGGCATGCTCACGGCCATTCTTACCAGCCTCAACGAACGCCGCCGGGAGATGGCGATATTGCGCTCGGTTGGCGCCAGGCCGTGGCATGTCGCGGGGCTGCTGGTGCTGGAGGCGCTGTCGCTGGCGGCTGTAGGGATCGCTGCCGGGCTTGGCTTGCTGTATGCAGGTATAGTGCTGGCCCAGGGGTATGTGCAGGCCAACTATGGCTTGTATTTGCCGCTGGCCATGCCAAGCGCTCATGAATGGACGTTGCTGGCTATCATCTTGGGAGCTGCGCTGCTGATGGGCAGCGTGCCGGCGTGGCGAGCCTATCGGCAGTCGCTGGCCGATGGCTTGTCCATTCACCTCTGAGTGCATGCAATGATCAGAAATCTCACCGCCTTCTTCGCGGGTTCTGTGGGAGCGGGTTCACCCACGAAGAGGCCAGTACAGGCAGTACAACTACTACTGGTCATGCTGCTTTCGCTGGCATCGCCCACCTGGGCCTCGGAACCCCGCGAACTGGACTGGCCTGCCCTTATCCCCGAAGGCGCCCCGGTCATTGCGCCCCAACTCGCACCACTGCATGACATGTCGCAGCTCAGCAACGCCCTGTCCGCCGAATCCGCCCCACCAGCGCGCCAACAGGCCCCCGACGCCCCGGTGGTAAAAAGTCTCGACGGCCAGCAGATCAAACTGCCCGGCTACATCGTGCCGCTGGAGGTGAGCGAAGAAGGCCGCACCACCGAGTTCCTGCTAGTTCCTTACTACGGCGCGTGCATCCACGTGCCACCACCACCCTCGAACCAGATCGTGCACATTTTCAGTGAAATGGGCGTGCGGGTCGAAGACCTCTACCAGCCCTACTGGATCGAGGGAAAGATGCAGGTCAGAGCCTCCAGCAGCGAACTGGCCGATGCCGGTTACCAGATGGAAGCCGAGAAAATATACGCTTATGAGCTGAGATGAGAACTGTTTCGAATTGGTAAAGACGCTTCTTTGAGCTGGGTCAAACTTTCTGTTTAACCGCATCCGTACCATTGGACTACTCGATTACTCACGTCCTTTGGGAGCTTCCATGAACAAGTCCTTGCTCAGCGCCGCCCTTGCGGCCCTGGCGCTCGCTGCCCCTGTCGCCCACGCCCACCAGGCTGGCGATGTCATCGTCCGCGCCGGTGCCATCACCACCGCTCCCAACGAAAGCAGCGGCGACCTGAAATTCGACGGCAACAAAGTCTCGGGCACCAAGGCGACCCTGGACAGCGACACCCAGCTGGGCCTGACCTTCGCCTACATGCTCACCGACCACGTAGGCCTGGAACTGCTGGCCGCCAGCCCATTCAAGCACACCGTCGGGGTCAAAGGCCTGGGCGGCGGTCTGGACGGCAAGCTGGCCGACATCAAGCAACTGCCACCGACCCTGTCGCTGCAGTACTACCCGATGGAACCGACTTCCAAGTTCCAGCCGTATGCCGGCGTCGGCATCAACTACACCCTGTTCTTCGATGAAGACCTCAGTAGTGCACGCAAGCAGCAGGGCTTCAGCAACCTGAAGCTGCAGGACTCGGTCGGCATCGCCGGCCAGCTGGGCATGGACTACATGATCACCGACAACCTGCTGGTCAACGCCTCGGTCTGGTACATCGACATCGACACCAAGGCCAGCGTCGACGGCCCGTCCGCACTGGGCTACAGCAAGACCAAGGTCGACGTCGAGGTCGACCCGTGGGTGTACATGGTCGGCCTTGGCTACAAGTTCTGACCTGAACATTGCAGGGCGGCTTCGGCCGCCCTCGCTCGTTGCAGCCATAGCCAGTACTCCAGCGCGACCGCGCTGATCCCCAATGGGCATACAACCAGCTGGCCATGACCGCACGTCTATTGGCTTTACGCTATCCCTGTGGGAGCGGCCTTGTGTCGCGAAAGGGGCGCAAAGCGCCCCCAGGGATTTCAGCGCTTACCCAAAAGCCGCGCCAACCCCTCGACAATCGGCGTCGCCTGCGGAAACTCGAACCGCGTCAGCAAGCGCTGGTTATCAGCCCGCGAATGGCGAATGTCACCCGAACGTGCCGCCACATAGCTGACCGCCGGCAAGCTACCCACCACTTTCTCCAGCGCCGCCAGCAACTGGTTAAGCGACGTAGCCTGGTTGAGGCCGATATTCACCGCCCCCTCCTCGACCTGCGGCTGCTCCAGCGCCTGCACCATCACCTGCACCAGGTCGCCCACGTAGAGGAAGTCCCGGGTCTGCTCGCCATCACCGAACACCGTAATCGGCAAACCCTGCACAGCGCGTTCGGAGAAGATGCTGATCACCCCGGAATACGGCGAGGACGGGTCCTGCCGCGGCCCGAAGATATTGAAGAAGCGGAACACCACCGGCTCCAGGCCATGCTGGCGACGGTAGAAGTCCAGGTACTGTTCACTGGCCAGCTTATCCACGGCATAAGGGGTCAGCGGCGCCTTGGGGGTGTCTTCGGCAATTGACTCGCCTTCGCCATTGTTGCCATACACCGCTGCACTGGAGGCGAACAACACCCGGCGCAGGCCATGCACGCGCATGGCTTCGCACACGTTGAGGGTGCCGATGAAATTGCTCTGGTGGGTCCGCACCGGGTCCTCGACCGAGGCCTGCACCGAGGCCACTGCCGCCAGGTGCACCACGGCACTGCAGCCAGCCGCAACCTGCGTGACCAGCCCGGCATCGGCGACATCACCTTCAACCAGTTCCAGCCGTGGGTGGCCGACCGGCAGGTTGTCCCGCCGGCCAGTGGAGAAGTCATCGAGAATGCGTACGGCGTAGCCTTTGTCCAACAACGCATCGCACAGGTGGGAGCCAATGAAGCCGGCACCGCCGGTGATCAGGATGGGGGCGTCAGCCATGGCGGTAGAACCGGTCCAGTAGGGGCGGCAGGCCGGCACGCCAGGCGCGCGGCTTGATGCCGAAGGTGTGAAGGATTTTCTTGCAGGCCAGTACTGCGTGCTGCGGCTCTTCGCTGGCATCCGGGCGCGCGGCATGGGCCTGCGGCGTCGGTGCCTGCACGGCCAACTGGCGATAATGGCCGGCCTCGGCGAGGATCGCCTGGCCCAGCGCAAGCGGCGTGGTTGCCTCGTTGCCGGCGTAATGGTAGGTGCCCCACAGCGGCGCGCTGCAATCGAGTTGCTTGAGCACCGACAGGATCACCCGGGCAGCGTCGTCGACCGGCGTCGGATTACCGCGCCGGTCATCGGCCAACAGTAGCTCCTGGGGTTGCTCGGCACGGGTCAGGAAGCGGCCCAGCGCCCCATCGATACTTTCGTCGAGCAGCCAACCAAAGCGCAACAGCACGTGTTGCGGGCAAGCCGCGCGCACGCTCTGCTCGATGCGCCACAGGGCCTGGCCACGCAGGCCCAGCGGCACCGGTTCGTCCTTTTCGCTGTAGGCCGTGGCCCGCGAACCATCGAACACCCGGTAGCTGGAAGGCTGCACCAAGGTGATCTGGTGGTGCTGGCACAGCTCCGCCAGCCGCTCCACCGCCCGCTCCTGCTGGGCCAGGCGTTGCTCGCTGACTGCCTCGGCCTGGAACCAGTCGAAGTAGTAGGCCAGGTTGACCAAGGCATCAGGGCGATGATCGTCCAGCAGCTGGGTGAGGCTGGCCGGCGTCCAGCCGTTCTCGGGCGGGCGCGGCGCCAGGAAAGCGATGTCCTCCTCGGCCCCAAGACGAATCAGCGCTTGCCCGAGGGCATTGCCACCACCCAACAGCATTAGGCGCATACGCATAGAGTCAGCAGATCCGGAGAGGTTGATTGAAGGAAAGAAGTCATTTTGCTGTTTCTGGGCGGGGAAGTCCAACGTCGGGCCATAGCCTTTGCAAGCCAAACCATTACAGACTCGAGCAGCCCGGAAGCCAAGGGAGTGGCAATAACAGCAGAGCGTCGCACGGCCGCGAGAGGGTTCAGGACAATCGACGCCTGTTCATACGTCAATTCGGATACTCTCCCTTTGCAGAACCGTTGGTGCTAGTTGAAGACCCGCTGCTGGTTCGTGATTAATCACAGGGAAAACCAATGATCGAATTCGATTTGACGCTTGTTCCGATACTCGCACTTGTTGCACTCATGGCCGGCTTTTTCGATGCTATCGCCGGAGGCGGAGGCCTGATTACACTCCCTGTATTGTTTCTTTCCGGTATAGAGCCCTTGGCAGCAATCGCCACCAACAAATTCCAGGCAGCCTCGGCTACCGTTTCGGCTACGTGCGCTTTCGCCCGCAAAGGCATGATCGACTGGAGACAAGGCAGCCCAATGGCGGTGATGTCGTTTATTGGAGGCGCTTTGGGGGCCTTGTCGATAACTTATGTCCCCAAAAGTCTTTTGCAGGCATGCGTTCCGCCATTGCTGATCCTGATAGCAGCCTACTTTGCCTTTAGCCCAAAGCCGAATGAACAAACGCGCAAGGCGAAGATATCGACTAGCCTTTTCTGTCTGGCGGTTGCTCCAATCATCGGGTTTTATGATGGCATCTTCGGCCCTGGAGTCGGCTCGTTCTTCATGCTGGCCTGCGTGATTCTCCTCGGCCAGCACCTGATACAAGCCGTGTGCACCAGCAAGCTCTTGAACGCAGCCTGTAACCTGGGCGCATTGTCAGTCTTTTCACTCAGTGGGGCCATCATCTGGCCGCTCGCGCTGGCAATGGCGCTGGCCGCGTTTCTGGGCGCGCAATTGGGTGCACGCTGCGCAGTTCGTTTCGGCTCTCGCCTCATAAAGCCGCTGCTGGTCAGTGTCTGCATCATCATGGCAATCAAACTGCTACTCGATACGGGAAATCCACTCGGCGAATGGCTCAAGCAATTCCTCTAGAGGCCCCATGCACTTGCAAACGGAATCTTCTCAGCGCCTGAAATGGCAGTTCGACGAACTCGCTCCAGGCAAAGAACTGTTCATCGACGAAGTATTTGGAAACTACCAGCAACAAGCCCGATTGCTGCTACCCGATATCGAGCGCGCAGCGCCTGCATTCGTCCTGGGGGGCGCGCGCTCCGACTTTACCCGGCTCAATCCCCTGCTCTATCGCCTGCAAGCCGCAGGCATTGGTTCACTCACTGCCAATCTGTCAGGCCATAGCCTCGCCAGTGAGCCAGGTGCAGTGTCGCCTTCACTGGCTACGAACCTTGATGAAGCACGGCGTTTCCACGCACATATCGCACTTCGCTGTCGAACGATAATAGGCCACAGCCTCGGTGCGGCAATAACGCTAAAACTTGCAGCACAGTTGCCGCAAGTGGACAGCATCGTCCTGATCTGCCCGGCGGTCTATCCAGACCATGCTCACCAGGTACCGTTCGGCCCGGCATTCACGGCCGCGATCAGAAAACCCTACGGTTTTCTCGATTGCGACAGTTATGCCTTCCTCAAGCGGTTCCAAGGCAGAGTTCTGATGGTGATCGGCGAATATGACGGGCTGAATTCACAACGTTTTGGCAAAGATCCGGGCACTAGCGCAGGTAACCTGTGGCTGGCCGGCGCCGAACGCTACAGCCCGATTCCTGAAGAAGTTACCCAGGCCCTGATGCAATCGGTTTCAGCGGAGCGTTTGCAATGCCTGTTTCTTACAGACTGTGACCATGGCATCGCCGCCCACTTACGCAGTGCACCAGCGATTGCCGATCAGGTTGCGAGCGCCGTGGAAGCTTTCATCCTCGACGACGCTTGACGTGTTGGCCATTACTTGATTTCAAACAACCCGTTAGTAAGCGGTCTCGCACTCAAACGCTCACGGATGTCGTTATCTATACGTGGATCATCCGGCTGGTACAGTTTTACCTGCCGGTAGGCGTTGATGCGATTGATCTCCACTCCCAGGTAATCCCACACCACCCGGGTGCAGGCCGGGTAGCGCTGGTCGCCGCTGGATACGCCGGCCTTCAGGCCGTTAAGGCGGGTGATGCGGCTTTTGAAGCTGGGGATGAGGATAGTCTGGCTCATCTCGTTGAAAGTCAGCGACTCGTAGTCGACCAGGAACATCCGGTCCTGCAACTGGAACGCCGCACCCAGGTAGCGGCAACGCACCTCGGCATGGGGGTCGGTGGCGCTGGAGCGTTCCTGGCGTTCCTGGCGTTCGAAAAGGAACTGCCCGCGCTCTTCCCACAGGTGCACCAGTGACACCAGGACCGTGCCCGGGACCGACATGCAGTTGGAATACTCCAGGTAATAGCCGCAATAGCGCGACAGGTTCCCCGCATGGGCGTGCAATGGGCGGAACAGATCGCTGATCGGGTCGCCGGGCTGCTCGGCCGGGGCCGACACACGAGCACCGATCAAGCGGCTGAACTGCTCGGGTGGCAAATTCAATTCGTAATCTTCGACACCGAAGAAATCGCCGATGCGCTTGAGGTTGTAAGCCGTCGGGCGGCTCTGCCCACTCAGATACTTGTTGAATTGCGCACGGTTGATCGCAACCTGGCGGCAAACTTCGGAGATAGAGCGGTAATGGCTGCAAGCCAGTTTGAGGTTGGTAGCGAAATGATCGCTCATGACAGCGGACTCAGGTGACGCGAATGGCGCCATTGTAGCATCAAGTTGCACCAAATCGGAGCAAGCCGCGAAATTGTAACCGTCCTTGTCATAGCCAACCATGCGCCCCCATGAATAGCGGTGCGCCTGCCGTCCGCTGGTCTTTCCACACGAACAATAAGAATCGAGGTCATTTCCAATGCTCGAAGTAATCAACGATTTCCTCTCGGGGAAACTTCTCATCGTGCTGATCGTGGGGTTGGGTAGCTACTTCACCATCCGATCCCGGTTCGTCCAGTTCCGCCACTTCGGTCACATGTTCGGTGTGTTCAAAGAGTCGCTGCGGGGCCAGGCAGGCCAGTTGAGCTCCTTCCAGGCCTTGATGCTGAGCCTGGCCGGCCGCGTGGGTGCCGGTAACATCGCCGGTGTCGGCATTGCCGTGACCCTGGGTGGCCCAGGCGCCGTGTTCTGGATGTGGGTCACCGCATTGGTGGGCATGTCCAGCAGCTTCTTCGAATGCACCCTGGCCCAGGTCTACAAGCGCGCCGACGGCGACGGCCTGTACCGTGGCGGCCCGGCCTACTACATCCAGCACGGCCTGAAGCTGAAAAGCATGGCCATCGTGTTCTCCATCCTGCTGCTGGTCACCTACGGCTTCGCCTTCATCGGCCTGCAGTCGTACACCGTGACCCACTCGCTGCAGAACGCCTTCGCCTTCGACCCCAAGCACACCGGTATCGTCCTCGCCGTACTGCTGGCCCTCACCTTCATCGGCGGCATCAAGCGCATCGCCGCGGTGTCGGACCTGCTGGTACCGGTCAAGACCCTGGCCTATATCGGCGTAACCCTGTACGTGATCGGCACCCAGATCGAGCACGTGCCGGCCATGCTGGAAACCATCTTCAAGAGCGCCTTCGGCCTCGACCCGGCCTTCGCCGGCCTGCTCGGCAGCGCCATCGTCATGGGCGTGAAACGTGGTGTGTTCGCCAACGAAGCGGGCTTGGGCAGCGCGCCGAACGTCGCCGCCGTGGCCGCCGTGAAACACCCGGGTGCCCAGGGCGTGGTCCAGGCCTTCAGCGTGTTCCTCGACACCTTCCTGATCTGCACCTGCACCGCGCTGCTGATCCTGCTGTCGGGCTTCTACACCCCGGGCTTCGAAGGTGACGGCATCGTCCTGACCCAGAACTCGCTGGCCGCCGTGGTCGGTGACTGGGGCCGCGTGTTCGTCAGCGTGGCACTGTCGCTGTTCGTGTTCACCTGCATCCTCTACAACTACTACCTGGGCGAGAACAGCCTGCAGTTCCTCAGCCGCAATCGCGTGGTACTGATGGTGTTCCGTGGCCTGGTACTGGCGCTGGTGGTGTGGGGTTCGTTGCAGGACCTGTCGACCGTATTCGCCTTCGCCGATATCACCATGACCTGCCTGGCCTTCGTCAACCTGGTGGCCCTGGCCCTGCTGTTCAAGGTCGGCCTGCGAGTGATGCGCGACTATGACGAGCAGCGCAAGGCGGGCATCGACCAGCCAGTGTTCGACTCGGCCAAGTTCGCCGACCTGGACCTGGACCTCAATGCCTGGCCTGCCAATCCGCAGGCGGAAACAGCCACTGACAAAGCAGTCGGCGAAGTCCAAACGCAGCGCTGATATCCTCTCCTCCCAGCCGCCCCGTTCGTGGGCGGCTTACCTTTCTCCGCTCACCGCTACGGATACTTCCCATGCGAGCAGTAAAGAATCTCCTCGTTCTCTATACCGGGGGCACCATCGGCATGCTCGAAACCCCCGAAGGCTTGGCGCCGGCTGGTGGTTTCGAAGCGCGCATGCGCGAACACTTCGCCCACATGGCCGATGCGCCCCAGGTGCAGTGGACACTGCAGGAACTGAACCCGCTGCTCGACAGCGCCAACATGCAACAGCACAACTGGCTGGCGATGCGCGATGCCATAGTCGCAGCGGTAGAGGTAGCTGGCCATGATGGCGTACTGGTGCTGCATGGCACCGATAGCCTGGCCTACAGCGCCGCAGCATTGTCGTTCCTGCTGCTGGGCCTGCCGGTACCGGTGCTACTGACCGGCTCGATGCTGCCGGCGGGAGCCGCGGACAGCGACGCCTGGGGCAACCTGTGCGGCGCGCTGCGCCAGTTCGAACAAGGGCTGGAAGATGGCGTGCAGCTGTACTTCCATGGGCAACTGCTGCATGGCTGCCGGGCGTCGAAGCTACGCAGCGAGGCGTTCGATGCCTTTGTCGCGCTGCCGCGTCATCGTGACAGTGAGCGCGCCACTGCGATCCCTGCCGAGCTTGGCTACAAGCACCCGCGCCAGCCGGTCAACCTGGCGGTAGTACCTGTGTTCCCCGGCCTTCAGGCTGGGCACTTGCAGGCGTTGCTGGGCAGCGGCGTGCAAGGGTTGCTGCTTGAATGCTACGGCAGCGGTACCGGGCCGTCGGATGATCAGGCATTGCTGGATGTGCTGAGCGCGGCGCGCCAGCGAGGCGTGATGCTGGCGGCTATCAGCCAGTGCCCTGAGGGTTCGGTTGTGTTCGATACCTATGCGGCGGGTAACCGCTTGCGCGGGGCCGGGCTGGTCAGTGGTGGGGGCATGACCCGCGAGGCGGCGCTGGCCAAGATGGTTGCGCTGTTGGGGGCCGGGCTGGATGTCGACACGGCAGAGCGGTGGTTTGCCCTGGACCTGTGTGGCGAGCGGGCCTGACTGTTACCTGCTCTGGCCTCTTCGCGGGTAAACCCGCTCCTACAGGGGCGTCACAGTTCCAGAGACTTGTACGGTACCTGTGGGAGCGGGTTCACCCGCGAATAGGCCCTGGCAGGCAAAAGAAAATGGCGGAAGGCAGCGGGAGTCGAACCTGCCCGGGAACGGCTGCCGTCCCCAACCGGGTTTGAAGCCCGGCCGCGCCACCGGGCGCGATTGCCTTCCTTGAACTCAGTGCCTGGCCTGCTGCTGGGCCAGGGCGCTGTCGGCGCGAATGTGACGCTGATCGGCCACCCTCCGGGTCAGCCCGATGCGGTCGAAGTATTCCAGAATCTGCACACTGCGCTTGCGACCGATGCCCAACATATCGCGAAACGCGGCAACCTGCACTATCGGCGTTTCAGCGGCCTGCCCCAGCAGCAGCTCTGCCATGCGCTGTAGCGTCGCCTCGGGGTAGAACAGGTCGCGTACCACCTGGTGCACCAGACCCAGTCGGGCCAGCTTGCGCAGCAACAGGCGTACATCGGCTTCGGCACAGTTTTCCTCACTCGCCAGCGTCCTGACCCAGGGCGGATCATATTGCCCCGCCAGCAACTTCGGTTGCAGACGCGCCCATAACGCGCTGTCGGCTTCGCTCAACTGCACCTTGTGATCGGGCAGGTGCAGCCAAGGCCCGCTGCTGGCAATGGCGCCGTCATCAAGCAACTCATCCAGCAGGCTGACAAAAGCGGGCCGCTCCAGCGCCAAGGCAGCAAAGCGGCGCAGGCGATCTCGGTCCGGGCCGAGCTGGTCGGGCTCCTGTTCATGGAACCGCGCCAGCTGCTCCAGCACCTGAAGCTTGAGCACCTGCCACCGGGCACTGGCAAACAACAGTTGGCCCTGCCGCGTGGCCACCACCAGCACATCTTCCGGCAACTGCCAGGTTTCACGCAGGCGATTGAACTGCCGCTCCAGGCGCTGCGGGTCAATACCACCCGGTGCGCTGGCGAGCAGTGCCGGCAGAGCCTGCTCCAGGTCCTCGGCATCGCGCAGCACCTGCAGTTGCCGCAGGCGCTCATCGCTGCGACGCTGACGGCTTGGCGCGAACGGGTCGAGCACCTTGCCGCCCCCCAGGGTGCGCTGGGCACGCTGGTCGCGCAGCACCAGGCGGTCGCCGTGTACGGCCTGCAGCGGTGCGTTGAGCAGCAACTGGGCAAACATGCGCTGGCCCGCCGCCAGGGTTTCACCTTCGAGCAGAGCCACCCGGGCCGTTACGTCCTGGGTACCGAGGTGTACGTGCACAGCACTAAAGTGTTCGAAGGTCCGGGTCTCGCCCGGCAACAGGTTCAGCTCGATATCCACCCGCACGCTGGGCGCATGCAGCCACTCGGGCACCAGCCAGTCACCCCGACGCACCTGTTCCACCGCCAGGCGTTCGGCAGCGATGTTCAGTGCCACCCGCTGGCCCGCCTCGGCCACCAGCGCGGCCTGGTTCTGCGCATGCAGGCCGCGCACCCGCACCGGCTTCCCGGCCTTGCCCAGCAACAAGGTGTCGCCGGCACTGACCCGCCCGGCCAGCGCCGTACCCGTGACCACCACACCCGCACCGGGAACGGCGAAGGTGCGGTCGACGGCCAGGCGGAAACCGTCACGCACACTGCGCTGACGCACGCGCTGTTCGGCCGCCAGCAAGGCCTGGCGCAAGGCATCGAGCCCCTCGCCGGTCACACTCGACAACGGAAACTGCCGAGCACCGGCATAAGGGCCCGACGCCAGCAATTCGCTGACCTGTGCCTGCACTTCGGCCAAGCGGGCTGGCTCTACCCGGTCACATTTGCTGATCGCCACCAAGGCCTGAGGAATACCCAGTAGCTCGATGATCGCCAGATGCTCGCGGGTTTGCGGCATCACCCCGTCGTCGGCCGCCACCACCAGCAGCACCAGGTCGATGCCGTGGGCGCCGGCCAGCATGTTGTGGATAAAGCGCTCATGGCCCGGCACATCGATGAAGCCAGTCAGTGGCGCCCCCTCGGTCAACGCCGCATAGCGGTAGCCAAGGTCGATGGTCATGCCACGGGCGCGCTCCTCCTGGCGCTGGTCACCGGCCTGGCCAGTCAGGGCCTGGAGCAGTGCGGTCTTGCCGTGGTCGATGTGGCCGGCGGTACCAACGATCACTGTACTGGCCCCAATTGCAGGGCGGGCAACTGCGCCAGCCACTGGGCTTCGTCATCCAGTTGGCGCAGGTCCAGCCACAGGGCGTCGTCGGCGATACGACCGAGCACCGGCACCGGCAAGTCACGCAAGGCCCGCTCCAGCACATGCAGGCTGCGCCCGCGCAGCCTCTTCGACACCTGCGGGCGCAGGCACAACGCCGCGCTCGGCAGGCGGGCCACCGGTTGGCTGCCACTGCCGATCATGCCCAACGCCGGCTCCACGCTGACCGCCCATTGCTCACCCAGGCGGGCCTTGAGCTCAGGGGCCAGGCGCTCGGCCTGGGTCTGGATTTCGGCCTGGCTGCGGGTCAGCAGGCGCAGGCTGGGCAGGCGATCGGCCAGGCGGTCCGGGTTGCGGTACAGCGCCAGCACCGCCTCAAGTGCGGCCAGGGTGATCTTGTCGACCCGCAATGCGCGCTTGAGCGGGTTCTTCTTGATCCTGGCTATCAGTTCCTTGCACCCGACGATGATCCCGGCTTGCGGTCCGCCCAGCAGTTTGTCGCCACTGAAGGTGACGATATCGGCACCGTCAGCCAGGGCCTGACGCACGGTCGGCTCGGCAGGCAGGCCCCAGCGGGTAAGGTCAAGCAGGCTGCCACTGCCAAGGTCCTCCAGCAGCGGCAAGTCATGCTGATGGGCGATGCGCGCCAACTCGGCGGTGGGCACCTGGGTAGTGAAGCCCTGGATGCTGTAGTTGCTGCAATGCACGCGCATCAGCAGGCCGGTGCGTGGGCTGATGGCGGCCTCGTAGTCGCGGGCGTGGGTGCGGTTGGTGGTGCCGACTTCGTGCAGTTTCACGCCGGCACGGGCCATGATGTCGGGGATGCGGAAGGCACCACCGATCTCGATCAGTTCACCGCGGGAGATGATCCCCTCCTTGCGCGCACCCAGGCTGTTGAGCGCCAGCAGTACGGCGGCGGCGTTGTTGTTGACCACGGTGACGGCTTCGGCGCCAGTCAGCTCGCGGATCAGGCCTTCGATCAGGTCGTCACGGTCGCCACGCTTGCCGGTGGCCAGGTCGAATTCCAGGTTGAGCGGGTAGCGGGCGGCGGTCCGCATGGCCTCGATGGCTTCCTCCGGCAGCAGGGCGCGGCCAAGGTTGGTGTGCAGCACGGTGCCGGTGAGGTTGAACACACGGCGAACCTGGCTGCGTTGCTGGGTGACCAGGCGTTCGCCGGCGCGGCCCAGCAGGACTTCAGCGGCCAGTTCGGCGGCGCTGAGCTGGCCGGTGCGGGCGGGGTCGCGCAGGTCGTCGAGCAGTTGCCGCAGGGTGGCCAGGACCGCGTCGCGGCCGTGGCGGTCGATCAGCGGGAGGCAGGCCGGGTGGCGCAGAAGGGTGTCGATGGAGGGCAGGCGTGGGGTGTCGCTGGCTAGGCTGGAGGACATGCGGTACTACCTTGGACTGATCCGTTGTCTGTACTGGCCTCTTCGCGAGTAAACCCGCCCCCACAGGTACCGCGCAAGCCTCAGAAGCTGCGCGGGTCTTGTGGGAGCGGGTTTACCCGCGAAGAAGGCGACTCGGTCTTACAGTGTAGACACTCACCCACTACCCGGGTGCAAGCATCAGGTTCGGTGCTAACCGATGGAAGCCCTCCTCGTCCAGGCGAATGTCCAGCGCCAGGCTGGCCAGGTCATCGGCCAGCGGTTCGGCCGCCGCATCGTTTTCCAGGTAGTTCTGCTTCAGGTAGCTCTCGCACTCAGGGCAGCACTCGGCCCGCAGCGGCGCCTTGCCCGGCGCATGGCGGTCATCGTCGAGGCTGGTATAACGCAGGTCCTTGCTCGACTCGCAGTACACGCACTTGACCCGCACCACATGCCATTCACAGGCACACAGTGAACAGGCCAGGTAGCGCAGCCCATTGTGCTTGCCGCGGTTGCGCACCACCCCGGCCATCGCCGGCGAACCGCATGCCGGGCACTGGGCCAGGCTGCCGGCGGGCTTGAGCTCGGGCGCGGGCAGCATCAGCAACCAGCTGGACCAGGCCGCCTGCAAGGCCGCCCCAATGAAGGGCACCAGCGCTGCGGGCACTGCGTCGTACTGGCCGGCGAGCAAGGCAATGCCCCAACCCTTGCGCTGATTGTCGTCACTGCCACGCAAGGCTTGCAGCGCCTCATCCAAGGGACCGCTGGTTTCCGCCTTGAAGTGCTCGAGCAAGGCCTGCAACCAGACCAGCCACGCGCCTTCGCGCACCAGGCTGTCTGCCGCCAGCGGCGGCAAACCATGACTTATGCACAGGCGCTGGCGCTCCTCGGCCACCGGCATGCCACCGGGCGGGTTATCCACAAGCTGCTGCTGGATGCGGCACAAGCGGGCCACCAGCTTCAGGTATTGGCCAAGGGCATTGCCCTCGGCCAGCTGCTCCAGGCGCGCGGCGCGCAGTTCGAACAGATTGGCGGGAGGCAGGTGCAGAAACGGCGGCATTACCGCCGACGCTTCGATCTGCCCAGGTTCGAGTATCGTGCTCAAGCGCTCATCCTTCTTTTCGTCCGTGATTGCCCGGCGTCTTGTCGCCGGTCACTTCGCGGTACCACAACTCATGGTGCTTGCGTGCCCAGGCCCGGCTGACCCAGCCATGCAGCATGGCGCCGATCGAGCCCTTGATCCAGATGCCGGCGTAGATGTGCACGATGATGCTGAGGATCAGTACGAACGCCGCCAGGGCGTGGAGCAGCGCGGACAGGCGAATGACCTCGATGCCGAACCAATGGCTGAAGTATGCGCGCCAGATCACCAGGCCGCTGACCAGCAGAATCAGCATGCACGCCAGCAGGGTCCAGAACAACAGCTTCTGCCCGGCGTTGTACTTGCCGATCGGCGGCACACCCTCCTCCTTGTTGAGCATCACCCGGTCCACGCGGCGCAGCCACAGGCGGTCATTGGCGGTGATGAAGTTGGCGCGCCAGAAACGCAGCACCAGGCCGAGGAAAAACACGAACATCGCCACCCCGATGAAGGGGTGCAGGATGCGTGTCCAAGGCCCACCGCCGAACAGGTTGCTGAGCCAGAACAGCGCCGGGTGGAACAGCGCCAGCCCCGACAGGCCAGCCAGGATGAACAGGATCGCAACGACCCAGTGGTTGCTGCGCTCGCTGGCGTTGTAGCGCAGGATGGGTTTGTTGTCGTTCATGGTCGCTGCTCCCCTTGCCCACCGGGCTTGGTCGGATCATAGACATGGACCGACGGGTCCACCTGATGCACGCTCTCATCCGGCGGTGTCGGATGTTCGTCCTCCTCCACCCGCTGTGGCCCGACCCGTACATAGTGGAAGAACCCGGCCAGCACCGCCGCGCCCATGGCCAGCAGCGCCAGTGGCTTGGTGAAGCCCTTCCACAGCCCCACCAGCGGGCTGATCACCGGCTGGTCCGGCAGACCGGCATACAGCTTCGGCGTGTCGGCATGGTGCAACACGTACATCACGTGGGTGCCACCGACGCCGTCCGGGTCGTACAACCCGGCTTTGTCGTAGCCCCGCGACTTCAGGTCGACGATGCGCTCGGCGGCATGCACCTTCATCTCGTCCTTGGTGCCGAACACGATTGCACCGGTCGGGCAGGTTTTCACGCAGGCCGGCTCCAGGCCCACGGTCACGCGGTCGGAACACAGGGTGCACTTGTACGCCTTGTGGTCCTTCTGCGAGATGCGCGGGATGTTGAACGGGCAGCCGGTGATGCAGTAACCACAGCCGATGCAATGGTCCTGGTTGAAGTCGACGATGCCATTGGCGTGCTTGATGATCGCCCCCGGGCTCGGGCAGGCCTTCAGGCAACCTGGCTCGGCGCAGTGCATGCAGCCGTCCTTGCGAATCAGCCACTCCAGGTTGCCGTCGTCGCGCTCGTGCTCGGTAAAGCGCATCAGGGTCCAGGTCTCGGCGGTGAGGTCCTGGGGGTTGTCGTAGGTGCCATGGTTGTGACCGACCTCGTCACGCAGTTCGTTCCACTCCGAACACGCCACCTGACAGGCCTTGCAGCCGATGCACTTGGTGGTGTCGATCAGCTTGGCGACTTCCTGCTGCTGGCGTACCGAAGGCGGTACGGTGGTGGTGGCCGAGCGGGCGATGATGTCTTGGCTGGCCATCAGAGTTTCTCCACTTTGACGAGGAACGACTTGGACTCTGGCGTCTGGGTATTGCCGTCACCCAGGAATGGCACCAAGGTGTTGGTCAGGTAGCCATGCCGCGTAGCCCCGGTGAAGCCCCAGTGCAGCGGGATGCCGATCTGGTGCACGGTCTGGTTGTTGACCTTGAGCGGGCGAATCCGCTTGGTCACCACCGCCACCGCCTCGATATGCCCGCGCTTGCTCGACACCCGCACCCGGTCACCGGCCTTGATACCCTTCTCGTTGGCCAGCACTTCGCCGATCTCGACGAACTGCTCGGGCTGGGCAATGGCGTTGAGCCGGCAATGCTTGCTCCAGAAGTGGAAGTGCTCGGTCAACCGGTACGTGGTCGCCGCATACGGGAACTCGTCGTGCTTGCCGAGGGTGTCCCACACCGAGTCGAAGACCCGCCCGGCGGGGTTGCTGGTGGCCTTCTTGTTCTGCGGGTGCAGCGGGTTGATGCCAATCGGCGTCTCGAACGGCTCGTAGTGCTCGGGGAACGGGCCTTCGGCCATCTTGTCGATGGCGAAGAACCGCGCCACACCTTCGGGGTTCATGATGAACGGGTTCATCCCCGCCTCAGGCGGCGAGTCGACCTTGAAGTCGGGCACGTCGGTGCCGGTCCAGGCCTTGCCGTTCCACCATACCAGGCGCTTCTTCTCCGGATCCCACGGCTTGCCTTGCGGGTCGCTGGAGGCGCGGTTGTAGAGGATGCGTCGGTTGGCCGGCCAGGCCCAGGCCCAGTTCTGCACCTGGTGCATGCCGTACGGGTCGCTATTGTCACGGCGGGCCATCTGGTTACCCTGCTCGGTCCAGCTGCCGGCGAAGATCCAACAGCCGGACGCGGTGCTGCCGTCGTCCTTGAGCTGGCCAAAGCCCGCCAGTTGCTGGCCGGCCTTGATCACTGCACCAGTCGGGTCGGTGACGTCAGCCACCGCCCAGCCGTTCATTTCCCTGGCCAGTTCCTCCGGGGAAGGCTCTTCAGGGATCTTGTATGGCCAGTTGATGTTCATCAGCGCGTCAGGGTAGGCGCCGCCCTCGGCCTGGTAGCGTTGGCGCAGGCGCAGGAACAGCTCGCTCATGATGTGCACGTCGGTTCGGGTCTCGCCCGGACCGTCGGCGCCCTTCCAGTGCCACTGCAGCCAACGGCTGCTGTTGACCAGCGAACCGTCTTCCTCGGCAAAGCAGGTGGTGGGCAGGCGGATCACTTCGGTCTGGATGTTGGCCGTGTCGACATCGTTGAATGGCCCGGCGTTGCGCCAGAACTCCGAAGTCTCGGTGGCTAGCGGGTCCATGATCACCAGCCACTTGAGCTTGCCAAGGGCCGCAGTGACGCGGTTCTTGTCCGGCAGCGCGGCAATCGGGTTGAAGCCCTGGCACATGTAGCCGTTGACCTTGCCCTGGCCCATCATCTCGAACATGCGCAGCACGTCGTAGGCCGGCACATCGAGCTTGGGCAGCCAGTCGTAGCCCCAGTTGTTTTCCACGGTGGCGTTGGCGCCGTACCAGGCCTTCATCAGGCTGACGTGGAACTTGCCGTAGTTCTGCCAGTACGACAGTTGCCCCGGGCGCAGCGGTTTGGAGGCGCGCTTGTCGATGTAGGCCGCATAGTCCTGCTCGGCATCGCCAGCCAGGGTCAGGTAACCCGGCAGCGAGGTGGACAGCAGGCCGAGGTCGGACAGGCCCTGGATGTTGGAGTGCCCGCGCAAGGCGTTGACCCCGCCACCCGGCATGCCGACGTTGCCCAGCAGCAACTGGACCATGGCCGCACTGCGGATGATCTGTGCGCCGATCGAGTGCTGCGTCCAGCCCAACGCATAGAGGATCGTCATGGTCTTGCCCGGTACCGAGCAGGTGGCGATCTCTTCCCAGATCTTCAGCATGGCGTCCTGCGGCATGCCACAGGTCATGCTCGCCAGTTCCGGCGTATAGCGGCTGTAGTGCTGCTTCATCAGCTGGAACACGCAGCGCGGGTGCTGCAGGGTCGGGTCGACCTTGGCAAAACCGTCCTCACCCAGCTCGTAACCCCAGCCAGACTTGTCGGCATACACACGCTTGGCCTCGTCGTAGCCGCTGAACAGGCCATCCTCGAAGCCATAGTTCTCTTTGACGATGAACGACACGTCGGTGTAATTGCGCACGTACTCGTGCTGGATCTTGTCGTTGCTCAGCAGGTAATTGATCAGCCCGCCCATGAAGGCGATGTCGGTACCGGTACGGATCGGTGCGTAGTAGTCCGCCACCGAAGCGGTACGGGTAAACCGGGGGTCGACCACGATCAGCCGCGCCTTGTTGTGCGCCTTGGCCTCGGTCACCCACTTGAAGCCGCACGGATGCGCTTCTGCTGCGTTGCCACCCATCACCAGGACCAGATTCGCGTTGGCGATATCGGACCAGTGGTTGGTCATGGCGCCACGGCCGTACGTCGGGGCAAGACTTGCCACCGTCGGGCCATGTCAGACACGAGCCTGGTTATCGAACCCCAGCATGCCTGTTGCGCGGATGACCTTGTGGGTCAGGTAGCCGGCCTCGCTGGAGGCGGCGGAAGCAGCGAGAAAACCGGTGGTGAGCCAGCGGTTGACCGTTTGCCCCTGGGCGTTCTTTTCGATGAAGTTGGCGTCGCGATCCTGCTTCATCAGGTCGGCGACGCGATCGAGTGCCTCGTCCCAACTGACCCGCACCCACTCTTTGCTGCCTGGCTTGCGTACCTCGGGGTACTGCAGGCGGCTTGGGCTGTGGATGAAGTCCAGCAGGCCGGCACCTTTCGGGCAGAGGGTGCCGCGGTTGACCGGGTGGTCGGCGTCACCTTCGATATGGATGATGTTCTGTTTGACGTTCTTGCCCGCATCGCCCTGGCTGTACATGATCAGGCCGCAGCCGACCGAGCAGTAGGGGCAGGTGTTACGGGTTTCTTTGGTATGCGCCAGCTTGAAGTGACGCACCTGCTCGGCGAATGCGGGTGTCGGGGCCATGCCCAACGCCGCAAGGCTCGAGCCTCCAAGGCCGACGGCGGCGACCTTGAAGAACTGCCGACGGTTCAGGTCCATCGTGCACTCCTGATCAGGTGGTGGACGCACGGAACATGGCCGGCGCCTCTTGGTAGTCACGGTGGCGGCCAATTAATGGCCGCCAACAGGTAAGACTAGCCAAGAATCGAGAAGGTGCGATGACATGGGTCAGCTAAAGGCTCTGTTACCGGCGTCGCCTGCTTCGCGGGCAGCGCCAGTGCCATCCACCGCTGGCCGATCAGCAGCGCGGCAGGTTGCGCACCACATTCAGCGCCGCGCTGCTCTGCGCCACCGGCATGATCTCGATGGTATTGATGTTCACATGCGCCGGCTGCTCGGCAATCCAGGCCACCGTGGCCGCGATGTCCTCGGGCAGAATGGCCTCTACATCCCGATATAGCGCCTGCACGGCATCCAGGTCACCGTTCAGGCGCACCACAGAGAAATCGGTACCCGAGCACAACCCCGGCTCGATGTTGCTCACTCGCACGCGGGTGCCCGCCAGGTCGGCGCGCAGGTTGAGACTGAACTGGCGGACGAAGGCCTTGCTGGCGCCATACACGTTACCGCCCGGGTAGGGGTAGGTGCCGGCGATCGAGCCGATGTTGATGATCATGCCGCTGTCGGCTTCCACCATCTGCGGCAGGATCTTGTGGGTGACCATGGCCAGGCCGGTGATGTTGGTGTCGATCATCCGCTGCCAGTTTTCCGCACTACTGGCCTGGGCACGGTCCACGCCCAGCGCCAGCCCGGCATTATTGACCAGCAGGTCGATCTGCAGCGAAGCATCGCGAATCTTCTCGACCGCCGTCTCGAGCGATACCGGGTCGGTGACATCCAGCGCCAGCGGAGTGAAGTTGGCGCCCAGTTCAGCTTCCAGCGCTTGCAGCTTGTCCATACGCCGGGCGCCACCGATCACGCGGTAGCCTTTGCCGATCAAGGTACGGCAGATGGCGCGGCCAAAGCCCGAGGAGGCGCCGGTTACAAATGCGGTTTTCATCAGTTGTCTCCTATGGATAGGGTCAGTCAGGCCAGGTACTTCACACCCAGGCTGGTAAACAGGCAGAGCATCGAGAACACCAGCGCCTTGCGCACCAGTTCATTGCCCTTGCGCAGGGCCAGTGCACTGCCCAGGTGGTTACCGAGGATGTTGCAGGCCACCAGCGGCAACGCCAGCAGGTAGAGGACCTTGCCAGCAATGACAAAGGCCACCAGGGCGCCGATGTTGGACGCGAAGTTGAAGGTCTTGGAGTTGGCCGAACTGGAGACCAGGTCCATGCGCAGCAGGTAATGGAACGCGATGATGAACATGCTGCCGGTACCGGGCCCAAAGAAGCCGTCATAGAAGCCAATGGCAAGGCAAGTCAGCGGGACCACGGTGAACAGCATGCGCGATGACAGTTCGCGCTCCTCGACCGGGCGGTCCTTGGGAGTGAGAAAGATGAGGATACCGAAGGGGATCAGCGCCAGGATGATCTTGCCCACGGTTTCCTGGGAGATAGACACGATCAGGTGCGCCCCCAGGTAGGCACCGAGCAACGAGAACGGCACGCCGACCAGCGCCACCTGCCAGACCATCTTGCTGTTGGCCAGGAAGTTACGGATGGCCGCCAGCGTGCCGAGGGTACTGACCAGTTTTTCCTGGCCGAGGGCCACCTGGGGTGGCATGCCAACCAGCAGAAAGCCCGGCACCAGGAACAACCCGCCGCCACCAGCAATGCTGTCGACGAAGCCGGCAACGAAGGCAATCGCCCCTAGCATGAGGACCGCCAGCAACCAGTGCTCAGCCCAGAAAGCGCCCAGAATTTCCATAGCGAAGTCCATCCAGTGGAGTGTCCTGCCAAGCACAACGCAAGTGTGCATGTCCCAATCAGCGCGATGATTGTAATTACAAAAATTGAATCGATGCAATATCGAATTAAATCGACTCAATGACAACGATTGCCATCATTACTGCATCTTGGCTTTCATGTTAGGCTGCGCGCAATTGCAGAATCTGGTGTCATTTCCATGTGGGTCCCTCAATACGGCGATCAAACCCAGCCGGTTTACCTGATGATCGCTAATGCCCTTGAACAGGACATCGAAAGTGGTCGGCTTGCAGCAGGCGATCGTTTGCCCACCCTCAAAGACCTTGCCGAAGCACTCAATGTAACCCCCGGCACCGTTGGAAGAGCCTACGACGAAGCCGCCAAGCGCGGCCTGGTAGTTGGAGAGGTAGGCCGTGGCACATTTGTCAGGCAGTTGCGACAGCGGTTATCCGCCCCGTCAGTGCCCACACCAGTTACTGGCGAAAGCAGCCAGATCGATCTCTCGATCATCAAACCCAACGACGCCCACATGAGTGAGTGGTTGGGTGCGGCGATCAGCGAGCTGGCTACTTCTCCGGACCTGGGGCAGGTACTCGACTATGTGACAGAGGGTGGTCACACCTCCCACAAACAAGCAGGGGCAGCCTGGATTCAGCGCTGGCTGCCTGATGCTCGCTGGCAACAGGTTGTACTGACCTCTGGCGCCCAGCATGGACTATTGGTGGCCATCAGCAGCCTGTCGAAGAGCGACGATGTGGTGCTGTGCGAATCGTTCTGCTACCCAGGCATCATCTCCCTGGCCCACAGCATGGGCCGCCGCCTGCGTGGCGTGGCCATGGACGAGCATGGCCTTATTCCCGAGGCATTGCGCGCGGCCTGCCTGGAGCACCGCCCTTCCCTGCTGGTGTGCGTCACTACCCACCAGAACCCGACCAACTCGATCATGCCCCACGCACGGCGCCAGGCCATTGCAGAGATCGCCCGCGAGTTCGACCTGTTCATCGTCGATGACGATATCTACGGTTTTCTCGAACCCGCACCGGATTACCAGCCCCTGGCCGCGTATGCGCCCGAACGCTCGGTGTACCTGACCAGCCTGTCCAAAAGTGTGCTGCCGGCGCTGCGCATCGGTTACCTGTACGCGCCACCGCAAACCCTCTCGCGGTTATCGTCGATGGTACGCAGCAGCGTCTGGATGCCATCGCCGTTGATGGCGCAACTGGCCAGCAACCTGATCAACAACGGCATGGCCGACCAGTTGGTGCGGGTACAGCAGGACGAGGCGGCCGCGCGCCAGCAAATGGCCCGGGAGATCCTTGGCAAGTACAAGATCCGCAGCCAGCCCAACAGCTTCCACATCTGGTTGGAGTTGCCGGAGCCGTGGACCAGCGACGAATTCGCCAACCTGGCGCGCGACAATGGCGTCACGGTAGTCAGTGGCAGCCAGTTCCTGCCAGAACGCAGCCACGCCCCCTGCGGCGTGCGCATCGCCCTGATGGCCCCCAGCCGCCAGGAACTCGGCTTTGCCCTGACCAAGCTGGTCAGCTTGCTGGATTCGCCGGAGCCGCGGTTGTTCTATTGAAGCGCTGCCTTATTGGACCCGCTCTCACATAACCCTGTGAATTAGCAGGGACCCTGTGGGAGATTCTATGGTTTTGGCAAGCCTGCTCTTGTCATGACATCTTTCTGCGCCAGTGAGATCGAGCGCCGCCCGCGCGGCGCTTCGCGGGACAAGCCCGCTCCCACATTTGTTGCAACGTGGCCATGTCTGTCAGGCCATGGTTGTCAGCCTTGTTGGTCCGACTCAATTTCTCGGCTGGCGCTGCCGCCGCTTCACCAGTCTCAAGACATGCACCAAGGCAGGCAACCATGGCCTGACAGGTTCGGCACGTTGCAACAAATGTGGGAGCGGGCTTGTCCCGCGAAGCGCCGCGCGGGCGGCGCTCGATCTCACTG